>Ga0163146_10000491_pt1 | contig 55830 bp, 45 predicted proteins | sample OliLakLV19MP7G1_FD_148648 | JGI IMG/M metagenome (GOLD analysis project Ga0163146, IMG submission 148648) | Freshwater microbial mat bacterial communities from Lake Vanda, McMurdo Dry Valleys, Antarctica - Oligotrophic Lake LV.19.MP7.G1 | ecosystem: Environmental > Aquatic > Freshwater > Lake >... | reverse complement strand
AATGCGACCCATTACATTGGCGCAAAAATGCATTTCAAAGGCGCAAAAAATCGCCAAACTAATTTTCTCAAACTTTTCAAAGAACTGGGAGGTCATTTTCACCTAACTAAAAGTGTACGGCTGGAAAGCTAATGATATAAATAAATTATTTCTACAAGCAACGTTGATGCTTGTAAGCAAGTCTGCGAAGATATTCCAATGAATTTTCCCTGTTGATTTTAGGTGAAGACCTTGGCTACTACCATGGCAAGCCAAATGAATATATGGTTTAATTTGATTATTGATACACTCTTCTTTAATGCTGTTTAAAGTATTTTTAAAGTCATTTTGTGAATTAATATCAATATACTCGCATTTAAGCCCATGTTGATAACATCTGTGACTTACTGTAATAAAAAGCTCACGAGTATTGTTATCAGATTTATCATATACCAAGAAATAAATCGAATTTGCTTGAAAATTTGCCATTTAAATAACTACGATTTGATTCTCACTTCCCCCACATCCTCTCAAAGTCCACCGTCACTTTACAATCCCCAAATGTAAAATCATAACTAATATCTCTACCTTTTAGCAAAAGTTGATAAACATTATTTTCCAATTGAAAAATGCGGACAGTCTCGGCTTTTGGGTCTACAATTAAATAATATTTCACTTGAATCGCGCCGTACACTTTGGGCTTGGTGACTTCGTCTTTCTTTTTGGTGGAGCGAGATAGAATCTCCAAAATCAAATGGGGCGTACTGGTGACACAAGTACCTTCCTCCTCTTCCCCACAAACAATCAATAAATCAGGATGTAATAAACTGTGATTATTTGCTTTAAAATTTACAGGCAAGTATGCTTCACAATCGGGACAATCTTCTAACAATTCGGAAAAAATGCGATATAATCGCCCGTTCAAACGCTGGTGTTTCTTGGTCGGCATTGGCGACATTGCGTAGGGTATGCCCTCGATAAGTTCCCATTTACCTTCCCACTGTGCCCAGTCTTCCACTGAATATTTGGGCAGGTCCTCCACTGCAATATTTCGATTGGCAATACCACCAGTCATAATCTTCATTTTATGAAATGCAATTTACAAGCTAAAAGTAAATTTTACAACTATTTATGTCAAGGGGAGGTGACACCTCCGCAGAAGATGTCACCTCCCCTTGACCAATATGTAAAAATTATATACCTTTGCAAAATATTTCGCCTGATAATCAGGTTTTTAGAAAAAAGAGGATAGGAAGATGGGAAGATAGGAGGATAGGAAGATAGGAACACGTTTTGGCGTTCCTATCTTCCTATCCTCCTATCTTCCTGTATTCCCATCTTCCAAACCAAAAAATATGCAGATAGACGTTGGGGCGTGCATCGCGGATTTATTGCATGAGCAACAATCGGTGACCATACCGGGGCTGGGTGCTTTTGTGACGGCGCATAAACCTGCCACGATTGACGCGGTAGAAGGTAAAATTGTGCCACCTGCCAAGCAAATTTCCTTTAATAAGAACCTACTGATTGATGATGGCTTGTTGGTAAAGTGTCTGCGAGAAAAATTTCATTTATCGTATGGAGAAGCGATGCGAGCAGTGGACGAGTTTGCGAAAAATGTAAAAGAAACCATTGAGCGTCGGGAGATTGTGCATTTTCGGGCAGTGGGGCGGTTGTATAAAGATTTTGAACAGCAGTATCAGTTTTTGCCAGATGGTACGAATTTTAATACCGATGCTTTTGGATTGCCTGCTTTGGAATATTATCCTGTAGGACGAGCGACCTCGGTGAAAGCAAGCACACCGCCTGTAAAAAAATCAGTAGTGGCAACATCCGCAACTCAGAACGCCAAAAATTGGGTGCAACAAAACCTACTATTGGTGAGTAGCGCAGGGGTTTTAGTGTTGACGGTTAGCATTTATTTGCTAGTGTTTAATCAAAAAGAGCAACTGCGGGAAGAAGAAGCGGTCTTGCCGAGTATAACATCTCGTTACAACGTGGGACCTTCGGAAGAGGAGATAGACGCGGCTGAAAACGCTACCAATCTGACTCCTGCTGAAGAAGACACGGACGAATCCGCTTCGGAAAGTGCCACCTTGTCGCCGAAGCAAAAATATGCGGTTATTTCAATTGGACTATTTGAAAATAAAGAAAATGTGGAGCGGCTTATCAAAAAGATATACGAGGAAGGCTACGAGCCGTATACTCAAAAATCGGGGAAAGGTACGCGAGTAGGGGTGCAATTAAAATACGACCGGTCATCGGAATTGAACGAAACTTTGCGAGCGATTCGGAAAAAGTTTGGTACGAAGGCGGTGATTTTGAAAAGATGAGTTGATTTGCTAATATGCTGATTTGCCAATCCTGCCATGCGGAACAAGTTGTGCTAATAACGCCCTGCCAATCAGTCAATTGATAAAATTATTCAGGGAGAGAAGTGTGGCACATTTTAGAAATGCGCCACCCTTTTTCTTCGCTTTAATTTTTCAGTTTATCGTGCCGATATTCCGTAATCGGGTTGGATTTATTCAATACTTGCAGAGCTTTGCGTACCATGTCATCTTCTTCATTCCACAATACGTAATAACTTTCTTCTCCGAATAATTGTCGGGCAAACCGTGCTTTCATAAATCGCTTGATTTCTGGCTTGAGGGGCGCGAATTGACGTGGGTTTTTAACTACATTTTGGGTAACGGCATAGTCCATTAAATCATTAAGCATTCGGTCATTCACTTGAAAATTTCTTCTAAACTGGTCAAAGGATTTATAATTAAATTCTTTTTTGTGATTGTTGATATAACGATATACGAATTGAGTTACGTGTTGTCGCAAGTCATTATAATATTCATTTAGTAAAATGGTATCAATCGGTACAAATACATCAGGAGAAATGCCGCCACCGCCGTACACGACTCTGCCTTGTTCGGTATAATATTTTGTCGTGTCTGCAATATTTATTTTATTTTCAGAAGATAATTCACCAGATTCATACCGATTAAATACATCTTCATCATAACTTTCGGCATTGTTATAAGATTTTTGAATAGAACGCCCCGAAGGAGTGTAATAACGTGCTACCGTGAGCCGCAATGCCGAGCCGTCGCGCAAGTCGTATTGCTCTTGTACCAACCCTTTTCCAAACGAACGCCGTCCGATGATATACGCTCGGTCTTGGTCTTGCAAAGCACCCGCCAAAATCTCACTCGCCGAAGCCGACCCTTCATCAATCAGCACCGCGATATTTCGAATATTATAAAATGCTCTGCCCGTCGTTTCATAATCATTGCGAGGCACTGTTCTACCTTCTGTATACACCAGTAATTTTCCGCGTTCTTTAAAAAATTGACTCAACATATTAGTCGCTTGCTGCAAATAACCGCCCGGATTGTGCCGCAGGTCAATCACCAAATCTTTCATTCCTTTTTTATCTACCAGTTTTTCCAAGCCTTTCATAAACTCCTCGTAGGTCGTGGCACTGAAACGATTGACTTTTATGTAGCCCGTTTTTGCATCCAACATATATGAAATATCTACACTATTGACGGGGATTTTATCTCGTTTGAGCGTGAATCGGCGCGGTTGAGACTCGTTACCACGCAACACACTGATGGTAACTTTCGACCCCTTTTCACCGCGCAACAAATCAATCACACCGCTGGAAGTCATGCCATTGCCTGCAATCAGGGAATCTTCTACTTGTACAATTTTATCACTTGCCAAAATGCCGGCTGCTTCTGCCGGACCGCCTGCCAAAGACGCGACCACCGTCACCGTATCATCCAAAATGAGAAATTCGACTCCGATGCCGTCAAAATTACCTTCTAGTTGCTCGTTTACTTCCTGCAACTGCTCCGCTGGGATGTAAGTAGAATGCGGGTCCAACTGTTGCAAAACTTTGTTAATCGCTTCGTTCACCAGTTTATCACGCTCAATGTTGTCTACATATTTTGCTTCTACATAGCGAAGTAATTCTTCCATTTTGCCACCTTCCGGCGCACTGTTGCCTTGTGCATCCAACACGACATCGGGTGTTTCCGATTGCAAACGCATACCGATAAGCATCCCCGCTACCAACACAATGGCGAAGAGTAAAGGCAGCCAAATCGTGAGCTTACCGCTAAATCCTCGTGATTCTTGATTCATTCCCAAAATATTAACTTTGAATGTGTAACCCTTCTACAAATGTAATTGAATAAACGCTCAAAAGTTTCGCATTTGCATAAAAATGGTTGGTTAAATGGATGATAAAACAAGCAGCAGTCGTAAAAGTGCGAAAAATATTTCAAACTCAGCATTGATTGTACCGGCTTTAGCAAGTGAATTTATAGGCAATTTTGAAAAAAATTTAATTTTTTAAAGATTTACCACAAAATTACAAAGGAAAGATTATTTTTGTTGCAAATACAATAACAATTAGCGGTATGGGCAAGCCTTTTGAGATTGATGACTTAGATAAGCAAATACTCTCCGTTTTGATGCGCAATGCTAAAAAGCCGTATTCCGAAATCGCTAAAGACTTGTATGTGTCCGGCGGTACGATTCATGTGCGCATGAAAAAACTGGAAGAAGCGGGCATCGTAAAAGGCTATAATTTGGATATTGACCAAGGGATGTTGGGCTACGATATTTGTGCTTTTTTGGGTATCTATTTGGATAAGAGTTCTTTATATGATGACGTAGCCGTTGAGTTAGAAAAAATCCCAGAGATTGTGGAAGCGTATTACACGACTGGTTTATACAGTATTTTTGCAAAAATTGCCTGTCAAGACACCGACCACTTGCGTACCGTATTGCATGATAAAATTCAAAAAATACCAGGCATCCAACGCACCGAGACGTTCATCTCCCTACAAGTAAGCATTAATCGCCCCATTGATATTGTAAGGGTAGAAGATAGAAGGTAATTAAGGATGTGCTTGTCCCCGCTACCCAAACGGTTTAAACAGAATCGGTAAAATGTAGCGTACCTGCACGGCTTTTCCACGCGCATCCTGACCGGGAATAAAGGGCGGCAGCTTTTCCAGCACTTCTTTCACTTTGTCCGTAAAATCCGTTTCAAAATCTTGCTTGATAGACTCCACCACGACTTTGCCTGTGGCATCTATGATGAATACGACATTCACTTTCTTTTCTACTTTATTCTGAATGACTTCCGGCGTTTTACTCAATTGGCTTTTGATGTAAGCATCCAATTTATTTTTGGTACACGCTCTGGCTTCTTCCAGTTCTTTGTTGAGTTTATCGTCTTTGGCACGCCGCAATTTACGGGTATAACAGCTCTGATAAATCGGACTTCTGGCAACGCTTTTGAAGGTGTACACGGGCTGCGACGGCACGGGAGGGTCTACTTTTTCAAAAGTGGGTTCTAATGGTTGCGCGGGATTCTTGGATTGGTTTGGCTTGGGCTTGACAGGCTTGGGTTTAGTCGGTTTTGGTTTTTGATTCGCTTTCGGCTTCACCACAGTTGGGGACACAACGGCTTTATTTAAAACCGTGTCGTTGATCACCATTGCTTCCTCGGGCGCTATCGTTTTGGGATTTACGGTGATCGTGATGGTGCGTTCTATACCATTGGCGTCGGTCAGTCCCACTTGATAAGTTTCACTTACCAGGCTGATACTGCTGGTATTCAAATAGATGTCTTCGCTTTCGCTAAAGGTTTGCGCTAATATCGGTTCGTCGCCTTTTACCACCGCTAATTGTATCGGATAATTGCCGTGGCTGGTTATAAATTGAATAGAATCGCCCTGCCGAAGCGTGTCAAACGTAAAGCGCAAAGATTCTAAAAGACTCGAGGCAGAGTCAGCATACATACCTTCTGGGTAATTTTTTAAAAACTCCAATATTTGAGTAGAATCGCCGGCAGTCCTTATTTTCCGCCAACCGGCAGCGCCTCGGTCGGGTTCTACAGTTGGATCTGGTTGCTTGTTCCCTTGATTCGCATAAAACCAAATCGCCATCACTGCACCAAAAAGGATCAAAGCCATAGCTGCCATACCCACTTTCTTGAACTGCTCCGAATTGGAAGTGGCTGGCGCAACAGTAGTCGTACCGCCCGATGTGCCTGCCAATTGCACTTGATAATTGGCGGTTGTAAACGTTCCTTCCGACTCCGTTCTTGGCTCTGTTGCCGTCACTTGTACCACTTCTTCCAACACCACTTCCCGTTTCCGTTCCAATCCATCTACAATTTCTATTACACATATTTTTAAAAGCAATGGATAAGTTCCTTCCAATAAGGGTCTTACATAAAAAAGCCATTCGGTAAAATCCGCCTCATCTACAAATTGTACGCCTTCTGAAAAAGTGCGAATATTAAATGCTTTTTGCTCGTTGGGGTCTACCAATTGGGCACTCATCACCTCGGCAATCCGTACGTCTTTAATAGAATCATCCGAAATTTTTTCCAAATCTTGCATCAAAATCACCTCGTTGAACGCGACGCGCACGATACATTTCACCTCTTTTTGCACCTGCATCTGGTCGGGAACGCGATACAGAATTTTACCTTTTTTGGGACCACTTGTTGCTTGCGCGGCGGACTTTTTTGTAAAATCGCCTTCTTTTAAATCGGTAATAAAAAATAGAATATTTTCCCGCAAGTTATTGAATTCAATTTGCGCATCTTCGTTATTCACCAGCCCGCGCAGCAAATTTTGATTCAACTCTCGATAGCGACTTTCCAATAAAATGACATCATTATATTTCTCAACCTCGGCGGGAATAAGCGTTTTAAGTGCTTGAATGGCAAGGTCAATGCCGATGGGCAGCGTTTCGCGCAACTCGTGTTTGATTTCCTCGATAGATTTCATGTTTGGGGTAATATTTTAGGTGTTCCAATAAATGTGCCACATTTTAAGCTTATCGCAAATTTATTCTAAATATAGCACGTTTCAGCAAATTAGTAAATATATTGCGTTAAAAAATTTAGACAATAAAAATGCCAGATTAAGAGATGCCAGATGCCAGACCGCTCGAACGAGAAACAAAAACCTTAAACAATAAATGGTCAACGTCAAATAGGTAACGTCAAACTTCAAATAAAAAATGGCTTTAATAAAAAGTGTACGCAACTTTACTCCTCAATTTGGCAACAATTGTTTCCTTGCAGAAAACGCCACGATTATCGGCGACGTCATCATGGGCGATGATTGCAGCGTGTGGTTTCAGACGGTCGTGCGCGGCGATGTCAACAGCATTCGTATTGGAAATAAAGTGAATATTCAAGATGGCGCAATTCTTCACGGCACGTATCTCAAAGCTTCTACTACCATCGGAAATAGCGTGTCTATTGGGCATCGGGCGCTCGTGCATGGCTGTACCTTGCAGGATAACGTGTTAATTGGAATGGGCGCGATTGTTATGGACCACGCCGTAGTAGAGGAAAATGTGCTGATTGCCGCTGGAGCCGTCGTGTTAGAAAATACTATATGTGAGTCGGGTCACATCTACGCAGGCGTTCCCGCCAAAAAAGTGAAAGCCCTCAGTCCGGAACAATTTAAAGACACGATTGAGCGAATTGCAAATGCTTACACAATGTATGCTGGCTGGTTCAAAGAAGATTGAAAAGTTGAATAGCTCAAAGTTTAAGTAGGTGCATCTAAATAACCTATTCAACCCTTCAACTTTTCAGCTGCTAATTTCCACAACTCATCCTTCCCATTTCACAACTCACCAACATTTGATTGCATCCTTCCCAATTTCTACCGAAACTTGCCTTATAAACAGTAAAAATGAACTGTTCGTCGAAAAATAAGTGAAAGGCGTTGACTTGCTAAACAGTGTTCAGTATCTTTGTCGCGTTAATTATTTAGGGAGAAGTGAAAGGTGATTGGTGAAACGTACAATGGTAAATGAAAAATATTAAATGTAAATGGGTATCGTAGAGCGAAAAGAGCGGGAAAAAGTAGAAATGCGCGAACTGATTTTTGATGCAGCCGTGCAGATGTTCGCTGAAGAAGGTTTTGAAAATACGTCTATTCGAGGCATCGCCAAACGCATTGAATATAGTCCAGCTACCATTTATTTATATTTTAAAGATAAAAACGAATTGATATACGCTATCCACGAGGTAGGTTTTACGACACTATTGGAAAAAATGCGGACTGTATTGATCATTGAAAATCCTTTGGAGCGATTGCGGGAAATTGGACATATTTATATCAGATTTTCCTTAGAACACCCAGAGTATTATAATTTGATGTTCAACCTGATGAAGCCGATGCAAGTGCTGGAAACCGAAAAACCGTGGGAGTGGGAAAGTGGTAAGCAAGCATTTGCGTTTTTGGAAAGTATAGCGCAAGAATGTCTAAATCAAAAACTTATCAAAGGGAGAGACGCGAAATCTATTGCTTTTTATAATTGGGCATTTGTACATGGGCTTTGCAATTTGCACAATAGTTGCCGCATGAAGGTGATGGGCATGACCCAAGAACAAGATAAACAATTGCTCCATCAGGCGATGAATGATTGGGCGGAAGCGGTGAAAGCGTGAAGAATGTGATTTGTGAATCGTGATTTGTAAAAAAATTTAAACACTCACTAAACAGTGTTCATTGTATAAACATCGTTCAAATTTAAAACCTGAATATGGAAACGATAAGAATAAGAACCATGAAAACCATCTACATTTTGCTCTCTATTTTTTCAATTGTTGGTACTGGTGCTGCCCAAAGTACGCTGCTCGACGGCTACGTGCAAGAGGGTATCACCAACAGCGACGCGCTCAAGCAGCAGCAATTTCAGTTGCAACGCAGTCTCTACGCGCTCGAAGAAGCCGAAGGATTTTTCAAACCCTCGGTGAATTTGAACGGGCAATACACGCTGGCGGCGGGCGGGCGCTCGATTCAGTTTCCTGTCGGCGACTTACTCAATGGCGTTTACGCTACACTCAACGAATTGACTGGCAAATCACAGTTTCCGCAATTGGAAAATGTGAATGAGAATTTTAACCCGAACAATTTTTATGATGTCAAAGTCCGCGCGGCGTATCCGATTGTAAATCAAGACATTCGATATAATAAACAAATCAAAGAGCAGCAAGTCAATTTGCAACAAACCGATATTGACATTTACAAAAAAGAATTGTCGAGAAACATTCGCGTGGCGTACTTCCAATATTTACAAGCGACCCAAGCGACTCGTATTTTTCAAAATGCCCTCACACTCTTGCGCGAAAGTTTGCGCGTAAATCAAAAATTATACGAAAATGGTATTGCCAACCCGACCGTCGTTACTCGTTCTAAAAATGAAATCACCAAAGTAGAAGCGCAACTCACCGAAGCCCAAAACAATGCTAAAAATGCTGCTGCTTATCTCAACTTTCTGTTAAACAAGCCATTGGATACGCCTGTCGCGGAAGATTCTACTATTGCCAACATTACTTATGCTTTTCCAGCAACATTGGACGGCACGACCGAAAACCGCGATGAACTCCGCAAATTACTCGTGGCGCAAGGTATCAACCAGACTATTTTGAAAATGAATGAAGCGTATAAAATTCCGAAAGTGAATGCTTTTGTGGATTTGGGCTCGCAAGGCTTTAATTTTGAAGTTGGAAATGGGTCTTTGTACGCGCTGGGCGGAGTTTCGATTGAATTGCCAATCTATCAAGGCAATCGCAACAAGCAAAAAATCAAAATGGCAGAAATGGACGTGGCAGCTATCGGCGCGCAACGCGACCAAGTCGCCGACCAACTTGCTTTACAATTACAAACGAGCATCACTGATTATCAATCCGCGCTTCAGCTTTTTCAAAGTAGCCGTGCGCAAGTCGAATCCGCCAACCGCTATTTCAATGATATGTCAAAACGCTACCGCGAAGGACAAGTCCTGTACCTCGAATTTCTTGATGCCCGAAACGAAATCACGAACGCTGAATTGCAACAGTCCATCAATCTCTCCAACGTGTGGGTGAAATGGGCGGACGTGCAGTTTGCTTCTGGCAAATAATTTGGAAATTTGGAGGTTTGGAAGTTCATCTTTACATTTTGCGGTTTAGTGTTTTACATTTTGCGGTTTGGAAGTCCGGCATCTGGCATCTCCTAATCTGGCATCTAAAATCTATCGTCTAAAATCTAAAATTCTAACAAATATGAAACAATCTGCATTTAAAATCATCCTGCCGTTGCTGCTCTTTGTAGCCGCTTGTGGCAAAAAAGACGCACCCGAAGAGGCGTTGCCGCCGAATACCCAAGAAGAAATTCCGGTAAAAGTAATGACCGTTGGCAAAGAAAATACTGCTGTATCCGTGACGGCGTCGGGTGCGGTTTCTTCCGATACGGAAGCGCGATTGTCGTTCAAAACTGGCGGCGTTATTGACCAAATCTACGTGGACGAAGGCTCGGCAGTGAAAAAAGGACAATTGCTGGCGAAATTAAATTTCACCGAAATCAATGCGCAAGTGAGCCAAGCCAACCAAGCCATCCAAAAAGCCGAGCGCGATTTGCAGCGCGCACAAAACCTGTACCGCGATTCCGTCGCAACTTTAGAACAAGTGCAAAATGCGACCACCGCGCTGCAAGTGGCGAAAGAAAACGGTTCGATTGCCAAATTCAACTTGAGCTATTCTGAAATCCGTGCGCCAATAAGTGGGAAGATTTTGAAAAAATGGATGAATGAGGGCGAAGTCGCCGGTCCCGGAAATCCAGTGTTTATGATGCACGCGGCGAGTTCCAACGATTGGGTCGTGAAAGCTGGCATTACTGATAAAGACTTCGTGCGCCTGCGTGTAGGCAACCAAGCAAACATCACATTTGATGCCTATCCAAATCAAGCTTTTGTAGGCACGGTGAAGGAATTACCAGAGAGTGCTGATGCGATGAGTGGTTTGTATCCGGTTGAATTTAAGTTTAATACGCAAGGAAAAAAGTTTACTTATGGAATGTTTGCAACGATAAAATTGGGCAGTAGCAGCACAAATAGCAGTGACTATGTTGCCGTACCGATTGATGCGATTATTGAAGGAAATGGCGCAAATGCTTTTGTATTCGTACCCGAAGGCAATAAAGTGAAGAAAACTCCGGTGCGCATCGCTTTTTTGAAAGACGAACAGGCATTGATTGCCAGTGGCTTACCAGCAGGAACGCAAGTGGTTACCGACGGCTCGGCGTATTTGACGGAAAAATCTTTGATAAAAATTATACAATAAAAAGATGCCAGATTTTGAGATGCCAGACTTGCCGGACTTTCCGCTCTTGCAGCCCTCGTACATTTTGTCTGAATCTTGATTTTTGTGATTAAATGATTATCATGATTCACACCATTGCGACCTCAGGGGTTAAAAAAATCCGCCCAATCCGCGTCATCCGCGTTCCAATTGATGCCGTGAGCGCTGCGGAAAGAGCGGCAAGTCTGGCATCTCCCAATCTGGCATCTGGAATCTAAAAAATATAAAATATGAAAATTACGGAATTTGCTGTAAAGAATTATCAGTTTACGTTGGTGGTGTTTCTGGCGGTACTGGCACTGGGCGCGTTTTCGCTGCTGAATATGCCAAAAGGAGAAGACCCAGAGCCAACGTTTCCGGGCTTCTCGGTGGTGGTGGTATATCCCGGAGCGAGTCCGACGGATATGGAGGAGCAGGTGGTGGACCCGATAGAAAAACGTTTTAATGAATTGGAGGATGTGGACGAAATTATTACCGAAATCGCCGATGGTATTGCCATAACCCGCGTGGAATTTGAATGGGGCGTGGATGTGGATGAAAAATATCAAGAGGTGATTCGGGAGGTGAGTTCTTTACGAAGCGACTTGCCATCGGACATTGCGCGCATTGATGTGAATAAAATTTCTCCGACGGATGTAAATATTTTCCAAATTGCAATTATCAGTGAAACAGCGAGTTATGCGCAATTGGAAACCGAAGCAGACGAATTGAAAACCGAGTTGGAAAAAATTCGCACCCTCAAAAATGTGGATAGTTGGGGCTTCCCGGAGCAGCAGGTGCGGGTGGAATTGAATCTGGAAAAAATGGCGCAACTGCGCATACCTACCAACGCGGTGATGAATGTATTGCAAAGCGAAAACCTGAATATTCCTGGTGGAAATGTAAATGTAAATACGAAGAAATTTAATGTAAAGACGAGTGGTAATTATAAATCACTAAATGAAATTGAAAATACAGTCGTCTATTCCGGTAACGGACAAGTGATTTACCTCAAAGACATCGGCACGGTGCGAATGGATTATGAAAATGAAAGCCACCTCACGCGCTTGAACGGACACCGAGCGATTTTTATAACCGCATCCCAAAAAGCAGGGCAGAATATTTTTTCGGTTCGGGATGCTGTATTGCCAGTGCTGGAAAAATTCCAAAAACAGTTGCCGAAAAACATGGATTATTATAAAGTGTTCGACCAAAGCGCGAGTGTGGGCAACCGCATGGGACGTTTTGCGAAAGACTTTGCGATTGCGATTTGTTTGGTTTTAATCACGCTTTTGCCGCTCGGCACGCGGGCTTCACTCGTGGTGATGATTTCAATTCCGCTTTCGATTGCCATTGGTTTGATAATTTTAAATTTATTTGGTTACACCTTGAATCAATTGAGTATTGTGGGTTTGATTGTGGCGCTGGGCATTCTGGTGGACGACTCCATTGTGGTGGTCGAAAACATCGAGCGATACATGCGCATGGGCTACACGCGGCGCAAGGCGGCGGTGGAGGCGACCCGACAAATTAGCGTGGCGGTGGTGGGCTGCACAGCTACCTTGATTTTAGCATTCTTACCTTTACTTTATTTGCCGGGCAATGCTGGGGATTTCATTCGCAGTTTGCCGATGGCAGTAGTTTCTACGGTGGTGGCATCGCTGGCGGTGTCGCTCACGGTGGTGCCGTTTTTGTCGAGTGTGTTGTTGAAAAGTCATAGTAATCCAGAAGGAAATCGCGTGTTTCGGGTTTTTAAACGAGTGATTGACCGCAGTTATGCGCCGATTTTAAAACGAGCCTTGCGTTTTCCGGTACTGACTTTAATTATAGCGGGACTGATTTTTGTTGGTTCCATGATGCTGATTCCGTCCGTTGGATTTAGTTTGTTTCCGGCTTCCGACCGACCGATGTTTATGGTAAATGTGGAGACGCCGCAAGGGACGAACTTGTATGAAACTAACCGCATCATGCGGGAGGTAGAAGAAAAATTAGCGAAAGAAAAATTGATAAAATACTACGCTTCCAACGTCGGGCGCGGCAATCCACGGGTTTATTACAATGTAATTTCATTTGACCAATCGGAAAATATCGGGCAGATTTTTATTCAATTGCACGAGGTAGAATTGGAAGAAAAAGAAGTTTTTATTGACAAGTTGCGCAAGGAATTTAAGGAATATCCGGGTGCGAAAATTCGGGTAGAAAACTTTGAGCAAGGTCCGCCGATTGAAGCGCCGATTGCCATTCGCGTGTTGGGTGAAAATTTGGATACGTTACAAAACGTTGCAGCGCAAATTGAAGAATTGATTGCTAACACGGCTGGAACGATTTACGTCACGAATCCTTTAAAGACGCAGAAAACCGAACTGGCAATCAACATCAACAAGGAAAAAGCGTCCGCGCTGGGCATTCCCGTTGCGGAGATTGACCGCACCGTGCGCATGGGCGTTGCCGGCTTGGGCATTGGCAACTACCGCGACGAAGACGGCGACGAGTACGAAATCATTGTCACCATTCCCAAAATAACAAACATTCCAAATCTGGAAGTTTTTGAAAAAATGTATGTCAACAGCATCGCGGGTGCAGCAGTTCCGTTGCGACAAGTAGCTGATGTGCAGTTCAAAACCTCGACCTCGACCATTCGCCACTACGACAAGGAACGTTTTGTAACGGTGACCGCTTTAGTGCAAACGGGCTTTCTGACCAGCGAAATCAATGCCGAATTGACCGAAAAACTAGCAAATTTCAAATTCCCAGAAGGATTCACTTATAAAGTAGCAGGCGAAGTGGAAAGTCAGGAAGAGAGTTTTGCGGGTATTGGTTTGATAATTTTAGTAACCGTATTTGGTTTGTTGGCGGTGTTGATTTTAGAATTTAAAACTTTCAAAAGTACGCTGATTGTGTTGTCGGTGATTCCATTAGGGATTATCGGAGCGATTTTAATACTACTTATTTTCGGGCAGACGCTTTCGTTCACGGCTACGATTGGCATCATCGCGTTGGCGGGGATTGAAGTGAAAAACTCGATTCTACTCGTGGATTTTACCAACCAACTTCGCCAAGACGGCGCTTCGCTCGAAGAAGCCATTCAAAAAGCCGGGGAAATTCGGTTCGTGCCAATTTTACTCACTTCGCTCACTGCCATTGGTGGTATGATCCCGCTGGTAATTGAATACAGTCCGCTGTACTCGCCGCTCGCGCTGGTGTTGATTGGTGGTTTGATTAGTTCGACGCTGTTGTCGCGATTGGTCACGCCGGTGATGTATAAATTGCTGCCGCCGAAGATTGAAAAAGAAGGGGATTTGGTTTAAAATGGAATAATGGAAGGATGGAAAGATGGAATCCCGTATTCCAGCATTCCATGTTTCTAACATTCCAATAAAAAGAATATTATCCGCATTTTTTGGAAGGTTGGGCGTTCTAAAGCGAATTGCCAGCCTTCTTTTATCCAAAAATCTGATTCGTATCCAATGCCAATTCAAAATATTGCGTTTTCACGATTTCTCCTTTTTGAATGAATTCACTGAATTTATAAGCATTTCCGGCAGGCTGCCAGTAGGTATGAATTTCCTGTTTTGCTAAATTGATTAACCAACATTCTGCTACACCGCTTTCGGCATATAGGGGTAATTTAAATTTGCGGTCGTACGCCACGGAAGTATCGCCTATTTCAATGGCGAGCAGCACGTCGCGCCCGTGTGGATGTTCATCACCATAATAATCAGCACGGTATTTCAGAATCGCGACATCGGGTTCGGGTTCTGATAAATTGTTAGCAATAATGGGGTCTTGAATACTGAGGATGACATCATCGCCTAGTGCCAAACCCAATATCTTAGTCAATTTTTTTACAATTTGGGTGTGTTTACTTCCTTTAGGACTCATTTCTACAATTTCTCCGTTGATTAATTCAATACCACGTTCCGGCAGGATGCCTGCTTCTGCCATTTTGTGGTAATCCGATACAGTAATCAATCTTTTTTTTACTTCTACCGCCATAAGCTACTTTTTATAACGTCATTTTATCCTTAGCAACGATCAAATAATAACTGCTGGCTTTGTAGCGGTTCTTTTAAGCATATTCTTCGTTAAAAAGCCTCGGCGTAGTGGGGCGAAGCCTCCGTTTTTTGCCTCCACTGTACTTAAAATCCCTCGCTCCAAAGCGAATACTTATTATTCATCCATTACTTACCAGACAAAAGTAACATTTTTTAAGCAATGTTGCTCCGCTTTACGATTGCTACAAACCACTCACTGCTTCTTTTTCTCCGTCGCTTTCGTCCTTGCTTTTACTGCTTTTTCATCGCGATTATCCACTTTTTTATCGGCTTTCACCACGCGTTTCTGGGCGCGGATGGCTTCGGAACGGGCGCGGGCAGCATCTTCCTTGGCTTCGGCGGCTTTGCGTTCTTTTTTGGTGGCGCGCACTTCGGCTTTGGCTTCTTTGTGCGATTGATCTAAGGTTTCTTTCTGATTTTTGGAGGCGGTGGTATCGGTGCGTTTTTTGTTGGAAGCTTCCGTTTTCTCCACTTCAGCCGTCTCTTTCTTTTTGAAAATAGACAGAATACCACTTTCCTTTTCGGGTTTCTCCGACTTCTTACTGGAAGATTGCGCTTGTAACGACACGGAACCGATTGCAAATGCGATAAAAAATAAACTAAAAATAAATAGTTTCATAAATCTGTTTTTGAATTTGAAGATGAATAGTTGCTTAAACGGTATAGGAACGTATTTTATGATTACTGTGACAAAGATTTCCTAAATCTCTAAGATTTGGGAAATCTAATCCCAAGTTTACACTAATTTAATAATAAAATCATAAATCCCGCCTACCATTATCTTATCATTAAATTTCCCGACACATCCTACAATTGCCTTTAGGGTACGATAACTTTGCACTGTTTCGATAGTTATCGGAATTCTTTTTCAACCAATCACTCACTATGACAATGAAGTATCTTACACCCTTATCCCCTCGATTGGGATGGATAGTCGGTTTTTGTTGGATGAGTTGTATGCTCGTCAATCTGCCACCATCCATCGCCAACGAAAGCATTTCCACCATTTATTTTCAAACGACTGCTGCCACCACCGTCTCTGGGCGCGTGCTGGATGTGGTGACGAACGAACCACTTGTCGGAGCCACCATCGCTGTGAAAGAGTCCAGCGAAGGAACGGTGACGGATGTAGATGGCAGTTTTACTGTAAATGTACCCGACGGAAAAAATGTGCTGGTTATCAGTTTCATCGGTTACGAAACACAAGAAATTTTAATTGACGGAAGAACGACGATTGAAGTAAGTTTGGAATCAGGCTCGCAAGAATTGTCGCAAGTAATCGTGGTTGGCTACGGTAGCACGACCAAGCGCGAAGTGACCGGTTCTGCCAAATCAGTGAAAGCCGAAGACTTCAACCGAGGCATTATCAACTCTCCGGAGCAGTTGTTGCAAGGAAAAGTAGCAGGTGTAAATGTCACGTCCGCCAGTGGCGAGCCGGGTTCACCGCAGAGCATTACGGTTCGCGGTCCGGGCGGCGTGCGCACGGGCAGTACGCCCTTATTTGTGTTGGATGGTTTGGCACTCGATAATTCCAGTACGGGTGGCGTTACCAATCCGCTTACTTTTTTGAATCCACAAGATATTGCATCCATTGACGTGTTGAAAGATGCGTCTGCAACAGCGATTTACGGTTCCCGTGGTGCAAATGGTGTAATTCTCATCACGACCAAAAGAGGAAAACAGGGGACGGCTACCGTTAATTATTCTGGCAACATCGGTGTTTCCGAATTGGCAAACGCTATTGATGTGTTCACCGCAGACGAGTATCGTCGGCAAGTACCCGCAGTAGGTGGCGTGCTGGAAGATTTGGGTGCGAATACCGACTGGCAAAAAGAAATCACTCGCACGGCAATCACGCAGAATCACAATGTGGCGTTGAGTGGCGGCGCAGGCAAATTGGCTTATTATGGCTCTTTTGGCTTGCAAAATCAGGAAGGTATTCACAAAAATAACAGTCTAAATCTAATCAGCGGGCGCGTGAATTTGAATCAAACTTTTTTTGACGACCGCCTATCCATTGACATTAATTTGAATGCCGCCAATACGCAGAATAAGCGTCCGCCTTTCGTGTGGGGCGATGCGCTCACCTCCAATCCGACCTACCCTGCTTACGACAAAGATGGAAGTCCATTGCGCTCTCAAACATTCTTCAATCCGCTGGTAACCATTGATTTATCAGAAGATGTAACCATCATTAACCGCGTGATTGCCAGTATTTCACCTTCGGTTACGATTTTGAAAGGCTTGGTGTATAAATTGAATTTTGGCATTGACAATTCCACTTCTGACCGTACCGTGCAGTCTTTTGCCAGTAATTTGCCAAAGCAGGACGGCGGTCTCACCACCATTGATTTAAGAAATGAAAATAAGCTGATTGAAAACTACCTGACGTACACCCTGCGTTCCAACAATCATGGACTGACGGCGTTGGCAGGGCATTCGTACCAGCGCATTTACGTACAGGGCAGAAATTTTAGTATCAATAAGTTTCCCGTTTCTGACATTGACCCAATTAACAATCCGGGCTTAGGACAGGAACTCGCGCTGGCAACTAATCGCCCCGGCGGTTTCGCAGTTGTCAATGAATTACAATCGTTTTTCGGGCGCGTCAATTACCAATTCATGGACCGCTATTTGCTGACGGCTACCATTCGTGCGGACGGTTCCTCCAAGTTTGGAGAGAACAACAAATACGGTTACTTCCCGTCGGTTTCCGTGGGTTGGGTGCTTTCGGAAGAGCCATTTTTGAAAGGCGGTATCTTTAGTGACTTGAAAATCCGCGCCGGCTACGGGCAAACGGGCAATCAAGAAATTCCTTCTAAAATCACACAAGCACTTTTCACTTCAAGTACAACGGGCACGTCCAGCTATCCTTTGGCGGAGTCTGGTCCTTTTCCGGCGGGTACGTCGTTTGTGCGATTGGCGAATCCTGACATCAAGTGGGAAGTTTCTAATCAGACCGATATTGGTTTGGACTTCGGCTTGTTCAAAGGTGCTTTGTCGGGTACGATTGACGTATTTGAAAAAGTTTCGACCGATATTTTGTTGGAAGTCATTCCAGCCGACCCCGTTCAACCTGCCAACACTTTCTGGACGAATGTGCCAGATATGGAGATTACGAACCGAGGCTTAGAAGTAGAATTGAACTACCAATACCGCACCGCCAATGACTTCCGCTTTGAAGTTGGTGGCAACCTGACCTTGATTGACAATGAAGTGCAAGGCTCTCCGTACTCCGTGATTCCTTCGGGTTTTGCAACGGGCGCGGGTTTGACTTCTGCCACTATCAATGGTTATGTGAATGGTCAGCCGATTGGTACGTTTTTCTTGCGCGATTTTGTGGGCGTAGATGATAAAGGGGTCAACATTTTCCGCGATGTGAATGGCGATGGCGCCGTGACGGATAATGACCGCATTGCTGCTGGAAGTGCGTTGCCAACGGAGATTTATAATTTCAATGCCAATGTCGGTTTTAAAGGTTTTGATTTACGCATCAATTTCAACGGCGTATCTGGCAACAAAATTTACGATAATACCGCGAACGCCAATTTCTACAAAGCCCTTTTGGTAAAAGGTCGCAACACTACCACCGAAGGCTTAGGCGAGCCGAATGAATCCATCAACAACTCCGCACCGATTTCCACCCGCTATGTGAAAGACGGTGCTTTCTTGCGCTTGAATAATGTGGCGTTGAGCTACACCTTCAACACGGAAAACTTGGGTATCAACCGCTACATCCAAGGCATTACCTTGTCGGTAACGGGTCAGAATTTATTTGTCATCACGGATTACGATGGCTACGACCCAGAAGTGAATAACGACCGACAAATCAACGGCGTTTCTTCGTACGGCATTGATTACCTGAGCTACCCGAAAGCACGCTCGGTTGTTTTTGGTCTGAATGTGAATTTCTAATTGTATCGGCGGGCTTTACCCGCCGAAGTAATATAATAAATAATGCGGCGGGTAAAGCCCGCCAGTACAAATAATAAAACAATGAAAAATTATATAATAATTCTGTTCACTTTCTTTAGTGTTTTATTCACCACTAATAGTTGCACGGATTTGGAAGAAGAAATCCTCGACGAAACCTCGGCTACACCGGCTACCGATAAACTTGCAGCCGACGGCATTATAGCCCCTGTTTATTCCCTACTGCCCACGATTTATGAGCACACGCGATACTTCGCCTTGCAGGAAATCACGACCGACGAAGCCATTCTACCGTATCGCGGCGGCACGGACTGGGGTGATAATGGTATTTATGTAGAATTGCACAAGCATACTTACAACAGTGCAACTGCCAATATTCGCAACACCTGGAACCCGATTCTGCAAGCACTTTCCCGTTCCATTTCTGCGATTAATGAATTGCCAAACAACCCAGACCCAAGTGCTAAAACTTATCTGGCAGAGGCTCGTGGTATGCGCGCTTTTTACAATCTGCTCACCTTGGATTTGTTTGGCATCGTGTTTGTGAAAGAAGATATTGCAGCCGCTTCCAGCATTCTACGGGGCGCAGAAGCCGTGTCTTACATCGAAAGTGAATTATTGGCAGTGGAGCCATTGGTAGAAACGAACGTGGGTTCAGGTCGCCTATCAAAAGGCGCGGTTTGGGGCTTACTCGCAAAATTATACCTGAATGCTGGCGTTTACCGCGACCCTTATGCGGACAAATTTGACTTTACGGGTGCAGACATGGACAAAGTGATTGACTATTCCAATAGAATCATCACTTCTGGTCAATACGCATTGTCGAATGACTTCTTCGCTATTTTCAACGATGAGAACCATACCAACAAAGAACTGGTATTTGCTGTGGACCAACGCGCGGAGTTAAACGGTCACAATCGGATGGCGTACTTCTCTTTATCGGGTGATATGTTCCCGCTCCCTGAATTCCCGAATGCCAACGGTACCGATGGTCCTGCCATCACGCCAGATTTTTATCGCACTTGGGTCAATGCGTATGCGCCGATAGACCCAGCGAAAATTGATCCGCGATTCTACCAAGAAAATATGGGTATCTATTCTAATCCGGCGGACACTTGCGTATCGTCGGCACGCTTCAAAATCAATCGCGGTATCTTGCGTGGTCAGCAGTATGGTTTACAACGTAGAACGACTGGTTTTGCAAAGTGTGCGAATGGTGACTTTTTGGTGGGACCGCTCGTTCACCTGACTCGCAACAGACCTACGTTGCCCGTTAATTTTACGGAGAAAGTTGACTTTACAGTAGAAGGCAGCAATTATCCAACTGGCTACCGCGTGGAAAAATACGAATTTGGCAAAAAATCTGCCAGCGGTCGAAACCTCGGTGACCACGACATCATCATCATTCGTTTAGCAGATGTGTACCTGATGCGTGCCGAAGCAAAACTGCGTAAAAGCAATGATGTAGCGGGTGCCTTGGCTGACGTAAACATCGTGAGAGCGGCGCGTACCAAAACGACTCCTGCCCCAGCCTTGACCGAGATGAGTCTGGACTTGCTATTCCGCGAGCGTGGTTTTGAATTTTATTGGGAAATGTATCGCCGCACGGATATGATTCGCTTCGGCAAATACGAAGATAGCTGGACGGAAAAGGACGATAAAAACAAGTTCCGTCGGGTGTTCCCGATTCCACAAACGGCGATTGACGGTGCGTCGAACTTGCCGGGGTATTTGAAACAGAATCAGGGATATTAATGTGCTGATAGGATGATGTGCTAATGTGCTAATACTGCGGCAAAAACAAAAAAGGCTGTCTTCAAATCGGAGGGCAGCCTTCTACGTTCCATATTTACATTTTAGATTTTGCGGTTTTACGTTTTAAATTTTAAATAATGAAAACGACTTTCCTACTTTCCATTGCTTTCCTCTTCTCTTTTTCTGCATGGTCGCAACAGCCCGCCACAGGAAGTCACCCTTCCGACAACCGCATTTTAGACAATCAATCGCCCATTATTCTACCTTACAATCGCCTCGTCGCTTCCGCTGGCAAAGTCATCACGTACGGCGACCCGCGTTTGGAAAATCATACTTTAGATGTGACCCTTTTACCGGATAATAACTTATTGGCAATAGAAGACCGCTATGGCATCGCTATTCTAAATCGCAAGCAAAATAAATTGATAGCGCGTTGGACTTTCCGAGACAACAAAGATTTTCAAAATATGATGAGTACCTTTTCGGGTATTAAGGCTTTCCAGTTTCAAAATAAAACCTACCTCGCGTGGGGTGCTTCTGAAAGAGAAAATGGGAAATCGGGTGTCATGCTCGCGCAGTGGACGAGCGATTCCATTGCAAATATTGAACTCCTGCCATTTGCAGCCGTCGCGCCTGCGCCAATTTCTCTGCCGAATGAAGTGGAAGTCCATTTTGGAAATGGCGACTGTTTTCTTTACATCGTTTTGAATGGAAATAATCAATTGGTGAAGATGCGCTTTGCTGACCGTAAAGTGATGTGGACTGCCGCTACAGGCGTTGCGCCATTTGGTATAAAAATTGTAAAAAATAAAGTATATGTCAGCAATTGGGGCGGTCCTGCGCCTACTAATTCTAAACTCGAAACCGCTGGCGTGCCGTGGGGGGCGGCTTATATTGAACCAAAAACGGGCGCGACTTTGCAAGGCTCGGTTTCTGTTTTTTATTTGAATAGTGGAAATAATATAAAAGAAATCCAAGTCGGTTTGCATCCGAATGCGATGGTGGTGAGTCGGGATTCTAACTTGCTTTATGTTTCTAATGGCAACAGTGACGAGGTCTCGGTGATTGATGTAAATAACGATGTCGTTACGCAGCAAATCCCAGTAGGTCTTTTTAACACCACGACAAACTTGATTGGCAGCAGCCCGAATGGCTTAGCTTTGAATGAAAAAGGTGATGTGCTGTACGTTTCAAATGGATTGGACAATGCGGTAGCGGTAGTGAAATTAGGTGCAAATCCTACGGTGCAAGGCTTCATTCCAACCGAGGCGTATCCGTCTGGATTACTTTTTGTAGATAAAAAATTATACGTCACCAATCTCGAAGCCATCGGCGCGCGCATGCGCAACCAAACGCCGGAATTGAAAAAACGTTTTAAAATAGCCGATGCCGACGATTTTGAAGGTGCGTTCAATGCCCACGAGCAAATCGCTTCCTTTTCCATTATTAAAGTACCCAACAAAAGTCGGCTGCGGAAATACACCAACCAAGTAAAATCGCTCAATTTCACCTTTCGGGAGCAAATCAGCAAGCAAGCTCCGCGCCCGAACGTTCCTGCTCGACCCGTGCCGGAGCGCATTGGCGAACCCTCGGTTTTCAAGCACGTCGTTTATATCATCAAGGAAAATCGCACGTATGACCAAGTCTATGGCGACCTCGCGCAGGGACGCGGCAAGAAGGAGTTGTGCGTTTTCGGCGACAGCATCACGCCCAATCAGCACAAGTTGGCTTTGGAATATGGGTTGTTAGATAATTATCACGCTTCCGGGAAATCTTCTGCTGAAGGACACCAGTGGACGGACGCTGGCATTGTATCGGATTATGTGGAAAAAAGTGTGCGCGGCTGGTTTCGTTCTTACCCGCACCGCCAGTATGATGCGATGGTTTACACCAAAAATGGCTTCATTTGGAATCACGCGCTGGATTATGGCAAGTCGGTGCGGATTTACGGCGAGGCTTGTTATTTAGAATTTGATAAGAAATTGAGTTGGACGGACATTTATAAAAAATACACCAACAAAGAGCCTTTTGAATTTACAAATACCAGCACGATTTCGCGCGTTCGCCCGATTCTGTCGCAAACTTTCCCCGGCTATGACGACCCCAAAATAAATGACCAAATGCGCGCCGACGCTTTCATCGCAGAATTAAAAGCCTACGAACAAATGCCCGGCGACAGTCTCCCAAATCTAATGGTTATCGCCCTGCCGAACGACCACACCGCTGGTACGAGTCCAGGCTATCCCACGCCCCGCGCCCAAGTGACCGACAATGACTTGGCTTTGGGTAAAATTATAGACGCCCTCACGAAAAGTCGCTTTTGGGATTCGACGGTCGTTTTCGTCACGGAGGATGATTCCCAAAACGGCTGGGATCATATCTCGGCGTACCGCACTGGCGCGTTGGTGATTAGTCCTTACTCGCGTTTGAATCGTACAATTTCTACGAATTACAATCAGATTTCGATGCTGCGCACCATCGAGCAAATCCTCGGCTTGCCGCCGATGCACGCCATTGACGCGACTGCGCTGCCGATGTTTGATTGTTTTACAACTACGAAAACCCTTGCGCCTTACACGTTTCTGCCAAATCGCATTCCGTTAGATGAAATGAATAAATCTTTGTCTTCGCTAAATGGAAAAGCATTGTATTACGCTCAGAAATCGCAGGAAGTAATGGTGGAAGAAGGCATTGATAATGGAAAAGATGATTTGATGAACCGGATATTGTGGTTTGCGATGAAGGGGGACGTGCCGTATCCGAAGAAGTGAGTACTGGCTAGCTTTAGTCGCCGATGTAATATTACAACGGCGACTAAAGCTAGCCGGTACAGTTTCTTACCCCACTGCATATTCAGTATGTTCCCGATGATACTCTGGGAAGTACGCCAATACAATGTCTTTCTTAGAAACACCTTGCTCCACGAGCATTTCAGCGATGCTATATTCCATCTTATCCTCTTGTACCCAAATTTTATTATCAATAATATCTAAATGAAAAAGTAAATTAAACACCCGATGATTATCCTCCCAGCCGAGCGCAATGATTTGATAATGATTTCCTTGTGTATCAATAATTGCCTCAAAGTGAATGTTTTGATTGGCAGGCTGTCGCAGTTGCTGCAAATAATTGTCTATTACTTGGTTGACTTTAGATTGCAAATGAGCTACGGTTTCCATGATTCTATGCTTTTGGATTGTGGATTAAAAAGTATAAGTTTCATATTTAATTCTTCTACTATGTCTTTAAAAAATTGCAATTCATTCAATCGCTCATAAATATAAAACGGCATTGCTAAATACATCGTTCGCTCTATATTTTTCTTTCGCATGACGATACTGTAGCCTTGATATTGCCCGACCGCGCGGAGGAAATCGTGTACAATAGAAGGAGTGGTAAAACTTTTGACCTCGACCGCTATCTTCGTCCATTCTTTTTCAGCGGTGATAATCTTTTCTGCACCGAGGTCGGTTTGCAAACCGCCTTCTTCTCTGCTCAACAGGGTCAGTGGGTCATCCGTTATCGTCCAGCCATCCTTCTCCAACGCTGCTCGTACCGCCTCGTGATAAATATCTTTTGCCAACGTATCTTTTTGTACAAATTTACTACTTTTCTATAACAGAATCATCCTGCAATTTACTGGATTTTAAAAATTTGGCAAATCGGCGTATATTCACCTCTCATCAATAGCGGAATCCCCATTATGAAACCCTTCTTCCTTTTTATCCTGTTTTTTATCAGCATGGCTACCTCCCTTGCTGCGCAAGCAAATTCCGATTGCTACAAAAACCTACGCGGCGAAGGCTTGACGCTGCTCAAAAAGAAAAACTACCGCAAAGCCGTAGATAAATTCTTCGCGGCGCGCTACTGCCCCGACAAACCTGTGAAAGACGACCTCGATGACCTTATCAAAAAGACCCAAGACCAATGGGTGGCTGCGCTAGACCAAGCTGTAAACAACGCCAAAAGTGCACAAAAAAAGACTGCCGCCGCCCTTACCAAAGCAGACAGCGCCCTCGCGCTTGCTAACAATATTATTGATGCGTTTTATTTTTATAAAGATAGCTTTGCATTGGCTTATAAGAACAATTATTACGGCTTTATTGATAAAAAAGGGAAAGCAGTTATTGATTACAAATATAATGAAGCACTGCCATTTGATAATACGGGCTATGCGCGGGTAAAACGGACAGATATATCTTATTTGATAGATACGAAAGGGGTGGAATACCGCTTGGCAACGGAGCTGAATCAATTGGATTCGAACGTGGTTGCATTGGATTTACGCGACCGCCGATTAGATACGTTTCCGATGATAATTACAGAAAATCCGCAACTGAAAATTTTACTCCTATCCAGAAATCGCTTAGCCGGTCTGCCAGCAGAATTCGGGCAATTGGACCAGCTTCAATATTTAGACTTGTCTGTCAATCAATTAACGAGCCTTCCAGAATCCATTGGAGAATTAGACAGCCTTCGTGTCTTGGATTTGTCCTATAGTGATATGAAGCTAAAAAGTGTTCCTGCAACGATTGGTAAATTGCAAAACCTGCAAGTATTAGATTTAACGGCATCCGGTTTAAGGAGCCTGCCTGAAAGCATTGGAAACCTACGCAATCTTCAAAGTTTAATTTTAACCTATACTCCGTTAACCAATTTTCCGGAAGCAATCAGTAAATTGAGTCGGCTTCAAAATTTGAATTTACATCGAACCGGTTTAAGGAGTCTACCCGTATCCATTGGTGAATTGCGCAATCTTCAAAACTTGAATTTATCTCATAATAAACTGAAGCAACTGCCCGAATCCATTGGTGAATTGAGCAATTTGCAGACTTTAGAAGTATTTGAAAATGAATTGACGAGCCTGCCAGAATCCATCGGTCAGCTAAAACGGCTTCAAAAATTGGTTTTATATGCAAATCCACTAACGAGCCTTCCCGAGTCTATGGGTCAAATGATGAGCCTGCAAACTTTGAGTATATCCGGTAGCCCATTGACCAGTCTTCCAGCATCTATTGTTCAATTGAGTAATCTTCAAAAACTATATTTGTCTGATAATCAAATTAAAAATCTTCCTGAAAAGATTGGTCAGTTGAGTAAACTTCGCGCTTTAAGCTTATCAGGCAATTTATTAACAAGTCTTCCCGCATCTATTGGGGCATTGAAGCAACTTCAAGAGTTGGATTTGTTGGGAAATTATTTAACCGACCTTCCAATTTCTATCGGGCAATTAACCAACCTTCAAAAGTTGGATTTGTCGGGCAATGCTATCCAGAAAGAAGCCTTACAAAAATTACCGCCTGCGTTTTACGTTGAGAATCTCTTACAATACGCTCAAACATTTTCCTATCAAGAAAATTATATTTCCGCCTTGAGTTTTTATCAAACATTGGCAACTCAAAAAATAAGCCAAGCAACTAAGCAAGATGCCGCTGCTGCCTGCAGTAATATTACATTTCGATTATTATTTATCAAAGAGTTTAAACTGGCACTGAAAGCGGGTTTGCTGGCACAGCAGTTCGACACGAAGAATACAAATTTATACACGAACTTACCCTTAGCCTATCTTTTTAATAATGAATTCGAAAAAGCGAAAGCCATTTACACAGCTTATAAAGATAAAATGTATGATGTAGAAAAAAGTTACAAAATGGTTTTTTTACAAGACTTTTTTGAATTAGAAGCTGCCGACATTACGCATCCTGATATTGCGAAAATCAGAGCATTGCTGAAGGATTAATTGGTCAGACGATTTTGGATTCGCTTGACCAATTACTTCTTACTCACTTATCCGACACTTTCCACTCCAAGCGATTGTGTATCACTTTGCCGTTATTCACAATCAACATCGGGTCTTGAATAGTGATGATATTTTCTAATGGATTGCGCTCAATGACCAATAAATCTGCATCCAAACCGACAGCGATTCTACCCGTATTTTTTAAATTCAACATTTCTGCCGCCAGCGAAGTACAAGATTGAATGACTTGCAGCGGCGTTAAACCTGCGTTGGCAAATTCTTCCAACTCATGTCCCAAACGCAACGTACCGTTGGGCGCGTAGCCGGTATCCGTTGCAGCTATGATTTTTACACCCAAGTTATTCGCTCGTTTTACCATCTCGCGCATGCGGGGGAGCATGAAGCGTCCGCGAATCGCCAAACCGGGGTTGTCATAATCACCGCCGGGTTCCGTGAGGTCAACAACGACCGCCATTGTGGGAACTAAATAGGTGCCTCGCGCTGCCATCAATTTCAAAGTTTCATCACTCAAGAAAGTACCGTGTTCGATGCTCTTCACACCGCCGAGTACGGCTGCGCGAGCACCCTCGTCTCCATGCGCGTGCGCCGCGACGGGGATGTTGGCTTTGGCACCGGTTTCTACGATGGCTTTCATTTGAGCTTCGTTATAATATGGTTCACGCGGGTCGGTGTCGGCAGTACCGGCGCGGGCAGTGGCGTTCACTTTTATCCAATCCACTTTTCGGTCTACCATCACTTGCGTCATTTTGCGCACTTCGTCAGTGGTTTTTACACCTTTTAACAAATCTTTGGCAACACTTGGCATATCCATAAAAAAAGCCTCGTCGGGCGAGTGGCGCACATGGTAACCGGCGGCTAACATTTCCGGGGCATCAATGCTGCCCGATTTTGCCAATTCGCGCATTCCAACATCATCAAAGTGAGAAACGCCCATGCTGCGAGCAGTCGTCACGCCAGACATCAAAGCGCGCTTGGCATCGGCAAACGTGCGAATGTGGACGTGCGAGTCAATCAAGCCGGGCATCACGTATTTGCCTTTTAAATCATACACCGTAGCTCCGACGGGCGGCGTAACGTTACCGGTGGTGATATTTTGAATTTTTCCGTTAACGATGGTGATGGTGGCGTCGGTTTGGACTTTGTCGGTCGAGCCGTCAATGATGTTGGCGTGGGTAAGGACGAGGGTTTGGGCTTGGGCGAAAATTAGCGTCGGGCTAAGATTTACAAGGATTAAAAAGTGTTTTAGGTATTGCATAGAATTGGATTTTAGGTATTAGACGTTAGACAGCATACTATTTGAAAATATTCCTGTAAAGGAACTTCAAAACTTATAATTGCAAAATCTTATTTTTTTGATAGAAAATGACTTATTTGCTCAAAAATAGAATGTGATGTCGGAGACATTGGAACCATTAAGTGATTACGAAATCGAATGTGGAAAGCCCCTGCCGAGTCTCCATCATGCGCTTGTTCAAAACCAACTTTCCTTTCTTTTAAACCGTAATTTTAGAAGTGTTTTTTCTTTTTCCACAGAACTTGACCTTGAGCTTGGAGGCCAACCCGCTACCCCTGATATTTGTGTTTATCCAAAAGTAAAATTGAATTTTAAACGGGAAGCTGACATTTTAAAAATGACCCAACCGCCCATTACTACTATTGAGATTTTATCTCCAAAACAGGCGTTAGATGAGGTAGTAGCTAAAGCGCGCGACATTTATTTTCCGAATGGCGTACAATCTTCTTGGGTAGTGATGCCTGCGCTGGAAACGATTGTGCTGATTGACCCGAATTTAGATACGACTTATTTTAATAAAGGGGAATTATTGGACCCTGTTACGAATATTCGACTTTCTATCGAAGAGATTTTCGAAGGTTGAATTTGAATCGAATATCCAGATAGCTATCGCATTTGCATTAAGCAAACTTTAACTAATGTTTACAAGTTTGATTATTACCGAATTATTTTGATTTTTTTCTCCACGCTTGAGTTTTGCAACTTTTTGTTCCCGACACATGTCGGGACCACAAAAAGTCACCAAAAAAGTATAGGCTAATCAATCTCCTCCCTGCGTTCGCAGTAGCTTTAGCGCAGGCGAAGCGGGTAATTAGCCGGCAGCCGCCACTATGTGTTTCAAAATTAATATAAATCATTTGAAATGAAAGTCCTACATATTAGTTAAAATATTCCTGAAGCAAATACGCTGTTCAACTGGACAAGCCAAACTTTCAAATCTAAAACCTCCAAACGTTATTTATCGCGCTCGTAAGCTCCAATATCTGGCGCGGTTGCACTTCGATTTTTACCTTCTAAATCAATCGTGATGCTGCGCGGCGAGAAAACTGGCTTGGCTTTTCCATCGGCGATGGAGAGCGAATCGAGTTGAAATTTACCTTCATTTTCATCTACAAATAATTTGTCGTTTCGGGTTGCGTTGACACAGGGTTTGCAAAACGCTTCAAAAAAGTCAGCGTATTGACCATTAAGATTGCGCAGTAAGTCATCTACACGCACGATGCAATCTTGAAATTGGACGTTGAAAAGTGCCGGATTTTTTCGGTCGGATATATCGGAGATTTCGAGTTCATCGTTTTGCGAACCCACAATAATGGAATTGACGAAGCGCGCATTGAGGCGATAATCTTTTCTATCACAATTTTCATCATAACAGTAAAAGTTATTCATTCCTAACGCCGAACTATTATTGCCATAACTCGCCAAGGTGCAATACGTAAAATTATAATCGCCACCCTGCACGAGCAGCACGGAAGTCGCGCCATTGTTGTAAACTAAGGTATTTTCGGCTGTAATAGTGCTGCGAAAACCAATCAATCCACTGCTGGAAGTGTTGTAAATCTGGGAGTTACGGATGGTTAAATCTGCGGTAGAATCCACGAATAATCCAAAGCGACTGTTGCGCACGGTGACGTATTCCATTACATTGCCGCGACTGCCTTTGGCAAAAACGATGCCGTTCCATTGTCCATCATTATCCAAAAAACTTTCCTCGAGGCGGTCGCCCTGTATGATGACAGGTTTTTCTTTTGTGCCTTGTACCGTGATTTTTCCAGCCTGTAGCACGTAGATTACCCCATCATTATAAATACCCCCAAATAAGTCGTTTTGCGCCAAGCCGCCGTGTACGTAGATGCGCGCACCTGCGGGGATGACCAGCTCGCAACTGTCCACAAACACCGCTCCGTAGATGACGTATGGCTTTGGGTCGTCCCACACGAGGTCGCCATTGTCGCAACTCAAGCGCACAGCGACTCCTTTATTGAAACGACTTGGAAAGTAATTCGCGTTTTGTCCCCATGCTTCGATATTCACTTTTTGGGTATTGCCATTAGTTTCAAAAACGATGCGGTCTTCGATGACGAAAGGGCTGGCGGCGAGTGGTTGATTCGGGTCAATTGTCACTTTGGCGAAGAGGTAAATGCTGTCGTTTGCCAATACTTCGATGTCTTGTTGGGCATTGCCGGGCAAGCCGTCCACATTGAGTTGCCAGCGCGCGCTGTTGCCACTTTCGAGGTAAATTTTAGAAATGCGGATGGATTGGTCGTTGCGATTATAAATTTTGAAGGAGCGCGTGGCGGAGCCAAGTTCGGTGAAAACCGTGTCGAAGCGCAAGGTATCGAGGGAGAATTCAAGTTGGGCGCTGCCGTCGGTGGTGAAGTCGTCTTCGTTATCGCAGTGGGTGAAAAAGATGATAATTGCAAAAGCGAATGAAAGTAGATATAATAAGTATTTCATTTTCAATTGATTAGATGCCAGATTTTTAGATGCCAGATGCCAGACTTTTCAACAAGCCATATTTTAATGGATAGTAAAACGATGAAAAGCGAATTTCATTTTGCTGCAAAAATACATTGCTTTATAGACTTTAGATGTTAGATAGTAGACGTTAGACGATTTTGTACAGTAGAATTCTTGTTCGGGTTGTCTAAAATCTATCGTCTAAAGTCTGCCGTCTATAAAAAACACTCGTCGAAATTAACTAAAATGCGGAAACTGCTTTGCTTTATAAAACGTTCCACGCTTTGACGTTGTAGATGACAAAAAAATATGTTTCAAAACAAGTGTTAAAGTATTTAAGAAATCAGCTACTTTTGCCTAAGTTTTACGATTGTAGCAAGAATAACCACCGATTGCCCGCTACCTGAAATTAAAGATTTATAAACGATTCAAAGTTTGGAGAAGCCTGTCATTGATGTAATTATACCAGCACAAAACGAAGAGAAGTCTATCGGCTTGGTGTTGGCGAATATGCCGAGAAGTTTGGTACGGGAAATTATCGTATGTAACAACGCAAGCACGGATGCCACTGCCCGAATTGCGCGCGAAGGAGGCGCTACCGTTTTGGAAGAACCGGAAGCAGGTTATGGCAGCGCTTGTTTGAAGGGAATTGAACATTTATTAAAAAAATCGGCTACGGAACAGCCAGATATTGTTGTATTTTTGGATGCTGATTTTTCGGATTATCCAGAGGAAATGCCTGCTTTAATTCGCCCTATCCTGGAAGAAAATGTTGACTTGGTCATTGGGTCGCGCGTATTGGGCGATATGGAGCGTGGCTCGATGCAGCCACAGCAGATTTTTGGCAACTGGCTGGCAACTAATCTAATACGCTTATTTTACAGTTATAATTTTACAGATTTAGGTCCGTTTCGGGCAGTGAAATTCAAGAAATTGCTCGAATTGCAAATGGAAGACCGCGATTTTGGCTGGACGGTGGAAATGCAGGTGAAGGCAGCTAAGATGCGATTTCATACCAAGGAAGTGCCCGTGAGTTATAGGCGGCGCATTGGTACATCTAAAGTTTCCGGCACGGTACGCGGTTCTTTATTAGCAGGGCATAAAATTTTGTGGACGATATTTAAATATTTGTAACAATGTGATTAGTTATTGGTGATTTGTGATACGGGATTCGCAAGTCACAAATCACAAATCACGTATCACAAATCACAAATAACGTATCACAAATCACAAATAACGTATCACAAATCACAATTTACAAATCCTATTTCACAAATCACATTTAACTTTTAAACATCATAATATGTCTATTTTGGCTTATGCGGTTTTAATTATTTACAGCACGGCGCTGATTTACATCACAATGTACTGTGTTATGCAGTTCAACCTGCTGTATCATTACAGAAAAGCTGCCAAAAAACAGCCGCTTCAAGCAGCCGAACTCAATGCGGTATATGATGCGGCGGAAAACGAAAAAAACTATCCTTTTGTCACCATCCAGCTTCCTATTTTCAATGAAATGTACGTGGTAGAGCGCCTCATTGACAACATCGCGGAATTTGACTACCCAAGCGACCGCTTTGAGGTACACGTGCTGGATGACTCAACGGATGAATCGGTCGAAATCACCCGCAAAAAAGTGGAAGAATGGAAAGCCAAGGGCTTGAACATAGAACAAATCCGCCGCGTAGACCGCAAAGGTTATAAAGCTGGTGCGCTACAAGAAGGTATGAAGCACGCCAAAGGGGAGTTTATTGCTATTTTTGATGCGGATTTTCTCCCACACGCAGATTTTTTGAAAAAAACGATTCCTTATTTTGAAGACCCGAAAGTAGGGGTGGTGCAGACGCGCTGGGAACACATCAATGAAGAATACTCGCTCATCACGAAGTTTCAGGCGATTCAACTCAATGTACATTTTACCGTCGAGCAAAAAGGACGCGAGGCAGGCAATTATTTGCTGCAATTCAATGGCACAGCGGGTGTGTGGCGACGACAAACCATTGACGATGCAGGTGGTTGGGAAGCGGATACGTTGACCGAAGACCTCGACCTGAGCATTCGGGCGCAGTTAAAAGGTTGGAGAATCCGTTTTATAGAAGAAATTGGTGCGCCAGCAGAACTTCCCGCAGAAATGAATAGCTTGAAATCACAGCAATTCCGGTGGATGAAGGGCGGTGCAGAAACGGCGAAAAAGATGCTACCTACCGTTTGGAAATCGGACTTAAGTATGTGGCAAAAAATACAGGCGACGGTGCATTTGCTGAGTAGTACGGTGTTTGTGTTTGTGTTTATTTCTGGGGTGTTCAGTGTGCCATTACTTTTCGTATTGGGTGATTTGATAGAAGATGGCTTTAGTAAAAATTTCTTTGCTTGGTTTATGGTAGGCTTTTTAGCGATTGTAGCGGTTTATTACACTGCCAATTTACAGTCGCCCGCGCGCAAGCAAACAGAGGAATTCAGTAAGTCTTTATATAAATTTATATTCCTTTTCCCGCTATTTTTAGCGTTGTCAATGGGACTTTCTTTGCACAATTCTGTGGCAGTTATTCAAGGCTACCGAGGTAAAAAATCGCCGTTTGTGCGTACGCCGAAGTTCAATATTCAGACCATCAAAGACACCTTTAGTAAGCATAAATATATGAGTAAAAAAGTGTCTTGGACGACGCTGCTGGAGGGGTTTTTGGCACTCTACTTTTTGGGCGGTGTCATAGGCGGTATCATGATTCAGAACACGACGTTCCTTGTTTTCCATGTGATGTTATTCTTGGGTTACGGCGGGATTTTTTTTTACACGTTGCGGCATATTCGCGCACAGTGAGTTAGAATTATAATTTTTATAATATATTTTAGACTGAATGTTTTGAGGGAATCTAATTATCTAACGTCCAATGTCTAACATCTTAAAAAAGCATACAATCTAATCGCAATAAATAAGGGTGTCATACTGTAAAAAGATGACACCTCTTTTATTTAGAATGTCTGAACTTTGATTTTTATGATGGATGTGATAAATATGATTTGTTAATTACATTGCGCCCTCTGCGAAAAACTCCTCGTCCTCTGCGGTTAAAAAATGCTATGAGGGCTGTAAAGAGCGCACTAAAAATCTGCGGGAGCATTTAAAACGAAAAACAAATTTCAATATGAAACATTTCCTTTTTATTTTAATTATAAGTACCGCTTTTACAGCTTGTAAACAAACGCCTCAAACAGAAGAAACGGCTGATACAACTGCTCAAATACCTGCTATGCCTATGGGCAAAGACACGCTCCTTGGTCCGCAAGGCGCAGATGCCGCTAAATTTCAAGAAGTAAATGATGTAACAATCTATGAATATCCAAATTTTAAAATTCGAGTAGAATATGCCGAAATGGAAGATGGCAGTGCCGGCGAAAGCATCACACTCGTGCGTAATGATGGTTCAGATAGCACATTAATAAGTCGAAAAGGATTTAATTTTTTCTATGGCGTAGCCGATAATTATTTATTTGTGGATGAAGGTACTTACGATTTAGGTCGAACGATGCACATCTATGATATAAATACCAATCAAGAAATCGGAAAATTTGATTTTGATGATGCGGAAGTGATATTACAAAATAATCAAATTAGCTTTTTTGTGTTGTTAGATGATAATGCCGCTGCCGCTTTGAAGCCAAAACCCAAGTGTGACAAGGAGCAAGAAATCAAGGAAGCCGGACTGGGCTTAGGTTATACGCAGAAATACATTTTTGACCTGACGACTCGTAAAGCTACGCCAACAAAGGAATATAGTTGCCGAGCAATTTCCTAATGCAAAGGCATATTTTAATTTCCAGTTTTTTAATTTTACTTACTATTATACTTGGCTATGTAGTAGAGCGAAGTAATTTTGTGCTTTTAATAGGAAATTACACGCTGTTTTTTATAATCTACTGGTTTATTTCCAATCGAATAGAAAACCCAAAATACATCCGTTTTTACATTGCAATCAGTATTTTACTGCGTATCATATTACTTTTTTCTCTTCCAAATCTCTCTGAAGATTGTTACCGCTTTATTTGGGATGGACGCTTGATTATCAATGGTTTAAATCCATTTGAACAATTGCCGAGTTATTATATTGAAAATAAAATCCTGCCGGAAAGTCTTACATCTGAATTATACGCTCAATTAAATTCTAAACTTTACTTCACTGTTTATCCGCCGGTGGCACAAGCCGTTTTTGCTATTGCTTGTTGGATATTTCCAAAAAGTATTTTAGGGAGCATTGTTATTATGAAATTGATTTTATTAGTTGCCGAAATTGGCAGTATTTTATTGATAATCAAATTGTTAAAAGAAATTAAATTACCTGAAAAGAATGTTTTGTTATATACCTTAAATCCGCTTGTTATTATAGAAACCGTTGGCAATGTACATTTTGAAGGGCTACTGATTTTCTTTTTATTACTGTCCTTTTGGCTTTTGGTGAAATTCAATTGGGTGGGGTCAGCAATAACGATGACACTTGCAATTGCTTCTAAATTAATTCCATTACTATTTCTTCCATTCTTGATTACAAAATTGAATTTCAAAAGAAGTATGCTCTACTTTCTTGTTATAGGAATTACACTTTTAATTTTATTTTTTCCTTTAATTAATAGCTTCTTTTTCAATCATTTCGGCGAAAGCCTGAATTTGTACTTCCGGCAATTTGAATTCAATGCCAGTGCTTATTATATCGCTCGTTGGATTGGCTATCAAATAGAAGGACACAATTTAGTAGCAACAATCGGACCTGCTTTAGCAATTATTACCTTTTTAAGTATTATTACATTAGCAATTCAAAAACGAAAAGAAGACATTCGTAATTTGCCCGAAAGCTGGCTATTTGCGATAAGTATTTATTTACTTTTTGCTACGACAGTGCATCCTTGGTATCTCACTTTACTCGTTGCATTAAGTGTTTTTACAAAATGGCGATACGCAATGGTTTGGTCAGGGGTAGCAATATTAAGTCATAGTCATTATTGGAATGATATTTTTAAAGAAAATTACGGATTGATTGCAATGGAATATGGATTTGTGATGCTTTTTGTGATGTATGAATTTTTTGTAAAAAACAGTAAGAAAGTTTAATAGTAACTAAACAAGTTTGTAGCAATAAAAAATGACTAAACTAATAAGTAATAATAATGCGAACTTCTTGTATTGCAATAGCTCGTATTTCGTCGTCTTTCAGCAAGTGTCCATCCAGAAAAAACGTAGTATGGATGGTTTCCCAACCCTTTTTAGTTAGGAATGACGCCAGCTTGGGTGGCAGTTGGGTATCAACAATAAATTTCAGCATTACTTAAGCAGCCAGCGGAATGATAGATTTGGTATTTGCCATGCGAGCAGCATACAACAGGCAAGCAACAATATCTTCTTGCTCCAAATAGGGATAATCTTCCAGAATTTCCTCATGCGTCATGCCGGCAGCGAGCAATTCCAGTAACTGCGCGACGGTGAAACGCATATTACGAATGCTTGGCTTTCCTTGCGAAACCTCTGAATTAATTGTAATTCGGTTAATAAAATTAATATTTTCCATATTTCAGAACGTTCTTAATCTTGTGTTTGACAAAAATAACGAAAAAGAATTTCATTTCGTTCTACTTTTCTAATAAAGGCTATATCAAGCTCTCCAAATCATAGATAGGATTTCAAGATTCTCAAAAAATCAGGAAAAAAGCTTTCTAAATAAATGTCTTGTAACCAGAGCTTTCTAAAATCAAAATGATGAAATACCTATTTTTACTTTTAATCCTCCTTTTTGCAAATACTATTTTTGCACAATCCTCTGTATTTCAAGAACTTAAATTTCGCAGCGTCGGTCCCTTGCGTGGCGGCAGAGCAACGGCAGTAGCGGGCATTCCTTCCCAGCCCAGCACGTTCTACATGGGCGCAACGGGCGGCGGTGTGTGGAAAACGACCGATTATGGCACGGCTTGGACGAACGTTTCGGACGGCTTTTTTGCAACGCCTTCCATTGGCGCGATTAATGTATCACTTACTAATCCAAATGTTGTGTATGTCGGCACGGGTTCGGATGGCATTCGCAGCAATGTAATTGCAGGAAAAGGCGTGTACAAATCGGTAGATGCCGGTAGAAAATGGTCGCTGGTCGGCTTAGAAAAAACGGGTCAAATTGGCGCAGTAGAAATTCATCCGACGAATCCGGAGGTGGTATTTGTAGCGGCGATTGGCAATGCTTTCGCACCAAATCCAGAGCGGGGCGTTTTTCGCACGAAGGATGGCGGTAAAAATTGGGAAAAAGTGCTGTTTATTTCCGATACAATCGGCGTGGCGGATTTAGAATTTGCACCCGATAATCCTGATATAATTTATGCAGCAGCGTGGCGAGTGGAGCGCAAACCTTGGACGATTATTAGCGGTGGCAAGGAAGGCGGCATTTATAAATCAACGGACGGTGGCAGCACTTGGAAAAAAATAAATAATGGTTTGCCAAAAAATGTAATTGGTAAAATAGATTTAGCGGTTTCCAAATCGAATCCAAATCGCGTGTGGGCGCTGGTGGAAGCGCTTCCGGGCGAAGGTGGCGTGTATCGCTCCGATGATAAAGGCGAAAAATTTGAATTGGTAAGTACGAAGAAAGAATTATTAGACCGACCCTTTTATTATTGTAATATTGATGTAAATCCATTAAATGCGGATGTACTGTTTGTAAGTTCTACCAACCTTTGGAAATCAAGCGATGGCGGTAAAACGTGGCACTCCGTGCCCGTTCCACATGGCGACACACATGATATTTGGATCAACCCGAATGATACGCTTGTAATGGTAGAATGTAATGACGGCGGTGCAAATATAAGTACAAATGGTGGCAGAACGTGGTCTACGCAATTTAATCAGCCCACCGCAGAATTATATCAAGTGGAAGTGGACGACCAGTATCCATACTGGCTGTACGCTGGGCAGCAGGACAATTACACGACGATAGCCGTGCCGAGTCTGCCTCCGTACACGGCGCAAGCGGGCGCGAATGCATACATTATGGACACGGGCGGTTGCGAAACGGGTCCAGCCGTGCCCAAGCCGGGGAATCCAAATATTGTTTATTCTAATTGTAAAGGAAATTTTGGCGTGTATAATAAAACGACAGGGCAGGAAATGAATTATTTTGTAGGCGCAGCGAATTTATACGGACATCATCCTAAAGATTTAACCTTTCGATTCCAGCGCGTGGCTCCTATTCATGTGTCGCCGCACAACCCAGACGTGGTTTATCACTGCTCGCAGTACGTACACAAAACGACGGATGATGGCAAAACTTGGGAAATTATTTCGCCTGATTTGACTGCTTTCGACCCAAAAGGACAAACGATTTCCGGCTCGCCTATTACACGCGATATTACAGGAGAAGAATATTACAGCACCATCTATGATATAAATGAATCAAAAATACAAGAAGGTTTAATATGGGTCGGTGCCAATGATGGTCCGATTCACGTCACTCAAAACGCTGGAAAATCTTGGGAAAATGTAACCCCAAAAGACCTGCCAACGGGCGGTCGCGTGGATTGTATAGAACCTTCGCCGCACAAAACTGGCAAAGCATACGCCGCCATTTTGCGCTATCAATTGGGTGATTGGAATCCTTATATTTACAAAACGGAAGATTATGGCAAGTCTTGGATGCGCATAACTACCGGTATTCCAAGTGATTATCCCGTGCGCACGGTGCGTGAAGACCCAGACCGCGAGGGCTTATTATATGCAGGTACAGAATATGGTTTATTTATCTCCTTTGATGATGGTAAAAATTGGCAGTCTTTCCAACAAAATATTCCGGTAACGCCCATTACAGATATAAAAGTACATCAAAAAGATTTAGTGCTGTCCACGATGGGGCGCGGTTTTTGGATTTTAGACGACCTCTCGCCTTTGCATCAAACTATTGAAAACCAGACAGTTGCGATGCTCGTTCCACCACGTGAAACGTATCGGACTCGCCATCGGGGTACAGGTACAAATAGCGTTCCGAGTTATCCATCGCCGAGTGTAATATTCGATTATTATTTAAATAAAGAGGCGCAAAGTGATATAAGTTTAGCTATTTTGGATGGTAGTGGCAAGGTGTTACGTACATTTTCGAGCCAGAATAAGGATAGCGCAGCAAGTGGCGAACGAGGTGAAGTGAGTATGGAAACGGGCTTTGTTAGTGGCGGTTCCGGTTTGATTTTGAATAAACAATCGGGCTTGCACCGCGTTCGTTGGGATATGCGGCACGAGGGAAGTTGGGATGCGAATGTACAACGGTCGGGCGCAGGTGGTCCGATGGTCGCTCCCGGGCAGTATCAGGCGCGGCTGAGTGTGGATGGGCAAGTGCAAACGCAATCTTTTTTCGTAAGAATGGATCCACGTTTAAAAGAAGCAGGGGTAAAATTAGAAGATTTTAGAGCACAAGAAGAATTGACTTTACAAACCCGCGATTTATTATCAGAAGCGAAAGAAATAGCAAATGATATTAAAATACGCAAAACTAAATTAGAAGAAACGATTGAAATTAGTAAAAAACCTAAAGAAATTGAAAAAGCAAAGCAGGAATTGATAATGATTTCCAAAATAGAAGCAGAGCTTGTAATGGAAGAAGGGCGTTATATGATGCCAAAGTTAATGGATCAAATCCAATATTTAAACAGCATGATTAACCAAGCCGACCAACGCCCGGGTAAAGATGCCTTTGAACAATATGAAAAATTAGTGAAGCAACTAAATGTGCTGAAGCAGCAGTGGGAGAAGTTGAATGCTAAAGCGTAAATGTCTGAACCATGATTTATAGGATTTTATGATTAGCTTGATTGGAAAATTTAGTAAAATATAATTACTATGCGCTGCGTCCTCTGCGAAAAATCTTTGCGGTCTCTGCGGTTAAAGATGCTATGGAGTATAAAGAGCTGATGAAAACAAAAGATGCCATTTTTTTATAAACATACCATCCATAACGATGCCGAGCTTGCCATTTGGCGTATCGAAGAATCGGAAGATTGGTTTCGGGAACGCTTGATTTTGAGCAACTTAGAAATTACACAATTAGAAAATATTAAAGGACATCGGCGTTTAGAATGGTTGGCAGTGCGCTATTTGACAAGTCAATTACTCGGTGGGCAATCCGGTGCGATGCTCAAAGATGAATTTGGAAAACCGCATTTATTACATCTTCCATTACATATTTCCGTGAGTCATTCACATGGCTTGGCAGCTACCATTATTTCAAAAACACTTACCGGGATTGATATTCAAAAAATAGTGCCAAAAATTGAGCGTATTGCCAATCGGCTTTTGCGAATCGAAGAACAAGCTGCATTACAGCCAGAAACGCGTATGGAACATCTTCATGTGTATTGGGGCGCAAAGGAAGCGTTATACAAAGCGCATGGCAGACGGGAATTAGACTTCCGGTTGAATATTTTAATTGAATCTTTCCAATTTGATTTAAACATAGGTTATTGCAGAGGGCGTGTAATAAAAGATGATTTTGATGCGTGGTTCGATATTTATTATCAACAAATGGAGGATTATATTTTGGTATATGCGTTAGAGAATTAGACGATATTTAGTCCCTTATTACACACTTTTTTTCTGCAGATTTCGCAGATTTTTAGGTATTTAAGTAATTGAGCATACTTAAATTATAAAATAAATTTAACTTAAATTGTTGATTGTCAATGTATAGCGGGACTGCCAACTTTAAACTGATTACTTACTTAATATCTAATTTACTTGATTATCATTTATTATGCGGTGGTCAATGGTCAATTATAAATGGTCAATCACTTATTTACACCGTTTCCAATTCCTCTTGCGGACTCGAATGCTCCGCATCTTCATCTGAAGCTAAATGATTTAATTCTTCTCGGCGCGTAAGATGTAAATCCGAAATTTTATGCATAACCAAAGTCGCAGTGACGCCCGTGAGAATAGGTCCGATAAGCGCACCGGCGATGGGTACGAGCATCAATACATACAAAACAATGCCCACTCCCAGCGCCACGCCAGCGTATCGTTGCGTGTACTTTCCACTTTCTTTAATACTCAGGTGAAATTGCTCATTATAATTATCTACAATAGCGAAGCCGAGGAAGTAACATTCTATGATAAATTTTAGGGGAGTTTTCAATAAAGCCCAAACGCCCATCATTTCCAATGGAATACCGATGATTGTAATAATAATGGTTTCCATTACAAACGAGTAAATACCTACTTTTAACATTCGAATCTGCGCCTGAACAAAATCTTTGAGTTTAGGGTCGGGCAAGTTGCCGTGCAATACCTCCAGCGTACGCCGACACACATGGAACACAATGACTTCCAACAAAATAAGCATTACATATTTCATGCTTCCGTCAAACAACTCCGCATAGCCTTCCTTGTAAATATCTGTAGCCATACCTGACATGACCATCATCATATTTGAAGAATCTATATGCTGTACTTTGTCTATCCAATCTACAAAAACGCTAAGAAACTTTAAACCCATGACGATGCCCACCAAAATCAAGAAGCGGGACACCCAACCATAATTCCAAAACCCTTCCCAGAGGCGGTGTTGACGTACAAAAAGTGCCGCCGGGCGAAACGTGCGCACCGTGCGGATAAATTGCGGGATAAAATCGGCGAAATTGAATTGCATGATATAAAGCGCAGGTTTTAGGAAATCATTCCACAATTTAAAACAGTTTCCTAAATTAAACAAGAAAACCAGACTAATGAATCGTTTTTGAGGGTAAATTTTTGGCAAACACTCGACTAATGAGTAAATAGGCAGTATTGAGTAGGCAGTTGACAGTCCATCAAGACGTTGACAACTCATCATTTAAATTCTATTTAGTTACAATTTAATGCTACTCAGTTAAAAGTTATGATGAATGTGATTTAGATAACGCTCTGCGCCTCCTTGTCCGCCTATAGAGGATGCGGTTTAAAAAATTGAAGTATTGAGGGGGAAACGCTGTGCTCTTTGCGAAAAATCTTTGCGCCCTCTGCGGTTAAAAAAAATGCTGGGAGTACGATTAGATTTCTGTGGTTAAAATAAAGTGCTTCAGCACTTACTTTTTATTGAAAATTCAAACCCCGTGTGTACCTACCGTTTTTCAAGGAATCTTGAGCTGTTTGCGTGATGGTCAAGCCGGTACGAGCAGCCGTTGCTTTGGAAGAAAATACGCCGCGCCCTTCTGATAAATTGGTGTAAACCGGAATGGTCTGCGCGCTCGTGATGCCCGTATTTGCTTGCGATAAGCGTAAAGATTCCAATAATTCTTCGCCAACGCCCGTAATCAAAATATCAATCGAGTCAAAAATGCGCGTGCGGTCAGAAACGGGCGTAAGATTTGCTTGTAAAAATTTATAAAATTCCTCGCCTTTTGTATCATAAGAAACGCGATTGCTCATGGAATTGTCCGAGCGTGTCAACGCATCAGTGAGCACCCACGTCAAGGTTTTATTTACAAATTCATTGGTGTTGCCCGGCACTGATTCTCGATAATGTAAAATCAATCGAAGGTCAAATAATTTCGCAGCAGGCGCAGCATCCCACGCAAAATTTACAACGCGGTCGTAACCTAGATTTATCGGACTTGGTGGGTTCAATTCACGGGGTTTGATATCTCCCAATATCGTCGTTTCTGCTGTTGCAGGTGCTTGTCCTTCGCCGCGATTGATGAGCAATCGAATTTTTTCGCCCTCTTTTAATTGAAGTTCTGCGGCTCGAATTTTATATAAAATACTGGGCTCTTTTGCAAAAACGCCATCTTTACGTGGATAACCTTCTTGTGCCCCATTCACTCTTTTTAATGTAAAAATTTGATTGTTACTTAATCTTTGTAAATGTACCTGCACTTTTTCAGAATAATATAAAGAATCTGTAATTTGTGCAATTTTTGTTGCATCGCCGCCAGGCTCTAAAAACGCTTTTTCCACCCGAATATAATGCGCCGTATCCTGTCGGGAAAGTAAGCCATAAACCACGGGAACGTCTTTCCACGGGGCTTCTACGTCAAAATCGGTTGAACAAGCAGTGACCAAGAGCAAAAGAGACCAAGTGAATAAGTGACTAAAAGACCAGTAAATTTTCATTAATTGAATTTTAATCCGGCAAATGTAGCAAAAATCAATGCTTCGTGCAGTAAATGTGTGACAAGTGGCGGACGAAAATAGTAGTTACGAAACGGCAAACTCTGTATATTCTCGATGCAGCGGCGTGAAATATGCCAATACAATTTCTGATTTTGGAATGCCTTTTTCGACTAATAAATTGGCGATGCCGACTTCGGTCGTGTCTTCCTGAATCCAGATTTTATCGTCTATAATATCTAAATGCGTAATCAAAGCGTGAATGTGTTTCTTTTGTTGCCAACCAAGTGAAAGTAATATAAAATGATTGTTTTTATCATCTGCGATCACTTGCTCTTTAATAGGAGAAGTACTACTTTCGTATGAATTTGCATACTCATTTAATACCTCAACTATAATATGTTGATACTGTTTTATTTTATCCATTTTATAATGTTTTTAGATTCCAAATCAAAAATTAAGATTTTTATCTGATAATCTTTCAGAGATTGCATAATAACGACTCTATTCTCTAAACTTATGTAGGCATCTTCTGTAACTGCTAAGTATAAATCTCGCCGCTCACCCGCTATTTTTAAGGCACTTAAATAATTGATATACTGTCCGATAGCTTCATGAAAGCTGTAAATGATGGAAGGTTTTGTAAAACTTTTCACTTCAACAGCAATCTTCTCCGCATCCTTCTCTGCAATAATAATTTTTTCGGCGCCAAGGTCAATTAAAACCTGCTCTTTCTTTTCAAGCAGCCTCAAAGGATCGTGTGTAATAGTCCACCCATCCTTCTCCAACGCCAATTTTACAATATCATGAAATTTATCTTTCGCCATAAACTGTTCTAAATGATTCCAAATTTAAACAAAAATTCATTCTGAAAAAAGCCCTTCCAAAATCTACTGTACAAATTTTTCCAAATCCTACTTATCTTTCCCGCTTTAAAGTTGGTTATTTGTTATTTGTTATCGGTTATTTGGTGTCCAGCATCTGGTATCTGGCATCTAAAATCTGGCATCTCATGTCTATAAACAAAGAAGTTAAACGCATCACCACCCATATTTTGCAAGGCATGAAAGCCAAAGGCGAGAAAATTGCGATGCTCACGGGCTACGACTACTCGATGGCGCGGATGCTCGACGCAGCGGGTATTGACGTTATTTTGGTGGGCGATTCCGCTTCTAATGTCATGGCGGGACACGAAACGACTTTGCCCATTACGCTCAACCAAATGATTTACCATGCAGCATCGGTGGTGCGGGCGGTGAATCGTGCATTTGTGGTCGTGGATTTGCCGTTTGGTTCGTATCAAGGAAATTCTAAAACCGCGCTGGAAAGCACGATTCGGATCATGAAAGAATCAGGCGCACACGGCGTAAAACTCGAAGGCGGTGCAGAGGTAGCGGATTCGATTCGTAGAATTCTCTCCGCGGGTGTGCCAGTGATGGGACATTTGGGCTTGACCCCACAATCTATTTACAAATTTGGAACTTACACCGTGCGAGCAAAAGAGGAAGTTGAAGCACAGAAATTAAAAGAAGATGCACTGTTATTACAAGAATTGGGGTGTTTTGGTATTGTATTAGAAAAAATTCCAGCACAATTAGCGAAAGAAGTATCTGAAAGTCTGGTCATTCCAACAATTGGTATCGGCGCGGGACATTTTACGGATGGACAAGTGTTAGTGACCCACGATTTATTGGGTATCACCAAAGATTTTCAACCGCGTTTTTTGCGTCGTTATCTCGATATGTTTGATTTAGTAACAAATGCCGTTGAACATTATATAAAAGATGTAAAGGAAAGTGATTTTCCGAATGAACAGGAGCAATATTAAACGTAATTGGTGATTTGTGAAACCAGATTTGTGAAAGCCGTATTTCAAAATGATAATCACGTTTCACGAGTTTTAAATCACGAATCCCTATCCACAAATAACATTTTTTATGAAATCCTCCACCCGATTTATAATCATTATCATTTCCATTACTTGCGTCGCTATCGCCGCATTTTTATACTTCAACATTTTTGGCGCAGCCGTGCCGCTTTCCATTAAAGATAATTACGTGTACGTGCCAACGGGTGCTACGTTTGAACAAGTCGTGGACAGTTTAAAAAATAAAAATATTATTAAAAATGAGCGCACGTTTCGCCTGCTCGCCGAGCGTATGAGTTACGTGAAAAATCCGATGCGTGCTGGTCGCTTTGAGGTGAAGCCCGGATGGTCCATGATTCGGCTCGTGCGGCACTTGCGCGGCGGTAGTCAAGCACCTGTAAAAGTCGTGTTGACCACCGAACGCCTCGTGGAAAACGTTGCTGCCAAAGCCGCCCGTTTCATCGAGCCAGATTCTGCCACGATTTGGGGCTTATTGCAAAATCCTGATTATTTACAAGAAATTGGTTACAATCAAGATAGTTTAATGAGTGTTTTTATTCCAAATACGTATGAATTTTACTGGAATACCACGCCGCAACAATTCATGGAACGGATGCTCAAAGAACACGATTCGTTTTGGAGTAAAAATAACCGTTTGGCGAAAGCTGCAGCAATGGGTTATACCCCGAATCAGATTTACACACTCGCTTCCATCGTCGAAAAAGAAACCAACGCCAACTCCGAAAAGCCACGCATGGCGGGCGTTTATCTCAATCGCCTCCGCATTGGGATGCGCTTGCAAGCCGACCCGACTGCTGTGTTTGCCACCCGCGATTTCGACACGCCGCGCGTCACCAATTATCACATTTTTTTTGATTCTCCTTACAATACCTATCTCAACGCTGGACTGCCGCCGGGTCCCATCTGTATGGCGAGCATCCCCAGTATTGACGCGGTTTTGAATGCGGAAAAGAACGATTATTTGTACTTTGTAGCGACTGGCGAAAATGATGGTCTGCACAACTTCGGTGAGACGCTTGAGCAACATAATCAGAATGTGCGGCGATATGTGGAGACGTTGAAGCGGCGAGGCTTGCGTTGATAATTTAAATTTCGTATCTTTAACAAAAGTATTGAATGTCAAATAATGCCAAAATAGACCGAACCTTCGTGCGGGTGTTCAAAAAAACAGAGCAGCCAGACGATGTATTTTACTGGTTGGAAAGACCATTCATAGAGCGTATCTTGGCTTTGGAAACCATCCGACAGGAATATAACGATTGGAAATATGGTGCTGAACGAGGATTTTCGCGCGTTTATCAAATTATTAAACGACCACGACGTTAAATACCTCATCGTTGGCGGCTATGCGGTTGCATTACACGGCTATCCACGCTACACCAAAGACCTTGATTTTTGGGTGTGGCTTAATCAGGAAAACGCCGAAAAAATTATAAAAACGCTTCACGAATTTGGTTTTGCTGCACTCGGTCTGACCACCAATGACTTTCTAAACGCTGAAAATGTCGTTCAGTTGGGCTATCCTCCTAATCAGATTGATTTAATTACAGAAGTAACAGGATTGACCTTTGAACCCTGCTTCGCAAATCGGCAGGAAGTGGAAATGGAAGGTTTGAAAATTAATTTTATTGCTTTAGATGATTTGATTGAAAACAAGCGTCAAACCGGAAGATTGCAAGATAAGGCGGATGTTGAGAAATTGTTAAAGAGTAAAAGAAAAAAATAATACTATCTACTGGCTATTCACTTGACATAAATTTTGTATTTAAATTTAAAAATTCTAATCTTAATAAAAAAATCATAACCCACCTTAACCATCCTAACAAATCAGCGTCCCATTCCGTACCTTTGCCGTTTTCAACCGGAACGTGCATGACACCCGCTGCCAAAAACCAGTACGAAGTCGTCTATAATCTTTTTCAAGCCTCCGACGGTCTCTGCCTGCCGGAAGCCTTCGTCGTGAGCCGCGATGTGGAGGGCTTGCTGGCGCACGTTCAACAGCGCGCGAGCGACCAAACAATCGGTGGTTATGACTTGGAAGTAGACCCCGCTCGCCAACAATTATTTGGTCTCATTGAGCAGTTGCAACCCAAGTTTTTAGAACAAAAATTCAGTCCACCAAAAAAAGCGCCGAAGCCCTTAGCCGAGTTGATGTCACAAGAAGACGTGAAAGAGTTGATTAAAACCTTTGTACATCGCAAGTTGGATGAGTTTTTGAATCGCATTGTACAATATCAATTGCCGATTTGTTGGAATGTGGAGCGGCGCGTGCTGGTGAAAGATTTTTTGCTGGAAACGCCCGAGGACGAACTGCAACCACACCTGATTTTCAAGCGATTAGACGATGGCGTACGCTACCGATTGTGGCTCGAAGACCGTTTTGGACTTTGGCACATTCAAACCCGCGACGTAACGCCCATCACGAACACACCCGCGTGGCTGCGCGTGGACAACCGCCTGCACAAACTCGCCCACGTGAACGGAAATATGGTAAAACCTTTTTTGCAAAAAAAAGAGCTGACCATCCCAAAAGCGTCCATGAAGACATATTTCCAAAAGTTTATTGTAAAAATGGCAGCTACGTTAGATATTGAAGCAGAGGGATTTGATATCATTTATCACAAACGAATGCTCGGCTGCCAACTCGAACCCGTGCGCGACTGGTTTCGCAATGAGTGGGGCATTTCCGTGAAAATGTTGTACAACGGCGCGGAGTTTTTGTGGCGCGATTTGAAAGAACAACGCACTTCATTGAAATTTGGGGAGGACGATGAAATCAAAATTTCCAAAGTGTTGCGCAATTTTAATTATGAAGCAAAGTGGCTGCAAAAGTTAGAAGCTATTGGTTTAGAAAAAGGAGGAAATGGTTATTTTGAATTGCCAACGGAAACGGACGATAACTTTTATTTGATAGAATGGCTGTCACAAAACCGTGCGAATTTAGAAAAAGAAGGATTCACGATTCTGGCTCCACAATTAGACGGACAGACCTTATATTTACAAGCCGCAAATTTGCAACTCAGTACGGAGCAACAAAATGATTGGTTTGATTTACACGGCGAAATTACAGTCGGTGCGTTCAAGATTCCTTTTCTGGCTTTCGCCAAATATATCCGCGATGAAAATCGCTTATATCCATTGCCGAATGGCGAATTTTTTCTGATTCCGTTGGAATGGATGACCAAATACAAAGCGTTGGCGCAGTTTGCAAAGAAAGAAGGAAGCGGACTACGATTGGAGAAAAGTCAATATATGTTATTGCAAGAGATTGGTTTACAAGAAAATACAAAGTTAGAAATTGAGCAATTAGAAAATTTTGAGCTGTCGCCTTTGCTGAAAGCAGATTTAAGACCTTATCAATTGGAAGGTGTAAAGTGGCTGGTGCAACTCTACGAAAATGACCTTGGCGCGTGCCTCGCAGATGACATGGGCTTGGGAAAAACGCTCCAAACAATCGCTGCTTTGCTGTACGCCAAAGAACAAAAATCCGTACAAAATTTGGTAGAAAATGGAACGCAAACCAGTCTTTTCCAATCCGCCGATTCCGATTTTTTACAACCTTTGAATGTATTAATTGTGTTACCGGCTTCTTTGATTTTCAATTGGGAAGCGGAATTGCAGAAGTTTGCGCCGTCGTTGTCGGTATATCGTCATGTTGGAAATAAACGACATAAGGACGCTCGATTATTACATCGTTTTGATGTGTTATTAACGACGTATCAAACGGCTTTGCGCGATGTAGATTTATTACAAAAGATTGAATTTGAATATATTGTATTGGACGAAAGTCAGCAAATTAAAAATAAAGACAGCAAGGTTTTTAAAGCGATTAATGAATTACAAGCCCGGCATAAAATATCGTTGAGTGGTACGCCGATTGAAAATTCGTTAGCCGATTTATGGTCACAAATGCAATTTATCAATCCAAATTTACTTGGAAGTTTTCCTTTTTTTCAACGCGAATTTATTACACCCATCGAAAAACGAAATGATGACGAAAAAAAGACCCGCCTGCGCTCACTTGTAGCGCCGTACATGCTGCGCCGCACGAAGGAAGAAGTGGCGAAAGACTTGCCGCCGCTCACGGTTACACTTCATTATTGTGAAATGGAGCCGGAGCAAAAAAAATTATACGAAAAAGAAAAATCTGCTGCTCGGAATTTACTCTTGGACAGTTTTCAAGCGGAAAACCCACAATTTCAAATCGTTGTTTTACAGACCCTTACTAAATTGCGACAACTCGTCAACCACCCGAAACTCGTTCAACCTGATTTTGACAAAGAAAGTGGAAAGTTTAACGAAGCATTGGCACAATGGGATGTCATTCGCCGGAGCGGACACAAAGCGCTCATTTTCAGTTCGTTTGTAAAATATTTAGAATTATTTAAATGTGATTTTCAAGCGCAAAATCAATCTTTTGCATGGCTCACTGGCGATTTAACTTTAAAACAAAGAAAAGCTGAAATTGAAAAATTTCAAGAAAACGCTGATATTCAATCGTTTCTGATTTCTATAAAATCTGGTGGAGCGGGTTTGAATCTCACAGCCGCCGATTACGTATTCATCCTCGATCCTTGGTGGAATCCCTTCACGGAGCAGCAAGCCATCGCGCGGGCGCACCGCATCGGGCAGGACAAAAATGTAATAGCGTTGAAATTTATTACAAAAGATAGCATTGAAGAAAAAATATTGAAATTGCAAGAGCGCAAAAGTCAATTGGCGGCGGACATTATGGAGGGTGCGGGGACGTTGCGGTTTTCACGAGGAGAATTGGCTTTTTTGTTGGAATAAGATTAATTTGTCAAACTTTGTAAGGAACTCACTACGTATCTTGTGATAAAAATGGATAACATGAAACGCATTGTAACAACGCTGATTCTACTGGTAAGCGCCTGGACGGTATTTACCTCGCATGAGTTTTGGCTCGCGCCGAATCAATTTCGACTAAAACCGGGGCAGACTGCAAAGCTTGACTTGTTTGTTGGGGAAGATTTTCATGGCGAAATCTGGGGCGCTCGACGCAAGCGGATGAGAAGCATAGACCATTATTTTGGCAAGCAAAAAGAGGATTTGACCACTCAGGCACTGGCTACGGATTCGGTTGCTATTGACATTAAATGTAAAAAAGCGGGTACGCATCTGCTGGCGATGCGCTCCAACAATTCGCTCAACGAATTACCAAGCAAGGAATTTAACGCTTATCTGGAGGAAGATGGCATCGAAAATATTCTCGCTTTGCGCGAAAAACAAAATCAATTGGACAAACCTTCGCGGGAATTTTATCAGCGTTGCGCCAAAGCGCTTTTGCAAGTGGGGCAAAAAACGGATCATACTTATGCTATTAATTGCGGTATGCCCTTGGAAATCATGCCTTTACAAAACCCTTACCGGCTGAAAGTGGGCGATAAATTGTCGGTCAAAATTTTGTTTGAAGGTAAACCCTTACCGGATGCAGTGGTACGCTCGTGGCAAAAAGCGGACGAGACAAAAACCAATCAAGGTAGATTTCGCACCAATGCGCAAGGTATCGCTGAAATAACACTGAACGCTAAGGGTTTTTGGATGATAAGTTTGGTGCGAATGGTGGAAACGACTGACAAAAGTCAAGCCGATTATCAAAGTTATTGGGGCAGTTTAACTTTTGAAATGTAAGACGCGCTGGTATTATTTACCATTTATGCTCCTTTAATTTGACAGGACACTGATTTTTATGATAATTGAGAAAAAATATGATTTGATACAAAGTAATTAAAATCATAAAAAATCATAAGTATCATAAAAATCAGCGTCCTATCACCCACTAACTTTCCAAAGTTTTCACGCTATCACCCCAGCATCCTATCAACTAAAAACTTATCTTTCCCAAGAATTTAAACACCTAAAACATGAGTCAAACTTCCAGTTTTCCCGTCAACGACAAGCGCATCATCAACGGCTGGGCACTATTCGACTGGGCGAATTCCTCGTTTGCGCTCGTCATCACAGCAGCTATTTTTCCGGCGTACTACGCAGCGGTGGTGGACGACACGGTGCGCGTGTTTGGCAAAGACGTATCCGATAGCTCGATGTATGCTTATGCGATTTCGGCTTCCTACTTGTTGGTGGCGATTATTTCGCCTTTGCTGTCGGGCATTGCAGATTATAGTGGCAGGAAGAAGTTTTTTCTGAAAATATTTACCACCGTTGGTGCATTGGCTTGCATGGCACTGTTTTTTTTTACGGGACAGGTCGCTTACGGCACGGGCATTTTTATTCTTGCTATGATGGGCTTCGCTGGAGGATTGGTATTTTATAATTCATATCTGCCGCTCATTGTGACGGAAGACCGCTATGATTCGGTGAGCGCTAAAGGTTTTTCGTATGGCTTTCTCGGCAGCGTTATCTTGTTGATTTTCAACCTGATAATGATTCAATATTACGAAGTATTTGGTTTTAAAGATGCGGGCGTAGCCACGCGCGTCGCGTTTTTGACCGTGGGTGTGTGGTGGATTGGCTTTGCCCAAATCTCCTTTCGACGTTTACCAAAAGACGTGCGCCTGCATTCCGATGAAAATCTGTTGACCAAAGGATTTCAAGAATTGAAAAAAGTCTGGCAAAGTTTACGCGCTGAACAAAATACGCGGCGTTTTCTATTGGCATTCGCGTGCCTGAGCGCGGGCGTGCAAACGGCGTTGTATTTGGCAGCTATTTTTGCAGAAAAAGAGTTGAATTTTGAAACGGCAGAGTTGATTCTCACCATCCTGATTTTACAAATTGTAGCCATCGCCGGCGCCACTTTTTTTGCCAAACTCTCCGGTTGGCGCGGCAATAAATTCACGCTGCTCCTCATCCTCGTCATTTGGATTATTACGTGCATCGCTGCCTATTTTGTGACTTCCAAATTGCAATTTTACCTCGTCGCTTCTTCCGTGGGTATCCTCATGGGCGGCACACAAGCATTGTCGCGCTCCACCTATTCTAAACTGCTACCAGAAGGCACAACCGACACCGCTTCTTACTTCAGTTTTTATGATATTACAGAAAAATTAGCAACCGTGTTCGGCACATTCATCTTTGGTTATATCAATTATCGGATGGACAGTATGCGCCCCAGTGTGCTTTCGCTGAGTGTGTTTTTCTTGCTGGCGCTGCTGTTTCTACAAAGAACGAAAATACAAAGGGGTGATAGGGTGATGGAAGGATAGGAGGATGCCAAATAAACGATAGGAGAGACATAAACACATTAACAAACGAATACATGAACACAACAAAAAAATTCGACACCATCATCTTCGACCTCGGCGGCGTGCTGATAGATTGGAATCCGGAATATGTATTTAAGACGGTTTTTGACGATGAAGAAGAGATGCGGTACTTTTTCGCCGAAATCTGTACCCATGATTGGAATATTCAACAAGATGCCGGGCGACCTTTGGCAGAAGCGACAGATTTATTAGTCGCACAATTTCCAACTTATGAATCACCGATTCGTGCTTTTTACGGTCGTTGGAAAGAGATGCTGGGCGGTCCTATTTCCGAAACCGTAGACATTTTAGAAACCTTACACCAACGCAAAGAGCATCGCTTATTGGCATTGACTAATTGGTCGCACGAGACATTTCCGGTTGCTTTAGAATTATATCCTTTCTTGCAATTATTTGAAGGTATTCTCGTATCCGGTGTAGAAAAATTAATCAAACCCGATGCCCGTATTTATCAGCTTTTAATAGAACGCTATTCTGTGAATCCTGAGCAAGCCTTATTTATTGATGATAATTTGAAAAATGTAGAAGGAGCAAAAGCGGTAGGGCTGCACGCTGTGCGCTTTGAATCATCGGCGCAGTTGCGAGCGTATTTGGAGGAAAATGAAGTTTTTTAAATTAAAAGGAAGTAACTTGATCTAAACGAGTGACTGCCTGAAAAGAAATAAAAACAAATCCCCAACAAGCATCATTGCCTGCCGGGGACGTGAGATGTCAAACTAATTGGATTGGGATGTTAAAATGTTATGATATTTTTCCGCTCTTGGCGGATTAAAAACTGGGGTTATCAAACGCAAAAAACGGGGGGTTAGTTTTGTTTATACAATGGAAAAGGGAATTACTTTCGTTACACTTACGTATGAATTTTTTTACGGTACAATTCGATAGCCCTTCCCAATTGTCGCACCAAAAGTGCTTGCAAAGCCGTTGGATTTATTGGTATTGAGCAGCATATCGCCTAATTTTTTCGCGCCGCTCAGTGGGTCGCTGAAGTTGAACGCAAAACCGGCATTGCAATCTTCATTCAAAAACTTTACATTGGCATTCATCGTCACGTTGCCGCCTTTGAGCGCGTCGAGTTGACCAGCAAATTCTGCGGATTTTACATCCACCACGCCGCCCGTGCCTTTATCCACTATCCATTTGGCAGCTTTCATGGAGCCGGTCGTTGCTTTGTCAAAACCATCGAGTACCGTGCGAGAAGCCGCAACGGTGTTGGCAGCGATATTGCGCTTGCTCCAATCCACGGCTTTGCTCAATCCATCAAGTGTTTTTTTATAACCTGACAACACGCCGTCCGCCGTTTCCTTAGAGCCTTTAAGCGCGGCGTATTTGGCACATCTATCCGCCTTGCGATACCAAGGAGCCTTGTCACAACTGCGTTTGGCACTTCGCACATCGTCCGCCAGTTTATTTACATCGCGCTGTGCGGCATCCACTTTGTCTTTTTGTTTGTTGAATGCATCTACATCTTTTTGTGTGTTGCGCAGATACGTTTCGGCTTCCGACAAGTCATTTTTTGCTTTGCGATATTTATTTTGTGAATCTTTCGTGGCTTGGTCAATCGCGGTCGTCGCTTCTTTATTCAAATAAGCCATCAAATCATTTTTCATGGCAGCACGTACGGCGAATCCTTTCACCTCATTAAAATTACCGCCTTTTACATCCAATTCTGCTTGAAATTTATTAAACAAATTGCCTTTGTTGTAAAAATAAACCCCGTCTTTGTTGATTTCTACTTTCGTCTGATTCGACATTCCAAGCAAACCGACTTTGCCATCTACGACATAAAACGGATTTTTGGGTTGTAAAAAATTAGTATACGTCATATCAATTGCCATTCGAGCCGAATCCGTTGCATTATTACCCGTCAATTCAAAAATAGTCAAATTGCCTTCTCGTAAAATAATCGGGGAAACCGCCGCCACACCGAAATAACCCGCATCGAAACTCGCATTCACATCCAAACGTGCGCCCAGTCCGGCGATGTTGGCTTTACCTGCCACGCGCAAGCCCTGCGTGTACGTGCGACCTGCCATTTCGGTGGTTTTTGGAATGATGGTAAGTTCAGCATCTTGCAAACCAAAATCGCGGAGTTGCGCAGGTAGTTTATTGATTTCATTTTTTACCGTTCCGCTCAAGAAAGCATTGATAAACGCTTGCATCCCAATCTGATTCATTTTCAAGGAAATCAAACTGTTGAGCGGATTACCGGTATCCAACATCCCTGCGCCGAAACCTTGAAACGGTCCGACTTTCAAAGCACCACTCACACCGAGTTTCGGTCTTGGAATCGGCGATAAAATATCTGCTCCTACATCCAAACCGAGATTGGCAATTTCCACCCCTTTCACCCCAAACGGATTTTTCCAAACGCTGCCTTCTTCCATGAAAATAATCAACCCAAACGTAGCCGGAGCGGCGATGTCGCCCATGCCTGTGAAGTTTATCCAATCCGTATTTGCATCCAATTTCGCACCCACGCTCAAGCCTGCACCAAACGACACGTCCACCGGAGCAAGTTGCAAAAAGGCTTCATTAATTCTAAAATTATCGCCCAGATTCAAACCATCAAATTGTACAATGGCTTGCAAAGTTGGAGCGGCTACGAGACTTGGCGGCAGGTTGGCGCGCATCAGCACTTTTCCTTTTTGGCTCACGCCGGGCAGGTCGGCTGGCAAATTAAAACCACCCATTAAAGTCAGTCCGGCTTTCACCGTTTGAGAACCCATTTGCAAGCCGTTCAACAATTCTAATTCTTGTTCAGTTTTTTTCGTCGAAGCCGAATATACCATTGCAATATCAGTCAGACCCAGCTTATCAATTGGTTGTAAAGCACTGCTGATGTCAGCGAGTTTGTAATCGGTATTTGGCGCAAAGCCCAAGAGAAAGTCCGTCGGTTGTCCGGTTTGTTTTGCAAAATAAGCTTCCACTTTGCCCAAATCGCAAGTGCCTTTGAAGCGGGCAGAGCGGTCACTACTCAAAGACAAACTTACTTGTTGGATGGTAAAATTTTCAACAGGAGACGGCATCGGCGGCATCGTCACACTTAAATGCGTCCCGATATTTCGCACTAAATCTATGACTTTCAATTCATTCATCGTGCCGGTGAAAGCCCATTCGCGATTGGTGTTGGCAGTAGCGGCAAGGTCAAAATTTAAAACGCCCAATTGTAAATTACCGTCCAAACTTGCAGCAGCCATCGTACTCGGAGTCGTGCCGCCTGTGCGTGCGAGGCTAAACGTAAGGCTGGGTTGTTGGATTTTAAAACCGTTGTAATCCACTAAATTATCACCAGAAGACTGTGCCAACGTTGCGGCGAGTACGAGACGGTTATCTTCCTGCGGATAAAATTGCAATTGTATTTGGGTCAAATTCAGCGTATTGCGTAAGAAATCAGGAAGCCAGTCGCTCAGATTTTGACCACTGATGCGAATTTGATTACTTGCGCCCGCCGGAAAAGTCGTGGTAATCTCATTCAGCGTATTGCCAATGGTAGCTTGTACTTTTACATTTTGAATACCAAACAGCGTAGCGGTTCCAGCAAGTTGGATTCCTGTATTATCTTCGGTTACGATATTGAAATTTGCGTCTTGTAGGTCCATCTGGTCAGAGACGGAGCCAAGTAAACTGCGGAGTTGGTCAAGTGCTTCGGTTTTCGCGTCGTTGGGATGTAATAAAATGGTCGTGCGTTGCGTGTCGTTTTTTCCAAAAAATGTCAATAAGTAAAATGCGAATGCAAATGAAAAAACCACTGGTGGCTTCATGGTTAATAGGATTTTATAAAAGTGAATGTTATTCGGTGTTGATAATAATAATTTGGCTGATTTAGTAAATTTTAAAGATTTACTAAACCTTTTTCAGGAACGACATAAGAATGGTAGATAAATTGCTGTTGCTAAGGATGTTGAAATAGTAACGATTAGATGGGTAAGAAAAATTGTGTGTAAATTACGGAAGCAATTTGTTTTTAGTAAAAAACTTTCCAGCCGTACACTTTTAGTTGGGCAAAAAAAATACAAAGTTCTTTGATAAGTTGAGAAAAAGATAGGAGGTGTAAATTTGTGTTTTCGACGCAAAAACTTCACCTCCTATGGGCAAAAGCCTTTACAAAGATATGCTTTCGATGCTTACCAAAGCCAGTTATATCAAACCGAGCGGCAACCACCTTCGCCGCCTAAACGTCCTGGTGGGTATGATTTGCTCCTGCAGGAAGAC
>Ga0163146_10000488_pt1 | contig 55983 bp, 46 predicted proteins | sample OliLakLV19MP7G1_FD_148648 | JGI IMG/M metagenome (GOLD analysis project Ga0163146, IMG submission 148648) | Freshwater microbial mat bacterial communities from Lake Vanda, McMurdo Dry Valleys, Antarctica - Oligotrophic Lake LV.19.MP7.G1 | ecosystem: Environmental > Aquatic > Freshwater > Lake >... | reverse complement strand
CCTCTCCACGTCCACCCACCAGGATCTGCAGAGTGTCGCCCGCGGTGACCGTAAAGCGACCCGAGATGCCCGCGCCCAGGCGTGGACTGAATTTGAGGGGGCAATGTCCACCCAGAAAGTTCTTGGTGGCTTCGGCAACATTGAAGATAACTGGCTCAATCTCCCGGAAGGTGAGTTCCGCGCGATTGCGCTGCGCTCCTTTGACAGAAGCACCGATACTTGGTCGATTTGGTGGCTTGACGACGATCTCCGGGCCAATTGGACGTACCTGTCAAAGGTCGTTTCAAGGACGGCGTTGGTCGCTTCTATGCAGACGACACCATCCAGGGTGTCGCAGTCAAAGTTCGATTCGTTTGGTCAAGTTCAGGTCCAGACACTCTTCGCTGGGAGCAGGCATTCTCAGCAGACAACGGAACCACCTGGGAGACCAACTGGACAATGGACTTTATGCGCCGCTTCGCGGCCTGGACTCAGCGTTCGATGGCGTAGAACTCGGATGCTGCGGTTCGGCCGCGCAGGACCCTGCCCTTCAGAGGCCGCGCGTCCACACGACCTTTGACGCGCTCGTACGTCGAACCGGAGATGACAATTTCTCCAGGCTTGGCCACCTCCGTTTCGATGCGAGATGCGGTATTGACGACGTCGCCGAGCACGGTGAACTCACGGCGCCTTGGCGATCCGATATCGCCCGTGAGCGCAACGCCCGTGCTGATGGCGATCCGCATCTCGAGCTTCTGGTCGAGTTGCAGGTTCAGATCAGCCAGCGCCTTGCGCATCGCCAGTGCGGACTGCACGGCCTGAAACGGATGGTCGGGCTGATCGAAGGGCGCGCCAAACACGGCAAGCAGCGCGTCGCCAAGGAATTTGTCGAGCGTGCCTTCGTATTCGAACACCACGTCTGTCATGCGCGTGAGGAACGAGTTGAGCAGCGCCGCCGCCTGCACCGGCGTCATGGGCTCGCACAGCGTCGTAAAGCCGACCAGGTCGCAGAACATGACGGTGACGTCTCGTTCTTCTGCGGTGGGCCCGGCATCGGCCGCCTCGGGGCCATGGACGATGCGGCTGACGACGGCCGGCGAGTGGTAACGCTGGAGCCGCTCGCGCATTCTGGTCTGCTCGAGGAGCTGCGTCGATAGACGCGCGTGTTCGATCGCGATCGCGGCCGCGTTGGTCAGCGCCGCCAGCGTATCGAGATCGTGTGTGCCAAACTGCCCGCGCTTCGGACTGTCAAGATACAGGACGCCAATGACCTCATCCTGGCTCCAGAGCGGCGCGCACATGAACGACCGGATGTTGAATCGCAGGATGCTATCGGTGATCGACATGCCCGGATCGGTGGTCGCGTCGCTCGCGAGGATCGCGACCCGCTCGCGCATCACCCTGCGGACCACGGCGCGGCTCAATGTCGCGCTGGCCGGCACCGTGCCGTGCCGGTCCCGCAACACGCGCGCTTCAAGCGCGGCGTCGGCCGAGTCGCGAAGCAGCAGAAACGCGCGCTCGGCAGGGACGGCGGCGAACGCCATGTCTACAACGCGGTTCAGAACGTCGGGTAAGGACTGCGGGCTCACCAACGCGCGGCCGACTTCCACGAGCAGCTTGATCAGATGCGCGTCGACGGCACTCACCGGTTTGCCCTCAATGGCGGCCACCGGCTTCAGAATCATCGCCGGCAGGTCGTGGATCAGGTGATTCTCACTGAGGAGATCCGTCTCCGGCATGTTCTGCTCGAGGGTGACCGGCAGGTCGCCGAACTTGATCGTATCGCCTGGTGTGACGACTGCCGGATCCTGCACCGCAAGCAGTTGCTCGTCATTGATGAACGTGCCGAAGCGGCTGCCCAGGTCCTGCACGAGACAGTGCCCGTCGGGCGTGAGAAACACCTTGGCGTGGTGCCGCGACACGCTGGGATCACTAAGAACCAGGTCGCACGATGGCAACCGCCCAATCAGGGATGTCCCTTCCGCGAGCCGGTGCGACTTTTCAACTTTGTATAGTTCGTATCGAAGGATTAGCATCACTCCCCGTCAGCCGATAAGCCGCATTACGTAGCTGTTGCCCTGACATGACGACCCCGATCAGACGCTGGGCGGGCAAGCCGGGAGATGCCGGGAAAACCCTGGTGCAGCGTAGCGCCAGACTGTCGCGTCAGTCAAACACCGCCCTTCCAGTTGACAGGCCAGTGCAGCCGTGCCAGAGTGCTCCACTGCGATGCCAAGTAAAGACCCTGAACGCATCGTCCTGCTGCAGGGCACGCTCGATTTGATCGTCCTGCGCGCCCTGTCCACGATGGGGCCCCAACATGCGTACGGCCTGGCCGCGCGGCTCGAACAGGTGTCGGGCCACCCGCTCACACTCAACCAGGGCACGTTGTATCCGGCGCTCGTCCGTCTCGAGCAGAAGGCCTGGATCAACGGCCGCTGGCAGACCACCGACAGTGGCCGTGAGGCCAGAATATACGCGATCACCAAAGCCGGCACCCGAGGCCTCGGAGAGGAAACCGCGCGCTGGAAACGACTCTCGGGCCTCGTCAACACCCTGCTGGCCGACGAGGTCCTGTGACAGCGCACGTCCGGCGCCTCTGCGCGCGGCTCTGGAACGTGCGGACGGCCTGTCGGACCCCCGCGCGGACGCCACGATTCGCCGCGGTGGCCGTACTCACGATGGCACTGGGGATCGGCGCCAACACCGCCGTGTTCAGTGTGGTCCATTCCCTGCTCCTGCAGCCGCTGCCCTTTCCTGACGCCGATCAACTTGTGCGCAGGGCTGGAGGCCACCTGATGTCACATTCAACTTCTCACAGTGGGCCACAATTGAACTTACCCCGCGTCTGCCAGAATAGGCACGAGTGACCTTCCCTTGTGCCCCGGGCGTTCCCAGTCTGGGTGGTTACATGGCGCCCCCGAGGGCGAAGGCAAGTCGATGCCCGCTGAATACGATCAGCCGGGCCATATCCCATCACAGGGCCTCGACGACATCGCGGCGTGGGTTCTCGGCGCAATCCGGTCACACGCCGGCGTGGGTTCGTCCCTTTGCCATCGACACGACCGGCGGCTGTCTGCTATCACGATCCCATCATGACGATCACATTTCACCCGTTCAGGCGCGCCACGGTCTTCGGGTTGTTGCTGGCTGGCACACTCAGCCTTGGTGCGGCACAGCGAGAACGCGTCGTTGGCCTTCCCTGCGAAGGATGCGACGCGGTCTTCGAGGGCATGCCGACCACGATTAACACCGAAGGCCGGCTGGCGCCTGCGGGTGAGCCGGGTCGGCCACTCGTCGTGGAGGGTGTTGTGACAACAGCCACGGGCGCCGCCGCGAGCGGCATCATCATCTACGCGTACCAGACGGACGCGGGCGGGCTCTATCCTCCCGCGCCCTCGCTGCGTGGCGCAGCTGCCAGGCACGGACGGTTGCGGGGATGGGCTCGGACGGACTCTGCGGGCCAGTACCGGTTCCTTACAATCAGGCCCGGCGGCTACCCGAACACCGACATCCCGGAGCACGTTCACCTGCACGTGATCGAGCCTGGCCGATGCACGTATTACATCGACGATGTGGTGTTCGAGGACGACCCGAGACTGACGGCCAGGCAACGCGCTGCGCACGGTCGCGGACGCGGCGGCAGCGGCAGCGTGCGTCCCACGGGCAGCGCGGCTGCCGGCTGGAACGCTCGTCGCGATATCCGGCTCGGCGCCGGTATCAACGGCTACGGCCAGTGCGGGCCGGGGGCGCGTTAGCTGGTTCGAAGTCCTCGTCGCTCAGGTCAGGACGTCCTCGTACAACTTCAAGTACTGCGGCACGATAATCTCCTCGCAGAAGGTTGTCCGCACCAGCACGGCGCCCGCGCCCGCGATGCCCTCGTGCAAGCCGCGATCGGTCAGCAGGTCGATGGCGCGGCCGGCCATCCCCTGCACGTCGTCCTCATCGCACAAGTATCCTGTGCGGCCGTCTTCGATGACCTCGGGCAGGCCTCCGACGCGCGAGGCGACGACAGGCGTACCGCACGCCATCGCTTCCATCGCCGCCATGCCAAAACTCTCCTGCGCGGACGGCAGCAGGAACACGTCGGCCGACGACAGCAGCGCGACCAGGTCGTGCCGCTCACCGACGAAGTCGACATGGTGCGTGAGTCCCTGATTCGCGACGGACCGCTCAAGAGCAGCGCGGTCCGGGCCATTCCCCACCATGACCAGGCGCGCGTTCACGCACTCGCGGATGCGGATGAACGTCTCAAGGACACGGTCGACACGTTTGACGGGCCGGAAGTTTGAGACGTGCATCACCACAGCATCCGCCCCCTTCAGCAGCCGCGTACGCAGCGCGGGATCGGGGGTGCGCCGGTAGCGCTCACAGTCCAGGAAGTTGTGGATGACCCGGATATCCCGCTGAATGCCGAGCGTCCGGATCGTGTCCTGACGCAGACTCTCGGAGACGGCGGTGACGCCGTGCGATTGTTCAATCGAAAACGCCACCACTCCCGCAAACGACGGGTCACTGCCGACCACCGTGATATCCGTGCCGTGCAGGGTCGTGACCGTCCTCGGCGCGGCCTCGCCCATCGTCGAGGCGGCCACCTGGTGCGCGAGGTAGGCCGCCGTCGCGTGGGGCACGGCGTAATGTGCGTGGATCACGTCCAGTCTCCGCTCGCGCGCCACCCGAACGAGCGTGTTGGTCAGCGCCAGCACGTACTGCGGTTCGTGAAATAGCGGGTAGCTGGGCACGGTGACACGATCGAAAGTGAGGCCGGGAACATCCGGGCGCCATCGGAACGGCTTCTCGCTGCTGACAATGTGAACGTCGTGGCCACGCCTGGCAAGCGCGTACCCCAATTCGGTGGCAACGACACCGGAACCGCCGACCGACGCATAACAGGTGATGCCGACCCTCACGGACGCCTCAACAGCGTCGATCGTTCGACCGGGTCGCGTACGACGACGCCTTCGGCGAAGGCCACGCCAAGCAGGGCGCCACACTGCGCGTCGCGGCTTTCGATGAGCTGCCTGAACGTGGTGTGCGTGAGGCGCGTGGGCACGGCGCCCGGATCGGTGGGCGCGAGCTGGCTGCGGTGGCATGCCAGGGCCTCACGCTTGCGCTCGTAGTACTCCGAGACATCGATCACGAACGAGGGTGCGATCGAGTCGTTGATGAAGTACTGGCAGACCCAGTCGGCGCGCCACGGCGGCAGGCCCGTCTCGAACCGGCGGAGTCCGCTCTTGAACGCGGCGAGAGTCAGCACGCGGTTGGCGGCCACGTGATCGGGGTGGCGATCATCGCCGTACGGAATTGCGATCGTGCGCGGCTGATGGCGGCGAATCAGATCGACAGCCGCACGCACCTGGTCAGCGGTGCCATCAATCCCTCCGTCCGGCCAGTGGAGGTTCTCCCGCCAGGCGGCTCCGAGCACGTGACACGCCTCATCCGCTTCCCGCAGCCGCTCGGCTGGTGCGCCGTTCGATCCGAGTTCACCGGCCGTGAGGTCGCACAAACCGACCTCCAAGCCGGCCGCCGTGTGCCGGGCGATCGTGCCGCCCAGGCCGATTTCGAGATCGTCAGGGTGGGGACCGAACACGAGGAGATCGAGCGGCATGTCTCAACGCTACTCGATCACCGCACACCGATCGAGCGCGACCGCGCCCGGCATCAACGGCTACGACCGGCGCCGCGTACCCAGGCCAGATACGCCTCGCTGCCTCCCGTGACCGGCAGGACGAGGAACTCCGGAACGTCGTAAGGGTGCGCGGCCGTGATTGCCGCTTCCAGCGCCTGCGTTCGAGACTCGGTCGTCTTGATCAGCAGCTGGCGTTCATGGGCCGTCTCGATCGCACCTTCCCACCGATACGCGGATATCTGTGGTGACAGCACACTGACACACGCCGCGTGGTCGTCGTTCACCAGCGTCCGCGCCAGCGACCAGGCATCGAACGAGTCAGGAACAGTGGTCAGGACCAGGACAATTTTCTCCATGTCCTATTTTATGCGTGTGCTGCGGACGAGATCCTGGTCCCGCGGGTGCATTGATGACGACGCCCTCGCGGACGTGTGCGACGCCGCCTGTGCGGCGGGGTCGATGCCCGTCCGGTGACAGCCGTGGCGACCACGATTGACAGATCCCGCTCACTGGTCTGATTCCGGCCTCGCGCGATCCTGGCGCTTGGTCAGGTAAGACACCGTCAGCGGGTACGTGGCCGCTCCAATGATCGCGGCGCCTACCGTTGGTCCTATCAGAAAGGGCCACATGACTTGAGACGCGAGATCACGCAGGCCTTGCCAGAACTCCGCCTGCCACGGAGACTGCGCCACGACGCCGCGTATCAAGTGGACGTGCTCGGTAATCGAAGGGCCGCCAATCACGGTTCCAGCCGCCATGGTGGCACCCAGATACCACGGGACGACCAACCAGGGCAGGTTCATCGACAGACCGCAGAAGACCACCACTTTGTTCAGCCTGAACAGCAGCGCGATCGCGAACGAGACGAGGATTTGGAATCCCAGGAACGGCGAGAAGCCAAAGAAGACTCCCAACGCAAAGGCGGCCGCCGTCTTGCGGGGCGAGTCGCCCAGACCGAGCGCGATCCGCAGGCGGTGGCGCGCACGGACCATCCAGCGGTTCATGGACGCGGCTCGGACTCTGCGCGAGGTTTGCGGGCCAGGCAGAGAACCGAACTACCCACGGGCATGTTCGTGACCTGAAGGGCTCTGGCTTCGAGCGCCACCATTCCGGACAGCACGGCGTTGACGCCTGCCGGTGGCAGCGCCAGGTCCGTGCCCGCTTCGAGGGGCGTCGGCAAGCCCGCCATGCGCTGCACAAAGCGCACGGCCAGCATCAGCGGGAACAGCGAGAAATTTGTGTACGTCAACCGCTCGATGATGAAGCCGGCGTCGGTGAGCAGCCGCCGCACCTCGGTCCGGCGATACCGGCGACGCTCACTGCCGAAGACCGAGTGGTTCCCGCGCAGGATGTTGAGCGCGGCCACATTCACAATCAGGGATCCGCCGGGCTCCAGCACGCGCCACATCTCGCGGATGGCCAGCGGCTGTTCGCCATCCTCAAGGTTGGTCAGGACGTCCAGTGCCGTCACAATGCCGAAGGACTGGTCGGCAAACGGGAGTTTCACAACGTTGGCCTGCGTGAGGTGGCGATGGCCGTAGTTCTGCGCGAACTTCAGGCCGACGGCGGTGAAGTCCAGTCCCACCGGATGTCCGTAGTCGGCGAGCACGCCGAGGTTGGCGCCGGTGCCGCATCCACAGTCGAGGATCCGCGGCTTCGGACCGTCGTGCCTGGCCAGGTCGAGGAATGTCCTGACGAACCGCCGGAGGCCCTTGAACCAGAAGTGTTGTGTCTCGGCCTTATAGGTGGCCTCGAGCAGATTGTCCATCGGCCGAGGATTGTACACGGTCGGTCAGCCGGCCCCCAGAGCTCCGGAGTTCAGGAGCACGGGCCCCTGTCCGATGAAGACCACGCTGCGTTCGGAAGGGTCGACAGCCGGTACGTTGCTCCCGCCGGTACGTAGCTCGGGCTGATTCTCAAGCCCGAGTGGCGGCGTGCAAAAAAGAAGGGGCGGGGATGTAACTCCCCGCCCCCACCGATTCCCTTGACCCCAGGACTCCTGGACCCCGGGACTCCTGGACCCCGGGACTCCTGGACCCCGGGACTCCTGGACCCCGGGACTCCTGGACCCCGGGACTCCTGGACCCCGTTACGCGCAGCCGCTCGTCGTGCCGCAATTCGCGCACTTGTAGCAGGCGCCAGAGCGGACCATGATCGAGCCGCAGGTGGTGCACGGCGGCGCGTCTTCCTGGTTCTGCATGGACGAGAACTTCGAGGCCCGAGGATTCACCGGGGCTGAAGCCCCGGTGCTCCGACCGGCGGGCGCAGTGGCCAACGCCGCCACGTCCAATGTCAGCTGTTCAGGCGTCGTGACCACTTCGGCCACGTTGACCCCTGCGCGGTATTGCGCCTCGGGCGACAGGAACTTCGCGGCCATCCACCGGAAGATGTAGTCGACGATCGACTTGGCAAATCGGACGTCCGGGTTCTTGGTCATGCCAGCCGGCTCGAAACGCACGTGGCTGAACTTGTCCACCAGGTCCTGCAGCGGCACGCCGTACTGCAGTGCGTAGCTGATGGCCTGCGCGAACGCGTCGGCAAAACCAGAAATAGTCGAGCCTTCCTTGGCCATCGTCAGGAACAACTCGCCCGGCATGCCATCTTCGTAGAGGCCAACGGTGATGTACCCCTCGTGTCCGGCGATGTCGAACTTGTGCGTGATCGAGTTCCGCTCGTCGGGCAGTTTGTGGCGGGCCGGCATCGGCGCGGCCTCGGTCGCCTGCTCGAGCACTCCGGCCCGGATCACGGCCGCCTTCGACGTGTTGAGCGGCTGCGTGCGCTTGCTGCCATCGCGATAGATGGACACGGCCTTCGCGCCGATGCGCCACGAATCGATGTAGGCCTGTTGAATGTCTTCGACCGTCGCCGCCTTCGGCACGTTGACCGTCTTGCTGATGGCACCCGAGATGAACGGCTGCACGGCGCCCATCATCTTGATGTGGCCCATGTAGTGAATCGACCGCGTGCCCTTCATCGCCTTGAACGCGCAGTCGAACACGGCCACGTCCTTGTCCTTGAGGTGCGGCGCGCCTTCAATCGTTTCCTGTTCGTCGATGTAGGCCAGGACGTCGGCCACCTGGGCCTGCGAGTAGCCCAGCTTCTTGAGCGCCATCGGCACGGTGCCGTTGACGATCTTCATCATGCCGCCGCCAACGAGCTTCTTGTACTTGACCAGGGCGATATCGGGCTCCACGCCGGTCGTGTCGCAATCCATCATGAACCCGATGGTGCCTGTCGGCGCCAGCACGGTCGCCTGCGCGTTGCGATAGCCGTGCGCCTCACCCAGTTCGACGCACTCCTCCCAGATTTCCTTCGCGCGATTCATCAGCGGCTTCGGGACGTGCGTCTTGTCGATGTCCTTGATGGCCGCGCGGTGCTTGCGCATCACCCGGAGCATCGGCTCACGGTTCTTCTCGTAACCAGGGAACGCGCCGCCGTGATCGCGCGCCACGCGGGCGCTCTGCGCGTACGCAGCGCCGTGCATGATCGCGGTAATCGCCGCCGAGTAGTCGCGGCCGGCATCGCTGTCGTACGGCAGGCCGCGCGACATGAGCAGCGCGCCCAGGTTGGCGTACCCGAGACCGAGCGGACGATACGCGTGGCTGTTCCGCGCAATGGACGGCGTCGGGTAGCTCGAGTTATCGACCAGAATCTCCTGCGCCGTAATGAACGTGCGGCACGCCGCCTCGAACGCAGTGAAATCAAATTCCCCGTCGGCATCAATGAACTTCATCAGGTTGATCGACGCGAGATTGCACGCCGAGTCGTCCAGGAACATGTATTCGGAACACGGGTTGCTCGCGTTGATGCGCGACGTGTTCGGGCAGGTGTGCCAGTCGTTGACCGTGGTGTCGAACTGCATGCCGGGGTCGCCGCACACCCAGGTGCCTTCGGCGATCTGCCGCATGAGATCGCGGGCCTTGTAGGTGTCCACCACGTCGCCGGTCGTCACGCTGCGCGTCTCCCACTCGCCATCGTCGAGCACCGCGCGCATGAACTCGTCGGTCACGCGCACGGAGTTGTTCGAGTTCTGGAAAAACACCGATCCGTACGCCACGCCCGTGAACGAGCCGTCGTAGCCGGCATCGATCAGCGCCCACGCCTTCTTCTCTTCCTCAACCTTGCAGTTGATGAATTCGACGATGTCGGGATGTTCGGCGTTGAGGATCACCATCTTGGCCGCGCGACGCGTCTTGCCGCCCGACTTGATCACGCCCGCAAAGGCGTCGAAGCCCTTCATGAACGACACCGGACCGGAGGCCGTACCGCCGCCGGCCAGCACTTCCTTCGATGACCGGATCGCCGACAGGTTGGACCCGGTGCCCGACCCGAACTTGAAGAGCATGCCTTCGGTCTTGGCCAAGCCGAGGATCGACTCCATCGTGTCCTGCACGGCGTTGATGAAACAGGCCGAGCACTGCGGGGCTTTTTCAAAGCCACAATTGAACCAGACGGGGCTGTTGAACGAGCCCTTCTGATACACCAGCAGGTGCTTCAGGTCGTCGCTGAACGCCTGGAGATCGTCTTCCGACCCGAAGTATCCCTGCTCGCGCGCCCACCGCGTGATCGTGTCGACCACACGACCGATCAGTTGCTTCACCGACCATTCGCGGTCCGCAGCACCCAGCTGGCCGCGGAAGTACTTCGACACCACGATGTTGGTGGCCTGCTGCGACCAGGCTTTCGGAAACTCGACGTCGCGTTGCTCAAACACCAGCTCGCCGCGTTCGTTGGCGATCAGGGCCGCACGCAACTCCCACTCGACTTCGTCAAACGGATCGACGCCGTCGGTACTGAAATAGCGCTCAAACTCAAGCCCCTCTATTGACGCGCCCCGTTCGAAGGTCCGCGTCGCTTCTCCCGTCGTGGCTCCAGTGTTCTGCGCTGTTTGCATCGATGTGACCTTTATCTTTCGTACACGGCCCCGCACCCGTCACGGACACGGCCCTTGTTTTGCCCACCAAACGAACCTACCTCTACAGCCGGCGTCGGCAACAGGAACCCTCCTCCTGATGAAGCGAGGAGGCAGAAATCACGATCGAGACGCTGGGAAGCCCCGATTCGGCTGTTGCAATGCCGGGCCACGAATATGCGCCCCACACGTAACGAAGTCAAGACAGAAACCCACGACATATGGTGGATCTATCGGTCGGACGACGCCACATCTTGAGATACCCGCACAAGTACGGGCGTTTTTTCACCTGCCCTATTTTTGGCCGCGACGACGTGGCATGCGGAGAATCACGTCCGCGGCGCCAAAAAGCGAAGATAGCACGAAAATTCAAGCGGCGGAAGCCCTGAGATCGACCTGATACAGTGAGCCGGATGGATGAATCCCCGAGCGTCGTCGAGGCAAAGCAGGTCCTCGTCGAGCCCATCCGCGCCCCGACGCCGCCCGCCCGGATTTTTGCGGCCCTTCAGACCATCGCGGTCTGCGGTATTCCGACCCAGATCATCGTGGCCACCGTGCTCATCCTCGGCACCGGCATGGCGCCGCTGACGCCCGATGGGCTGTCGCTCGAGTTCGTTGCCACCGTCAGCTTTCTCGACACGGCGCTTGTCGCCATTCTCATTCGCCTCTTCCTGATGGCCAGCGGCGAGAACTCCCGCGACGTCTATCTGGGACACCGACGGCCCCTGGGAGAAATCTGGCGCGGACTCGCCCTGGTGCCGGTCGCCTTCCTGTTGGTGGTCGGCTTGGTGTCGGCCGTGCGCGCCCTGGCGCCGTGGCTGCACAACGTGAAGGTGAGTCCGCTTGAGGCGTTCATGGGCAACCCGCTCGACGCGGCGATCTTCGCGGTCGTGGTGATCCTGGCGGGCGGCGTGCGTGAAGAGCTGCAGCGCGGATTCATCCTGCATCGCTTCGGCCAGCGGTTGGGCGGCATGTGGGTGGGGAATCTGGTGTTTGGCGTGGCGTTCGGCCTGCTGCACTTCGACCAGGGCTGGGACATCGCGCTCGTGATCGGCCTGCTGGGGCTCGCCTGGGGGACGTTCTACATCAGGCGCCGTTCCATCCTGATGTCCATCGCCAACCACGCCGGGTTCAACGCCGCGCAGGTACTGCAACAGGTGCTCGCGGCTTCTCTGGGCCTGGGCAAGTGATCGCGTGTGAGCCGTGCCGGCGGTGCTGACCAAACGCCTCTTCGCGCTGGCGCTGCTGGCCCTCCTCACGCTGCCCGGCGTCACCACGCGCATCTACGCATCGGACGAAGTCGAGTACTTCGCGTTCCTCCGGTCGCTGGCCTTCGACCACGACCTCAGCTTCGAGAACGAATATCAGCACTTCCATGAGGCAGGTGCGGGTGGTCCGGGTTTCCACGAGACGTTCCTCGGAGAGCGCTTCACACAAGCCGGACGCCGCCTCAACTTCGCCACGATCGGTCCGGCTCTGCTCTGGGCGCCCTTTTACGGCATCGGACACCTTGCAGCCATCGCAACCGGCGCGCCGCAGGACGGCTACAGCCAGCCCTACATCACCGCAGTGGCCTACGGATCGGCGGTGTATGGCTGGCTGGCGATCGTCCTGTCGGCCACCATTGCGCACCGCTGGTTCGGGCGTGGCCTCGGCGCGTCAGTGGCCGTGCTGATGGGCACGCCGCTGCTGTTCTACATGTACATCGCGCCGCCGTTCTCCCATGCGTGCGCCACGTTTGCCGTGACCCTCTCGCTCTGGACGTGGCTGCACGTGCGCGAGAACTGGACACTGCGCGGTGTGCTGCTGCTCGGACTCACCGTGGGGCTGATGGCCAACATGCGCGATCAGGCCGGCCTCTTCGCCATAGGACCCGCGCTGGACTTCGCACGCTCGATGCTTCACCGGCGAGACTGGCTCGGCGCGTTGCGACTCGCGTTGGCCGGCACTGCCGCGGCCGTGGTGGGCTACGCGCCCCAACTGCTGGCGTCGCGCGCTGTCAACGGACACTTCGGCCCCCACGAATCCATCGGTAACAAGATGTCGTGGACGTCGCCACACGCGATGGGGGTGCTGATCGATCCGTTCCACGGCTGGCTGCTCTGGACGCCCCTGGCGGCCCTCTCGCTCGTGGGCCTCGTGGCCCTTGCGGCCGGATGGGTGCGTTCCTCTCGTGCGGACGGCCGATGGCTGGGTGTCTGCCTGCTGGCCATCGCGGCGCTGCAGATCTATATCAACGGCGCGGTGGAGTCGTGGTCGGTGGCCGGCTCGTTCGGCCATCGACGTTTCGTCGAGCTGACGCCACTGCTCGTCATTGGTCTTGCGGGTCTTGCGGGTCTTGCGGGTCTTGCGGGTCTTGCGGGTCACGCGGCGGCGGCCGTCTCGGCCGGCCCGCGCCGACTGTTGTGGGGTGTGGTGGCGCTCTGCGTCTGGTGGAATCTCGGGCTGCTGATGCAATTTGGCACACACCGGATGGATCGCATGGGCCTCAGTCTGAGGGACAATGCGTGGCAGACGTTTGTCGAATTGCCTCGGGATGCGCCGTCACTCGCGTGGCGGTACCTCACCGACCGCCGCTCGTTTTATCGTCAACCACGCCAGTGATCATTCTTTCGCTTGCCGATACCCGCTTCCCCATCGAACGCGCCAATGGCGTCCAGACGATGGCCACGTGCAGGGCGATGGCGGCCCGAGGGCACCACGTCACCCTGCTGGTGCGACCCGACCCGGCGGTACCGCCCCGTGATCCGTTTCAGTTCTACGGCGTCACCCCGGTGCCCACACTCATGATCGAAACGGTGCCGGCCATGGGTGGCGCCGCGGGACGCCGGGTGCATCTGCTGTGGACCGGATTGCGCCGGACTCTGACGGGCGGCGTAGACCTGGTCTTCACCCGCGACCTCGGGCTGGCGGCGTTGCTCGCGCGCATCCCGCCCTCCCGGCGGCCGCGCCTCGTCTATGAGTCACACGGGATCGCGCCGGTCGTCAGCGCGTCCATGCCCGCGCTGCTGGGCCGACCGGATCTGGCGCCGTCCGCCCGCAAAATCGCACGTCTCGATCGTCGCGAAGCCCTTGTCTGGACGCGCGCGGATGCGTACGTCACGATCACGCAGACTCTGGCCGACGACCTCGCCGCGCGATACGGTGCGCGCGACCGGGTGTTTGTGGTGCCTGACGGCGCCAGTCCGGCAACGCCCGGCCCTCGGCCCTCAGACGGCAGCGTTGACGCTTCGACACGCGTCCGCGCGGCCTACGCCGGACATCTGTACCCATGGAAGGGCGTCGATGTATTCCTGCACGCCTTGGCCGCGGCGCCAGACGTGGACGGTTTGATCGTGGGGGGCCACCCCGGCGAACCTGACCTCGCGCGGGTCACGGCGCTGGCGCAGGCGCTGAACCTTGGTGACCGGCTCACCATCACCGGGCTGCTGGCGCCGCACGACGTGGCCGCAGCCCTGGCCACGGCCGACATCTTCATGCTGCCCAACACCTCCACGGCCATCTCCGAGCGCTATACGTCTCCATTGAAACTGTTCGAGTACCTCGCCCGTGGCGGAGCGATCATCGCGTCCGATCTGCCGGCGTTGCGAGAAGTGCTCACGCACGATGTGACTGCGCTGCTGGTGCCCCCCGGCGACTCAGCGGCGGTTGCGACGGCGCTGTCGATACTCGCCGCGGACCCGGCTCGGCGTCATCGTCTTGGCGAGGCTGCGCGATCCTTGTCGAACGACTACACATGGGACCGGCGAGCCGAACGGCTCGACCGCGCCTTTGCGGCGGCGGTGTCGGCATGATCTCGCCCGCGCTCTTTGGCGTCGCACGGTGCCCGGAATGCCGCATGGCGCTGACCGCCGAGCCGCCAGGAGCGGTCTGCGCCGCCTGTCATCGGATCTTTGACGGCGCCCGCGGCTACCTCGACCTGCGACCCGTGGAAGCCTTTGCCGAGCAGACGAAGTATCTCGACGAGGCGTTGCATGTCGATGCGCGGCACGAGACCGTCGCCCCGCCCCTGCTCGGCTCAAAAATTCGCAACGACCAATTGCGCGCGTTTCTCGAACTCGCGCCTGGCGATCGCGTCGTGGATCTGGGCTGCGGCAGCGGCCGCGCGATGATCTGGAATCGCGACACCGGAGCGTCGTTCACCGGCATCGACATCAGTGCCTTCTTCGCGGGTGAATCGCTCGACCAGTGCGACCTGCTGCTGGGCGATCTGCGACGGCTGCCGCTCGCCGATGCCGCCTTCAACAAGGCGTGGTCACTCGATGTGCTGGAGCACCTGTCGCCGCAGGCGCTGCACGACATGCTGGCGGAAGCGAACCGTGTGCTCTGTGAGGGTGGGGCGATGTTTGTGTACACCCACGTGCGCAAGAACGGCCCGCTCGCGCTGGGCGTGCGCCTCGTCAATCGCCTCGGCGGTCTGCTCCATCGTCTCGGCCTCCTCGACCTCGGGACCGAGCGGCTCCGGAAATCGGATCACCTGAACCCCATCGCGGACCACGACGACCTGCGCCGTGTGGCGGCAGCCGCCGGGTTCGAGGTGGAGCGCATCACGTACTACACGCCGATCATCGGTGCATTCGTCGAGAACATCCTGACGCGCATGGCCGAACAGATGATGACGCGGCGCTCGGCGAACGCCGGGGGTGGCGCCGCCAGCGACCCCGGCGCTGCGGTGCGCGCGGCCAGGGCGGATGCGAAGACGCGCCTTCGGAAACGCGGGCCGATTTACTGGGCGACACGTGCCGCAACCGGTTTGATGTATCTCGACGTGTGGCTCTGGGGGCGTTTTTCCTCAGGGCCATTTTTTGCGCGCCTGCGAAAGCGGCCGTCGGCACCGCACTGACATGCGGATCCTCTACGTCGCGCTCGACCAGCAAGTCCCCGGCACTCTCGGCGGATCGGTGCACGTGCAGTCAGTGGCCGAAGGTCTGGCCGCACTCGGCCACGAGGTGCATGTCGCCGTGGCGCAAGGCGGGCCATGGCCCGCCGGGGCTGTGCACTGGCACGCGGTGCGACCACCGCTCGGGCGCCCGGAGTTGAGATGGATGCGCGCGGGGGTTGTGGCCGACCTCGCCTGCCGTGTCGGCGCCCAGGTCATCATGGAGCGCTACTACAACTTCGGCGGCGAAGGCGTCACCGCAGCCAGACGACTGGGCCTGCCGTCCGTCCTCGAAGTCAACGCTCCGGTGATCGACTATCCGGGCTCGACCAAGTCACGCATTGACCGGGCGCTTCTGGTCGAACCCATGCGCCGATGGCGCGACGGACTGTGCCGCCAGGCGGCGCTCCTCGTGACTCCGAACGCACAGATTCTTCCGGCGTGGATCGATCCCGCGAAGGTGCTCGAAGCTGAGTGGGGCGCCGACGTCGAGCGCTTCCGCCCGGATGTGACCGGACCGCTGCCATTCACGCGCGATCCCGATCGCGTGCTGTGCGTGTTTGCGGGTGCCTTCCGGTCGTGGCACGGCGTGGCCCACATGGCGGCATCACTCGCCAGGCTCCACAATCGGGGCGAGCATCGTCTGGGCGCCATCTTCATCGGCGATGGCCCCGAGCGCGTGGCGGCCGAGCACATCACCAGCGCGGTGCCAGGCGTCACATTCACGGGTGCCGTGCCCCACCACCAGCTTCCACAATGCCTGGCCGCCGCTGATATTGGCGTGGCGCCTTTCGATCCTGGCAAACACAAACCGCTCGCCCTTGGCTTCTACTGGTCGCCGCTGAAGATCTTTGAATACATGTCCGCGGGCCTGCCCGTGGTGGCACCGCGCCTTCCGCGCATCGCCGACCTCGTGGGCGACGGCAGCGAAGGACTCTTGTACGACCCCGCTGACCCGCGAACCCTCGATGACGCCCTGGTACGGCTCACCGACCAGACACTGCGCGAGCGATTGGGTCGGGCCGCTCGTACTCGCGCCGTGGCGCAATACAGCTGGCGCGCCCATTGCGCACTCCTGGACACGCGGCTGCGCGCGCTTGTGGCCGACCGGCCAGGCACGGGTTCATGACGCCCCTCCGCGTGTGGCTCGTGACCGACTCGTTTCCGCCCGGCTCGGGCGGCTCAGGCTGGAGCACGTTCGAACTGGCGCGACAACTCCGCACTCGCGGCCACGCCGTGCAGGTGGTGCAGGCCACGCCCGGCACCGAGCACGGCCTGCATCACCGCGAATACGAAGGCGTGCCGGTCACCGAGTTCCGCGTCAAGGTTCCCAACATTCCGGTGGTGCGAAACGTCCTCAAGAACGAGCACCTCTGGGCCGCGTTGAGCCGCTACCTCGTCACGCGACTCGCCACTGAACCCGCCGACATCGTTCACGCGCAACACGTGATGACGACCGTGCCGGCAGTGCGCGCGGGGCGGCGCACCGGCGTGCCGGTCGTGGCAACCGTGCGCGACTACTGGCCCGTCTGTTACTGGTCAGACCTCATCGTGAGTCCGTCGGCGCCCGCACTGTGTCCCGCCTGTTCGGTCGGCGGCATGCGCGCGTGTATCCCGCCGCGGGCAGGCGCGCTGGGCAAGGGCGCCTGGTCGCTGATTCCCTACATGCGGCGCAACCTCGCGACGAAACGCCGCGAACTCGCCCGGGCAGATGCAGTGGTTGCCGTGAGTTCCGCGATCGCGCGCGACCTCCGCGCACGCGCACCTGAACTGTCGCGCACGCGCCTTGAAGTCATCCACAATCCCGTGGATATGTCGGAACTGGATCCGGTCCCACCCCCGACAGCCGACGCCCATGTGCTGTACGCCGGAAAACTCGCCGTCAACAAGGGGGTACAGTTTCTGCTCCCGGCGCTCGACGCCGCTCACATCGACTGGCCTCTGGTGGTGATCGGTGATGGTCCGATGCGAGCGGACCTGGAAGCGCAGGCACGACGGTCTGGTCGTCGGGTGCGATGGCTCGGCTGGCGCGATCGTCACGAGGTTCTGGCCGCCATGCGCGCGGCGACGATGCTGGCGTTCCCCTCGTATGGACCAGAGTCGCTGAGCCGCGTCCTCATCGAGGCCTCGGCGTTGGGCGTGCCGATCGCCGCCATGGACACCGGCGGGACCAGCGACATCATCAGGCACGAAAAAACCGGGTTGCTGGCGAAGGACGCTGACGGGTTCGCGCGGGACCTGGCGCGCCTGGCAGCCGATCCGGCGCTCCGGGCGCGCCTGGGTGCCGGCGCGGCGGCCCACGCACGCGCCCACTTCGAGGCCTCACAGGTCGGCGAACGGGTGGAGGCCCTGTATGCCTCAGTCATCGATGCGCGCGCGGAGGGGCGATGAGCGCGCCCCGAAGAGTCGTGGTGATCGCGCGTGCAGTTCGGCCGTTGCACGGCGAGGGCGGTCTGGAGCGGTCGGTGCATGACCTTGTGCGCCATCTGGCTGCGCGGCAGGTCCACGTCACGTTGATCACGCCCCCCTCGACGAGTGTACGACGCGCGGGGCCTGGCGATCCGTTTGCGTCTCCGTACATCACGCTTCGACATGTGCCGTATTCCACGTTTCCGCTGGCGAACCGCCGAGGCACCACCATCCTCGACCGGAGCACGGCCTATCCGTTGTTCGGGTGGCGCGCCGGACGACTGGCGCTGGCACTTGCGCGAACGGACGGCGCTGATGTCGTGCACGCCTTCGGCGCGAGCGGCCTTGGCTACGCCTTGTGCAAGAGTCCGAACGATCCCCCGCTGGTGGTCAATCCGCAGGGGATGGAAGAGTTCGGCGCGTCGTCGCACGCACCTCCCGGACTGAAGCGCTGGGGCTACGCGCCTCTGCGCGCGGCCGTGCGCGCCACCACGCGGCGTGCGGCGGCCATCATCGCCACAGACCGATCGATCGTGCCGTTCGCCGAACGCCACCTTCGGCCAAAAGCCGGCCAATTGATCACCATCCCCAACGGCATCGATCTTGTCGAGGCCAGCGGCCTGGCGGGCCCGGCCGAGGGCCAATTGCTGCGCCATCGGCACCGCATCGCCGCGGACGAAACCGTCCTGCTCAGTGTCGGTCGCCTCGAACACAACAAGGGTTTCGATGTGCTGGCGCGCGCACTTGGCCGGGCGGTGCGACCGGGCGGACCGCTGGCCGCGCTCTCGTGGCGCTGGGTGTTGGCCGGCGCCGGTCCCTATCGCGCGGCTATTCAATCCGCAGTCGACGCCGAGGGCCTGGGACCGCACGTGCTGTTCGCGGGCCGCGTCTCGGATGCCGATCTGCACGCGTGGTATGAAGCCGCGACGGTCTTCGTGCACCCCAGCCGCTACGAAGGCAGTTCGCTGGTCACACTCGAGGCGATGGCGCATCGACGCGCCATCATCGCCACGCGCGCGGGCGGCCTGCCCGACAAGGTGCGGCCCGGCGTGAATGGCTGGCTCGTGGATGTCGATTCGGTGGAAGGTCTGACGCGCGCGATCGACGAAGCGGCGGAAGCCCGCCATTCACTCCCCGCACTGGGAGCAGCCAGCCGGCGAATCGTTGAAGAAGAATTTTCGTGGACCGTGCTGGTGGAGTCGTATCTGGCGTCGTACGCCTCGCTCAGCGCGCGGACGCCGGCGTCATGACCCCGCTGGCGATGCCCCGCACACGGTGGCCCGTCGTGGATTCTCCAGGTCCACCGTCACCTGCACCAGCGCCTGGACTGGCCGCAGCCCGAAGTCGACGAGCGCGGACTTGTAGTCTCCGTTGTCGTTGACCGTCAGTTCCACGCGCGACACGTAGGCCCCCGGGGGGACCGCTGCAGTGAGCGAGACCTTGTCGGCGGCGATGACGCTCGCCAATCGCGCGGCATCGGCCACCTCACCGGCCCGAAACGACTGCACGGCCACATTCATCTGGCCGGTTCCGCGTTCCTCGTGCACCGTGGGCGACGCCGCCCGGTCGCCGACCACATAAAACGTCGCACGCGATGCGAACGGCCGGTAGTTGTCGATGCGCACAGTCACTCGTCCATCAGCGGCAAGCGACGAGATGTCGCGCCATCCCACGTTCCCCAGGTTGACGCACGACCCGGCGGCCGTCAGCTCGAAGAACGGCAACAGCCGCATGTCGAACGGCACACGAAAGCCGTCGGCCAGATCCAGCACGAACGTTTCCACGGCGCCACCCGGACTCACCACCGCTACGACGGCGCCGTCGGTCGTCCTGGCCTGTTCCTTCCCGTCGATCCACACTGCCGCGTGCTGGTGATCAACCTGGACCCGAATATCGACCGGAGCCGGCACGCCTGTGGCACCAACCGTCGCACCTCGCGCCACCGCTACGTCCACAACGTTCCCCTCGCGAGCCTCCAGCGCTGGCCCTCGCCTGCCTGCTACCCCAATGACGCCATAGGGTGTGCCCACCTTGCGAAAGACATGGTCACCCGTCACACCGATGTCTGCCCAGGCTTGTGGGTGCGACATCAGCCCGGCTGCGGCGACAGGCGTGGCGGCGACGACCACGATGGAGTCCTTGCGAATCTCCGGCAGGTATTCCGGAAAGGCTTCTCCTTTTAACGCGACTGGTGCCACACGGTAGTCGAACTGCGCGAGTTCGACACGAGCCTGGTCGAACAGAAACACCCGATATCCCCGCTTCCGGATCGCCACCACCTGCTCGGGCACCGACGGCACGATGACGATGTCGCGTCCGGCCGCAGCGCCCTCTCCCAGCAGCTTGTAGTTCAGCATCATCGTGGTGGGGTACTTGTCCACGACGATGGCGCTCTTGTCAGGGAGCATGTCGAACAACGCGTTGAAATACCGGGTCTCGAACGTTCGCCGGTGATGATCGTTCGCGCGGAAATTGCCCGAGACCTGCGACGCGGGCAAACCAATGCTGAGGAGCAGGGCGGCGATGGCGGTCCACCGGCTGCGCCAGGACCATACCGCCTCCAGGCCCGCAGCCGCGAGCAGCCACAACAAGAGGAAGGCCGAGAGCATGAACCCCTCGTCCTCGTTCGAACTCATGTTCACGGTCAGCGCCATCACCCCGAGCGCGCCTCCGATGCACAAGACCGCGTCACGCGCACGCCTGCGCAACAGGACCACGCCACCCACCACCATCAGGACCAGCCCTGGCCACGTCAACTCCCGCACCACCAGTCCGGCCACGGCGGGCACGCGCGTACGGACGACATCTGCCGCGGCGAACGCGCCGATCTCGTTGGCGTACCGGCGTGCCGTCACCACGTCCACCAGTTCGCTGAGCGTGGTGGCTCTGGCCTCCAGATACGGCGCCTGCTGGAGGGTCCGAATCAGAATCAGCGAGTATTGCGAAAAGCCCACCGCGAGCAGCCCCATCGTCAGCAGCAATGTTCGTGGCGCAAGGGCGAGGCGCGCATTCGTCATCACGGCATGCAGCACCAACGCCGGCAGGATCGAGATGATGATGAGGTGGTTGCCGATGCTGATGGTGAAGACGGCGATGGCGCCGTAAAAGAGCGAGCGGCGACCGGTCTGACTCCAGCGCAGCAGCAGCACCACGCCTGCGCAGACCAGAGCCGCGGTGAGGGTATACCCCTTGGCATATTGCGACGTGGCCCAGAAGGCGCGGCCCAGGCCGCAGGCCAGGGCTGCCGAGGCGGCCACAGCAGGCCGCGTGCCCAGCGCGCGCGCCGCGAAATACAGAAAAAAGACCGCCAGCGCCCCGAGCAGGGCCGACAGCACGTTCATCCTGAACGCGAGGGTGCCCCACGGCACGTACGAAAACAGGTGGGAGACCATGACGTACATGGGATAACCCGGCGCGTGCGGCGTGCCGAGGACCTTGCCCACGAACGAAAACTTCGCGGCGTCACCCATGCCGAACAGGCCCGGATAGATCGTGATCAGGTAGACCTGGAAGGTCAGGACGGCCACGCCGAGCGCAAGGCCGCGATCAACCCATCGATGCCGGGGCGCCGACACGTTAGAACGCCTCGCCGATGCTCAAGTGGAACTCCCAGCCACGCTCCCGTTTGCCGCTGAACATCCGGCGGTCGAGCTTGAAGCCAAAATCCAGGCGCAAGGGTCCCAGGGGCGACCGGTAGCGGATGCCCAGGCCGGCGGCCCCGCGGAAATCTCCGGGCCTGATGTCACTGGCTCGCGCGAAGACGTTGCCTCCGTCGAGGAATCCCACGAGCGACACACTCGTGAACACCTGCGTGCGGACTTCGCCGTTGATGACCACCAGGCCGTTGCCGCCGTTCGACAGCCCGGTGGGGTTGAGGATGCCGGGGACGCCGAGGCGATCCTGCTGAAAGCCGCGGACGCTGGTGCTGCCGCCGGAAAAAAACCGGCGGCCTGCGGGCAGGTCAGCCACGGTGTCGGTCAGCGCTTCTCCGTCGGACCCCAGGATTGGGACCCCGTTGTCGTCGACGCGAGTGACCTGCCGTTCAAAGCCCCGCGCCACGCCCACTTGCACGCGTCCTGCCAGCACAACCCGATTGGCGCGCGTGATTCGCCGGAACCCTGTGGCCTGCAGGAACGCCTTCACGAATCCGACCTGGGAGCCCAGCGAGCGCGCGGCGATTTCGGCGTCTGCACTCAGCCACCCTCCGCTTGTCGGGTCCAGGAAGTCGTCCCGATTGTCCCAGACGATGCCGCTTGAGATCGACGACAGCCGGATCTGTGGAAAGAGCCGGTCGATCAGCGGCTGATCCTCCTCTGAGATCCGGGTATCAAAGAGCCGCGTCGAATCGAGCGCATACCGGCCGAATATGCTGAGCTTCGAAGACAGTCGCCTGAGCGCCTCGGCGTTGGCCGCGCGCCGGACAAACGTGAAGGACGTGCGAATCGCGCGTTCCGCGGTGGCACTCACGACGACGTCGGTGTTGGTTCTCCAGACGCGCGCCGCGCGATAGCTACCCGTCACGCGGTACTCGCTCAGCGCGAAACCGCGGCCGTCGCGCGCCGGATCATCGGGGTCGCTCCTGGGGCGCAGGCTGAGGCGGGAGAACAAGTTGACCGATCGGTTGCCGCCAAACAAGTTGCGGCGGCCCACTTCCAGAAACCCCCGGGGGGCGAACTCAAAGCGATCTTCAACGCCTCCTTCGACAGTCCTGGGCGTACGGCCGAATTCGAGGCCGCCGCCGTACCCAATCGTGGTGGCCGAAGACTCCTCAACCTGTACGATCACGTCCACGCGGCCATCGCCGGTGGTATCGGGTCCCTGGGTGATGCTGACGCGCCGGAAGATCGCCAGGTCGTTGAGACGCCTCTGGCTCTCCGCCCGCGCCGCCTGCCCCAGGGGCTGGCCCGGTCTCAAGGTGACCTGGCCGAGAATGGTCGCGGTGCTGACGCGTGAGTTGCCCGCGACGATCACGTGGTCCACGAGGGTCTGCCGGCCTTCATTGATGGTGAATGTGGCGTTGTAACGCGGCCCGCCGCCAAGGACCACGGTGACCGTCGCCGACTGAAACCCCGCATTGCGATAGAGCGCTTCGACGTTGTTGCGGTCGCCGCGGACCTGAACATCCCGAAGGGGCTCACCGGAGCGCGACTGAATCGCCTTGCGCACCTCGGCGGCTTCGAACTGGGTCGCACCCACGATGAGGATGTCACCGACGGTGCGCGCAGGCCCCTCGATGATCGTGAGGTGCGCCACGACCTCGCCATCCAGATCCGCCCGCGTGGACGGCACCTCCTCGGGAATAAATTTCACGGTGACAGCGTATCCGGCGATGGCGTAGGCCGACGCCAGTGCCTGCACACGAACCGCGACCTCGTCTTCCCTGAAGGGCTCACCGAACCGAAGCGCCAGCAGCGCGCGCGCGTCGGGTGTCGAGATGAACGTATGTCCGTCGATCGTCACATCGCGAAGGCGGTAACGGCGCCCGCGGTTCACGTCCACGGTTACCACCATGCGGTCGGCGCCCGGCTGTTCGGCGCGCCGGGCCTCCACACGCGCCCGCCAGTACCCTTCGTGCTGGAGGGCAGTGCGGATGCGAAACGCCGAGTCTTCAAGCAGATCCTCGTCGGCGGAGTTCTCGCGGCGAATGGGAATCCATTGGTCCACGCCACCGGGTGGAAGCGGATCGCCGGTGACGACAATGTCGAAGATGGGTCCGGCGTCCACGGTGATGGTGAGGTCCACCACCTCTCCGTCACCGGTCGAAAAATGGCTGGCAGACGCCTCGTAGTACCGGCGGGTGCGCAGGCGTTCGGCGACCGCGCGCAGCGCGTCCTCAATCGCCCGGCGCCGGTAGGGCGACCTGGGCGACACATTCAGCGCATCAAGCACCTCGGCCGCGGGTAACGGCGAGTGGCCACCCACCGTGATATTCCCGATCCGTTGCCTCGGGCCCGCCTCCACGGTCAGCACGAGCGTGGCGGCATGCACGTCGTGCCTGGGCTCCACCGAGGCCGTCACGACCGGGCGAAAGAAGCCCTCGTCGGCGAGGAGCCGGCGGACGGCCTCGGAGGCGGCTTCGTTTTTTACCGCCACCAGCCGGCCACCTGTCTGCTCCAGCACGGCTCGTTCCAGCGAGCGGCCGTCGAGGCCGAGCGTTCCGCGAAATTCGAGTCGGTCGACCGGATGGCGGGGCGTGAGTGAGAACAGCACCACGACGCCCTCACCATCGGGCTGTGCCGTGACCGCGACCGTCTCGTACCGGTCGAGGTTGCGCAGGTGCGCCAGGCTCTCACGCACGGTTTCGTCAGTGAGCGCAGCGCCTCTGCGCACCTCGAACAACTCGAACAGGCTGGCCTGCGCCACGGGCCGGCCTTCAACCTCCACTCGCACCAGGGTGACCGTCCGTCCGATCCAGGCACTCAGATCAGGCACCGTCTGGATCTGGGGCACGGCCGGCCGACTCTGGCTCGCTGCCGCGTTCGCGTCGAGTCCACCGGCAAGCAACGTGGCCATCACGGCACAGAGCAGGCGGTGTGGCATGGTCAGAACCGGTACCGCACGCGGAAATCGAGCGCAAACGTGCCGTCCTGGTTGCGCGACAGCACCCACGACATCTGATCGTTCTGCGCGTACTCCAGCAGGAGGATCTCGTAATCAAGACTCGCGTTATCCAGCGAGCGCGAATAGGTGAGATAGACCCGGCGCGAAATGCGCTGTCCCACGGTCACCCGCGCGCCTGGATTGAGCTGCTGCAGGGTGGCATCCTGCCCCAGGAGTGGCGTCACGGTAAAGGTGTCCACCAGGCCGGTGCTCTCCACCACACGGCCCACCTGGGTGGAGATCGGGCTGGCCACCAGTTGCGCCAGCATCGAGGACATCAGTCGGTTCTGCACTTCCTGCGGTGATTCGATGGCGCGCAGTTCGGCGCGTTGCAGGTTGGGATTCTGCCCGAGGATCAGGTACAGCGCATCGGTCTGCGACAGCGGCGGATCGGAACTCAGGTTGTAGGTGAACTTGTCGAGCGTGCCGGAAAACGTCAGGTCGAGCCGGTATTCCTGCGCGGGTTGGCGAATCTGGGTTCGCGCTTCGATGTCGAAGAAGGGCTCGATGCGATCAGGGTTCGAGAACTCCACGTACCCGTCAACCGTATAGCGATTGCCGAGGAACTCGGTCTCCCCACGGTCGATGTCCACGCGGCCCGACAACACCGGCCGGTCGAGCGTGCCGGTGAGCCGCAGGTCCGGAGACACGACGACCGTGGCGTCGCTGTCATCAATCACGAGCAGGCGCTGCCCCACCAGTTCAAGGTCGAAGCTCAGCGGCAACTCCGTCGGCACGGCAGCAACGCCGGCCGTCAGGCCTTCGTTGCCTCCGACGTTGGCGAACCCGAGCAGGCCGGCGTTACTTTGCAGCCGCCGGGTATAACGCACCTGTCGCAACGTGATCCTCCCGGCCAGGGCCGCCGCCTCGAGTGAGCCGGTCAATGAAATGTCGGCGTCCACGATCGACCGAAAGCCTTCAGGGAATCGCAGGTCCAGGCCGTCGCCGCGTGCCGTGACACTCAACGTGCTGGGCACGAATCCCTCCAGCCCGATGGTGCCTCCGAACGCGATCTCCCCGCCGCCGTTGCGCGCGCCGGTGCCCATCCGCGCGCGCACGCCATCAAGCCGGATACCGGCCGCGTCAAACCGCACGGCGCCATGAATGTTGTCGAGACTATGCGGGAAGGAGAAATGCCTGAGCCGGCCATTCGCGAGCGTCGCACTCCCGCCGTACACAGGAGCCTCAAAGGTGCCGGTGATGCGGGCCGCGACGGTGGCGTCGCCCGAACTTCGAAGGTCCTGCACGACGCCCTGGAGGATGGCCAGGTTGCTCGTGCCGTTGACCGACACGTCCAACGTCGACGCCGCCCGGTTCACGAGACCACCGAGCGTGAGGCTGGTACCTTCGCCCGACAGCGTAAATGCGCCCGTCGATCCGGCGCATGGTCCCGTCTGGGAGGCCGGCACCACACCGCAAATCCTCAGCACATCTTCGGCAAACGACATGCGAAGGGGCACACGCACGCCATCGCGACCGACCGGGTTCGACAACGTGTAGTCAAACAACTTCAAGTCCGCCTTCTCGATGGTGAGGTCCACGCCGAGGCGTGACACGTTCGCCAGTTCGCCACGAAAGCGAACGGCACCGCTCACCACGGCCTGCGTGTACGGCGAGAGCTGCGGCGCAAGAAACCTGAGGAACGGATCCACGGATGTCTCGTTGAAGCGCAGCGACAGGTCGCCATCGTAGACATCGTTCATGGCTACCTGGCCCGATCCCGACACCGACAGGCGATCAGACGCCACATCCAGCCGGTCGATTCTGACGATGTCCTCTTCAATCACCATGTGCGCCGTCGCCTGGCCAATGCCTTCATCACCCCAGAACAGGTCGGCAATGCGCCCATCCCATTCATATCGCGGGTGCTCCGAACTCCCGCTGCCCTGCATCGTGAAGTTCAGGACGCCGGTCAGATTGGCGTTGGGCACCGTGAAGCTGACGAGCGACTCCACTGGAATCTTCTCGCCGTCGAACGTGAAGCTGTACGTGCCCCAGCCATCCTGAGTCTCTGGCCACCCGACATACGCCGCGCCGCGCACGAACCCGGTGCTCTTGGTCAGTTCGGCGCCTTCCACGCGCATCCCGACCCGTTCGAACGACAACCGGCACGTGAAGGTCTCGAACGTCTCTTCCCACGCAGTGCCAGGTGTGACGCGGAGCAACCCGAATCCTTCCGGTCCCTGGTAGCGGCCATAGATCCGCACGTCGGCGAACATCGTGCCCTCGACGGGCCAATCGTCCAACTCAAAAAAGTGCCGCCAATCGACCAGGGGCCAGCGCTCGACGGTAATCCTGGCATCTATCTCCTCGCCGCCATCGGCGCGCGGAAAACCCAGCGAGTATTTGCCGTTGGCGACAAGCCGCGCCACGCCATCGCCGAAGACGCTGTCGGCAACGCTGATGTAGCCGTTCTCAATGGACACACCCGCGCGGCCGCGCCCCCACACCACGTCCCACGCGCGCAGGCCTTCTCCCTCAAACGTGCCGACAATGAGGGGACGACTGAACCAGCGCGTGAGCGTGCCGTCAAACGTGCCGCGCCCGCCGATCTCAATCGCACTCGTGGGCGACCCGAACGTCGTCAGGATGGCGGCCAGCAACCGGTCGCTGGCCTGCCAGTCAGTCGTCACCACGCGAAACGGGATGTTCGCATTGTCGTTCCATCCGGTCGCGCCCTTGAACGACAGATGCGTTTCCGGTGTGGCAAGCCACCCGTCGGTCAGGTCGATGCGATCGGGCGTCAGACGATACGCCACACGTCCACCGACCGAGACGGGGCCGAGCGGACGGTCCTTGAGGAACGGTGTTTCCTTCGGCGCCAACACGATCGCTTCCGGGAGTTGCGCCGCCGCAATGGCGCGACCGTCGGCGGACTGCGCGCGAATCTCCCCGTCGCCTGTCATCTCGGCAAATCGCCCGCTGGGCCACCGCATCGTCTGCCAGCCGTCGGCCCGGCTGGCGAGCTCGATGCCCTGCCAGTGCATCACGCGCCCGAATTCCGCCACATCCACTTGTGTGTACGTGGCTGACAGATCGGCCACTGAGCCGCGCGTCCCGCCGTGGGCATCGAGCACATAGGACAGACGCAGCTTCCCGCCGTAGAATGGGCTCTCGGCGCCGATCACCTCGAGCCGATTCTGCATCCAGACGACATGCCCCGTCAGCTGGGGAAAGTCGAAGCCGCTCACGTTGAAGCCCGGGACCGTGAAACCGCCGGTCACGTCGTATTTGCCGTCCTGAAATTTCTGGAACCGTCCTTTGTATTCACCACGGCCGGTGACCTCGAACTTCTGGCCGAAGAAGAAGATCGCTTTGAGTGGCGCGACATCGAAGGCGGTCGCGATGTCGAAATACAGCTCAGGCCACTTATTCAGGTTGATGACGCCGCTCATGTGCGACCGCGTCCCGGCCGTGACCAAATCAAGCCCCTGGACGGTCAGGAGGTTGCCCGTATCGAAACTCATCCGCGCAGACATCGAGTCGAGGCGCATGGGCTCGTAGCTGAGAATGCTGGTCACGCCTCCATGGAATGCGACCGTGGCCACATACTTGTCGAGATTGACCGCGCGGGTGAAGTTCACCGCCACGTTCTCGGCGGTAAAATCGAGCGGCTGTGCATGGTCGATGAGCCTGAACCAGCCACCACGCGCCCAGATGTGGTTGATGTTGGTCTGGAACCGGCCCGGCTCGCTCGAGCGCGGCCTGAGCCTGGGAATGTTGTTCCTGCTGCCCGGAAACATTTCAATCGTCACGGCCCAGCGGTCCATCTCGGCCTCGATGATCAGTTCGCGCCGGACGAGCGTCTGCAGGGGCACGCGCAGCGCAATGCGATCCGCTTTCAGGAACGGCGCGTCACCCGGCGTGAGGCCTTCAATGACGACGTCCTCGAGGAGAAACAGACCGGGCCGGAGCGAGGCGCTTAATCGCCCGATGTGGACCGGCCGCTCGAGATAGGCCGAGGCCGCCTGCTCGGCACGAGCCTTGAGATACGGACCCAGATCGATCGTGAACAGCGACACCAGCAGGGCTGCGCCGACCGCTGCAAGGACAAGGAGGGTGCGCCGGGACCACCGCAGGGCCAGCCAGCGCCGACGCCGAGGGGCCGGCACGCCACCCATCTGCGGCTCTGCGTCGGTCACCCCTCCAGCTTACCCGAGGCGGCCGCTACTCAATCACGACGAGCAGGCGGCCGGCTTCGACGGATGCGCCCTCGGCAATCGCCACCTCGGTCACCGTGCCGGCCTTGGGGGCGGTGAGCTCGTTCTCCATCTTCATCGCCTCAACGACGACCAGTCCCTGACGATGCGCCACCTGATCACCGGGCTTCACCAGCACGCGAAGCACCCGCCCCGGCATGGGGGCGATCACGCGTTGCTGACCTGGCCCGCCTGCAACGCCCTGCCCACCGCGCACATGCCGCCGTCCGTCCACGACGACAGACACATCGAGGTGCGGCAATTGCACCAGCCAATCGCCGCCCGGGCCCGGCGTGGCGGCCGCGTCCAGTGAACGGCCGTCGGAGAGAAACAGGATCGACAAGCCGAGGTCGATGGGGCTCGCGTCCACGTCATGCGCCTGGCCGTTCAGCACGATGCGGAACCTGCCGGTCTCGCCGAGGCGCTCGACCGTGACGGCGCGCTCGCGCCCCGCGACTTCCACGTCGAACTTCATCGCAGCGCCTCCACGCGCGCGGCGCGTTGCCAGTTCCCGGACGTGGGTGTGACCGGAGCGCCAGCCGACGCCTGATGCGCGCGAAACCACGCGGCAAGCGCGGCGACCACGGCTGCGTCATCGGCGTCGCCATCGGTGGCGTCAACGAAGGCCTGCCCTTTGCGCGCGGCGAGCACGGAGTCGAGGTAGGTCGTGTCGAACTGTCCCGCGGCGAATTCGGGCTGCGCCACCAGCCAGCGGAAAAACGGCAGCGTGGTGCGCACGCCGATCACGCGATATTCATCGAGCACGCGCGAGAGGCGGGCGATGGCGTCGGTCCTGTTATCGCTCCACACGATGAGCTTGGCGATCATCGAGTCGTAGAAGAGCGGAATCGTGAAGCCCGGTGCCACGCCACGGTCATCGCGCACGCCAGGCCCTCCCGGGACGTTGAGCGCGCGCACGAGACCGGGCGAGGGCATGAATCCCTGGTCGGGATCCTCGGCATAGATCCGGCACTCGATCGCGTGCGCCACCGGCGTCAGCGCGCGTTCCGGGTCAATCGTCAACCGCTCGCCCATCGCGATGCGCAACTGCCAGTGCACGAGATCGATCCCTGTCACGACCTCGGTGACCGGGTGCTCCACCTGAAGACGCGTATTCATTTCGAGGAAGTAGAACTTCCCGTCTTCGTCGAGCAGGAACTCAATCGTGCCCGCGTTGGTATAACCCACGGTGCGTGCCACGGCCGCCGCACACGCGGCCATCGCGCGGCGGGTCTCGTCGGTCAGGGCCAGCGACGGCGATTCCTCCACCACCTTCTGATGGCGTCGCTGGATGGAACACTCTCGTTCCACAAACGGCACGACGGTGCCGTAGTGATCCCCCAGCAACTGAATCTCGATGTGCCGCGCCCGGGCCAGACGCCGCTCGAGGTACACGGCGCGTTCGCCGAATGCGGACCCGGCCTCCGACCGCGCGGTGCGAATGGCCGGCAACAGGTCCGCGCGGGTTGGCACCATCCGCATCCCCTTGCCGCCGCCACCAGCGACAGCCTTGACCAGGAGGGGATACCCGATGCGCGCGGCCTCCGCCAGAAGCGCCTCATCAGGCAGGTCTTCGGCGAACGGCTCCTCGGTGCCAGGCACCACCGGCACGCCGGCGGCGATCGCCACGCGCCGAGCCGCCGTCTTGTGGCCCATGCGGGTGATGGCGTCTGGCGAGGGGCCGACAAACGTCAGGCCGGCGTCGAGGCAGGCCTGCGCAAAGTCTTCGTTTTCGGCGAGGAACCCGTACCCCGGGTGCACCAGCGAGGCACCGCTGCGCACGGCGACGTCAATGAGACGGTCAATCCGAAGGTAACTGTCAGCCGCCGGTCCTGGACCGATCAGGTACGCCTCGTCGGCCGTGCGCACGTGCAGCGCGGTGCGGTCGCACTCCGAGTACACCGCCACGGTGCCGAGGCCGAGTTCGCGGCAGGCGCGCATGACACGCACGGCAATTTCACCGCGGTTGGCGATGAGGACTTTCCGGCGTGTCATCACAGGGGGATATTGCCGTGTTTCCTGGGCGGGTTCTTGTCGCGCTTGTTGTCACAACTGGCCAGCGCGGCAATCAGTTTGGCTCGTGTCAGGCGCGGCGCGATGACCGCATCCACATACCCGCGGGATGCCGCGACAAACGGGTTGGCCAGTTTTTCGCGAAACTCCCGGGTCAATTCGGCGCGCTTGGCCGCCGGGTCCTCGGCGTGCTGCAGCTCACGCCGATAGAGAATGTTCACCGCGCCTTCAGGCCCCATCACCGCAATCTCGGCCATCGGGTACGCGAAGTTGAAATCCGTACGGATGTGTTTGCTCGCCATCACACAGTAGGCGCCGCCGTAGGCCTTTCGCGTGATCACGGTGATTTTCGGCACGGTCGCTTCGGCGTACGCGTACAGCAGCTTGGCCCCCGCGCGGATGATGCCGCCGTGTTCCTGGCGAACGCCCGGGAGGAACCCGGGCACGTCCTCAAACGTGATCAGCGGGATGTTGAAGGCATCGCAGAACCGCACAAAGCGCGCGGCCTTCACCGACGCATCGATATCCAGGCACCCGGCCAGCACCTTCGGCTGATTGGCGACGATACCGACCGACCGGGTGCCCAGTCGCGCGAAACCACAGATGATGTTCTGCGCAAAATACTGGTGGACCTCAAGGAACCGGCCGTCATCCACCACCGCGTGGATGAGATCGTGCATGTCGTAGGGCTGGTTCGGCTGTTCGGGCACCAGCGAGTCGAGCGCGGCATCTTCGCGGTCCACGGGGTCGGCCGTGGCCACCCGCGGTGCGTCGTCCAGATTGTTCGACGGCAAATAGCCCAACAATTCGCGGATGAGCAGGATGCACTCGCGGTCCGACGGCACGGCAAAGTGCGCAACGCCGCTCGTGGCGTTGTGCGCCATCGCTCCGCCGAGCGCTTCCTTCGTCACGTCCTCATGGGTGACCGTCTTGATCACATCGGGACCGGTCACGAACATGTAGCTCGTGCCCTCGACCATGATGTTGAAGTCGGTGATGGCTGGCGAATACACGGCCCCGCCCGCGCAGGGCCCCATGATGGCCGAGATCTGCGGCACCACGCCAGACGCGAGGGTGTTGCGCAGGAAAATGTCGGCATAACCGGCCAGCGAGACCACGCCCTCCTGGATGCGCGCCCCCCCTGAGTCGTTGAGTCCGACGACCGGCGCCCCCATCTTCATCGCCAGGTCCATGACCTTGACGATCTTTGCCGCGTTGGTCTCGGACAGCGACCCGCCGAACACCGTGAAGTCCTGGGCGAACGCGTAGACGGGCCTGCCGTCCACGCGGCCATGTCCCGCGACGACGCCGTCACCGGGCACCAGATCTTTCTCCATCCCGAAGTCGCGGCACCGGTGTGTCACGAGTTTGTCGAGTTCTTCGAACGTGCCCGAATCGAAGAGCAAGTCCACGCGTTCGCGCGCGGTCAGCTTGCCGCCCTCGCGCTGTCGGCGCAGCCGTTCCTCGCCGCCGCCCAGTTCCGCACGGCGCTCGAGTTCCGCCAGATGCTCCTGTGGTGTCATCACGCGCGGGCGGCCTGGGCCTTCTCCCAATCTTTCAGGAACTTCTCAAGGCCGATGTCGGTCAGCGGATGCTTGAAACACGCCTCAACCACCGAGACGGGACATGTGCACACGTCGGCGCCCATCCGGGCGGCCTCCACGATGTGCATGGGGCCGCGCACGCTGGCGACGAGCACTTCCGTCATGAACTGATGGGCTTCGAAGATCTCCACGATCTGACGGACTAGGCCCATGCCATCGGACGCGATGTCGTCCAGGCGTCCGATGAACGGGCTCACATACGCGGCGCCGACCTTGGCCGCGATCAGCGCCTGCGTGGCGGAAAAAATCAGCGTGACGTTGACGCGGATCCCGTCACCCGCCAGCACCTTGCAGGCGCGCACACCATCGCGGGTAAACGGCACCTTGACCACGACGTGCGAGTCGATCGCCGCCAGTTCGCGCCCTTCGGCCACCATCGCCTGCCACTCGGTGGCCACGACCTCGGCGCTGACAGGGCCCTGCACCAGCAGGCAGATGTTCTTGATGATCGCGCGCGGGTCGCCGCCCTCTTTCGCCATCAATGACGGGTTGGTCGTGACACCGTCCACGATCCCCAGCGGGACCAGCGCTTCGATTTCCTTCAGATTCCCGGTATCGAGAAAAATCTTCACTGCGCCACCACCTTGTTGGTCAACGCGCCCACGCCTTCGACGTGCACGGTGACGGAGTCGCCGGGCACCATGGGGCCAATCCCAGAGGGGGTGCCGGTCGAAATAATATCGCCGGGCAGCAGCGTCATCACAGAGGTAATGAACGTGATGAGTTCCGGGATCGTGAAAATCAACTCACGCGTGCGGGAATCCTGCCGCAACTGGCCGTTGACGTACGCGCGCACGCTCAGGTCGCGGCCGTCGAGCCCCATCGCCACACACGGCCCGATGGGCGCGAACGTGTCGAACCCCTTGCAGCGCGTGTACTGGCCGTCTTTGTTCTGCAAGTCCCTGGCGGTCACGTCATTGACGGCAATCAGCCCGAGGACGTAGTCCTGTGTCTGGTGCAGTGGCACGCGGTGCGCCCGCTTGCCGATGACGATGCCCAATTCGGCCTCGTGATCGATTCGCCCCGCCCACGCCGGCGTCTGAATGGCCTCGTCAGGGCCGACGACGGCGGTGGAGGGCTTGAGGAACAACAATGGCTCTGCCGGCAGGGCCTTGTTCTGCTCGGCGGCGTGGTCCTTGTAGTTCAGGCCGACGCACACGATCTTTGATGGCTGAACCGGCGCCAGCAGGCGCGCGCCTTCTGACGAAATCTCCGGGCCTTCTTTCCACGCGCCGAAGATGTCGCCCTCAACCAGCCGCCAGGTGCCTTCGGTTTCGGCCGCGTACCTCGGCCCGCCGTCATGCTCGATGCGATACAGTCGAATCATCTCTCTCCCTGAGTGTGAGTGGGTCAGCGGTTGGCGGGATTGGACCGTGGGCTTCGGTTCCCGGCGGCGTCCACCGCCACCACGAAGTACACATAGCGCACGCCCGCGCGCACCGTGTTGTCCACGTATTGCAACGACGCAATCGGTTTCGGCGTCAGTTCCTGCACGGTGTCACTGGTCCCCTCGGCGCGCAACACCAGGTAACCGGCCAGATCAGCGGCCGACACCTGATCCCACAGCAGCGTCACGCCATCCGGATCGGACACTGCGACGAGACCAGCAGGCGCGGGCGGCCCGAAGGTATCCACCGGCGTCACGCAGACGGGACCCGCGGTGGCACTTTCGGTGGACGCCGCACCGCGGCGCACGACCCCACGAGCCACAAAACAGCGCTCCTTGCCGAACTCAAACGACGTGGACCAGGACCCGCTGGTGATGGGCAACGCCTGCACAGGAGACGGCTGCTCAACGCCCCCCCGGGTCGTTTCCACGACCGTCACGGGCGCACCTTTGACAGCAGTCGTCCAGGTCACCGTGAGGTCCGCTTCATCGTAGGTAGGCACACCGAGCACGGGAGCCGCAGGCGCCGGACCAAACGGCACGGCCACGATGGCGGACGCGGGGCCCGGCCGGCGACGGTCCGAGACGCCGACGGCCAGGTAGTACCGGGTCGGCAACGTCAGTCGATTCACCGGGACAGCCAGGCCGGTGGGTCGCAGGGGCACCCACATGGGCCGCTGGCCTGCCACCCGCGTCTGCTGCTGCCGGTTCAGCTCCAACGGGCGCGGCGCGGTCGTCGGAATCGTCTCGGTCCACACGGCGCCCTCTCCCCGGCCGGGTCGTACATCCGGGGGACCTGCCGGAACGACCGGTGGCGTTGCCGGAGCCGGGGCGCCTTCGTCGGTCGGCGCGGGTCCGGGACGCACCTCAATCCTTCCGACCAGGTGCTCCGCGCGCTGGAGTTGCGCCACGGTCGGCACCTCGGAGCCCAGTGGCAACGTGCGAGCGTAAATCTCCACCGCGGCGATCACCACCTCGGTGCTGGGGTCCGCGCCGGCGCCAGGGACCTTCAGGTTCAGGGTGACCCGATCACCCAGGCGACGCGCAACGAGTCCGGTCGGCGCCTCCGGCACCGGCCGTAGTGGTGCAAGGGGCGGTCCCTTCGAGCCGCAGGCGGCCGAGACGACCGCCACAAGGCCCAGGCCGGCGATGGTGAGCGCGCGCACGGTCACAGGATGTACCGCGACAGGTCGTCGCTCTTCGCTATATCAGCAAGCATGCGATCCACATAGGCCGGATCGATCGTAATCGATTGGCCGTCCAGTTCGGGCGCGTGAAATGAGACGTCGTCGAGCAATCGCTCGAGGACCGTGTGCAGGCGGCGGGCGCCAATGTTCTCGGTACGGTCGTTCACGAGCGTCGCCAGTTCGGCGATGCGCGCGATGGCCTCCGGTGTGAACTCAAGCTGCAGTCCCTCGGTCAACATCAGGGCGATGTATTGCTTGATGAGGGCGTTGCGGGGCTCGGTCAGGATGCGGATGAACTCGTCGCGACCCAAAGCCTCGAGTTCCACCCGAATCGGAAACCGGCCCTGCAACTCGGGAATCAGGTCTGACGGCTTCGACACGTGAAACGCACCGGCGGCAATGAACAGGATGTGATCGGTTCTGACCATGCCGTGTTTTGTGCTGACCGTGGTGCCCTCAACAATCGGCAGGATATCGCGTTGCACGCCCTCGCGACTGATATCCGGGCCATGACCGCCGTCCTTGCCGGCAATCTTGTCGATCTCGTCGAGGAAGATGATGCCCGAATTTTCGACGCGGTCGATGGCTGCACGCGCCACGCCGTCCATGTCGATGAGCTTCTGGGTCTCTTCCTGCACGAGGTGCTCGCGCGCCTCCGACACTGGCAGCAGCCGCCTGCGCGTCTTGCCCTGGAACAGCCCCGGCATCATGTCGCGCAGGTTGACGCCAATCTCTTCCACCGACGAGCCCGAGATGACTTCAAACGACGGCATCGCGGCCCGCTGCGCCACATCGACCTCGACCATCTTGCCGTCGAGCTTGCCGGCGCGCAGTTGCTCACGGAGTTTCTCGCGCGTCGAGACGACATGATCGCGGGCGAGTTGTTCGTCGTGCGATCCGGCACCGAACCCAGGTCCCGACGGCGCCGGAGGCAGCAGCAAGTCCAACACGCGCTCCTCGGCCGCCTGCGCGGCGCGGCTGCGCACCTCCGCCTCGCGTTCCTCGCGCACCAACTTCACGCCGATCTCCACCAGGTCGCGCACCATCGACTCCACGTCGCGGCCCACATACCCCACCTCGGTGAACTTCGAGGCCTCGATTTTCAAAAACGGGGAGTGGGCCAGCTTTGCCAGCCGCCGCGCGATCTCGGTCTTGCCAACTCCCGTCGGCCCGATCATCAGAATGTTCTTGGGCGCGACGTCTTCGGCCATCTCGGCGGGAAGCCGCTGCCGTCGATGGCGGTTGCGCAGCGCGATCGCCACGGCCCGCTTCGCCTTGGCCTGACCAACGACGTACTTGTCGAGTTCGGCGACGATTTCGCGCGGCGTCATCGCCCCGCCGGTCAGCACAGGTTCAGGAAACGCAACTGGGGACATTCAGATTTCTTCAAGGGTCAACGACGTGTTGGTGTAGATGCAAAGATCGGCCGCGATCGCCATCGCGTGTTCGACGATCGCACGAGGCGGAAGCGGCGTATGTGCAACCAGCGCGCGCGCCGCGGCCATCGCAAACGCCCCACCGGATCCAATGCCCATGATGCCGTCGTCGGGTTCGATGAGATCACCGGTACCCGAGAGCAGGTACATCGCGCCGGGGTCAGCCACGAGCAACATCGCCTCGAGGCGCCGCATCGCGCGGTCGGTACGCCATTCGCGAGCCAGTTCGACCGACGCCCGCTCCAGATTGCCCCGATGGGCTTCGAGCTTGCTTTCAAAACGGGCAAACAAGGCAAACCCGTCTGATGCGGTGCCGGCGAACCCCGCCAGGACCCGGTCTTCGTAGAGCCGGCGGACCTTCCGGGCGCGGTGTTTGACGACGATTTGGCCGAGCGTGACCTGACCGTCGGACGCCATCACCACTTTTCCATGGTGTCGGACGGCCAGTACTGTGGTTGCGTGGGTTTCAGACATAGGAAAAACGGGCCGGAACTGGCATCGTAAGGCCGTCCGCCGAAGAGGGCAAGGCCGGCCGGTGATGAGGACACTGGTCCCATCTACCGCCCACTTTGTCACAGTATTTGGACTCGGATTGATGGCAGTATTGTTGCACTGTCACGGACTGAAGCCGCGCTGTCGGGTCATCTCGGTTGAAGGAGTGCATGGAAATGGACAGAAATCCTCGCTCGCTGGTCGTCGTCGCCTTGACACTGGCACTGGCCGCGCCGGCCGCGGCTGGGGCTCAGGCTATCCCCCGGCCGGCGCCAGGATCGGGTTCGTCGGGGTCTTCGGGTTCGTCAGGGTCTGAGGCTCCCCCGGCCCTGCCGATGCGGGAGCCGTCCCGCGAGCCCTCGCGAGATGTGGAGCCACCTCGTGCGCAATCACAGGCTGGCTCGCGCACACCCACGTCGTCTGGCACATCAACGGGGTCGGCGTCGTCGCGAAGCGGCGGCGGATCTGGCGGCTCATCGTCGGGGTCCAGCTCGGCGCCGGCGTCCTCTCGTGTGTCGTCGGGATCGGGGGGATCGACGGCGAGCCGCGGCGGCGCGACGGGATCGGCCACCAGTCGAACCGGTTCCCGGTCGCGCGGGTCGCAACCGGTCGTGGGCACCGCGACGGATCGTCCGGCGCGGCAGTTCGGTGGTGGCGGTGTTGACTACAACTATTACTACGGCTACAACCCGTTCAGCCCATGGGGCCGATGGTATCCGTGGTATTCCGGGGGCTTCGGGTATGTGTCCTACGACCCGTGGCGCTACGGGAATTCCCGGTACTCGCTGTGGCGATATGGGTCCTGGTACGACCCGTACGACCCGTACTGCTATGGCGGCAACTACTGGCCGTGTGATTCCTACGTCGGCGTTGGCGGCGGCAGCGGCAGCGGCAGTCGTTCAGACGAATCCACCTCCGAGCCCTCGGGGTCGGTGCGGCTGCGGGTATCGCCTGCACACGCAGAGGTCTTCGTCGACGGCACGCTTGTCGGGCTGGTGGACGACTTTGACGGGCTGACCGGACATCTGAAACTGACGCTGGGCACCCATCTGGTGGAAATCAAGGCCGATGGTTACGAGACCTTTGTGCCACAGATTTCCATCGATGAGGGCAAGACCACCACGGTGCGAGGGTCGTTGAAGAAGGCCGTCAAGTAGGCTGTGAACGCCCGACGCGCGCAGTCGGTGGTCGCGGGTATTTCGCTGGTCTACGATCTCGCGATCGGGCTGGCACTGCTCGCGGCGACCGACCGCTTCGCGTCACTCTTCGGCGTGGTGGTTCCAGAGCCGCGTCTGTTTGTCACACTCACGGGTCTCTTTCTGGTGTGCGTCGGCCTGGGCTACGCGCAGCCGATGCGGAATCCCGAACATCACCGTGCCTACCTGTGGATTTTTGGACCGCTCCTCAAGGGCGCCGGTGCGGTCGTGTTCATCGCGTACTACGCCGGTGGCGACTCGCCCTCATCCTATCTGCTGTTTGCCGCCACTGACGGCACGCTCGCGCTGGCCACGGCTGGAGCGCTCGCAATGAATCAACACACTGCCGATTAGCCCTTGCGGGCGAACGCAAGGTACAACGGCACCCCGGCCGCAATGATGATGAGGCCGTAGAGGGTCTGACTGGGTTCGGTCCACAGTCGGTGCAGGATCATCGCGGCCGAGGCGGCGACGAACAGGCCTGGGGCGTAGGGATATCCCCACGCCCGGAACGGACGATCGGCACCGGGATCGCGCATGCGCAGGACAAAGAGCGAGGCGACCGCGATGCCTGAAAACAGCACGATGGCGAAGCCGGTGTAGGTCACGAGCCCCGAGAGGGTTGAAGACAGCACCAGCACGGCGCTCCAGGCGGCCTGGGCCCAGATGGCTCGGGCCGGGGTGCGGTACGTGGGATGGACCTGCGCCACAGACGGCAGGAACGCGCCATCCCGCGCCATCGCAAAGTACACCCGCGGACCGGCCAGTACCATGGCGCTGATACTGGCGGCCACGCTCACGATGGTGAAGATGGCGATGACATTGCCGGCGACGAAGCCGAAGAGCCGCTCGGCCACCGTATCGGTGAGACGGCCGTCGGCGACCACGGCGAGGTCAGCCAGCGGCATCGCGTACAGATAGAGCGCATTGAGCGCCACGTAGATCGCCACGACCGCCGCAGTTCCGAGCCCGAGCGCGATCGGCACGTTACGTCCCGGGTCACGAATTTCTTCAGCGACGTAGGCCGCCGCATTCCAGCCCGAGTAGCTGAACATCACCGGAATCAGCGCCAGCAGCCAGCCGGTCGCCGGCGCGGCGACAGCGTGGCTGCTCGTCATGTTGGCCCACGTGCCCGAGCCAAGCGCCAACCCGAGGGCCAGGAAGATCAGGATGCCCGAGACCTTGAGGCCGGCAAGGCAGTTGTGCACGAGTCGGCCGGGCCCCAGGCCACGCATGTGGATGAACGAAAGCGCCGCAATGGCGACCAGCGCCACCAGGGTCTGGTTTGTGAGGACGAGGGGCACCAGGGGCAGGGGTAACGTCAGCAGGGGTGTGCGGTCGGCGGCGGCCGGCACGAACCGTCCGATCGCATCCGCGAGAAACAACGCGGATGCGGCAATCGCTCCCGAGAACCCGGCGACGAACGATGTCCAACCGGTGAGGAAGGCTGCGACTGGCCCGAACGCCTCGCGGAGGTAGACGTATTCGCCACCCGACCGGGGTCGTAGCGCGGCGAGTTCCGCGTAGGCCATCGCTCCGGCAAACGCGAGCACCCCGCCGAGCACCCACACGCCGAGCATGCCGGCGGCCACCGGCACGAGCGCGGCCACGAGGACCGGCACGTAGAAAATACCGCCGCCGATCACGTTCGACAGGATGATGGCGGCGGCGTCGAGCGGCCCAAGGCGACGCTCGAGCGACAAAGAGGAGTGTGCCGGAGCGGCCTCTGCGGGCGGCGTCACTTGGTGGGCGCGCTCAACAACAGCTTTCGGTCGATTTTGTATTCGCCGGCAGACTGGATGCGGCCACCACGCTTGACGAAGAGTTTTGCGGTAATGTCAATGAAGTCGCCGTGGTTGAAGAGCTCGGCCCGGGCCCCGCCGGTGGTATAGCCGACGCTGGCGCGCAGCACCACGGGTTCGGAACTGGCGCCCGGCGCCAGCCCTTCTCCGCCGATGACCTTGACGACCAGCTCATCGAGTTCCGAGTCTTTGCCCGTCTGCCAGAACAGCACCACCATGTCGATGGACGACAGGGGCGTATCGGCGCCGTTGCGGACCGTGAACGTCAAACTGGGAACGAGTTTGTTGAGCCCCTGAGGGTTCAATCCGGCATCGTAGTAGCCCGACGAGACATCGGAGATCTGGAGCGCCGTTTTCAGGTCAATAGAAGCGCTGCAGCCGTAGACGCTGGCCAGGGCCGCCAAAAGCACTGCGCGAGCGATCTGGTATCGGCGGGGCATGCCGGCGATTGTAGATCAGAACTGCGTCTCGACGACCCGCTTCCGGGCCTCCTCACGGGTGATTTTTCCGCTATAAAACAACGCCAGGTCCGCGCCCTTGATTCTGAGAATCAGGGCGCGTGAGTCGTCGTAGAGACTGGTCGGAATCGGATCTTCTTCGCCCCGTGCCACCACCGACAACGACTCGTTGTCGCCAATCTCCAGCGACTTCGAATAGTCCAGCATCGCGTCAATCAGCTTGTTCTTGATGACGTCGCGATAGAACTGATTCGGATCGGCCAGGAAGGGATCGACGGCGACCGACGAGCGTACCATCGGGTCATCGGTGACCACACTTGTCGCGCGCGTCGTGGCGGCTCCGGTGTTCCGCACGGGCTGGTTCGCAGCCTGCGGCGGAACTGTCGGCCGCGGGAACTGGTTCAGCATCACGGCGCTTTCCCGGATCTCCGGGATCTCTACGTCAAACACCACGCCGTACTGCTCGAGCGGAAACCCGCGCGCCTTCCCGCGTCCAAAAAACAGCATCCCGATGGGCATGACGCCCTGGGCACGGGCCGACACTTCCTGCGCCACTTCCTGAGCGCCCTGGCGGACCGCGTTTTCCAGCACGCCCTCCATCAACTGAAACTGAAACCGGCGCTGTTGAAGCTGCACCTCGGGGGACAGATTGGGCGTCGCCCGCACCTGCCCTGCGGCCACCTGACCTGAGACCAACACCGCCGCGAGTGCTACGACATGGATTCGATTCATCACTGCACCTTCATCTGCTGTTGCACCAGTTGGCTCAGCACTGCCTGCAACTGGTCCACCTGGGCCTTAAGCGAGCTCAGCGTCTGGCCGTCGGCCCGCCGCTGCCGCTCCGCATCCCTGGCCAATTCAACCAGAAAGCCCCTGACCCACGTCAGTTGCCGTTCCTCGCTTGCGCCCACCAGTTGTGTCGCACCGGCCAGCAACCGCTGCTCGGTGGCCGCATCCAGCCGGTACGCCGTCGTCGCCGCGGGCACCGCGGCCACCGGTCTGTCAGTGTCCACCCTGGCGCTGGCCAGTTCGCGGCGGACCAACGCGCCCACGGCCGCTGCGTCGAGAACGGGCGCCTGGGTCACCGCGGGAGACGGCGCCCCACCGGACGCGTCCAGCGTGCCGCGGGCACCCAGGGTGTAGGCCGCAAACCCGCCGGCCGACCCCATCACAAACATCACACTTGCGGCGGCCGCCATGGCCCACGCCGGCACCTGGCGGAACCAGGGCACGAGCGGGACGGGCGCAAACGGCGTCCACACGGACGGCGGGTTCGGCACCGCCCACGCGAGCAGGTCATCGCGGACACTGCGCAAGGCTCTCACCTCGTCGCGGCAGTCAGGACACGATTCCAGATGGCGTTCCATGTCGCGGCGACTCGCGTCGGTCGCCTCGTCGTAGAGGTAATCCAACACACGTTCACGCTGATCACACATAGATTCTATTCCTCGATCTGTTTCACACGTCTCACAACAGCGTTCGTTCCCAGGTCGCGCGCCGCAGCCGGGTGGTCTCGGCTTGTTGCCGTTCCAGGCGCCGCCGCAGTACCGACAATCCCTGATACAGCCGTGTCTTGACGGTACTCAGAGGACAATCGAGCATCTCGGCAATCTCCTGAAACGTCAGGCCGTGATACTCCTTCAGCATGATGGCCATACGCTGCTCTTCTGGCAGGTCGGCCATCGCCAGCTGCACTGCGGCCGACATCTCCCGGCGGGCCACCAAATCCTCCACCGACTCGGTCGGCGCCGCCTGCTGGTCGGCCAGGTCCAGCGGGTCGGTCCCTTCCGGGACCTGGGCCACGGGCGCCCGCCGTTCCTTGCGCATCCAATCCCGGCACAGGTTGAGGGTGATCCGATACAGCCACGACGAGAACTTGGCCTCGCCTTTGAACCCCTTCAGCCCGCGATAGGCCCGCAGGAACGCGTCCTGGACCACATCTCGCGCCTCTTCTTCCCGCCGGAGGGTGCGGTACGCCAGCGCATAGATCGGCCGTTCCCAGCGCGTGACGAGCTGGGCGAAGGCATCGTGATCTCCGGCGGTCGCCCGTGCGACCAGTTCTTCATCTGACGTCATCGTGCCGCACTTGCCCGTTCTGACGACCCGGAAGGGCCAAGAGTCTGTACGCTCGGGAAAAAGGCTTCCCCAGTATAGTGGCCGGCCTCTGGTGCTACACTTCACACCTTCCGGCTATGACCGACGACCAATTTCTGACCACCGAGCAGGTTCTGGACTACATGCAGGTGAACCTGCGTACGGTCTACAGACTGATCAAGGCGGGCAAGATCCCGGCCGTCAGGGTCGGCCGGCAGTGGCTGTTTCGGCGGACCGACATTGATGCCTGGCTCACCGTGAGCCGCCAGTTGGGGCAGGTCACCGACGGGCCATACACCGGCGACGAGCGCCCGCGGGTGCTGGTCGTAGACGATGAGCCCTCGGTGCGAGAGCTGCTGGCAAAGGCCCTGGCTGGCGCCGACTACGACGTGGATGCGGCCAGCGATGGCGCCGCCGCGGTCGAGCAACTCCGCGCCAGGGCCTACGACCTGTTGATCACCGACCTGAAGATGCCCGGGATGGATGGGCTGGCGGTCATCCGCGAGGCCCGGCGCACGGCTCCAGACCTGCCGGTCATCATCATCACGGGCTACTCCACCGAAGCGGCAGCCATCGAGGCCATCAACCTTGGCGTCGCCGGCTACATCACCAAGCCCTTCCGCCTGCCCCGCATCCTTGCGGCCACTGCGCGGGCACTCGGCGAGCCGGTCCCGGCCGCCGAAGCCTGACGCCCTCGTTTGATTCAACTTTCCGCACTCACCAAACGGTTCGGCGAGCGTGTCCTGCTCGACCGCGTCACCTGGCAGGTCTCAGACGGCGACCGCGTCGGCCTGTGCGGCCCCAACGGTGCCGGGAAGACCACCCTCCTGCGGATGCTCGCCGGGCTCGACGAGCCCGATAGCGGCACCATTGTCAGACCCACCGGCCTGACCGTCGGCTACCTGCCCCAGGACGGGCTCGCACACGCCGGCCGGACCCTGGTGGACGAAGTCTCGCAGGCCTTCAAACCCCTGCTCGACGCGCGAGAGGAGCTGACCCGGATCGAGCACGCGCTCGCCGAACCGACGCTGCCGGAGGGCGAACACGAACGCCTGCTCGAGCGGTACCACGATCTCAGCGAGTTCTTCCGTCGCGAAGAGGGGTACAGCATCGACCTCCGCGTCACCCAGGTCCTTGATGGCCTGGGCTTCGCGCGCTCGGACGCGCACAAGCCGGTCGAGACCTTCTCGGGCGGCTGGCAGATGCGCATTGCGCTCGCCACCCTCCTGCTGGGACGGCCCAGCCTCCTCCTGCTCGACGAACCGACCAATCACCTGGATCTTGATGCGCGCAACTGGCTCGAGTCGTACCTGATCGCCTATCCCTACCCGGTCATCCTCGTCTCGCACGACCGCTACTTCCTGGACGCGGTGGTCACCAAAGTCGCCGACCTGTCGCTGCGCACCATCACCGATTACCTCGGTACGTACTCGTCCTATCTCACCGAATACGACGCGCGGATGAACCGCCTGCGCAAGTCGAAGCAGGAACAGGACGATGACGTTGCCCGGATGCGGGCCTTCATCGACCGATTCCGCTACCAGGCTACAAAAGCCGCCCAGGTGCAAAGCCGCATCAAGATGCTCGACAAGGTCGAGATCATCGAGGTCCCGCCCGAGCGGAAACACGTCCACTTCACGTTCCCGACCTGCCCCAAGAGCGGCCGCATGGTGATGGAGTTGACCGACGTGCGCAAGGCCTACGGCGACCTGGTGGTCTTCGATCACGTCAACCTGCACATCGAACGCGGCGATCGCATTGCGCTGGTCGCGCCCAACGGCGCGGGCAAGTCCACGCTGATGCGAATGCTCTCGGGGGCCGAACCGCCCGACTCCGGGTCCTGCCGCGAGGGGCACCAGGTCGTGAAGCAGTACTTCGCCCAGGACGAGGCCTCGCGTCTCGACCCTTCGAAGACCGTGTATCAGATCCTGGAGTCGGATGCGCCGATCGGCATGGTGCCGATGATTCGAAATCTCCTCGGTGGGTTCCTCTTCGCTGGCGACGATATCTACAAGAAGGCCGGAGTCCTGTCGGGTGGTGAACGCACACGACTGGCCGTGGCACGCATGCTGCTGCGTCCGGCCAACGCCCTCCTGCTTGACGAACCGACCAATCACCTCGACCTCGACTCGAAGGACGTGCTGCTGGACGCGCTCGCTGACTTTGGCGGAACCCTGATCTTCGTCTCTCACGACCGCTATTTTGTGGACCGGCTGGCCACGAAGATCATCGCCGTCGGCCAGGGTCGGGTCGAGGTGTACCCGGGCACCTACGAGGAGTTTCTGTGGAGCAAGAAGCAACGCCAGGCGGCCGCCTCGGCCCCCAGCCGGAAGCCTCCGCCCGCAGTCAAGGCATCCCAACCACCGACGTCCCCTGTTCCCGCACCGCCGCCGGTGTCCTACGAACACAAGAAACGCGCTGACGCGGATGCCCGGCGCCGCCGCCGGGCAGACGATGAGCGCCGGACACGCGTCGGCGAACTGGAACAACGAATCGCCGCCCACGAGGCAAAAATCCGCGACATTGAGGCCCAGATGAGCTCCTCAGCCTTCTACGACGACCGGGCCAGGGCCGAAGAGGCGGTGACCCTGCACAAGCAACTGATGTGGGAGGTCGGAGACCTCATGCATCGGTGGGAAGCCCTTCAACAGCCGGACGACTAAGGGGTCTCCGGTTTGACGAATTTTGTAATTCTCGGCTAATTTTGCAGGTGGACCGAAACGTCCAGGACAAGTCGCACGAGCGATTACGCGCAGTTTTGTGTTTGGATTGGCCGCCAATGACGGGCACGGCCCTTGCTGCCTCATTCGCGGTCAGGAAACTGGATATGCCGCTGTCTGCCTCGCCACCCGCGTCGTCGCCCGGATCGGTCATGCCGAACAAGCCGGAGCCTGAGTCGCCGCCCGAAACCGGGGCCGCGGCGGCAGACGTCCTGCCAGACCGCTTCTTTCGTCACCTCGTGTTCAACCTGCGCAACGGGGTGCTGGCGATCACCCGTGATGGCCGCATCGCGGCCATGAACAGCATTGCGTATCGCGTCCTCGGGCTGCTGCCCAATCAATCCGATCTCGGGCGGTCGTACCTCGAAGTGCTGCAGGACTGCCCCGAAGTCGTGCGGGTCGTGCAGTCGGCGTTTGAGACCTCGGACTTGCCGAACCGCGCGGAGCTTCGCTTGCGGAAGACCGGCAGGGCGATTGGCTACACCATTTCGAAGATCCACGATGACTCGCGCGAGGAAGTCGGGTTGACGCTGTTTGTGAAGGACCTGACGCGGGTGGAGCAGATTGAAGAACGCCAGCGGCTGCGCGACCGGCTCGCAACGCTGGGCGGCATGGCGGCCACGATCGCGCACGAGGTCAAGAACCCGCTTGCCAGCATTGAAATCATGGCTGGCACATTGCGGCGCCAGTTGAAGGACCGCCCCGAGGCGATGGAGACGCTGAGCGAGATCATCAAGGAATCCAAGCTGGCCAATTCCATCGTGGTCGAGGTTCTGGAATTCGTGCGTCCCATCCGCCTGCAGGTAGAACCCATCGTCGTTGTCGACGTCGTGCGGGATGCCGTCGAGACGCTCGAACTGGGCGACTCTGTGGTGCAGGTGGACGTGGACGAGGACGTCCCGGAATTGATGGCGGACGCGAACCAGTTGCGTCAGCTCATGACGAACCTGATCACCAATGCGATTGAAGCGATGGAGCCACGCGGCACGGTCTATGTGCGGGTGTCGCATGTACCCGAAGACGCCGAGTCGGCGAGCGCCGGACAGCCGATGCCGGCACAGGTGACGATCGAAGTCCGCGACCAGGGCCTCGGCATTTCCGAGGACGATCTTGAACGCATCTTCAGCCCGTTTTTCACGACCAAACCGAAGGGGACCGGGCTGGGCCTGTCGATTGTGCGGAAGGTTGTGGACGCACACGATGGCATTATCGAAGCCGCGTCGGCACCGGGCCGCGGCACCACGTTTCGGGTCACCTTACCAGTGGTGAAGGCCGGCCCCTTCCTGCAGAAGAGTATTTATGGGACGCATTCTCGTCGTTGATGATCACGATTCGCTCCGCAAGGGCCTTGTCAAAGCTCTGACCAACGCCGGCCATGATGTCGAGGATGCCCCCAATGGCACGGGCGCCATCGAGCGGCTGCAGGGCAGCCAGTACGATGTGGTGCTGACGGACCTGCGGATGGGTGGCGCCGACGGCATGGATGTGCTGCGGACCGCGCGATCGCTCCAGCCGAATGCCGCGGTCATCCTGATGACGGCGTTCGGGTCGATTCACACCGCGGTTGAAGCGATGAAAATCGGCGCCGTGGATTTTGTGCAGAAGCCGTTTGAGATCGAGGAAATGGAGTTGAAGATCGAGAAGGCGATCGAACTCCGCCATCTCAAGCATCAGGTGGAGTACCTGCGGCACGCCCAGCAGGATTTCTACAATTTCGACAAGATCGTCGGCGCGAGCGGAGCCCTCCAACACGTGCTCGGCATCGTGTCGAAGGTGGCGCGGAGCAACTCCACGGTGCTGATTCGCGGCGAAACGGGCACGGGCAAGGAGTTGATCGCCGGCGCGATCCATCACAACTCCCTGCGCGCCAGCAAGGCCTTCGTGAAGGTCAACTGCGCGGCGCTGCAGGAGAACCTGCTTGAATCGGAACTGTTCGGCCACGAGAAAGGCGCGTTCACGAGCGCCGACAAGCAACGGATTGGCCGGTTCGAACAGGCCGACGGCGGCACCCTGTTTCTGGACGAAATCGGGGACATGAGCCCGAGCACCCAGGCGAAGATCCTGCGCGTGCTGCAGGAGCACGAATTCGAGCGGCTGGGCGGCACCCGTACGGTGGGCGTGGATGTGCGGATCATTACGGCCACCAACCGCAACCTGTCGCAGATGGTGCAGGACGGGCGGTTCCGCGAGGACCTGTTCTATCGCCTCAATGTGGTGACGGTTGACATGCCTCCTCTGCGCGATCGCAAGGACGACATTCCCGCGCTCGTCGAGTTCTTCGTGCGCCGCTTTTCGGCGGAGCTGAAGAAGAGGGTGGACAGCGTCGATGCAGACGCGATGAAGGTGCTGCAGCGGCACCACTGGCCTGGCAACATTCGCGAGCTGGAGAACGTGGTGGAGCGCGCGGTGCTGCTCACCGATGGCAGCGCAGTCACGCTCAGTGATCTGCAGATTGGCGATCAGGCGGTGACGTCATCGAGGGGACCGTCGCTGGTGGTCAACATTCCGGCCACCGGCATTCGTCTCGAGGAAATCGAGCGGCAGGCCGTGGTTGAGGCGCTCAAGATGTCGAACTGGATCCAGAAGGATGCGGCGGACTTGCTCGATATCAGCCCGCGGGTGATGAACTACAAGATCAAGATCCTGAACATCGAGATTCCCCGATCGCGCCGGCACTTGTCGGCCGTCGAAGACGTCTGAGTGTCAGGACTTGCGCGCGCGCGGGTGTGACGCGCGGTACACCTCCATCAGACGACCGATGTCGAGATGGGTGTATCGCTGCGTCGTGCTGAGGCGCTCGTGGCCCAGCAATTCCTGAATGGTCCGCAGGTCAGCGCCCGCCTGCAGCAGGTGGGTGGCAAACGTGTGCCGCAGGGCGTGCGGACTCAGGCCGCCGGGCACCGCCGCCGCACGCGCCGCCTGGCGCACGATGCGGTCGACGCTTCGGGTGGTCAGCCGCCCACCACGCAGATTGAGGAACAGGGCATGGCGCGCCCGGCCGTGGGGGCCCGCGCCACGTGATCGCCGCGACGTGGTGTCCGGCTTCAGGGCACGAGCGTCCCGCAACATCGACTTGAGCGCGTCAGCCGTCGAGTGGTTGAACGGCACGAGCCGTTCCTTGCCTCCCTTGCCTCGCACCCGCACGACGCGGCCGGGCAGGTTGACGTCCTCGATATCGAGGGCCACCAGTTCGCTCAACCGCAGGCCGGACGCGTAGAACAATTCGAGAATCGCCCGATCGCGCCGACCGGCCGCCCGGTCGAGATCCGGCGTCCCGATCACCGTGTCGACCTGCGCCAGGTCGAGATGCTGCGGCAGGTGCTGCTCCTTGCGTGGGGCCCCGACCATCTGCGTCGGGTCGTCGGCCAGGCGGCCCTCTCGCACCAGGTATCGCGCAAACGTCCGAAGCGCCGCCAGGCGCCTGGCGGCGGATGCGCGACTATTGCCGCGGTCGTGCAGCGACTCGAGGAATCCCCGCACGCCATCGGCATCGAGCGCCGTCACCGGCACCCGGCTGGGCCTCGCCCCGTCGCGCACGCTGAGAAACTCGACAAACTGGGTCAGGTCCGTCTCGTAGGCCCGGACGGTATGCGGCGACGTATTCCGATTGAACTTCAGGAACTGCAGGAACTCGCGAGTCGCGTCCTTGAGCATCACACCCTGCCGGATGTGGCCATCATCCAGGGCTCAAGATCGGCCAGAGCACGCGCGCTCGTCGCCAGGCTCCGGTCATGCCGGCTCTTGGGTGGCGCGTCGAGTGCGGGGATGATGCCGAACGTGATGTTGGTCGGGTTGTAGTGCGCGGGGTCGGCGTGCGCCACGTAGTGGCCCAATGCGCCGATCGCGGTCGTGCGCGGCGGCGCCACCGGTGCCTGGCCCAGCGACAGGCGCGCCGCGTTGCGGCCCGCGACGAGGCCCGAGGCCGCCGACTCGACGTATCCTTCAACGCCGGAGACCTGGCCGGCGAAAAACAGATCCGGCCGCTTCCGGGTTTGCCACGTGCTGGTCAAAACGGTTGGCCCATTGATGTACGTGTTCCTGTGGATCATGCCGAAGCGTACAAACTCCGCGTGTGCAAGACCCGGAATCATTCCGAACACGCGCCGCTGTTCCGGCCACTTCAACTGGGTCTGAAACCCCACGAGGCTGTAGTGATCGCCGGCGAGCGTGTCCTGCCGCAATTGCACCACCGCATACGGCCAACGGCCTGTTCGGGGGTCATCAAGTCCGGCGGGTTTCATCGGGCCGAATCGCAGGGTGTCCACACCGCGGTGCGCCATTACCTCGATGGGCAGACACCCCTCGAAGAACTTCGTGTTGTCGAAGTCGTGCACCGCCGCCTTCTCGGCGGCGACGATGGCCTGATGAAAGGCCAGGTACTGGTCCTTCGTGAAAGGACAGTTGAGGTAGTCGCCCTCGGCCAGGACCTCTGCGGTCGTTTCGGTCACCGCTGGCGAACCGACCGCAGAGGTCCCTCGCAGGGAGCGATCCCAGCGTGACGCCCGGAAGACCTTCGACATGTCGATGGTGTCGGCCAGCACGATGGGGCTGATCGCATCAAAGAACGCGAGGTGATCGCGTCCCAGATACGCCGCGATGGACGCCGACAGCGCGTCCGACGTCAGGGGCCCGGTGGCCACAACGACTGGCGACATCTCGGCTGGCGGCGGCACGTGCGTCACCTCGCGGCGGTCCACGCGAATGCGCGGATGCGAGGTGATCGCGGCCGTGACCCGCTCGGAAAACAGGTGGCGATCGACCGCAAGAGCGGCGCCGGCGGGCACACGCACCTCGTCGGCGATGCGTATGATGATCGATCCCAGCCGCCGCATCTCCTCCTTGAGGAGTCCGACGGCGTTGTCGAGCTTGTCCCCCCGAAACGAGTTGCTGCACACCAGCTCGGCCAGGCCGTCCGTCTGATGCACGGCGGTGGGCCGCACGGGCCGCATTTCGTAGAGGGTGACGTCCACACCCATCGCGGCCGCCTGCCAGGCTGCCTCGCAACCGGCGAGCCCGCCACCGATGATGTGGACCATTTACCCTGCCGTCGCCTCTTCGAGCGCCTCACTGCGCACGTAGTCGCATTCCTCGTTGCTGCAGATCAACTGACGGCCATGCCGCTTGGTGATCTTCTCGGTGAGGAATGGACGCTGGCACTTCGGACAGGGCTCAATGACCGGCCTGTTCCACAACGTGAAGTCGCACTTCGGGTAATTCACGCAGCCGAAGAACACCTTGCCGCGCCGCGACTTCCGCTCGGCCACGTCGCCGCCATCCTTGGGACACTTGATGCCGGTCAGTTGCTGCTTGACGTACTTGCACTCGGGGTACCCGGTGCATGCGGTGAACTCACCGAACCGGCCCTGCTTCACCACAAGGTTCTTGCCGCAGTTCGGGCATTTTTCATCCAGGATTTGATCCGCTTTGGCGGCCGTGACCCCCTGCCTGGTGGCGATCACCTTGCGGGTGGTCTTGCACTCGGGATAGCCCGTGCACGCCAGGAACATGCCGAAGCGGCCACGTTTGAGGACCATCGGCTTTCCGCAGTTCTCACACGCCTCTTCCAGTTCTTCGGTGGGCGTGTCAGCCACCTCGATTTCCTTCGTGTTGTCACAGGCCGGGTACGTGCTGCACGCCAGGAAGATACCGAATTTCCCCGACTTCTCCACCATCGGTGCGCCGCATTTTTCGCACACGATGTCGGTCGGTTGCCCTTCCTTGAAGCTGGGCATGATCTTCTCAGCCTTGGCGAGATCCTTGACGAACTTCTTGTAGAACTTCGAGAGGATGGCGCCGTACTTGGCTTTACCCTTTTCGATCTGGTCGAGTTCGTCCTCCATCCGGGCCGTGTACTCGATGTCGAGGATGTCATCAAACGCCGGATGCAGGAGTTTGTCCACGAGCCGGCGACCCAGGATCGTGGGCTTGAACCGGCCCTCGTTCTTGTTCACGTACTCGCGCGATTGCAGGACGTTGATGATCGACGCGTACGTACTCGGCCGGCCGATGCCGTTTTCCTCGAGCGCTTTCACGAGCGAACCCTCGTTGAACCGCGGCGGGGGCTGCGTGAACTTCTGCTCCGGCGTCAGGCCTCTGACCGCCAGGATCTGGCCTTCCTTCACCAGAGGCAGGACCGCGCTGCCAGTGTCCTCATCCGCGTCCATCTGCGCGCCCGCCGCTGGCGCCGGGCGCTCCGTTCGCTCACTCTCCTCGGCTTCGTCTTTCGCCTGGCCATACACCGCCAGCCACCCGGCAAACTTCGGCACCGACCCCTTGGCCCGGAACAGGTAGTCGAGCGCGGTGATTTCAATCGTCGTGTCGTCGAACGTCGCCGGCACCATCTGAGAGGCGACGAAACGATTCCAGATCAGGCGATACAGGTAGAACTGATCCGGCGTGAGATGGGCCGCGACGCGCTCGGGCGGGTAGCCCATGGACGTCGGTCGAATCGCTTCGTGGGCATCCTGCGCGGTCTGCTTCACGCGGTACTGATTGGCCTGGCCGGGCAGGTAATCGGCCCCATACGCCTTGCCGATATGCTCGCGCACATCGACCAGCGCCTGATCGGCCACGCGTACCGAGTCGGTTCTCATGTAGGTGATGAGACCCACGGCGGCTTCTTCGCCCGGCAGTTCAATACCCTCGTACAACTGCTGGGCAATCATCATCGTCTTCTTCACGGGGAAGCGCGACGCCTGCTGCAGTTTGCTCGTGATGAACGGCGGGACCGGGTGCTTCTTGCGTTCTTTGGTCTGGACCGAGGACACCACAAACGGCGCCGTCGCCAGATCGGCCAGCACGGCTTTGGACTCGGCCTCGTTCGTGATCTTCGCAGCCGCGCTGCCCTTGCGCGCCAGCCGTGCGTCGAACTCGGGCGGGAGCGCCGCCGCCAGCCGGGCCGTGACATGCCAATACTCTTCGGGGGTAAAGGCTTCGATCTCGCGTTCACGGTCGCAGATCAGCTTCAGCGCAACCGACTGGACACGGCCGGCACTTAAACCGCGGCGCACCTTGTCCCACAGCAGGGGGCTGATCTTGTAGCCCACCAGGCGGTCGAGCACACGCCGGGCCTGCTGGGCATCAACCATGTCCATGTCGATCTCACCCGGGTTGGCCACCGCTTCGAGGATGGCCTTCTTGGTGATTTCGTTGAACATCAGCCGGCGGACTTTCCGCTTCTTGGTGCCCAATTCCTCGGCCAGATGCCATCCGATCGCCTCGCCCTCGCGGTCCGGGTCGGTGGCGACGAAAATCTCGGACGCTGACTTGGCGGCGGCCTTCAGTTCCTTGATGACCTTGGCGCGGTCCGGAATAACGACGTAGTCGGGTTTGAACCCGTCCTCAACATCGACACCCAGTTTGTTCTTGGGAAGATCCCGGACATGCCCCATGGACGCGAGTACGGTGTAGTCGCGCCCCAAATACTTGTTGATCGTTTTCGCCTTCGCCGGCGACTCGACCACTACCAATACCTTTGCCATAATTTTATGAGCCGATTCCCCTAACACTAGCAGCCGAGTCAAGCCGGACAAAATTTCCGCCGGCCGTTCGGCAGATTCTACCGTCCACTTCCAGGCGGCCCAGCTGGGCCAGCAGGTCGGACGCCGATTGGGGGATCAACGCCACCAATTCGTCCACGCTGTACGGCTCGCCGACCGCCATTTGTTCTTCCAATGCACTGATAACACAGGGCTTGTCCGTCAGCCCGGCACGCATCCTCGAGACCCCCTCGATCTCGTCCAACACATCATCCATGGTCTCGACCAGCCGGGCGCCATCTTTAATGAGCGCGTGACTGCCACGGTAGCGACCTGACGCGGCGCTGCCGGGAACGGCCAGGACGTCGCGGCCCTGTTCCATGGCGAGCCGGGCCGTGATGAGTGACCCGCTCTTTTCCGACGCCTCCACCACCACAATCGCCCGAGCCAAACCGCTGATGATCCGGTTCCGACGCGGAAAGTGCCAGGGCCGCGGCGCAATGCCGGGCGGGAACTCGCTCACAATCCGGCCCCGCTGTGCGATCCGCGCCGCCAGCCTCCGATGGTCGCGCGGGTACACGATATCGGCCCCACACCCGAGCACGGCCAGTGTGTCGCCGCCGGCCGCGAGCGCGCCTTCATGGGCGGCCCCATCCACGCCCAGGGCCATCCCGCTCACAATAGTCCAACCGGCGCCAGCCAGGTCACGCCCGAGCGCGTGGGCCACGGCCAGGCCGGCAGGGGTGGCTCGGCGGGAGCCCACGATGGCCACGCTGCGCGTCTCAAGCGACGCTTCCCCTTTCGTCCACAGGACGATCGGCGGGTCGACTATCTCGGCCAGGCGCGAGGGATACGCCGGGGTGCGCGCGGCGATCACCCGGATGCCCAGGCGGGCGGCGTCAGAGAGCGCCGCCTCGGCCCTGCGCCGCGCGTCAGCGACCTGGGCGCGGACTTCGCCCGGTGGCAAGCCGAGCTTGTGCCCCAGATCCTCCAGTCCGAGCGCCTCTTGTCTATACAGACGGCACGCGAGGGTGTCGGGACCGGGTCGGAGGAAGGAGAGGGCAACGGCGGTGATATCTGCAGAGGTCATTCGTGCGCAGGACTTGCATTCCCAATGCCATCTGATTCAGGGGCCAGTGAACCGCAGGAAGCCGCAGACGTGAATTTACTGCCACATCCCGGCGGCAAGACCCTTGCAGAATCTGCGCCTGAACAACCGTGATACCCGGGAGACGTACGGGGGTATAGTGGGGCACACAGCTATGAAATACGCGTCATCACTCTTCGCGTCGAAGGTGGCGTTGGCGCCGGCGCTGGCACTTGTGCTTGCGCTGGTGTTCGCTGCCCCGTTGTCTGCAGACCGCCGCTCGGAGGCCAAAGAGCAGGTGGATTTCGGTATTGAACTCGCCCAGAAGGCGCTCTGGAAGGAAGCAGAGTTCCGGTGGGAGAAAGCCGTCGAACTGGACCCGACGTACAGTGCGGCGTGGAACAACCTCGGTATTGCCTACGAACATCAGGGCAAGTTTGCCGAGGCGAAAAAGGCCTACGACAAGGCCCGCGACATCGATCCGAAGAACAACTTCATCCGGCAGAACTACGACATGTTCATGGAGATCTATGACCGCCAAAACCGTCGCCGCACTCGTTAGTCTCGCGTTGACTGTAGGCGCCTCCAGTTGCCTGCGGTTCTATGACATCGGCATTGAGACGCCGATCCAAGCCAAGCTTGATGTGTCGTCGTTTCAGCGCGTCCTGATCCTGGGCTTCCTCGGGGGTGGGTCCAAAGACGTCGATCCGAACACCGAGACCGTGCGCCTGCTTCGCAGCCAGCTCCGCACGAAATCGGACCTGAAGGTCATTGACTCAGACGTCGTGTCGCTCGTGGACGAGGTGGATCGGCGGCGGCGCGCGGCGGGCGACATCCCCGCCACCACGCCGGCCGACGAGCCAAGGATCAAGAACGAGAAGGACCTGCAGGAATACGAGGCCATCTTCGCGGATGTCGACTACTGGAAGAAGATCGGCGAGGAATACCAGGCGCCGCTCATCATCACCGGGTCGGTGCTGTTCACCGACGTGCAGACAAGCGGCATGTTCGCGACCTCGCAGGAAACGATCGACCAGACCGGGCGCCGGGTGGTGACACCGGTGCGGCGGTTCGAGGATCGCAAGGGCTATGCACTGGTGCCGAAGTTCATCTTCATCGACGGCCGCACCGGGGTGCAGCTCTACAGCGAATCGTTCCGCGAAGAGACGTTGTACAGCGCGACGAACAACACCCCGCCCCTGTCATCGTACTTCGAGCTGATCGACCGCCTGCTGCCGGGGTTTCTCAGCACGCTCAGCACGCAGAAGATCAAGGGCACACGGACACTTCTCCGGTAATGGGCCGCATGAGGCAATGAGGCAATGAGGCAATGTCATTGGCCCATTGCCTCATTTGAATTGAATGGGGCGAAATGCTAGTCTTGGAGGTTCCACGGTGCCCCCTCCAGGGGGTCCATACAGGTATTCCTCAGGATTTGGGAGAGTTGCAGATGTTCGCCATTGTCGAAGCCGGCGGCCGGCAGGAAAAGGTCACCCCGGGCGCGGTTGTTGTGGTCGATCGCTTGGACCTTGAACCCGGCACGGAATACACATTCGACCGAGTCCTCCTGCTCGAGACCGCCACTGGTGACATCGTCACCGGCGCCCCGTACGTCACGGGCGCCACGGTCACCGGGGTGATCGAAGAGCAGACCCAGGGCAAGAAGATTCGCGTCTTCAAGATGAAGCGCCGCAAGACGGAGCGGAAAACGATCGGCCACCGCACGCAGTCGACCCGCGTGAAGGTCATGGCAATCAACGCCTGACGCCCAGGCGCTTTACGACATCAGGACAGCACGATGGCTACTAAAAAAGGTCAGGGAAGTTCCCGTAACGGTCGCGACAGCAACGCCCAGCGGCTCGGGGTGAAAGAACACGACGGCAAGCTCGTGCCGGGTGGTTCCATCCTGGTGCGGCAGCGCGGCCGGAAGTTCAAGCCGGGCCTGTACGTGGGCCTCGGTAAAGACGACACGCTGTTTGCCAAGGTCACCGGCACTGTCAAGTTCAGTGACCAGGGCCAGCGCGGCCGATTCATCAGCATCGTCCCCAGCGCACAGCCGAGCGCCGACAAGGCGTAGTTGTTCGTAGACGAGGTCGAGATTCGCGTCCAGGCGGGTGATGGCGGCAATGGCTGCCTGGCCTTCCGACGCGAGAAGTTTGTACCCCGTGGCGGCCCGAGCGGCGGGGACGGTGGTCACGGCGGATCGGTCTACCTCGTCGCCACCCTGCACCAGAACACCCTCGTTACCTACCGCTTCCACCCGGAGTTTAACGGCCAGCGGGGCGTGCATGGGCAGGGCTCCAACTGCACCGGCGCCGACGGCGAAGACCTGACGCTTGAGGTTCCGCCAGGCACGGTCGTCTACGAAAAGACCGAAGACGGCGAGATGATTCCCCTCGGCGACCTCGCCGTGGTTGGAGAC
>Ga0163146_10000479_pt1 | contig 56347 bp, 48 predicted proteins | sample OliLakLV19MP7G1_FD_148648 | JGI IMG/M metagenome (GOLD analysis project Ga0163146, IMG submission 148648) | Freshwater microbial mat bacterial communities from Lake Vanda, McMurdo Dry Valleys, Antarctica - Oligotrophic Lake LV.19.MP7.G1 | ecosystem: Environmental > Aquatic > Freshwater > Lake >... | reverse complement strand
AAAATTGAATGTGGTGGTTGGGTTGCAACGTCACTATCAAAATTCATATCGTGAGCTATTCAAAAAGTACAAAGAGGGAATGATTGGGGAAATCACTTCTGCGCAAGCGTGGTGGAACAATGAAGGGGTGTGGATGAACCCACGCCAATACAATCAAACTGAAATGGAATATCAAATGCGTAATTGGTATTACTTCAACTGGTTGTGTGGCGATCATATTGTAGAGCAGCACATTCACAATATCGATGTTATCAATTGGTTTAAAGAGGGCTATCCCGTAAAGGCCCAGGGCATGGGTGGTCGTGAAGTGCGAAAAGGAAAAGACTATGGTGAAATTTTCGATCATCACTATGTTGAGTTTCATTATGCGGATGGCTCCATTTTAAATAGCCAGTGCCGACATATTAAGGGCACCATGAGCAAGGTGGATGAATTGATTGTAGGCACGAAAGGAAGTATTTATGCGGGTGCGGCAAACATTGTCGATCGCAAAGGAAAAGTGCTTTATCAATTCGATCGCACCAAAGAAAATAATCCGTACCAAACTGAGCATGATGAGTTGTTTGCAGCCATCGCAAAAAAGGAATATAAATTTGACGATACCGAAAGGGGAGCGAAGAGTACGATGACTTCTATTCTTGGGAGATTAGCAACTTATACTGGGCAAGTAGTTGAATTTGATAAAGCGTTGAACTCAGGCATGAGCATTATGCCAACGAAGTTTGACTTCAATGCACTACCTCCTTTGTTACCGGGGGCTGATGGAAATTACCCTGTGGCGATACCGGGGGTGACAAATTATTTCTCGTAACACCATTCATCAAGTTCAGTTCTTGAAATTCCCGAAAGATTCGCACCTTTCGGGAATTTTTTTATAACAACTTTGTACAAGTGAATATGATCATTAACATATTTTCAATTCTATATAAAATCTGGGTCTTTCTGGTATTCTCAGTATTTATGCTTTTGTTTCTACCCGGCATCATTCTGCCAGCTTTCTTTGGCGAGCATGCTGTTTCTGTTACGTACTTTTTTATGAAAGCATGGTCGTGGGTATTTAGTAAACTCACGTTTATCCGGTATGAAATAATTGGTCGCGAAAACATTGTAAAGGGCAAAGCTTACATCTGCGTAAGCAATCATACTTCCTTTTTGGATTTACCCGGCATTGCCATGACAATCCGGGGTCAGTTTAGACCTTTAGCAAAAAAAGAACTGTTAAAAATTCCAGTGTTTGGTTGGATAACCCGCGCAACATGTGTAGTGGTTGATCGCACCAGCAATGAGAGCCGTAAGAAAAGTCTGGATCACTTAAAAGAAATATTGAATATGGGAATCAACATTCTCATTTTTCCGGAGGGAACACAAAACCGATCGAAAGAATTGATGCAACCCTTTAAAGATGGTGCCTTTAGAATAGCCATTGATACTGAACAACCGCTATTACCTATGGTTGTAATTGGGGCTGGTAAGTTGATGCCACCCGGCACAACCCGGTTAAGGCCTGGTAAGATTAAAATTATAGTCGGCCCAGAAATCCCCACCTCAAGCTTATCAAATGGCGTTGCTGGCATTAAAAAAGAAACCTTTGAGATTATGCAAAAAATGATGACTCAATAAGGGTTGAACCTTGTAAATTGAAATCAAAACTCATTTGCCATGGCAGCGGAATCTACTTCAAAAAGTTTGTTAACAAGTCTAAACATCATCTACTTCTCCATAGTAATGGTAATGCTATCCTTTAGTCTGGTTGTTTTATTTCTAAACTACTCGGGCGGTATCTCTGCTGAAGTGGACGCAGATTTTAGTTTGATTATGCGCTATGCCTTGATGGCAACATTACCCGTTGGTCTTGGTAGCGGATACTTTGTTTTTAAACAATTACTTGGGGCACTCGATTCAACGTTAAGCTTAAAGCAAAAGCTTTTTCGATATCAAACTGCTTTGCTGATTCGTTCTGCATGCTTTGAACTTCCCGGATTATTAGGGTGTGTTGCTGCCCTCATTGCAAATGATAATACCTTTCTTCTCTTTACAGGAATTGTTATCGCCATCTTTTTTTTATTCCGGCCAACGGTATTTTCAATAACAACCGATCTTAATCTTTCGCAAACCGAGCGCAGCGTTCTTGAAAACCCGCTCTCACCTATAACTTAATAATCATGCAATCTCTACTTGTTGTTTTTCTGGGCGGTGGCCTTGGGAGTGTAATTCGGTTTGCACTTGGCAAGTGGGTAAACTCGCTTCATAGCCAACCATTTCCTTTTGGAACCTTTACGGTCAATATTCTCGCATGTCTTGCCCTCGGCTTAATTGTTGGGCTAGCCGATCACCGGCAATTGTTCTCACCTAACGCCCGTTTATTCTGGACGGTTGGTTTCTGTGGAGGCTTCAGCACCTTCTCAACTTTTAGTCACGAAACCCTAACTGTTCTACAGGGTGGTTTTAGCCTGATAGCAATTATTTACGTGATGCTCAGCCTTTTAATTTGTGTGAGCGCTATCTATGCTGGGCTATGGGCAGGCGAGCAAATCTGATTTCGATAGCCCTGTTTTAATTGGTAAAACAAAAATAATTTTCACTTTATGTGAATATTTAATCAAATGTCGTAAGTTTCTATTTCCTAAACAGTTATGGGCTCAAAACTTACGTCATTCTTACTGCTTCTTTTACCCTTTTTGGGGAGTTCACAGGGCAATCCGCAGGTGACTAACATGGCGGGTTTTGATATTTCGGTTTCGGATTTCATTGTTACTTCTTCTATTGGCGAGCCGGCTATCATGACGTTGGGCAATTCCAACTTTATTATCACGCAAGGATTTTTACAACCAGAAATTCTTCCTTGCAAGGATTTAACCCTTAGCTATTATCCTAATCCCGCCAAGGCGGAAATCACTATTGAGGCTTACGGTTGCGAAGTTCAGGTTCAACACATGGAACTCTTCGATCCATGGGGTCGCCACATTACAGGAATAAAACCAAGTAAAGACAACAAAGTACAATTGGGCGATCTAAGTCCAGGCGTGTACTTCATTAAAATATTACTAACCAACAGCGAAAGCAAAACAATAAAAATTGTAAAAGTTGGAACCCTTTAAATATGATTAAACCCCTACTTTCTCTTGTTCTGGCTTTATTAATTTTTAACTGTGCATCTGCACAAGCACCTAAAGGCATCAACTACCAAGGGGTGGCGCGCGATAATGAAGGGAAACCCATTGTTAGCCAAAAGATTTCGGTGCGCATTGGCATTTTGAAAAATGCTGCCAATGGAGAGGTAGAATATGCTGAAGTTCATAAACCACAAACCAATCAGTTCGGATTATTTACTTTGATTATCGGCCAGGGTACAGCCACAACTGGCTCTTTTGCTTTTATTAGCTGGGCAATGGGCAACAAATGGTTGCAGATAGAAATTGATCCCGAAGGCGGAAGTTCATTTCAGTTGGCTGGAAGTCAACAGTTGATGAGCGTGCCGTATGCCTTCTATGCTGAATATTCTGGCAATGGAGCTAGCCTAACTGCAGGCCAGGGAATTGCCATAAACGATGGCGTGATTAGCAATACCGGTGATGGCGATAACAGTGCAACCAATGAATTGATTACAGCAGCGACACTAACAACCGACAAAAAACTTCGCATTACAGATGCGGGTGGAACAAAAGAAGTTGATCTCAACACCCTTGCAGTCGACAATCAAAGTTTGACCTTAACAGGAACCTCACTTGCAATAAGTGGTGGAAATTCAGTGAACCTTGTAAGCGTTAATACAGATAATCAAAGTTTAGCATTAGGAGCACCTGCGGGTACCAATCGAACCATAAACATCACAAATGGAACTGGGGTAACTTTAGATGTTGCTGATAATGATAACAACAGCAGTAACGAAATTCAGGATTTGGCACTTAATACAAGCACCAATGTGCTGAGCTTAACCAGTGATGCCACAACGGTTGATCTTACACCCTACAAACAAAACCTAACCTATTCGCCAGCAACTAATAATTTGGCAATTGCTGGTGGCAATAATGTTACTATCTCTTCCACGCTTACTCAAGTGTTAACAAATAACCCAAGCGCTGGAAATATTAAAATTCAAAATGTTGGCACGCCTACGGCAGCTACCGATGCAACAACCAAAGGCTATGTAGATACTGCGCTTGCCACCACGTACGCATTCAAAGCAAACTTTGTTTACACCAACTCTACAGGTTCAATTGTAAATAATCAGGACATGCCGTTCGTTACCGAAGTGTTCGATAATTTCAATGTGATTTCGGGTGCAACTTTTACAGCGGCCGAGGCGGGTACATACGTTTTTATGCTCGATGGGATCTACAATACAGCTATAGCGGGCGGACAGCTAAGTTTACTGTTCAACTCTATCAAATACCCGGTCACTATTATTTTACCTTTTGGAGCTACCGTGCCTCGCTATAATGCCAGCTACATGTTTCAAATGAGTGTTGGTCAAACTGTAAAATTAGTAGGTGATAACGTGTCTCCTACCGCTTCATTTAATGGACAATTTTTCGGTTTCAAACTATAACGGCATATAAACCACTCGCTTAGTTTCAAAAAATTCTTCTTTAAAGAAATCGGATAAGTTGGTAACGCTATAAGGCTTTTTCAATTCATTCATCTCCTCATCTAAATCCCCACCTTTCAAGTATAAGATTCCATTATCCAAGGAATGAGTTGAATTCGGTTTTGTTTTTGTGTTTACCCAACCATAAAATTCTTTCATACGGGTAACAGCTCTGCTTACAATAAAATCGTACTTGCCCTTTATCTGCTCAGCGCGGATTTGTTCAGCCTTTATATTTTCTAAACCCAACGCTGCCGAAACTTCTTTTACTACTGTAATTTTCTTTCCAATAGAATCAACCAAATGAAATCGTGTTTCCGGAAAAAGTATTGCTAAGGGAACACCCGGAAATCCACCACCTGTACCTACATCTAATACATCGGCTCCAGCATTGAAAGTAATTAGTTTGGCTATACCCAATGAATGTAGCACATGGTTTATGTAAATATTCTCAATGTCTTTACGGGATACTACATTGATTTTATCATTCCACTCCTTGTACAGTGTTCCCAACTGGGTAAATTGGTCAATTTGCTTTTTGGTTAGCTGAGGGAAATAATGACTTATGATGGATGCTTCTTGCACGATTCTTAAAATTTCCTAAAAATAAAGGAAAGTCAACAACATGTACACATAAGCATACCTAATTCAATATTTACAGAAAATTTCATCGAAAATCTCCAAAGACTTTGGTTGTTGTACTTAAATGTGCGTGATGCTTGTCGTTCTATTTGTTATCTTGAAGCTGTACTAATTCCATTTCAGGTTGCCTGGCTATATTAACCGGGCAACTACTTTATTGCTCATGACTCTCTCGGTTGAAAATATTTTACTACTTGGTTCAGTGTTGCTTTTTATCAGCATCATTGCAAGCAAAACCTCTTTTAAACTCGGTGTACCCACGCTGATTTTATTTTTAGTGGTTGGTATGCTTGCAGGTTCCGATGGACCAGGGGGAATTTACTTTAATGACCCGAGACTTGCTCAATTTTTGGGGGTAGTAGCTCTTACATTTATTTTATTTTCGGGGGGCCTAGATACAAAATGGGAAAGTGTTAAACCTGTATTTTGGCAAGGGCTCTCACTCTCTACACTTGGGGTTTTGGTCACTGCTGCCTTGGTAGGAGTTTTTACTTCCTACCTACTGGGTATTACGTTGGCGGAAGGTTTGTTGCTCGGAGCTATTGTTTCATCGACAGATGCAGCGGCTGTATTTTCAATTTTGCGTACGCGAAGTGTTGGGCTAAAAGGAAATTTGCGGCCCACTCTGGAATTCGAAAGCGGAAGCAACGACCCGATGGCATACTTCCTCACCATAAGTTTGACTTTCGTGGTCTTAAATCCTGACACTTCCGTGATGGTGCTGATTCCGAAATTCTTTAAAGGAATGATATTGGGTGCGGCCTGCGGTTTTGCTATGGGCAAAATCATGATCTGGCTCGTTAATAAAATACGACTTGACGTTGCAGGATTGTATCCGGTACTGGTTCTCTCTCTGGTCTTCTTCACATTTTCGTTTACTGATTTTATTGGTGGCAACGGCTTCCTCGCAATCTACATTTCAGGAATTATTTTGGGGAGTAGCAATTTTATCCATAAGAAAAGTTTGATGAAGTTTTATGACGGGCAAGCCTGGTTGATGCAAATTGTAATGTTCCTTTCGCTGGGTCTCCTTGTCTATCCGAGCAAGATTGTTCCTATTCTCGGCTCTGGCATTTTAATTTCTGCTTTCCTGATTTTTGCTGCCCGGCCAATTGCTGTGTTTCTTTCTCTTTCATTTGCAAAGGGTCTTAACTTCCGCAAAAAACTTTTTATATCCTGGGTGGGATTGCGCGGAGCAGCACCAATTGTGTTTGCCACCTACCCTATGCTTGCAGGGGTACACTATGCCGATACTATTTTTAATCTCGTCTTTTTTATTTCTGTTTCATCCGTTGTGTTGCAAGGTTCCATGTTACCCATAGTAGCCCGATGGCTTCACGTAAGTGTGCCCGGTAGCATCAAACGAAATTTCCCACTCGACATTGAGTTGAAAGAAGATATAAAGTCTGAACTCGTTGAACTGGATATTCCTCATAACTCACCGATTGCGGGTAAAGCAGTAGTTCAAATTGGAATGCCGAAAGGAGTATTAATTGTGTTGATTCATAGAAACCAAAAGTACATTAGCGCCAATGGCGATACTGTAATTGAAGCCAATGATCATTTGCTGGTGATGGCCGACAATAAATCGGTTATTAACGAATTGTATAAAAGTTTTGGGCTAAAGGCTTAATTATAATTACCTACTCTTACTGCTGCTGTTGCATTTGCATGTAAGCTATGTATGAATTGCGGGGCGCATCATCATTTAAAATTTCACCACTCACAAAAGTAGGAATTGGGTCTGCCGCTAAGTGCGCTTCGGTAAACGGATTTGATGCAAACTCGACTGTTACTTCTAACTTATGCTCAACCGCTCCTTTATAGGTTCCCTTCACGGGAGTGCAATCTGTAAAATTTCTTCCCATTGCTAACCGCACATGACGCTCTCCGGCTAAACATTTATTGGTAGGATCAACACCTACCCAGCCAGTATCAGGAAACCAAACTTCAGCCCATGCATGCGTTGCCCCTTCTCCGCGCCATTCACTATCGCCCGGACAAATGTACCCGCTGATGTAACGACACGGCACACCAACAAGCCGAAGGATATAAAGTAACAAGTGCGCAAAGTCCTGACAAACACCAGCACGAAGTTTCCAGATTTCATCAATACTGGTTTCAATACTGGTTACCCCTTGCTTGTATTCGAAATTATCGTAGATGTATTGTGAAAGATCAAGAATAGTATCTAATGGATGCTGTGTTTTTCCAAGTGTCTCATTAATGGCAGCCTGCACTTCTTGTTGACATCGGGCTTGCTCTGCTTTCAAAAAGTCGTGATAGGTTATTTGGGTTTGTTCACTTTTTACTTTTTTCCAAACCTCATCAGGTGATTCGCGCTGAGTAGTAACATTACTAGCTACCATTTCAACTGCGAGTATGTTGTCGATGATTAAATCGGTATGCGGAACCAACAACGTGAAAAAGCCAGTGGTATTTCCAAAATAATCACGCATAGTTGTTATTATAGGATTACGCGAAACTTGAATACGATGATCAATAACCCGTTGATTGTTATCATTCATTGGATACAACTTGATCTGATTGGCAGAATCAATTGTAGGCCCTGAGTAGATATAATGTGTGCGATGGCGGATGTAAAACAATGGCATACCTTGCAATTAAGAATATCCAAAATATAAAGTAGCCAGCTTTTGGCTAATTGCTTTTACTTCCGAGCGGGTTTCAAGAATCCATCCCTTAACCTCAACAACATCATTATGCCGCCTTGAGTTGTAGCGAAGGTTGCTTAAAGCCCGACCTAATAGAAATTCCATTTCCCTGAAATATTCGGGCAATGAAATATTTTCCAATCTTTTAAAATATCGCTCAACCTGCAAGAGACTATAAAGTATAGAATGCGGAAACTGAACATCTAAAAACACCTGACCTATTACCTCATCCATCTGCAAAGCATTTTTATAATGCTTGGTATGAAACTCATAACCCGAAAGGGAATACAAAAGATACTTCCAATGCATCGCTTCATTTCTCCCCTTCTCAATTTCTAACATCTGAAGTTCCAAAATATCCAGGCTACGAATTATCCTTTCTATATACTTTCCAATGCTGATAAAAATATAGCCTTCACCCCGGTTCATGGTAATGTCTACCGTTCCATAAAATAAAACACTTTCACGCAAGAGCTGATCGAATGCCGTAACGGGATCATTTTTCAAAAGAAGATCTTGAGTTTTTGGATCGCGAATTAAATGGTAATATTCATTTATGCCTTGCCATACTTCTTTGGTAATATAATCTTGAACAGAGCGCGCATTTTCTCGAGCTCGCACAATGTTTGCAAGTACTGAAGCATCGTTATGAGTGCTTAAAATCAAATGATTTAATGCTTCCCGATAGTTGTTAACTTCTATTGAGTCTGTACTTTTAGCACTCAGGCCATCGACCCAAAGTTGCCAATCGAAGTCTTGCATTTCATCCTGTGAAGCAATGTAGCTGGTGCGCAACGCACGCAGCATTTTGTCGGTGCGTTCCATGTAACGCGCCATCCAAAAGACCGAATCAGCTACTCTGCTTAACATGAAAAAGAAGTTAACATTGTATTTAAATTCCTATTATGATCCAAGTACCCAGGTATCTTTACTACCACCACCCTGCGAAGAATTAACAACCAAAGAACCTTCGCGCAAAGCAACCCGGGTAAGTCCGCCCGGAACAATTTCAATTCCTTGCGGGCCGTATAATGCAAAAGGTCGTAAGTCAACATGGCGTGGTTGCACTTTACCTGTTAGAAAACAGGGTACTGATGACAAATTTATAATTGGTTGTGCTATAAAGTGTCGCGGGTTCTTTTCTACGTCCAATTTATAAGCAGCCACTTCTTTCTCTGTTACAGCATGCCCCATCAACATTCCATAGCCGCCACTTTCATTTGTTTTTTTTATTACCATGCTCTCGATCTTTGAAAACACTTCTGAGAAATGGTCAGGATTATCCATCGAGTAGGTAGGAACTGTTTTTAGTATTGGTTCTTCATTGAGATAATACTTAATCATGTTTGGCACGTAAGGATATACGGCCTTGTCATCTGCAACTCCATTTCCGGGTGCATTCACAATTGCCACATTGCCCATTCGGTAGGCATAATAAATTCCTGAAACGCCAAGAATACTTTCTCGATTGAAGATGAGTGGATCTAAATATTCATCATCCACTCTACGATAAATAACATCTACCTGCTTTAATCCGGCCGTAGTCTTCATGTACACTTTGGCATTGTCAACTACAAGATCTCTACCTTCTACAAGATCAATACCCATTAAGCGCGCTAAGGTTGTGTGTTCAAAGTATGCTGAGTTATAAATACCCGGAGTAAGCATTACCACAGTAGGTTCACTTTTTTGGCGATTTGCCAAGCCAAGAAGATTTTTTAATAGTAGATCCGGATAATCTTTTACTGATCGAACGTTATTTCTTGGAAGTAAACCCGGAAAAATTCGGTAGGTCATGTTCCTATTTTCGAGCATGTACGAAACACCGGAAGGTGTGCGAAGATTATCTTCTAACACAAAGAATGATCCATCCCCATCGCGGATTAAATCAATGCCTGAGATGTGGGTGTAAATATCGAAGGGAACATCAACACCAACCATTTCACGCAAAAAGCCTGGGCACGAGTGCATGAGTGATGCTGGTATGATTCCGTCTTTGATAATAAATTGATCGTGGTAAATATCGCGCAAGAAAATATTCAGTGCGCGAATTCGCTGCTTGATGCCACTTTCAATATGCTCCCACTCTACCGCAGTGATGATGCGCGGAATAATATCAAAAGGGAAAATCTTTTCAATGCCTTCACCATCGCTATATACGGTAAAGGTGATACCCTGATTCATGAAAAGCTTTTTAGCAAGTTCATCTTTGAGCGTAAATTCATCAGAAGTCGACTGACTTAACGAATCAAAAAAAACCTGATAATGGCTGCGGATGTCTCCGGCTTCATACATTTCATCCCAAACTTTGGGGCGCACTTGATAATCCGAAAGGAAGCCAGCAAAAGACATGTCATAAATATACTAATGAGAATGCAGGAAGCAAGGGAAAGCGAAAATTGCCAAACTTGAAATCGTTTGCATCTGAAAAAAAGATTTTAGCCAAAAAAAATGCCGGCATCCCTGCCCGACATTTTACCCTTAACAACAATTAAAACAATTATCTTTTTTAGCGCGACTTAATCGGCTCCGTCAAGTTTTGCTTTGTCTATCGTAAACTTTGCTGCTTTCTTACCTTGATCAATTCCTACTTCCGAATCAAATCGATAGTGAATTCCCCCATAGATTCTAGACTCGGCAGCTTCAAGCGCCCAATTACGACAAGATTCAGCTTCGGCTGGAAAGATGTAAGCCAACACCTCTGCGGCAGCCCCTGAAAATGCACTATGGCCAGAAGTATAACTTGGAAAGTTAGGAGTACCCAAAATAGTTTTAAATCCTTTTATGGTTTGTATCGGGCGTGGGTAGTGATAATAATATTTGGTATCCCAGCAAGCTACACCTGCATCCATTACAGCCATATTGAGATAGGCAAACGTACGTGCAGTGCGCAATGGATTCATTTCGTACTCGACAATGTATTCTTTTGTGCGTCTGTTCCAGTGGCCGGGCGGTGTATAAGTTCCCAAACCATCCGACCACCAGTTGGCAATTTTACGTTGCTTCTCCGTAGTCTTCTTAGCAAAACTTCTTAGTTCCTCTGCGTCACGTTCAAACTCTACTGAGCCAGGAGCAGGTGGCGGAACGGGTCTTACATCCACTACATTCGGTACATTCCACATTGTTACCTGGCCAAATAAAGGCGCAAGCCCTACAGGGCGCACGGGACTTTCCATATTATCCCAAGACCACCCGAAACGATTAAATGCTGCTTGCTTAATGGCGTCCGATGCCGGGCGTGGCGCCTGCGCAGCACTCATTTTATCGGTAGATGCACGCGCTAATGCCGCTGTTTTAACCGCTGCACCAATTGCTTTGCCTGCCTCAATATCGCTGGTCGTATTAGAACCCGACCACATTAAACTATTCAGATGATCTTCGGCCAAGGCATTAAGATAATCATGCTCCAACGGGAACATTGCTTTTAGAATATCTCTCGATACAACGGCTATTACTGCACCATCACTGGGATACGATGGAAGCGAATTCCTTTTGTATGCATACGAAATAGTGTTATCTGTTTGATAAGGGGTGGGTCTGTTATACTCGTACTTATAATGCCATGCTGTTATCAAACCATCAAACTGTGCCACACTTAAATAGGCAAGCATGCGACAGGTATAAGGCGGATGTGCAAACGGAAAAGGAGGCGGCCCCTGCGGATTGGCAGCGGTTGGCAATGTGTAGGTACCATCCGGATTTGGGGGCGGAATGAGATTATACTTGGCTGCAAGTTCCAAGGCTATTTCATTCCAGCGGATAGAGGGATTGTTAGTCCAGTATTCTACAGCATTCGTCTGACTTCCATTCAGGTTTTGCGAAGCCGATTTTAGTGTCGCTAATTCGGCTTGGTATTCGGCAGAATTAACTGCAGCCGGCTGATCAATTACAATACTGCTACCATTAGCAAACAAAATGGGTTTCCACGAACCTCCATCTTCATCTAAATCTGAAAATTCATAGGCTGTAAAAGGGAAGTGCGTAGGCAAATCATTTTCGCAGCTGGTTATCGATGCGATAATCAGTATCAGGCTTAAACTACCAGTTAATATTTTTTTCATACTCATGATTGTGTCGATTAAAAAGTAAATTGATAAGTAACTCCTCCACTCACGCTTGTAGCTTTCCCCACGTTCCTTCCCTTTAATACCTGGCTAAAGGCAGTCATCAGGCTAAAATCCTTAAGTGGTTTTATGTCTCTAAAATAATACTGCACAAAAAAACCAGCCTGCGCACTTTCCATTTTATTAGTAGGCTGTCCCATGTTCCACCTGCGTATGTCATCACCGCTTACATTATTCAAAATTGAATAAGTTGCCTCTGCTCGCAGACTATGCTTTAGTGCCCATCCACCTATAATTGCCTGATAATTTACCGCACTGGGAACATCCATAAAGGTGGTATAATAACTTCCGTTTGCGTAATAGTAAGGTCGCTCAACTTCTGTTTCTCCTCGCCATGCGTATGCAGCAGAGGCACGCACATAGATCATTTTATTGAATTCGTACTGCCCGATAACACGGCTCGTAAGTTCCTGCGTACCCAGCCCCAAACTATAAGGCATGTAATCCGATAGGTAGTTTGTCATAGGTGTAACAAACTGCGCAACTGCCAGTGCTGATACCCTGTGCCTTCCAAAGTCTTTCTTAATTACTTCATACTTCACACCAATGTTTATATCCTGAAATCCTTGTACACCTGCCAACTGACCTCCAGTCGATTTTGTTTTCATAAACGGAGCAGCTAGTAACACATTTAACTTATCGGTTATACCATAGGCAATCATTGGGGCATAGGTGCTACGCGTAAATGTTCCAATGTTCTCGTTGTTAATCAGGTTGGGTGCTTCCCAATATTGATCCCATTTCCCCTGATCATACACAAAAGCAAAGCAGATTTCATTCTTCTTCATCATGATAGCATCTGATGGAGTTTGCGCTGTAAGCAGAAATGATGTTAAAAAAAAGGTAAGGGTAAACAACCCTGATAGTAAATATTTTTTCATTCAATAAAATTTTAAAACTCGGATTGATTTAATTCCACAAGTCTCAGTCTTAAAAAAACTTTGAAAGTTTAAGATGCATAGCAACTCAAAACCAAGGTTTATTTTACGATTGGGCTTTCGCCCATGCTTAAGAATACGTGTGGATATTCCGGACTTATCCGGAGCGAAAAAGAATTAGCCCTTAGGAGGCGGTGTGTTGTGCTGAATGCCAACGGATTGATACTTGCTTAGGTGAACACTTCCCGTGATAGAATTATTCCAACCATCATGATGCAATTGAAGCTCCGTGGTTGTGGTTACGTAATCTTTAATAAAATTCTGAGTCTTTTTAGAATTTCCTTTCTCACCAACAGGTTTGTCCGAAAATGTTTTAACGTAATCAGTCAATGCTTGCTTAATTTTTTTCGAGGTATTATCCTTAACGCAAACAATGGAAAGCGTGTCGCTTCGATAGCGCTGCTTCACCATGCGGTAAACCTCGCCTTCGTATTCAAATTCACCATCAACACGAACATAATCGCGCGAGTCATTTAAATAAGGAACAGTAATCGGAACCTTCAACGTTATTTCATGCACCTGCGCATAGTTATCATTGTCAAAACGCGCTTGCATTGCACGAGTGTTATTGACTTGTAGGCCAAGAAAAACCCCATAATATCCCAGCACATTGAGCAAGAATAACGTGAGTAGAAATATGGTAAAGCCTCTTTTCACAATTTTAAAAGTATAAAAAGGATTGAACATTTAAAATTAAATGCCTTAAAAACAGAAAAAAAAGGGTTCTATGAAACTGGATTAGCTATTTATATATGTTCCTTCTTATTCTTCACCAGGTCATAAAGCAACTCGCGGGCGCGATGTAGTTGGGCCTTAACAGTGCCAAGTGGTGCCTCTAATTCAACAGCGATCTCTTCATAACTAAGCTCTTGAAAATAGCGCAGGCGAACTAACTTCTGATATTTTGAAGGCAACATGTTTACAAATACTTGCACCAGTTCTTCTTTCTGTGCTTTGATGGCTTCATCCTGCGGATTTAAAATTCCATCATCCTGCACATCAATGCTTACCGATTGGCCATCATCATCGGTAAAGGTATTTTGAATACTGAGCGTGTGCAATTTCTTTTTGCGGATGTGATCGATGGTATTGTTAGTAGCAATGCGAAACAACCAGGTACTAAAAGTAAAATCCTTTTTAAACTTATGCAGACTTCGAAATGCCTTTGAGAATGATTCCATGGTGAGATCTTCGGCATCATCGATGTTGCGCACCATTTTTAAAATCATGTGATACACCGGGCGTTTGTAGCGCTGAAGTAATTTGGCGTACGACTTTTGGTCACCGCCAACAGCCATGTCAATCAACTTAAAATCCTCAAGTGCTTTGGATGAAAATCTGCCTTCTTCTAGTTCTTCCATCTAATTTTTTTGACCGCTAACGCCCTCAGGCCGGTGACAAGATAATAAAATACGAAAATAAAATCTAAAAAAGGCGTTTTCCATGCCTCAAAGTGCCCACCCATCTTGCTTGAGGCTTTATTAATGACAAAACCAATCACTATCCACCGGATTAAGAAGAATCCCGCCAGTATTAACGCAGATTGACTAAAATAAACTGCCGGAAGCACAAAAAACCACGTTAGCAGCCATGAAGTAGAAAAAAACGCCAAGATAGCTTTGTCTGCAAAGCGATATCGCTTACCAACAGATAAGTGCCTTAGTTTTTGGTGAAAAAAATTTGACCAACTACTTTCCGGTTTTGAGGTTGTTACAGCTTCTGCGCCCAAGCAAACCCGCGTATTATTTTTAGTGGCATGCTTATTCACAAACAAATCATCATCCCCACCGGTCACGTCCAGGTATTCATTAAACCCTTTATTATTTAAGAAAAGTGATTTTGTATAGGCCAGATTTCGACCAACCCCCATATACGGGTTGCCTAAATTTGCCAACCCGATATATTGAACAGCGGTTAGTAAAGATTCAAATCTTATAAACGCATTCAACCAACCAGTCTTTTTTTCATAAGGCGAACACCCTAGCACAATTTGAGTTTGCTCATTATAACATTCAGTCATGCTTGTAATCCATTGCGCACTTGCCGGACGACAATCAGCATCGGTAAATAGCAGCCATTCATAATTAGCGGCTTTTATTCCGAGGGTTAGCGCAAACTTTTTTCCACTGATGTGATCAGGTTTATGAACTACCCGAACCATTTTTAACCGGCCATGCTGCGCACTTGCTTCACGCAGATAATCATAGCTGCCATCATTGCATCGATCCTCTACAATAATCACCTCAAACTCAGGGTGGTCTTGTGCCATTAGCACCGGAATGAGTTCCCGCAAGTTTTGTTCTTCATCGTGTGCACATACAATTACTGAAACGGGGTGGGGCGGTTGGGGAGAATCGCTCGCTTTCTTATTAACTCCAAAATAAAAGAGAAGCAAGTAAATGATTTGAACACTTAAAATCAGAATACAGATGAGCGCAAGGGTAGACAAGGGAAATATTATTGATTAAAAAACGGACAAATATAAAGGCTTAGCAGCAAGCAAGCAGATTTTAACTGAAAGAGTTACACTAAGTCAGGTGAACGGACGTCTAATGCGATTTGGAGAGCGCAATGTGTGGGATTAACTTTGCGCCCGAATGAAATTTACCATCAGCGCGGCCGATTCAAATTCAAAAGCCCGCGCAGGCATACTCGTTACCGATCACGGAGAAATACCCACCCCCATCTTCATGCCTGTGGGCACGGCTGGGTCAGTAAAGGCGGTACATCAACGCGAACTTCAACACGACATTGACGCTAAAATTATTTTAGGAAATACCTATCACTTGTACTTGAGGCCCGGGCTTCCGCTTATCGAAAAAGCTGGCGGGTTGCATAAGTTTATTAGTTGGGATCGCCCCATGCTTACCGATAGCGGGGGTTATCAGGTTTATTCACTTGGCGCGAATAGGAAGATCACAGAAGAAGGTGTGATTTTCAAATCGCACATTGATGGCTCTAAACATATTTTTACGCCCGAAGGTGTAATGGATATTGAGCGAACCATTGGTGCCGATATTATTATGGCCTTTGATGAATGTACCCCTTATCCTTGCGAATACGAATACGCAAGAAAGTCGATGGAGATGACCCACCGTTGGCTTACTCGATGTGTTAATCGGGTGAACGAAACTTCATCAAAATATGATTACGAGCAAGCACTCTTCCCCATTGTGCAAGGAAGTGTTTACAAAGATTTGAGAATTCAATCAGCAGAGTTTATTGCCAACCAACAACAAGTTGGCAATGCTATCGGAGGATTATCTGTAGGCGAGCCGCACGAGATTATGTATGAAATGACGCACCTGGTTTGCTCCATCTTACCAAAAGATAAACCACGATACTTAATGGGTGTTGGTACACCTGAAAATATTTTAGAATGTATTGCTTTAGGGATTGATATGTTTGATTGTGTGATGCCCACGCGCAATGCGCGCAATGGAATGCTCTTCACCTCGCAAGGCATTATCAACATCCGCAACGAGAAATGGAAAGATGATCTTTCGCCCCTTGATCCTGAAGTTGGAGGCTATGTGAGTAAAACCTATTCGAAGGCGTATTTGCGTCACCTTATCATCTCAAAAGAAATTTTAGGCGCGCAAATTGCTTCCATTCACAACCTTACCTTCTACCTTTGGCTCGTGCGTGAAGCCCGGCTAAAAATAGAAGCTGGTCATTTTACAACCTGGAAGAATAGCATGGTAAAAATAGTATCACAACGGTTATGATGACCACTATTGATCGCTACATCATCAAAAAAATACTCTCTACGTACTTTTATGTGGTGCTCATTCTTGTAGCGGTCATTACGGTCATTGATTTAACTGAAAAGATCGACAAGTTCTCAGCCAACAATTTGGGTATAGGTGCAGTACTCGGCTATTATGCCGATTTCATTCCATGGATAGCCGGATTGATTTCTCCCATTACAGTTTTCATTTCTGTTGTGTATGTAACATCGCGTATGGCAGCACATACCGAAATCATTGCCATACTCAGTAGTGGTGTAAGTTTCAAAAGGTTGTTGCTGCCATACTTTATTGCTGGGAGCATCATTGCAGGAATCAGCTTTTATTTAAATGGGTGGGTCATCCCTAAATCGAATCAGGAGCGCTTAGTTTTTGAAATGACTTACTTTAAAAAGAGTAATCTCTACAGCCGATCGAATATACACATGCAAATTGAACCCAATGTTTATTTATTCATTCATAGTTTCAATAATCAATCGAACACAGGGTATCAATTCTCATTGGAGCGTTTTGAAGAGAATCGATTAGTAGACAAACTCTCGGCTGATAATATTAAATGGGACACCACAAAAAATAAATGGACACTTCTTTATTGGAAACGGAAGCAAGTAGATAGCATCTTTCAGGTGCGGCAAAACTTTGACATAAAATTTGGAACCAAAGGCGATGCCATGGATACTACGTTAGCGATATCGCCAAAAGATTTTGAATCCAACGACCAAGGTTACTATGGTATGACGATTAATGAACTTACCGAGCACATAAACAAAATGCGCTTCCGCGGATCTACAGGTGTAGAGGTTTATGAGGTGGAAAAACAAATTCGCTTCGCTACTCCATTCACCATTTTTGTGCTTGTATTTATGGGTGTTATTGTTTCATCACGCAAGAGTCGTGGGGGTACAGGCTTTCAAATTGCACTTGGATTTTTTCTGTCTTTTATTTTTATTCTTTTCGTTACCATGACGAGGACGTATGCAGAGACAGGATCGCTTGCGCCTATTATCGCAGCATGGTTGCCCAATGGAGTTTTTACTATTATTTCGTTAGGCATGTATAAATACGCGCCTCGGTGATGGCCACAACCCGCGATTATTTTAAACTTCACTTTATAGTTTTCTTGTTTGGCTTTACTGCCGTGCTTGGCAAACTTATTTCACTCCCATCAGTTGAATTGGTTTTTTATAGAACTTTGCTTGCAGCATTGGGTATGGCTGTGCTAATGCTGATCATTAAAGCCGACTTCGCTGTTTCCAAAACTGATCTTTTAAAAATTATACTCACAAGTATTATTGTAGCCATTCATTGGATAACATTTTTTGCCTCTGGTAAAATCTCCAATCCTTCCACAAGTTTGGTTGGGTTCGCCACATGCTCATTCTGGGCAGCTCTTTTTGAACCCATCGCAAAAAGAAAAAAAATTCAATTTTTGGAGGTAGGATTAGGACTTGTTGTATTAATTGGTCTTGGAATTATACTTGCTTTTGATTTTAAGTATCCGCTTGGATTATTTTTAGGTGTAATCTCGGGCATTACTGCGGCCCTGTTTACCATCATTAACTCAAAATTAGTTACACGAGTTAGCTCTCACACCATTACCTTCTACCAAATGTCAGGAGCTTGTTTAAGTATTTTGATTTTCTTACCCATTTACAAAAGCACGTTTGCAAACGGTGGTGAACTCAAATTAACACCCACTTCTATTGACTGGGTTTATATTGCCATCATGGCCTGGGCTTGTTCGGTTTATGCGTACTCAGCTACCATTGAACTAACCAAAAAGCTTTCTGTTTTTTTTATTCAGCTTGCGTTAAACCTGGAACCAGTTTACGGAATCATTCTAGCCCTACTAATTTTTGGTCAGAGTGAAGTGATGAGTCTTAAATTTTATTTGGGCACTTTGATTATTCTAGCGCAGTGGTCATTTATCCATATCTAAAAAGAAAGACCGACCAATTTTCTAATAGATAGAATACATTTACTCTAAACCGCGCTCTGTGTCATCACCATAGTCGTTAACTTAGCAGAATTTAATGTTGTGTAGGAACTCAAAACCGGTAACAATCTTAATCGGAAATTTAATAGAATCCTGTAGTGACGTAATACATTCCCTACCTACGGTACTTTCCTTATTTATAAAATTCCATTCTACCCATATTTCGCCTCGAACGAGGCTTAAGTTAACCACTGTGCTGTCATCACAGAACACAAAAAAAATAAGTCTGTAAGGATACACACCTAGGGGTTCACAAAGCTCAATAATCGTCCAGTGTACTTTGCGCAACCTTAGTGTCCTTCGTAGTAAAATGTCTTTAGAATTAATCAAACTGATGCCCACTCCAATAGACTTATTTAATTAATTCCTCGAGACTTTGTTCGGATTAAATCTAATCCAAAAAAATGAAATTCGAGAAACCAAATCCCTAGCCCTTAATTCTTAATCGTTAAATATCCGCTCAGTTCTTCACGCTCGCTAGTTATAAATTCTACTTTATAAAAGTACACGCCACTGGGTAAAGCATTGCCATTATTATTGATTCCACTAAAGCGCTGGTCAGGCTTATCATTGTTATAATTTTCAACATGATAAACCTTACTGCCCCACCGGTTGTAGATTGTCACTTTATTTTCAGGTTCAAGAAGTTGAATGTTCTCAAGCTTGAAGTAATCGTTCTTGCCATCGCCATTTGGTGAAACTCCATTATATACAACAATTTCGCCCTCTACATTAATTTGTAAGGCAAGCTGTGCACATAAATTAAGAACATCACATACTTCAATGGTGATTAAATCAAGACCTGAGAATGATGTGTTCGAGTAATCAAGAATCAAATCAAAATTTGAATCAAAGGAAGCCGCTGCGTTGCTGATTGGGCCGCTAATAATTTTAAGGGTACTAAAATCAAGATTTGCATTCGGGTCGGAGATTAAGCTACTTATCGAAATAGTAACAGATTGACCAATCACCGTCTTAATCTCGTCAGCAGGTTGATTTATAATAGGAGCTTCATTCACGATCTTGGATGTAATTGTACCATCACTACACAAGCTACACTGGTTACAGATTCGATATTGGATCAGGTCATCACCAAACGTACCAACACTCGCTTCATAGCGAATTGAATTATCGGGGTTAATGGTGGCCGTGCCTTTGGTTCCATTCTGAATAATGGATACCGTAATTACATCGGCAGCATTCGTGGTTGAACCCGCAAGCACATTAATAGTAGCAGGTTGACCTATGCTTACATCTACGGAAGGATTAGCGGCAACAATTGGTTTTAAAATGGTTATCAGCAATTGATCCGAAACCTGAGTACAAGCTCCGGAGCCATCTGCAGAAAGTGTTATGATTACTGAACCGGAAACAATATCGGCTGCACTGGGTGAATAAGTTGTTGTGAGTGCATTGGAAGCAGAAAATATTCCCGTTCCATTAGCACTCCATAAGGGATTAATGGCAAAAGCGTTCGTTGTTCCTGATAGATTAACAATATCTGTATTACAACTCGTTTGATCAGCGCCAGCCGCAGCCGTTGGTGCACGGTTAATAGAAACAGTTGTTGTAGCGGTTGCCGAAACGCAGGGTCCTGCCGCATCCGGATCGTTAGTAGTAATTGTAAAATCTACTGAGCCAGCTGCAATGTCATTAGCACCAGGTGTATACATTGCATTTAAAAGCGAAGCGTCATTGAAACTTCCATCTCCGGCTGTTGTCCATAAGATAGAATTTGCTGCACCGCCAATACTTGCTGCAAGTAAGATGGGACTGCTCTCACAACTATCAGTTATTGAACCAATGGAAACAGATGGCTGGTTTGCGCAACTGCCGACTAGAATGGTTCCAGTTATTGGAAATTGAAATATGATATCACTATCATCATCACTTGTAATAGTTACCGATTCGTTAAACGTACCCCCTGCAGAAGCACTGAGGATTAAATTAAATGTGACGGTTGTTTCAATTCCATCATCCAGATATTTTATCGACAAAGGCGGACTTAGGCTGGTAGTGAAGGCTGTGCCAGTAATAGAAATTGCGGAAACGCTTAAATCAATAGAACCATAGTTGGTAATGGTTATCGGTCTCATGATATCGATTCCTAATGATGATGATCCCAAATCTATAGAATTTGATTGTCCATTAAATATTTCCGGAGAGAAAACGTTTACCCCATCGAATACATAAATCTCAGGGCCGTAGATTTGTCCAGCTACACCAAAGTCAAACACTCCTTCATCTGTGTCATTGTTTGTGATGGTAAGGGTTTCGTAGAAATTATCGGAAACCGCTCCATCCATAGTAATATCAATCGTTACTGAATTATCAACCAGTATGGTAATGGGTGGTGGTGTTCCCAAGCTAAACACAATTCCTGTAAATGAGAGATCAGAAATAACCAATGGGGCAGCACCCAGATTAGTAATCGTAATCTGATTCGTTACACTATTTCCACGTGTATCCTCGCCTACATAATAACCAAACGAATCTCCATCATTAATTTGAGTAACGTTTGGTAAGGAGCCACTCGTGACAACAATTTCGGGCTGTGCCGATGCCGTAACAACACCGATTACTGGAAATTGAAAATTACCAGTAAAATTATTGCTGGTGATTGTAAGTGTTTCCAGAAAAGTGCCCGGAGAGGAACTACTAAAATCAACCGTAATTGTTATCTGGCCTCCGGCTGGAATAGTTAATGGTGAAGATGAGGTAGTAAATGCAGAGCCTGTGATAACAGCAACAACATTTGTAATGAGTATTGCCTGCTTATTTTCTATGGTGAAGCTGCGGATTTTAGTAGCTCCTGCATTGATCGACCCAAAATCAAAAGGTGAAGGTTGTCCATTAGCTAATTGTACCCCGGTTGTATTGGTGCCAGCATATACATTAATGCAGCCCAACCCGGCATCAAAAATAGACCAATTAAAATTAGCAATGATATTGGCCCTTGCTGCTACACCACTGCAGTAAAATAAATTGGGTGCGCCAAAAGTAACATTAGATCTTAAGGGCAATGCGGCCCAGCCTTCCAGCAACTGGTCGTAATTATTCAAGGAGAGCCCTGAATTATCTAACATAGCAAACAGGAACCGGACATTGATAATATTCCAACTGCTCAAATCCTGATTAAAGGAAGTGGCTCCCTTAAACATCGCACGCATATCAGTTACATTGGTTACATCCCAGGTACTAATGTTCTGATTGAAGGCAGCGGCCTGCGCAAACATAGAATTCATATTGGTTGCGCTGCTTACATCCCAACTGCTGATGTCGCGATTAAATAAAGGCGACCGTTCAAACATCGAACTAAAATCGTTAACACTGCTCACATCCCACCCACTGATATCCTGATTAAAGGTGGGGAGATCACTAAACATCCCATTCATGTTGGTTACGTTACTTACATCCCATCCGGTAATATCTTGGGTGAAGCCGGTGGCATTACTAAACATAACAGCCATACTAACCACACTGCTTAAGTTCCAACCACTAATATCTTGATTGAAGGCTGTTGCTCGATTGAATAAGCCTGTCATGCTGGTAACATTGCCAACATCCCAACCTCCTATGTCTTGATTGAAGGAAGCAGCAGACCCAAACATGCCACTCATATCGGTTACGCTGGTAACAACCCAACTTCCAATATCCTGATTAAATGCAGTTGCGCCACCAAACGTATTGCTCATACTAGTAACATTGCTTACATCCCATCCTCCAATATTTTGATTGAAGGCTTCAGCAGAAAAAAACATCTCACTCATGTCTTCCACATTACTGATATTCCAAAGATCAAGTGGTTGATTGAAAGCATCTGCTTCGCGTAATGCGCGAGCCATATAGAAAATTGTGCTTACATCCCAGTGATTTATATTATCATTAAATGCGGTTGCCTGATAAAACATTTGCGACAAGTCCGTCACTCCTGAAAGGTCGGGAGCATCTGTAGCGTTAACTCTTAAGTTTACACAGCCGCTAAAAGCAGCAGCCATGGAAGTCCAGGAAATGCTACCCCACTGCTCTATGGCAAGTAATTTATGGCTATCTCCATCGGGGCGAAAGCCTGCCGCATTAAAATAGATTCGTGGAAACTGGCCACTAATTTCAACCTGATAAGTTCCTGCCGCAGGAAAATCAATTGTTACATTACCTAATACACCTAAGAGTGTTCCTGTATTAGTCGGGTTTCCAACTTCAGTCCACACAATATTATAATCGTAACCAGTACCCGTTGTTGGGATTGTTATCTGTGTATCACTAGAACTTCCCGGATTATCGGTCTTCCAGGTGGTAATAAAGCTTTGAGCGTAGGCTGTAAAAGAAAGAACCGAGAGAAAAAGAACATGGATGCAGGTGGCTATCTTCTTATTAAACACGGTGACGAGTCTGTTTTGGCTTATTATCATTATAAAAGGGTTGCGTTATTCAATTCACTACTATTTTTAGTACTTATTGTAACCATTAAAAATCGCTCTTTTGACTTAAAAGTCCTCATTAATAACTCATTAATTTATATCAACGAATTATTAACGCAGTATCAACCTTGATATATATTATTAACTGTGATTAGACAGTAAGAGCATATCAATAGATTGAAATATGAACGAGGCAAAAAGTTTTTATTGATAGCCCTAGATTGATCTATAAATGGTTTATTAAAAAACTTATTGTCGTTGACCAATATCGTTAGTCTACTTTCCAGTCCAACCAGGGCCACGCACTACCCGTCCGGGAGTTGCACCAGTATGCTCTCCATTTTCCAAAACCTGCGTTCCGTTAACAAACACATGCACCATTCCTGTGCTGTATTGATGAGGTTTTTCAAACGTTGCGTGATCCTGAATTTTTGCCGGATCAAAAATTGCTAGATCGGCATAGTACCCAGTTTTAAGTAAGCCCCGTTTTTTAATTTTTAAATTCGATGCGGGAAGTGACGTGAGTTTACGAATGGCTTCCTCCATGGTAAGTGCTTTTTCATCCCGAACATATTTACCCAACAACCTTGCAAAATTTCCATAAGCCCGTGGGTGCGTATTAGATTTTAAAAACACACCTTCTGTTGCTGGCGACTCTGCATCCGATCCAAAACTTAAATACGGCAAGGCAAGCTGACGCTTAATATTTTCTTCACTCATCATAAAATAAGCTGTGCCTACACGAGTGCTGTCAGCAATCACTAAATCCATCGCAGTCTCTTCCGCGGACTTACCATAAATCTTTGAAACTTCAGCCAGTGTTTTTCCGGTAAACTTTTTTAATGAATCGTTGGCAAAGCCTAAGAGTAAAACCCGATCCGGACTTCCGGCCATCAACAAAAGATTCTCCCATGTATCAGAAGGTTTGCGCATTTCTTCCAATGCCTTCTTACGAATTTTTGGATCTTGTAATCGCTTAATCCAAACTTTGATGCCTCCTTCCTGAACCCACGGTGGCATAGAGGCGTCAAGTCCCGTAGCTCCCGCTGGATAGGTGTACATATCAGCCGTAATTTTTAAACCTTCCTTATTTGCAGCATCAATTTTTGAAAGCACTGAATCAAGCTTCCACCAATTATCATTGCCTGCCATTTTTAAGTGATAGATTTCAGCTGGCAATTTTGCTTCTCTGGCAATTCGAATCGTTTCATCCACAGCACCAAAAATTCCATTTCCCTCACTGCGCATGTGCGTAATGTACATGCCGTCATATTCACTCGCTACTTTACATAATTCAATGAGCTCTTCCGTTGAGGAGTAATTTGCAGGTGCGTAAATTAACGATGAGCCAACACCTATGGCTCCTTCTTCCATCCCCACCTTCACCAATGCTTTCATGCGCACCATCTCCTCTGCACTAGGTAACCTGTTTTCATAACCGAGCTCATGCACCCTAACAGTAGTCGCTCCTATAAATGAGGCTACGTTAGGTGTTATTCCCCTTCGTTCCATGGATTCTAAATACTCACCAAGCGTTGTCCAATCTATATCGTATTGCCAATCGGGATTACGTTTCATATCTGCTTTAGCATCAGCCTTCATCTGGTCACTCATAGGTCCCATTGATGAGCCTTCGCCAAAAACCTCCAGTGTAACACCTTGGCGGATATCAGCCTGTGACTTTCCATCAAGAATAAGTGACTCAACAGCCCAGCTTAGCATGTTGATAAAACCAGGAGATACCACAAGCCCTGTTGCATCAATCTCCTTTTCACTAACCGCTTTCGATAGATCACCAATAAAGGCAACCGTATCGGCATTAATGCCAACATCGGTTACCAAACCTGGCTTACCAGAACCATCATACACAGTGCCACCACGAATGATTACTGCGTATTTATCTTTTTCTTTTTGACAAGCACTAAAGAGAATTACAAACAGGAAAAGGTTGAGCAAGTGTTTCATCTTCGATGAGGTTAGGTTTTTCAATGTTAAGATACGAATATCCTTAGTCTATAAAAGTGGCTCCTTAATTCTTAATAAAGCCAGAAGGGTTGAGAATAGGTAGGACGAAACTGAGCGTATTACTTCGAATGTTCTGAAAAACAAATCATTCATCTACAAATTCGGTTGCCAACCCGGCCCACGAATGCAACGGCCGGGAGTTAATCCTGTGTGATTTCCGTTTTCGAGAACCTGAATTCCATTTACAAATACATGAATAATTCCTTCTGCATAGTGATGCGGCTCATCGAAAGTTGCTTTGTCGCGAACTAAATTGGGATCAAAAATCACTACATCGGCATAGTTGCCCACTTGTAAACTACCACGCCTTATTAGCTTTAGATTTGATGCCGGTAAGGACGTAAGTCTGCGAACAGCTTCAGGTAAACTCATTACATTTTCTTCCCTAACATATTTACCCAGCAACCGAGCGAAACTTCCATACGTGCGCGGATGAGTAGCATCATTGATAAAGGGTTCTTCACATGGAATAGAAGAAGCATCAGAACAAATACTGACGTACGGCAAAGCCAACATTCGTTTTACATTCTCTTCAGAGATAAGAAAGAAGATCGCTGCTATACCAGATTTATCATCAGCAATAAGATCTAGCATAGTTTCATCAGCATTCTTTCCGTGAAGTGCAGCGACTTCGCTCAATCGCTTGCCGCGATAAAGCTTATTCAGCGAATCTTTTCTAAATCCTATTAACATGACATCTTTCGGGTCGGAATTTCGGGTTGGAATTCCTAACCTCAATTCTTCTAACACTTTCCTTCGCAAGGCCGGATTGCGCAATCGCTTTCGCATAACTGGAGCCCCACCTGCCTGCACCCAGGTTGGCAATCTCGCAGTCAATGAAGTGCCGCTTGCATTGTATGTATACATGTTTGCGGTAATTTTTAAACCAGTTTTTTGCGCACTGTCTATCATAGCTATTACTGTATCCACTTTATTCCAGTTCCAGGTATTATTTATTTTTAGATGGTAGATCTCTGCGGGCAGGTTCGCTTCGCGCGAAATTTTAAACACCTCATTTAAAGCTGCATAAATTTTATCACTCTCGCTGCGCATGTGGGTAATGTACATGCCATTATACTTTGAAACTACTTTGCAAAGTTCAATCAACTCATTCGTATCTGCATAATCCGCAGGTGCATAAATCAAAGACGAACCCAGTCCCATGGCTCCTTGTCGCATGGCTTCGTCTACTAAATTTTCCATTTCATTTAACTGGGACACTGTTGGTTTTTTGTTTTCAAAACCAAGCACATAATTGCGCACCGTGGTTGCACCCACAAACGAAGCAAAGTTTGTACTCACGCCTTTCTTTTCTAAGCGTTGAAAATATTCGCCAAGCGATGACCAAAGCGTATCGGTAGCATCTTTCTTTTTGCGTGGCCCAGGACTCCAGCCTTCTCCAAATACTTCCAATGTCACTCCCTGTTTAATATCACTCATCGATCGACCATCTTTTAATAATGATCCATCAGCCCAGCTAAGCATATTAATAAAGCCAGGTGCAATGGCCATTCCATTGGCATAGATTTCCCGGGTTCCTTTTTTATTTTTTAAATCACCCAATGCAGCAATCGTATCCGCCTGTATAGCGACATCTCCCGCAAAGGGTACGTTTCCAAATCCATCATAAATAATTCCGTTGCGGATTATCAAATCATAATCTGGCTTGGTCGGTTCGCATGCTATGGCGAATAGAATAAGACTGGTAAGAAATAGTAAACGCATGCTATTTTGTGTCTGATAATAATAAACGATCTAGCAATTCCTTAAAGAGTTTGGCGGCCAACATTTCTGTAATGCCCGTTGGGTCTCGTGTTGGATTAAACTCTACTAAATCGGCACCCACTAAATTGCCTTTTAGTTTTTGAATAATGGAAATCACTTCGCGACTTGTAAAACCACCGGGCTCATAATGTGAAACACCGGGTGCAAATGCCGGATCAATGGCATCAATATCTAACGAAAGATAAACGGGCCCCTCAAATTGAAATTGAATGGTGCTACTCCAATCTTTCATTTCAATAATCTCTACGCCAAATCGATCCGCTTGCTCGCGCTGGTGTGTGCTTAGTGTTCGAATGCCCACCTGCACCAATCGCACCGCCAACTCCTCTTCCATAATGCGTGCAAAAGGACAAGCATGAGAATATCTGTTGCCTTCAAAAGAATCGTATAGATCGCCATGAGCATCAATATGAAGAATGTTCAGTTTGCCATGCTTCTTTGCAAACGCCTTAACAACAGGATAAGTAATGGAATGATCGCCACCCAAACTCAGCACGCGATAATTTTGACTGAGTAGTTTGTTTATCCCTGCTTCAATGGCAGTCACAACATTCTTTTCATTCACCAAATCCAGATCTCCGGCATCGAACCAGGTTGATGGATCGCTCAAATCGATTCCACCTTCAGAAAAATAATTAGCAGAATCGGAGTGAAATGCAGTTCTGATTTTGGGTGGAGCCTGAGCGGGTCCTTGCAAAAAAGAAGATGCTGCGTCAAAAGGAATGCCTACAACTGAAATCATAATACGGGCACTTTTTGTGAAAATAGAGTCTTAATGTATGGAAATTAAGGGAATCAACAGCCGTTTACTATTATTCGAATTCAGTCAATAAAAAGAATTTCGTACCTTTACAGGCCTTTATGCTTTGAGACGCAAATAGCCGGCTATTTCACTCCAAAATCACGAGGGATTAAAAAAAAATAGTATAACAAAACAAAATACATGGCCAGACCGCAAGAAACGTTTAACAAAAAAGAATTAGAGAAGAAAAGACTTCAAAAAAGGAAGGAAAAAGAGCAACGCAAAGAAGACAGAAAAGCAAACAAGGAGTCATCTTCGTTCGAAGATATGTTGGCTTATGTCGATGAGAATGGAAACATTTCGTCCACACCTCCCGATCCAACAAGAAAGAAAACCAACATTAAAACTGAAGATATTGTTATTGGCTCACGGAATAATGGTTCGGTTAACCAAGCGGGTGCAGCACGGCAAGGAAGAGTTACTTTTTTTAATACAAGCAAAGGCTTTGGTTTTATAAAAGACGTTGATAACGGTGAGAGTATTTTTGTTCATAGCAATGGACTCTCTACCCCTATTAAGGAAAACGACTTGGTATCATTCGAAACCGAACGTGGCTTTAAAGGCCTAAACGCAGTTCGCGTTAAAGTAGTTAAATAAGATTTTTACTGATTTATTAGGCCTCCTCTGTCTCGACTTCCAGTTCAGCCTGTACCGCACTAACAGACAGTGTAAACTGTTTATCAAGTGTAAACTCATATTTACCTCCATCCAGCAATTCAGACGCTGTTTTTGATTGTAAAAGGACATGAAGTAAATCCTGCGCGGTAGCTGATTTTCTGATGTCATTCATCGCACGTCCTTTAAATGCTTGCATGGTAAATGTGTAGCCCTTTTCTTTAGGATTCAGCATTTTAAATTCATGGTCGAAAAGTTTATACTGTTGCTTACCCTCACCTGCAGCAACCATCAGTTGCAGTATTGCCGGGCGATACTTACTCCAAAGTGAAACATAAACCTGACTTGAATTAGAACTAAAAAATCGTGGACTCATTTCCTTAAATTATTTTATTTGGGGTAGATAGATTTTGATTTTAACCGAGGTAAGATTTCAAATATTTGCTCCGCGAAGTATGTCTTAACCTACGGGTAGCCTTTTCTTTTATTTGACGCACGCGTTCACGTGTTAATTTAAACTTGTCTCCAATTTCCTCTAACGTCATTGGATGACCGCCATTTAATCCATAATAGTCACAGATTACTTCCGACTCTCTTTCGGAAAGAGTTGATAAGGCGCGCGACACTTCTAGCTTCAAGGAATCCATCATCAAAGCAGCATCGGGTGTTTCCTCGCTGTTGCTTTCCAATACATCCAGAAGTTTGTTTTCTTCGCCTTGCACAAAGGGTGCATCAACAGAAATTTGTCTGCCCCCCACACTCATTGTGCTTTCAACTTCCTCGATTGTCACGTCCATAATCTCAGCCACTTCAGCTGGAGATGGCTCGCGTTGAAACTTTTGTTCAAGTTCAGAGAAGGCTCTTGAAATTTTATTTAATGATCCTACCCGGTTCAATGGCAAGCGTACCACACGCGATTGCTCTGCAAGTGCCTGAAGAATCGATTGACGAATCCACCACACCGCGTAAGAGATAAATTTAAAACCACGCGTTTCATCAAAACGCATAGCCGCTTTAATCAAACCAACGTTTCCTTCATTGATTAGGTCACCTAGCGTAAGTCCGTTATTTTGATATTGTTTGGCAACCGAAACCACAAATCGCAAATTGGCTTTGGTCATCTTCTCTAAGGCAATTTGATCACCAGCACGGATTCGCTTCGCCAATTCAACCTCCATCTCAGCTGTAATCAGATCTACCTTACCAATTTCTTGCAAGTATTTGTCAAGAGATTGACTTTCACGATTTGTAATCTGTTTGCTGATTTTTAACTGCCTCATATATATTGATTGATAATGTTATTTAAAGTCTGACAGAAAAAATGCGGTTAATAAGCCGGTCGGACACCCAATTTTTTTAATAGCCTGGCATGCCCTAACAACGCATCGACAAATGTACGTGCACTTTTATAGGGTAAGCCAAACTCCTTTGCCGTTTGTTCCACTATGCCAGAAATTTTTCTGTAGTGAACATGGCAGATGTTAGGAAACAAATGGTGCTCAATCTGGAAATTGAGTCCGCCAACATACCAAGAAAACCAACGACTGCGATTGCCAAAGTTGGTTGTGGTAATAAGTTGATGAATTGCCCAATTGTTCTCCAATTGATTATGCTCATCAGGAAGAGGAAATTCTGTTCCTTCAATAACATGAGCCGGTTGAAAAATAACAGCCAAAATAAATCCGGCAATGTAGTGCATAATAAAAATGCCAATCAAAATCTGCCACCAGGCCAAGGGCGTGAAAACAACCGGGATGACAAAGATGTAACTTACGTATACAATCTTTGTTAAGATCAGAATCACCCATTCTTTAGCAACATTACCATTATTCATTTTAGTAAGACCAGTTTTGTCGTACTTATTCATTCGCGTAAAGTCTTTAAAAGTCATCCACGCAATTGTCATCAATCCATATAAAAACCAGGCATAAAGAAATTGATACTTATGAAACCACTTCCAATCGGAATGCGGAGTTAAACGCAGCACACCTCTTGGGCTAATATCCTCGTCCTCTTCATGAACATTTGTATAGGTGTGATGAAGAACATTATGTTGAATTTTCCAGTTGAAAGCATTTGCACCAATCAAATTCATCGAATAGCCAACCAAGGTATTGACCCATTTCTTATTGGAATAAGCTCCGTGTACGGCATCGTGCATGACTGACAAACCGATTCCAGCCAAGCCAAGTCCAATAATCACTACAGAAAGGAATAGCCAACCTGTTCCGGTAACAACCCCAGCTACTATTAACCCATAAGGGATAAAATAGGCAGCAAACATGATAACTGTTTTTAGTATCATCTCAGCATTGGCATGCCTGGTTACACCATTGTTTTTGAAGTAATCGCTAACACGTTTATTAACCGTGGTAGAAAATTCACGCTGCTTAGGCGCAAAGGTTATTGTCTTTGGATTCATTGTAGCAACCATACTAATCTATTTATGCTTGTTTATTTAAACATTAAAGAGTTTCCCACTATCCGGATATTTTAGGCATTATTACACATAAATAATAATTCAACCTCATAACCCTGTTTCAATTGAGAGAATTAAAAGAGGAATAGCCGTAAATGGTTCATTCTCAGAAAGATTCAATGAATTGATCTTCAAAGATACGAACTTTTAGCGGGTTTATTCCATTCAAAATTTGATTTGTATAACCTTAAGCAAATTGCCCTAATTCAGATACCGGGCAATTCCTAGTTCAAGTCCTCGTAATTCGGCCAAGCCACGCAGCCTGCCTATGGCTGTATAACCAGGCAAGGTTTTCTTAGTAAGATCATCAAGCATTTGATGTCCATGATCAGGACGCATCGGGATAGATTCGCCTCTGCGTTCCATCAACAAAACAATTTCTCGCACAACAGCGGGCATATCAGTATCGCCAGCCAAATGATCAGCTTCATAAAAATTTCCCTCGGCATCTCTTTTTGTGTTTCGTAAATGGAGGAAATAAATATGGTCTCCAAGTCGCTTCACCATACCCGCCAATTCATTATCCTGCCTTACTCCATAAGAACCTGTACAAAAACATAATCCATTTGCTGGGGATGGTGCCGCGTTAATAAGCTCGTGTGCATCTTTCTCTGTGCTCACTATTCGTGGTAATCCTAAGATTGGAAATGGAGGATCATCCGGATGGATTGCGAGTTTTAATCCTACTGATTCTGCAGTAGGCACAATCTGTTGAAGAAAGTAAAATAAATGGTTCTTTAATTTCTTGGCATCGATATCTGAATATGCTTTTAAGGCTGTTAAGATTTGTTCCTCTGTGAAACGCTCCTCGCTTCCGGGTAAGCCAAGCAACGCATTATTATAGAGTGTTTCTTTTTCGACAGAAGTCATTTTCTCAAAGCGATTTTTTGCTTTGCTAATTTCATCCGTTGTATAGCCTTTCTCAGCATTTGGCCTTTTCAAAAGAAATAGATCAAAAGCAACGAAGGCCGACTTCTCGAAACGCAATGCTTTGCTTCCATCGGGCATTGTGTAATATGGATCGGTGCGCATCCAATCTAAAATAGGCATGAAGTTGTAGGTTACTACTTTAAGGCCACACGTGGCAACATTTTTTAGACTGATCTTATAATTCTCAATCCATTGCTTATACCTTCCGGATTGTTTTTTTATATCCTCATGCACTGGTAAACTTTCGATTACTGACCACGTAAGTCCGGCTGCTTCTATTTCTTTTTTCCGACTTTTGATTTCTTCTGTTGTCCAGATTTCACCAACCGAAATGTGGTGTAAGGCTGTTACTACCCCGGTGCAACCCGCCTGACGAATGTCTGCAAGACTTACCGGATCTTTCGGGCCGAACCAGCGCATTGTTTGTTCCATTAAATGCATAGCGTTCTTTAAATTAGAGTGACTATTCTGCAAATCATTTTAATTGCGTCAATTTAGTTAATATTTATCATGCCTTGGCGGCTAGATAAATTATCTTTTTAGCGTAAATTAAACTTTAAATAAACTCTCAATGCGCTATGAAAAATTCAAGAAGGGACTTCATTAAAAAATCTGCACTGGCTACAGCAGGTACCTACTTAGGTGCCATGGGCTTTGGAGCCAAAAGTTATGGGAATATTATTGGTGCCAACGACCGCGTGCGCGTAGGTGTTGTTGGTTTTTCCGATCGCTTTCAATCTTCATTGTTACCTGCATTTCTAGGTCACCATAAAGAACTGAACTTTGATATGGTTGCAGTTTCTGATATCTGGAAAAGAAGGCGCGAAGAAGGACAGGCTATGCTCAAAGAAAAATTGGGTCATGATATCAAAACCTTCGCGAATAACGAAGCACTCTATAGCTCAAAAGATGTTGATGCGGTTATTATTAGCACTGCCGATTTTCAGCATGCATTACATACGGTAGAAGCCGTTCGGGCAGGATGCGATACGTACACTGAAAAACCTTTTGCTGAAACAATGGACGATGCACGTGCCGCAATGAAAGCGGTAAAAGAGACTGGTAAAATTGTTCAGATTGGTTCTCAACGAAGAAGTGGAAGAAACTATCATGCTGCTGCGGATTTCGTGCAATCAGGAAAGTTTGGACCTATCACCATGGTAGAACTTACGTGGAATGTAAACCAACCAGGCCGGTGGAGAAGACAGGCATTGGTTGATCAAATAAAAGAAAGCGACACTGATTGGAAACGTTATCAAATGAATCGCCCTGCCGAAGCTTGGGATCCTAGAAAATATTTAGAGTTCAGGTTGTTCTGGCCTTACTCTTCCGGACTTCCAGGTCAGTGGATGAGTCACCAAATTGATACAGTTCATTGGTTCAGCAGTTTGAAAAATCCAAGAAGCGCAACTGCTAACGGAGGAATTTATCAGTGGAAGGATGGACGCAAAAACTGGGATACCCTTGCTGTTGCATTTGATTATGGACCAGCGGATGATCTTTCAACAGGCTTTCAGGTAACATTCACTTCACGCATGCACAATGGTGATGAAAATCCTGCCGAGATTTATTATTCAAATGGAGGCGAAATGAATCTTAACACAAACATGGTAACACCAACAGGCGGCTTAACAGAACGTTTTGCTAAACCGATGGGCATGAGCGCTAACCTATTGACGGAAGCAAACCTGAATATGGTGGATGAAAAAATTATTGCTTCAGCCAATACAGGCAACGATCCATTAACATCAGGCCACATGCGTAATTGGATGGAAAGGGTGCGCGACCGCAAGCAACCTAATGCTCCTGTTGAGGCCGGGTATTCGCATGCTATCGCTGTGATCATGGCTAACGCTGCGGTTCATACCGGAATGAAAGCAACCTTCAATGAAGCCACACAAGAAGTGATGGCTGGCGGAAAAATTTTTAAATATTAATACATGAGTAGTTCTAATTTCACACTAAAAAAAGGGGCAATCGTATTGTCCCTCTTTTTATTTACTTGTAGTTCAGTGATTGCACAGAAGGCTATAAAGTTTGTTACCGATGAAGAAAATAAAAAAGTAGATGTGATTATTGACGGCAAGTTATTTACCTCCTACACCTACCCTTCTGATCTAGACAAGCCAGTATTATACCCAATCTATACTTCTAAAGGAACCGTGATCACTCGTGGGTTTCCTATAGATCCAAGACCCGATGAACGTGTTGATCATCCACATCATGTTGGGCTTTGGTTTAACTATGGAGACGTGAACGATCTTGATTTCTGGAACAACTCCTACGCAATACCTGCCGATAAAAAATCAGAGTTCGGAAGTATCCGTCATCAAAAAATTGTAAAGGCCGAAGACGGTAAAAGCAAAGGGACACTAATGGTAACAACCAACTGGGTTGATTCAAAAAACAATGTACTCTTAATTGAGGAAACGTCTTTCGTGTTCAGTGGAACGGATAACCTTCGAGCCATTGATAGAACCACAAAGCTTACTGCACAAAAACAAAAAGTTGTGTTTGAAGATAGTAAGGAAGGCATGATGGGCATCCGGCTTGACCGCGCCTTTGAAGAGCCGTCAACAAAACCAGAGGTATTTACGGATGCCAGCGGAAAACCAACTACCGTAGCAGCACTTAATAATGATGGTGTAAACGGGATTTATAAAAACAGCGAAGGTTTTGAAAAAGGTGATGTGTGGGGCAAACGTGCTGATTGGGTTTCTCTGTCCGCTACAAAAGCAGGCGAGCCTATTACTATAGCCATAATCGATAACAAGAAAAATATTGGCTATCCTGCCCATTGGCATGCACGTACCTATGGATTGTTTGCGGTAAATAACCTTGCAGCAAAATCATATATACCAACAGATTACGAAATGAAGACTACGCTTGAGCCTGGTCAATCAATGACATTTAAGCATCGCATTTTGTTAAGTTCTGGAAGTTTTATTACTGACGAAGAGATGAACAAAGAGTTCAATAACTTTAACAAATAAAAAAATCGCTAACTATGAGTTCATTCATTCAAAATCTATTTTCATTACAAAACAAAACCGCAGTTATTACAGGTGGTACGGGCGTATTAGGCTCTTCAATGGCCATGGCTCTGGCGCAAGCTGGGGCTAATGTTGCCATTATTGGTCGAAGGAAAGAAGCGGGCGAAACACTCGTTGAAGAAATCCGAAAAGCCGGTGGCAAAGCCCTCGCAGTTCAAGCCGATGTGCTTCAAATTGAAGATCTTAAATCGGCAAAGGAAAAAATTATCTCTTCTTACCGTACTATTGATATTTTAATCAATGCTGCTGGGGGAAATATGCCAGGTGCTACGATACCACCTGATAAAACTTTTTTCGATTTAGATCCAAAAGCATTTCAACAAGTAGTTGATTTAAATTTATTAGGCACTGTGCTACCCTCTCAAATATTTGGAGAAGTTATGGCAGCAAAGAAAACAGGTGTGATTATTAATATCTCTTCCATGTCCGCTTTCCGTCCTATCACCAGAGTAGTTGGCTATTCCGCAGCGAAGGCTGCCGTTAGCAATTTTACAGGATGGCTGGCTATTGAAATGGCTAAAAAATATGGAGCCGGAATTCGCGTCAACGCCATTTCGCCTGGATTTTTTATTACAGAACAAAATCGTGCTCTATTAACAAATACTGACGGATCACTAACTGCGCGCGGAGCTTCGGTTGTGCAAAATACGCCCTTCGGCAGATTTGGAGAACCCGAAGAATTAATTGGAACCTTGTTGTGGCTTTGTTCAGATGCTTCCAAATTTGTTTCAGGTGTGGATGTACCTGTTGATGGTGGCTTCAATGCATTTTGCGGAGTTTAATTTTTTATTCTTAATAAAGAGAAGAAAGTGACTAAGACTAAATTTTTAGGGAAAGATTTCCTGCTGCAATCTGAGGCTGCTATTAAATTATATCATGATCATGCCGCCAATCAACCCATCGTTGACTATCATAATCATTTATCACCAAAAGACATTGCTGAGAACAGACAGTTTACAAACCTAAGCGAAGTATGGCTGGATGGCGACCATTATAAATGGCGAGCCATGCGCAGCAATGGTGTAAATGAAAAATATTGCACCGGAGATGCAAGCCCCGAAGAAAAGTTTATGAAATGGGCAGAGACCGTTCCCTATACGATGCGCAATCCATTATATCATTGGACGCATCTAGAATTAAAAAATTATTTCGGCATAACGAAAGTACTCAACGGTAAAACAGCAAAAAGCATTTATGATGATTGCTCGGCTCAGTTGCGAACCGATGAGTTTAAGGTTCAGTCCCTATTAAAGATGATGAAGGTTGAAGTGGTGTGTACAACGGATGATCCGTGTGATGATTTGGCTTATCACATTAAGCATGGTAATGCAGGGGGCATAAAAATGTTTCCGACATTTAGGCCCGACAAAGCTTATGCCTTCGAAGATCCAGCCTCGTACAATGCCTATCTAAAAAAATTATCTGAAGCTTCTTCAATAGATATTCAGTCACTTAGCGATTTATTAAAGGCGCTCGACAACAGAATTGCTTTCTTTACAAAACATGGCTGCCGCGCATGCGATCATGGATTGGAGTTCATTCCATTCAGTAACTTATCACAAGCTGATGCTACAGCTTTATTTGCAAAAGTCTTAAAAGGAAAAATCCTCGATGCGAATGAAGTTTTGGGACTACGATCTTTTGTGTTAACCCATCTTTGCAGGCAATACCATACACAAGGTTGGGTACAACAATTTCACGTTGGCGCGTTGCGCAACAACAGTTCGCGCATGAAGCGCACGCTTGGCGCGGATATTGGTTTCGATTCGATTGGTGATTTCTCGCATGCCTATGCCATGTCAAAGTTTTTTGATCGGCTTGATAGTGATAATGAGCTTACTAAAACTGTTATCTACAACTTGAATCCAGCCGATAATGAATTGTTTGCCACCATGATAGGTAATTTTAATGATGGCTCTTCCCCTGGAAAAATTCAATGGGGCAGCGGCTGGTGGTTTCTTGATCAGAAAGACGGGATGGAAAAACAAATCAACACGTTATCAAACATGGGTTTGTTATCGCGATTCATTGGTATGATTACTGACTCAAGAAGTTTTCTCTCCTTCCCACGGCACGAATATTTTAGAAGAATACTCTGCAATTTAATAGGCACCGATATAGAGAATGGTGAGTTGCCTGATGATATTGAATTTATTGGCAAAATGGTGGACGACATCTGTTACCATAATGCAAAATCCTATTTTCAATTTTAACTTTGAAAAAGTGTTTCGAAACTAATCCTCTTTATGAGATCGATCTTTAGATTTTTTCTTCTTACCCTAATGTTATCCTGCTCCAGCCCCAGTGAACAATTGACCGCCACAGTGAAATTGATCACACTCGACCCCGGTCATTTTCATGCGGCCTTAGTGCAGAAGTCGATGTACAACAATGTTGATTCGGTTGTGCATGTATATGCGCCTGAAGGCAATGACGTAGTATTGCATTTGAACAGGATCAACGGATTTAACACGCGACAGGAAAATCCAACCCATTGGAAAGAGGAAGTCTATTATGAAAATGATTTTTTTGAAAAAATGCTTGCCGAAAAAGCTGGCAACGTAGTCGTGCTTTCAGGGAACAACCTGAAAAAGGCTGAGTACATTTCAAAATCACTTGAGGCAGGATTTAACGTACTGGCCGATAAACCAATGATTATTGAAAGTAAAGACTTTGAAGGGTTGAAAAAATCATTCGCTACTGCTAAAAAAAATAACTTACTTCTCTATGATATCATGACCGAGCGTTATGAAATTTCTACCATGTTACAGAAAGAGTTTTCTATGTTGCCTGAAGTATTCGGTACGTTACAAGAAGGCACACCGGAAAATCCTGCAGTAACGAAAGAAAGTGTGCATCATTTTTATAAATATGTTTCGGGAAGTATTCTACAGAGGCCAGCCTGGTTTATGGATGCCTCTCAACAAGGCGAAGGAATTGTTGATGTAATCACGCATTTGGTTGATTTGGTACAATGGGAATGTTTTCCTGAACAAATCATTGACTATACAAAGGACATCGAAATTACCAAGGCAAGTCATTCAGCAACTGCCATGACATTGAGTGAGTTTAAAGCAATTACAGATTTAGATCAATTCCCTGACTACTTAAAGAAAGATGTATCGAATGATACGATTCTTAACGTTTACTCAAATGGAGAGATTAACTACAAGTTGAAAAACGTTCATGCAAAAGTTTCTGTAATCTGGAACTATAAAGCTCTTAAAGGCGTAGGCGATACACATTACTCGATTATGCGGGGCACAAAGGCAAATCTCATTATTAAACAGGGTGCCGAGCAGCACTATAAGCCAACATTATATATAGAGGCTTCAAACAATGCTAATATTGAAAGTGCACTTCAGAAAAATTTAAAAACGGTTCAGGCAAAGTATCCAAGAGTTGAGTTAAAGAAAATAAGTACGGGTTGGGAGGTTGCTATTCCTGAATCTTATAAAGAAGGTCATGAAGCCCACTTTGGCCGCGTGACTGAAAAGTTTCTTGAATACCTACAAAACAAAAATATGCCAGCCTGGGAAGTGCCTAATATGATCGCAAAGTATTATACCACCACGAAGGCACTGGAGTTGGTAAACAAAAAATTAAATTAATTTCACTAACGCTCTTGTGCCTGTAGTCCTTCTTACAAACAAATGGTGACCTCGGCAGGAATCCCCGCCTGACTGCGTCATGGAGGGCAAGCCTGCCTGACTGCGTCACGCAGGCAGGGAACCTGAGTCCTTCAAAGCCTTTAACTTCTTCTTTCCAGAAGATCCTTTAAAATATTTCTCTCTTGCTCTAGCAGACGAATAATCGGGATGAGCTTCATTATAAAAAATAACCCAAGGATTGAATGCTTTTGTATATCTATTCTTCCCTCTATTATGTTCAATCAATCTCCGAGCTGGGTCGCTCGAGATTCCAACATAAATCTCCTCATTGATAAAGTTATGAAGAGCATAAACAAAAATGGTGACCCCGGCAGGAATCCCTGCCTGACTGCGTCACGCAGGCAGGGAACCTGAGTCCTTCAAAGCCTTTAACTTCTTCTTTCCAGAAGATCCTTTAAAATATTTCTCTCTTGCTCTAGCAGACGAATAATCGGGATGAGCTTCATTATAAAAAATAACCCAAGGATTGAATGCTTTTGTATATCTATTCTTCCCTCTATTATGTTCAATCAATCTCCGAGCTGGGTCGCTCGAGATTCCAACATAAATCTCCTCATTGATAAAGTTATGAAGAGCATAAACAAAAATGGTGACCCCGGCAGGAATCGAACCTGCATCTTCAGAATCGGAATCTGAAATTCTATCCATTGAAATACGGAGCCATGTGACACATACTTCTTCTATTTATTATGCAAGTACTAAAAAAAATTAGAACCTGCATCTTCAGAATCCCTGCCTGACTGCGTCTCGCAGGCAGGGGAATCTGAAATTCTATCCATTGAAATACGGAGCCATGTGACACATACTTCTTCTATTTATTATGCAAGTACTAAAAAAAATTAGAACCTGCATCTTCAGAATCCCTGCCTGACTGCGTCTCGCAGGCAGGGGAATCTGAAATTCTATCCATTGAAATACGGAGCCAGAAAAATAGAAGCGCAGCACAAATGTATGACAATCGGATCATTTTATAATAAACTGACCATTGTGACTAAAAATAATTTAATTTTTTTTTAGCACTACTTTTATCTAAACACTCATTGATTTGATAACCATCATCAATGCGAAGAGTTGTTAATCATAAAAAACCTATTTAGTAAAAAGTGTTCATACGCGCTGCATCGCAACTTTTTTCAAACTGTTGTGTCTCCAATTATTTACTAAGTGATAAGCAACTATATTTTTTTTATCAAAAAATTGTTTGATGATCCACTCATGCAACTGCTTCGCAAACGTGAAAACGAAGCTGAACATTTGTTTTATAAACAAATTGTTATTTATTTCAACTCAGTTTTCAATAAATATGTTTAACTAAAAAACAAAAATGCTATGGCAAAAAAAGCAAAGAAAGCCGCAAAAAAGAAAGTAGCTAAAAAAGCTGCTAAGAAGAAAGTTGCTAAGAAGGCAAAAAAAGCAACTAAGAAAAAGAAGTGAGTTGACACTCATTAAACAAAAAAAGGTTGGTAGTGATACCAACCTTTTTTGCTTTTAAAGATATTCCTCAATAATCATTCTACTTCTCTCCGTATGATGCATACAACAATTAATGGTTTTCCAAGTTTTATTACTCTAACAACTCACTCAGGAGTAAAATTAGTGTGACGTAATTAGAACTTATAATTATACCCAAGCCTAATAACCTGAGTTTCGAGATAGTCGGTGCTTACAAAATAAAAACCATCGCCTTGAACTTCTCGCTTTATCACTAGAGTATTAAATAGATCCGAGCCATTCAAAAAGACTTCTCCTTTGCCTTGTTGAATTGTTTTCTTAACACCGATGTCCATGGTATAACGGGCATAAATCTTTCCTTGTGGAATAATATCAGGAGCGAGGTAAGATCCGGTAAACTGAACATCCACACTCTCAGGCAAATGGAAAAGACCATTCAGTTTTATGCTTCCTGAATTAAGCTGCTGTTCAGGTGCAGAAAAGGTGTTCTCGACCGGATACTTGTTATCGACCGTAAATGCATCAACCGTTTTGCGATAGCCATTCAAGTTTAGACTTAGGTTTGCAATCTTTCCAATATTTTGAGAAAGGATAACTTCAAATCCAGACATGTAACTTCTTCCAGCATTTTGAAAAATAGTATAAATCAAATTGCTAGGCGGAACGGTACTGGCAATTCGGGTAATAGTGGCTTGAGTCTCTTTATGGTATAGAGAAGAATATAAATATCCTTGATCCCAATTTGTCTTATAACCCAATTCATAACTGCTGGTAAACTGAGGTCGTAGCCCAGGGTTTCCTACTTTAATTATTTCAGCATCATCATATTTTGGAAAAATTCGAATGTCAACTTCATTCGGACGGTCTACCCTCCGATTATAAAAAAATGAAAGTGTATTGTTAGTATTGATCTTGTAGGCCAGCCTAAGGTTTGGGAAAGGCTGCGTATAATTATATCCATCACTTTTATAGGTGACATGATCGGGGTTTACATCATAGAATATTTTAACATACTCAAGCCGCAAACCTGCCTCAACTTCAAAATCCTTATTTTCAAAAACATAATTACCATACACTGCAGGTATAAGTTCGCTATAATCGGCCCAACCGCCTGCATTCACATCCAAAGGAGAATTAAGGCCCGGAATAAATTGCATATTGGTTGGAATGAACCTGTAACGAAATTTAATACCAGTTTCAAAGCGACCATATTTTAGCGGCTGCACGTAGTCAGCATTAAGATCAAAAACATTTTCATCCGAAATCAATTTAAATGCATCCAGCCCTGTAAACGTAGGCATCACATTCGTAAAAAAATACTTTTCATCTTCGCGATGAAAGGTATAGTTCAATCCACCATTAAATGATCTGCCGGGCTGCTTAAACTTATGTTGCCAGGCTGCGGTAGCGGTTACCGTAGTTTTTAATTCGTCTTCTAAAAATTGCCAAAGCCTTAAACGCTCAGATAAATCGGAATTAAAAAAAGGCTCATCTCCTTCGTCTAAGATTTTTTCACTACTAAATAATCCTGATAAGGTAAACGTATTGAATTGATCCTTATACCAATCTATTCCAGCTTTGCCCGTTACAATATTGGTTGTTCTGTTTCTATTAGTTTGCTGGCGGATGGTATCCCCATTCTCATAATAGCGATCCACAAACTCATTTTTATTTACAGTTTTGGTATACAGATTGTCGGCCTGTAAAAAGATATTTGTTTTCTTTTTCCTGTAGTTCAATGAAATTGATGGGTTAATTTTTGGTGTGGCTTGATACTGCGGTCGCATGTCAGGATAATTTTCCTTCTTTATCCAAAGTGCGCCAGCCCCCAAGGTTAAACCAGCTTTTCCGTTAAACCCCTCCGCAACATTTTTTTTGTAAATGATATTGATGATACCCGCATTCCCGTTTGCATCAAATTTGGCTGAAGGATTATTAATGATTTCAATTCGTTCAATGGCCGATGCGGGTATGTTATCAAGGCCGCGCTGGTTTCCAAATCCGGTTAGGGCGGTTTGTTTCCCATCAATCAATACGGCTACACGATCATTGCCCCGCAAAAGAACAGATCCCTCCTGGCTAATGGTTACACCCGGAAGAGTCTGCATCACTTGTAACAATGATCCACCACTCTGATTTACATTATCCGAAACTGAAAATGTTTTCTTATCTAAAGTTTCAGCCACGGCATCACGGGTACCTTCCACAACTACTTCATTTAGTGCAGTTACATCTTCATTTAGTTGTATGATGCCCAAATCCAAAAAGGAGCTTAGTTTGCCAATCAAAATTGATTGCAAATAGTTTTTATACCCAATGTAAGATACTTCCAATAAGTAGTTTCCAGGTTTGGCGTTTGATATTGTATAGCGGCCTTCCTCATTCGTAACAGTGCCAGTATTAAATGCTTTGTCTTTTTCAGTTAAGATAACAACATTGACATAGGGTAAATTCTGCCCTGAAGCATCATGGATTACACCAGAGATAGTAACCGACTCAACTTGAGCAAATGTGATAAATGATTGAGCAATCAATATTATTACAAATCCGAACCTTCCCATTTTACAATTTTAAGGACAAAATTAGTCAATGCAATCCCTTAACTAAGCTGATTAAACTGCTATTCGCAACTTCAAGCAATTCTATAAGAGCTAAGCAAAGTGATAATTCTGAAAAGATTCTGAATTGTGGGAAGAGTAAAATATTCTTATTATAAAAAACTCGTATTCGAGGTTTTTGTTTTATTATTAATGACGTGTAACACTATTATAAGTCTAGTGATGCCTCAAAAATAGTGTGTCCCAACTTCTTACTACAAACCCTTTAACTAATTGCCCAGTGCTAAAATCAGTGCGCGTAAGTGGCGTTGGTTTGCTAACCTTCAGCCTATTTGAATGTGCAAATCTTGTTCCTATCAGCACTCCTGCTGACGTTACAAGCCGAAGAAGACTTTTATAGAATAAAGAGCATCTACTAGTTGATTGGTGTAACTCATCCTAAAATTTTAAGGCTAATCATTCCAACCAAAAAGCCAAGGCTGGCTCCCAATGCCGGAACCCAACTCTTCTTAAGTTGCGACATCGGTGCTATATCTTGAAAAATAAGGTAGATCAAACCACCGCCAGAAAATAACATGAGTGCGCCAATGGTTATATGCATGCCTGTTAAAAAATAATACCCTATTAGCGCTGAAATCACGCCCGAAAAACTGAGTAGAAAAAAAATGAATAAGCACTTGCTAACAGTAAAGGTGGTTTTCATACCCAGAAAGGCATTGAAAGCTTCTGGGAAATTTTGAATGCCAATGATAATTGCTAACAGTACTCCCAAATTAGTATTAGCTGCAAACACAGCGCCCAGTGCTATTGATTCCGGAACAAAGTCTAACATCATACCCAACAGTTGTGAAATCGTTCCGCCTCTCTTCTGCAGGTATCGATCGATAAAGAAAAAAGCTACCGCACCGGCAGCAAATGATAGCACGATCCATGGTAGCGTCAAAGCCTGCATTCCTTCGGGCACTAATACTAACGCCACCGCTGCAAATAGAATACCCCCGCCAAATGCGATAGCGGAGTGGATGATCTCAACTTTTAAGAGACCGCTCTTAACATGTTCTCCAAAATGATAAGCCAACATGCCACCTAAAAAAACGGTTGATCCAGAAAAAAATGAGTACAATATAATACGGTGTAAATCTGTCATGCACTCAAGGTGCAAGAATGTTTAATAGCTCAAACCTTTAATGGATATGGGAAAAAGAAAATCTACTAACACATTATGATGCGCCTGGCTTACATGCTCCTTAAATGACTTCATACATTGATGCATGGCTGCCACATAAGGGGCAGGAAGTAATGCCAATATATCTTCCAGTTTTTTTAATTCATTTTTAATGGCATGCTCGCGTTGACCCTTTCCAATTGGGAGTCTGTAATCCAGGTTAATCATGTTTTCCGAAAAATCAACTTCAACATCTTTAAAAAATTCAGTGAGTAACGGATCTCCACAAAATGATTTAACATGAGTTAGTTCGATGGCGGCCTGCTTTTCAACATCATCCAAATAGCCATTTTGGTTAGCAGCCAGTAACGATACATAAGCTGGGAATTGGAGAAGCATCTTATATTCTGTTGGGTATAAATTCTTAAACTGTATCATATCGCTTTTTTATTCGTTTCTATTTAAAGGGCATCTCTGAAAACCCTTGCTTTCATTACCTCAGCCCCTGCCCCTTCTACAAAAGAGAAGGGTAAGCGGAGTTTTTAGAGATGCACTAAATTCAATTGGGCATCTAATCCGTATTGAAGTCCGCATGAAAGCAATAAATTTTGCATTATAAGTTATGTTTTTTGCCTTTACCCCTGAAAAGCATAACCAAACTTAATGTTGTGATTGAAACAACCCACGGTGTCCAACCGATGCTTCTATAACTTCCATTCATCACATATTGATTCTAAAATAGTCCATAAGAAAAATTATCAAAATCAGTCAAACCCTGAATAATGCAATAATCATTAGTTTCAGTCTTTGGCGCGTGATGCAAGTTTGGAATAGTAAAGCACCGATGTGTTACACAATTCTGAATATGAATTGCATCTTTCACACTTTTGTGATGCGAACAATACGAGTTGGATATTTAGATAACCCTTGTAGAATCATTTTTACCACTGCTTGTAAGCAATCATCCATCGGCTGATATAAATTGAGGTGTTCTTACATGGGTAACAATGGCCCGGTATTGCCAGTGATTGTAGCCCACCCAAGTGAAGCCATAGCAACACAGTTTTGGATGAAACTTTTTCTGCCTGTGCCATAGCGGTTGAGTAAGATATTGCAGTGAATAGAATACCCATGTTTTCATAAATCGTACCTTATCCAGATACCTCTTGGGCGCAAGGCAAATAGAATGGCTACTGCTAGCACTATCCTGAGATTGCATTGCGCTCGCGTGCACTAGTTATTTTGTGCGCACCTTTCGTTGCATTGGTTTCGATAGCTATTTTTTTCCTTCCAGTGTTTTTAAAAGCAACTTGGCTGCTTCCACTGAAGAGCCTGGATTTTGACCTGTAATTAATAATCCATCTTGTTTTACATAAGATGCCCAATCAGCTCCTTTGGAGTAATGAGCGCCCTGTTTTGTGAGTGCATCTTCTAATAAAAAAGGCACGACTTTCGTTAATTTAACCGCCTCTTCTTCGGTATTTGAAAAACCAGTTAGGTGCTTGCCTTTTACAAGTGGTTCTCCATTGACTGCTTTTACATTTATCAATGCCGCAGGTGCATGACATACAAAAGCAATTGGCTTTTGATGATTGTAAAACGATTCAATTAATTCGATAGAAGTTTTATCAGTCGCTAAATCCCACAAAGGTCCATGGCCGCCAGGATAAAAAACCGCGTCATAATCATCTTGTTCTATAGCGCTGAGTTTTACCGAATGCGCTACTTTATCGATTAAGACGTTGTCTTTATAAAACCTTTCGGTGGCAGGCGTTTGAGCATCTGCCAATTCACTTTTGGGATCGACCGGTGGCTGACCTCCTTTTGGTGATGCAATGGTTATTTCTACTCCGCCATCTGCCAAAACATAATACGGTGCCGCAAATTCTTCAACCCAAAAACCAGTTTTTTCTCCTGTATCTCCCAGTGCGCTGTGAGATGTTAATACCATTAATACTTTCATATCCGTTTATTTTTTATAGTTATTCTTAAATTTTCACAATCATTTTTCCCTTATTCTTCCCTTCAAATAAATCGAGAAATGCCTGTGGTATGTTATCAAATCCTTCAACAACAGTTTCGGTAAAGGTTAATTTTTTATCACGCAGCCAGGCCGTGAGTTGTTTTGTAGCAGCGGGAAATTTTTCCGCAAAATCACCAACAATAAAACCACGCATCGTGGCACTTTTGGTTAGCAGTAAGGGCTGCAAGCGAGGGCCAAGGGCCACTTTTGTTTAATTGTAAAGCGAGATTGCACCGCAAACTGGCAATCTTGCGTACTTATTAATGTTTGCTAACACAGCGTCTGAAATCTCGCCACCTACATTGTCGAAGTAAATGTCCACTCCTTTGGGGCAGGCACTTTTCACAGCTTCTTTTAAATCCTTTGTTGTTTTATAATTGATGGCATGATCAAATTTAAATGTTGATGTAAGCAGGCCTACTTTTTCATCTGAACCCGTGATGCCAATCACTTTGCAACCCAGCAATTTACCAAGCTGACCCACCACCGTTCCAACCGCTCCGCCTGCCCCGGACACAACAATTGTTTCACCTTCTTTCGGCATGCCTATTTCAGTTAATCCTAAATATGCAGTAAGGCCGGTCATTCCTAAAATGCCTAAATAACTTGATAATTTAGCATCACTCCCATTTACTTTTTGCAGGTATTTTCCGCTAGAGGTTTGATATTCCTTCCAATCTAAATTCCCTGAAACAAAATCCCCTTTTTTGAAATCTGCGTGTTTGCTGTCAGTCACTTCAGCTATGATGCCCGATTGTATGGGTTTATTTAATTCAAATGGGGGAACATAAGATTTAGCGTCATTCATTCTGCCGCGCAAATATGGATCGACAGAAACATAAGCTGTTTTTAATAAAATCTCACCGTCTTTTGCAGTCGGAATTTCTTCGCTAGTAATTTTAAAATCACTTAGTGTCGGTTTTCCGTGTGGGCGTTTGTTTAAAAGAATTACTTTATTCATTGTCATAATTTTTTTTAAAATATAAACAGTTACCAGGGCGATCAGTACAAGATAGAAGGGCATCTCTAAAAACCTTTGCTTTCATTACCTCAACCCCTGCCCCTTCTACCAAAAGAGAAGGGTAAGCGGAGTTTTTAGAGATGCCCAGAATTCAAAGTTGCATATAGATCAGGCCTTACATGTTACCTATTTTCTTTAATGAGTTGCATCTATCTCACTTTTGTGTATAACTGGCTAAGTAAGCCTACTCTTTATATGTTGCCTCTAGAGGAACTTACTCTTCAAGATAACTGACCGTTTCCAATTTCAATTCTCTGGAAAATTCATACACTCGCGGAATACCGTTGGCAATATTTACGTCAACAATTTCAGTAGCACTGATATTTTCCAAATACATCATCAATGCCCGTAAGTTATTACCGTGGGCAACAATTAAGATGTTTTTATCTGTTTTTAACTGAGGTTTAATAGTTGCTTTATAATATGGAACCACCCTGTTGTAAGTTTCTTTCAAGCTCTCTCCGTTGGGTGGAAAAGTTTCATAACTTCTTCTCCGTAAAAGAACTTGATCTGTATCATATTTATCTGCTGTTTCTTTTTTATTCAAGCCCTGCAGATCGCCATAATTTCTTTCATTCAGAGTAGCAGACCGAACAACAGGAATATTTTTTCCCATTTCATTTAAAATTATAGCCAGTGTAAGAATGGCTCTTTTCAATACGGAAGTGTATGCAATATCAATGATGTAATTCTCCAACCGAATACAGGCTCGCCTCGCCTCTTCTTCGCCCACAGGCGAAAGGTCAACATCCACTTCGACTGTAAACTTATTTTCAAGATTCCAGGTAGATTGGCCGTGGCACAATAAAATAAGTACGGGCATGGTATTAATTTATTCCTTTATTGTTTTTTCATATTTCATCGTAACTCGATAGCTATTCGACAGTGTTACACGTTGCCGTAGATGACTTCCTGCACCATTACGCATGCTCACAGACTTACAATCAATGCGGATAATCTATCCTTAAAATTTTGAAGTTTATTCAACTCCTCAACTTGTTCTATTGAATACCATAAGCCTAATTCTACTACCATGAAATTATTTTCTGTATGTGTCAACTTCGCTAACTCATTGCATTGATGAGTAATCTTAATCTCGTGTTCGTAAGCAAGCTGTATAACTTCTTGTAAATTTTTAAATTCAATTTTGGGCCGCGATAAAGCCGCAGTAATGGGCAACACGCCATTTGCAGCTAGTATATTCCTTGCTTTTTGAGTATGAACAAGTTCTTCTTTGCTGTAATTTGAAAACAACTTTCCTGCACCTGTAAACCCAGTACTGAATAACCAAGTTGCCATTGCCAAATATACCCTCGAAGAATATTCCTCTTGTTCTACCCGGTAATTAAGCAACTTTACGATTGCTTCGCTTAAAAACATTAACTTGTTTTCCATAACATTTTATCGAGTTTTGTAAGTGAGTTATACGGAATAAAGCTGACCCAATATGTATTCGGAAAGGTTACACTATTCCATAAATTAGTTGTATCGTTTACATATTTTTTAAACAGGTGAAGTCGCATTGGAGACAAAAATGTTAGCTTGCTTTCCCTAACCTCAATAACCCAACTTGCCTTGGGCATTCACTCAGGATATGTGCAAAGGGAAATTAAGGTTAGGACTTTACCTTGCTCAAGGCGACTCCGGCAGCAGTCAATATTACAATTGCGCCAAAACTTGCTGTGCTAAAAAAACAGATCGCTTTTTGCTTGGCTAACCGTTTAAATTAAGGGCATCTCTAAAAACCCTTGCTCTCATTACCTCAACCCCTGTCCCTTCTACAAAAGAGAAGGGTAAGTGGAGTTTTTAGAGATGCCCTTAATTCCATAATTTACCCAGCAGGCCTGCAGCGTTAAGGTAAGATAAACCGAATAGCCATGCCTGTACTTTTGTGTTTTGATAATCTGATAGTAATTTTTGTAGCTCATTCTCTTGTCTATTTAATTCGCTACTGGCTATTTGCTGTTCTTTAAATCTGTTTTGCAAAATTTCTAAAGTTTCTTTATACAAAGCAATGTTGTCTTCTTGTGCTGTTAGTTGAAGTTTCAAACGACTCAATTCTAATTTTGCAGTTAGCGATTCTTGGTAAAATTGAGTCGACTTATCATCCAGTTGTTTGCTGTATTGTTCAGATTGCAGTTGTTGTACTTCATTCTTTCTATCTTCGGCAAGCATAAGCGGAACTTTCACATTCAAACCGGTAAAACTATATCCAACCCATGAATTGGATTTAACAAGATTAAACTCATTGCTAAATTGATTTGCATCCAAAAAACCTTTCAAACTAACTAATGGAATGTATTTGGCTCATTCAGTTTGTTGCTGTAGAAGTGCCAATTGTTCTTGCAACAAGAAGCTGCTTAAAAATAGGAATACTAAGCTCCCCGGAATATAAATCCATACTTGAAGGTTGCAAAGCAGTAATAGTAGTATCACCCATTTTGTACTCTTTACCGGCTTTAATAATTTGTGCAATTACTCTATTCGCCATAAGTATATCTTACCCGCTACTCATTTTTGATTCCAATGAACGCTCACAACAACTTCATTGCGTCTTTCCCAAAATTGATAGGGTGCACTGTAACCCAAAAAACGAAAATTACCATAATATTCTATTCCATTCGCTATCAAGGCACGTTCCAATTTGACTGTGTATGATTTAATTTCATCATCATTGGCATATCCACCAAACCGAATGGCTGCCACGTATTCTTCGGCCGTGGTACTAATTGTTATAGATGAATCCTTTGGTTTCGGTAAATTGTCTTTCGTGTAATTGGTCGGCATTACAAAACTCATGGTTGATAATGAATCATTAATATCCATGTGCACCGGAGAAGTCATGGCTATATTTTTATTGGATTGATTGCCTCCAAAAATAAATGATGCCAATTTTCTAAATCCTGACAAGGATAATTCTTTATACGTTTTTACAGCCATTGAAATGGTAGCCATTGTAGCCGGAGGATAAAGCCGTATCTCAAAATTCGTTTCAGTTTTGATGATTCGATAGGGTTGTGTTTCTGTAGTTGCCATATTAAAATAAGCTTGAGTAGAGATTAATGCAGTGACCAATATACCGACTATAATAATGATGGATTTCATGTTGATATTTTAAGTAGGATTACACAGCGATAAATTCATTCGCCAACTTTATCCATTATTATAGGCTCTTTAATTAATCTGTTTTTGAATCTGGGTATTCCATTGTTTTGGTCAGAAAGAATTTGTAACAAATTATTTATTCACATTATTGCAGTTTTTAAAAGCCCCATCTTTATTCTTCATCAACCAAAAGTTTTTTTCGCTATTCATATTCTTGTTGTGATATGAGGCCTGAAGCAAAACGTTTTTGTAATATGTATAGTGCAGTGCCCCTTTTTGTTCTTTGACCCGGAATATTATAAGGAGTTAAAAAAATCCAGAATATTAGCAGCAACCAAATAAACCACCATATCACGTGCATTTCCCAAAAATGATAACCATCGTAAACCATAATTTATATTTAAGGAGCGTTGTTTTACTCACATAATGATTACACAACAATCCGGTGTATTTACATGTATCACATATTCTGTATTCAACCTTTTATCCGATTCCCTTAAAAAGAGCCACTAAAAAAGCAGCGCAAATACACCCGAGCCGCCATTTCAAATTACTTTCGATGCCAAATCATAATTGCTGAATAGATTCCTATTAACTACCAGGAATAATTTTCAGCTACCACGCGGATGTAAACTTGCAACTATCAAAAAGAAATTCTTTTACACATTCTGCAAAAGAAGTTGCATGGATCACACATCAGAATAAAGTGCAGGTTATAAAGTGTATATTCGGCACAAGCATAAAACTTTGATCCTGACTGTTAATGGCAGCTCTTCCAGTACCAAAGTGATAGTGCTTGAACCATACCTAACTCTGAAAAAGGACATTAAACACAGCCGCTCCTCTTAGGCAATCAAGCTAATCCGATGAATATCAAATACCCTCTTGAAAATATCCAAACATTGTCTATCAAGGAGATTGTAACTTCTTTTCAAACCGATGCAGCTAGCGGCATCACGAGTGCCGAAGCAACAAAACGCACAAAGAAATTTGGAGACAATGTTTACCAGATTCAAAAAGAAAAGAGCATTTGGCGCATCCTGTTGCAACAATTTGTAAGCCCTATCGTCTACCTGCTGGTTTTCGGTGCAGCGGTTTCGTTCTATTTTAAAGACTACTTAGAAGCTATTGCGATTGTTGCTGTCATTTTCATTAATGCGCTTATCGGCTTTTTAATGGAAATGCAGGCACGAAGTTCGATGCACGCCTTGCGGGAAATGGATGTCATCAAATCTAACGTGATACGGGAAGGAAAAGTGATGAATATTCCTGCTAAAAAGTTGACGCCCGGAGATATCATTATGCTGGAGGCTGGCGATGTAATTCCGGCTGATGGTAGACTTATCGAAGCCAATCAGCTTCAATGTGACGAGTCGTCCCTTACCGGAGAATCTCTTCCAACAACAAAACGTATTGAACCACTTGCCAAGGATACTGCATTGGGAGATCAGGTCAACATGGTATTTAAAGGAGCATCCGTGATGAATGGCAATGGTAAAGCAATCATCACGGGCATTGCCGAACATACGCAATTAGGAACGATCACATCGTTGGTGGAAAGTTCAGCTTCTACGGCAACACCACTCGACAAAAAACTCAATGCGCTAAGCAAGAAGTTGATCTGGATCACCTTGGCGATGACATTGATCTTTGCGATTACAGGAATCATTCAAGGCAAGGATTGGGCCTTGATTCTTAGGACTTCCATTGCATTAGCAGTAGCTGCTATTCCTGAAGGACTGCCCATAGTAGCAACTATTGCGCTTGCCTATGGAATGCTGCTGATGGCGAAACGCAATGCGATTGTAAAAAAACTTTCTGCCGTTGAAACGCTGGGCAGCACGAGTGTGATCTTAACGGATAAGACCGGAACTTTAACAGAGAATAAGATTTATGTAGAAACATTTTCTTTTCCTGGAGAGCAGGTGCAGGTAAAGATTGAAAATAGCGTGCTTCGATTTGACCATGGGCAAATTGAACGAAGTAAAGAAAATTTTGAAAAGCTGAGATTAATCGGAACATTATGTAACGATGCGTCTGTTAAAGCCGACACCGAAAAAAAGAAAGCAACGGGTGACCCAATTGAAATTGCCCTTCTTCAACTCACTGCAGCCTCGGGAGCAAATGCCGAAGCATTAAAAAAAGAATATGAACGGCTGAGCGAGGTGCCGTTTAATTCGGACACTAAAATAATGGGCACGTTGCATCAGGGGCCTGAGAAAAACTTTGTTGCTGCGAAAGGTTCAGTGGAAGACTTACTAACCAAATGCAGCCAAATGCAATCCGGTACATCCATTGGGGAATTCACTTCCACTGAAAAAAATAATGTATTATCTGAATCCGAAAAAATGTCTGCAAATGGTCTTCGCGTATTGGCCTTTGCCTATAAAAAAGGAACCATTGAAACCGAAAACTATTTAACCGATCTGATTTACGTTGGGATGATCGGATTTTTAGATCCACCCCGGTTAGATATTAAAGAGACGATCCTAACATGTAGGAAGGCCGGGATCAAGATCGTGATGATTACGGGCGATCATCCCCTAACAGCACTCAACATCGCCAAGAAGACTGGGTTAGTGGAACAGGATGAAGAGAATGTAATTACCGGCAAAGATCTTCCGCCCATGGATACGCTTACTGAAGAATGGAAGAAAAAGATACTCAGCACATCAGTATTCGCGCGAACCACACCAAAGCAAAAATTAGAAATTGAAGATGTCTATCAAAAAGCCGGCAACGTTGTGGCGATGACGGGCGATGGCGTAAACGATGCTCCGGCACTCAAGAAAGCAGATGTTGGCATTGCCATGGGATTGAGAGGCACCGCGGTTGCCAAAGAGACTGCGAGCATTGTACTCAAAGACGATTCATTCATTTCGATTACAGCAGCCATAGCACACGGTCGTGAAATTTTTCAAAACATTCAAAAGTTTGTCATTTACCTGGTCTCTTGTAATATGAGTGAGATCCTCATTGTGACTACACTTGGTTTATTCATTCCTGCCGCTACCCTGCTACCCTTACAAATTCTTTTCCTAAACATAGTCACTGATGTATTTCCTGCCCTGGCATTGGGGCTAGGCCGAGGAGACATTACGGTTATGCAGCGCCCACCAAGGGGGTTCAAGGAAAACATAATCTCTACCAGAGACTGGGTTGTTATTTCAGCCTACGCATTAACCCTCACACTGTCTGTGGTACTGGCTGTTTTGTATTGTAGGTATTACATTACTGCCGATGAGGGTGTATTAAACAACATTGCTTTCATTACCTTGATGTTTGCACAGCTCTTTCACGTATTCAATATGTCTTCACTTCATTCAAAATTAATTGTAAACGAAATCACAACTAATAAATTTGTGTGGTTTGCTTTACTGCTTTGTATTGGTTTGATGGTGCTGATTTTTATATTTCCGCAGATGCGCGAGGTTTTAAAACTGAATTTGCTCAACGCTCAGGTGTGGATCGTTGCCATTACAGCTGGGTTGCTGCCATTGATTGGAGTGCAGGTGTACATAGCGATTTGGAAAAAACTCCAGAACAGCAATAGGAATTAAAATGTATTAGCCTAAATTTTTTGAGTTATGATTCTTTTGCTTAAGGGCATCTCTAAAAACTCCGCCTACCCTTCTCTTTTGGAGAAGGGGTTGAGGTAATGAAAGCAAGAGTTTTTAGAGATGCCCTTAAATAATATAACATCCACAATGATTGCTGCAATTGGCATCATGAAATCTTGATAAACCCCAAATTGTATTGCTGCGGCCAAGCCTACAATTGCTCAAATGGACTAATCAACAAGTATTTTGGGAACTTACTCCCCGTCATTATAAAAAAGCCGAAGGTAAAAATCGTGGAAGGAAAGGGTAATCAAAGTGCTATTGTTCTGTTGAATGAACCCTGAATAAAATAGCTTAGTATTGGATATATAATTAATCCAAACAGGATGAAAAAGTAGGCTAAATAATCTTTTGTTTGAGCAGAAAAACTAAAAGTTAATTTATTGTTTCGAAAAGCATTTAGTAAAATCAATAGTTCCTGTACACTGAAAGCAGCACCAAACACAAAAGCTGATTTATTTACTGTCGCAAAGAATAGGATGTGATAAACCAATCCCATCCATATCCAGAGCAATCCTAGAAAACTTCCTATTAAGGGCATCTCTAAAAACTCCGCTTACCCTTCTCTTTGATAGAAGGGGCAGGGGTTGAGGTAATGAGAGCAAGGGTTTTTAGAGATGCCCTTAATTTATTCTTTAAGAATGTTTAGATCGAATTAAAAGCACTGCGGCAACTCCCAACAGAATTATTACCAGTTGATATGGAAACACTTCTGTATTGTAGTTTTCAAATACGCTGAAGAATTGTTCGGTTGTGAATGGAGTGTTCACGTTGCTGCATCTTTATTTTCAACTTCATCGGTAGATGCTTTATCATCGCCAAGCAGTACTCCCCATTTTTTAAACTGTTCGGTATGGTCAAATATTATTTTAAACACTGCCATCAAAGGCAGCGATAAAAACATGCCCCCAATACCCGCCAACGTACCGCCAACAAAAACTCCGAATAAACTCGCCAATGCATTAATCCTTATTTTAGACCCAACAATAAAGGGCATTAAAATATTATTATCTAAAAGTTGCACTAACGAAATTATTATAAGCACGGTAAATACGGAACCTAAATTAGGTGTAGAACTAAGGGTTAGTAATACACCAATAATATTTCCGATTAGTGCCCCCACGTATGGTATCAAATTGAGGACTGCAAAAATCACGGCAATTAGCACTGCGTATTTTATGCCAAATAGTAATAAAATTGCGCCAAGCAAAATGGTCATATACCCAAACTGTATTAGTAGCCCAATTATGTACCGTTGAATGATAGCTTCAATACTTTTTAATGTTTGTTCAGTCTGGCCACTTTCATCTGGCGGAAACCACATCATCAAAAATCTTTTTAACACATTTTTGTAGTAGAGAATAAGAAAAGCATAGATTGGAAACAAGCCAAAAAATATCAATCCTGTGCTTACCGTTCCTGCAGCATTGTTGAAGAAACTTCCAGCAGAATCAAGAAACCTGTTGGCTTGCTTATTGATTATTTCTGCCTGTTTTGCTGTAGAAAAGGCCGTGTTCGTGCTGAACCAGTTGCTGATTGCAGTGATGTGATTGGCGATATTTTGCTTGATAATAGAAAAATTGTTGATCAATGGTTTCAACTGTAAGCTGATAAAGAATACAATCAATGCAAGAATAATCGTCATTAACAGAATTGTGAGAAAAATAGAAATACTGTTGGGGACTTTTTTGCGGATAAAAAATCTATGAACAGGCAGCAATGCAATGGATGTAACCAATGCCATCAGCACAGGCATAAGGATATCCTGCAATTGAATGATGACCAGCGCAAGCAAAACGATCCCTAATAGTTCTATCGAGCGTTTTACTGTTAAAGGAAGATTCTGTATCATTTTTTGTATTTATTTCGTATTTGAGGTAGTAATGTAACAAAAATTATAAGCTGCCCTACGGGTGTCTTATCTAGCATAGCCAAAGGCAATCCACCAATTAACTGACCCGAAGGTGAGAGCATTAATGCTCTTGCTCCACGCATTGCTACCAAACCTAGGAAAGCTAATAGAGGGCATCTCTAAAAACCCTTGCTCTCATTACCTCAACCCCTGCCCCTTCTCCAAAAGAGAAGGGTAAGCGGAGTTTTTAGAGATGCCCTATAGTTATAAGAATATTCGTAGACTTTTTTGTTGAAGTCCTCTCAATTCTTTAGGGGTTCAGTACATTTCTATTCTCGAAAACAAACTCATCAAATGTTTTAGGCTCAGCGTTGATAATTTTGTAAATCCAGTTAGTTGTTTCAGGTTCTTTTTGAAACCTGGGTAAATAGTGAAGCATGATCATGACGAGGATCAACATCGTTGGCATTTTTTCCTTTCTTTTTACTATATAAAACCTAAGCAGGTTAGGAGATTCGTATCTAATGGTCGTTTTTAAACCTTTGCTCAATTTTTCTGCCATCTCACCAAAAGTAAGTTTTTCGTGATTCGTTAATTCATAAGATTTATTCAAGTGATTTTCGGTTTCTGATAAAATCTTTGCAGCCACTTTACCAATATCTGTTACGTCTATCAACGTAAATTTTGCATTGCCTGCAGGCAGAAATATTCTGTGATGATTTACTAAATCGCTACGCAACGTGGTGGTAAAGTTTTGCATAAAATAAGCGGGACGTAAGAACGTGTACGGTATTTTACTTTCAACTATTAATTTTTCAATTTTATGATGCGGGATTATTTTGCTCTTTTCAACACCCTGAACAGATAGAAAAACGATATGTTTTACACCACATTGAATTGCTATTTCAATGAGAGGTTTGAAGATTTTTGTTACCTCGGAAATCTGAGGCGGTCGTAGCAAGAATAATATTTCACAACCTGCTAAAGCTGGGGTGAAGGAATTTATATCGTTAAAGTCAAAATGAGTTGTTTTAACTTTAAATCCCGAAATAGAAAGT
>Ga0163146_10000475_pt1 | contig 56545 bp, 48 predicted proteins | sample OliLakLV19MP7G1_FD_148648 | JGI IMG/M metagenome (GOLD analysis project Ga0163146, IMG submission 148648) | Freshwater microbial mat bacterial communities from Lake Vanda, McMurdo Dry Valleys, Antarctica - Oligotrophic Lake LV.19.MP7.G1 | ecosystem: Environmental > Aquatic > Freshwater > Lake >... | reverse complement strand
GCCTTCTACAACCCCTCGCGGCGACATTCGTCGCTTGGGTATCTCAGTCCCGTACAATTCGAAAAGCAAGCCGCCGCGGCTATCGCGGCATAACTAAGACACCGTCCACTTTTTCGGGGCAATCCCACCTCAGGTTCAATCCCGTTGCGGCTGTCCTTAGCAGCTACTCATCTTCAAGGTCGAAGAAGTCGTCGTCGACCTCGTATACGTAGAGCGGCGACCTACGCACACCCAACCCCCGTTCGAGAAGGATCTCCACGATTGCCGGGCCGTCGAGGAGCATGATCGTGATCGCGCCTTTGCGATTGGATGCCAGCATCGCATCCTTCGAGAATCGGCTGGTGGTGAGGAAGACCGCGTGGTCGTAGTCGCCTTGAATTGCCCCACGAAAGCGATCGATCTCCGGCCTGCCCACGGCGTTGTCGGTCCATCGCTTCGCTTGGAACGCCGATCGGATGCTGACCGCTCCATGTCGGAAGCCTCCGTGCCCGTCGATCCCGCCGTCCTGGCTCTGCTTTGTGACCAGGACGTTGCGATAGCCAAGCTGCGCGAGGAACTCCTTGCAGAAGTGTTCAAAGGCTCGTGGCGTGAGATCTTTGAGTTCGCCGAGGAGCCGCGCCTTGATCTCCTCGATACTGGCATTCACGAGGTCACGGAGGCTGGCCGGCAGGGGAGTGGGGGAAGGTGCTGCGGTCACCGTGGGCATCGTCACCGCTGGAGTTGGCACAGTGTTGCCGGCCAGTCGGGCACGCCCAAGGCCAAGCTCACCTCCTGGTTGGCGATTGGACCAGCCATACGCCGTTTGTCCAAGCCTACTCTCGCTGATCCTCGGATTTCGCGTCTCGCGATGTGCCATCACGGGGTATTTCAGTGGGGTTTTCGAGACCGAGGTTGGGACCTGGAAGGTAGCGGGGCCGGACAGTTTCGAAGGTGCGGAGGGGCGCTTGAGCCTTGCGTGCGAAGGCCAAGGCACCGTTCCCCGAGCGCAGTGGGCCGCAAGGCTCCTTAGCTTGGGCGGAGCGGCCAGCTCCGCCTCTTTCTTTCAAGGACGAAATGCGGCCCACGGAGACGAGGGGAACGCCCGGATGCCTTGGCCGTAGCGTCACCACGCTGGCGCGCGGAGTGCGGAGTCTTGATCCCGGCCTCGCGGCCACCACGACCAGGCCCGCAGAGCTCGCTTCGTCGCTCGAAGCGGCGACGGCGGTTGGCGGTCTACGACCCGCCGTCGGCCCGCGACTTACGCCCTTTGGCCCTTCATCTGATGCGCCCGAAACGCCACGTACGCGACGATCGAGGCCGCGAGGTAGGCGAACGAAAAGATGATGCCGTTCGTCGAGCCTGAGAGGAAGATGTAGAGCCACAAGGCGAACGAGAGGATCGCAGGGAACGGGTAGAGCCACATGAGAAAGGGCTGCTTCAGGTCCTTGCGGTAGCGGTGAAGCAGGATCACCCCCGCGCACTGCCACAGGAAACACAGCAGCACCTGAACCTGGATGAGCCAGGTCGCGAGCTGGCCGAGGGAGAAGAAGCAGAACGGAACCGCGAGCAGGCCCACGGTCAGAAGGGCCACGTGCGGGAACGACTTCGTGGGATGGAGCTTCGCGAATACCTTGAAAAACTGTCCTTCGCGCGCGGCCGCGAAGGGAATCCGTGAGTACCCGAGGATCACCGCGTAGAGCGAGGCCGCGGCCACGAACTGGATCATCACGGTCATGATGAGCGCAGCGATCTGCCCCTGGGCCGGATCCGCGAAGGTCTTCGAAATAAAGAGCGATGCGATGGTGCGCGACTCCTTCGCTTCCTGCCAGGGCACCATCCCGAGGATCACGGTGGACATCACCATATAGATGAGAGCCACGACAACGATCGACAGGATGATGGCCCGCGGCATGGTGCGGACGGGGTCTTTCACTTCCTCGGCGATGTTACAGACCTGGTTGTAGCCGCCGTAGCTGTACATCGCGAGGATCGCGGTAGCGCCGAGCTTCGCGAAGAAGTCGGCGTTGTATTCGTAGGCCGCATCCGGCCACGCGAAGGCCTGGGCGAACGAGAACTTGAAGAGGCCGGTCACGATCACCCAGCCCACGGTCAGGAAGACAAAGCCGAGGAGGATGACCGCCAGTTTCCCGATGTCCTCGATCTTCCGCCAGAGCAGGGCGGTGACGAACACGCAGAGTGCTCCGGCCACGAGGTCGTGCTGCAGCGGCGTCATGTCCGTCCAGTAGAAACGCAGGTAGTCCGCGAAACCCACGCCTCCACTCGCGATCGAAAGCGGCGCCACCAGGATCACTTGGCAGATGAACACGAAGGCCAGCATGTCGCCCATGGGCAGACCCGCGACCTTGAAGGGCTTGTAGGCCTCGCGAAGGTACAGGTACGACCCACCGCTTCCCGGAAGCGCCGCGGCGAAGTGCGAGTACACCAGACCGTCGGCGAAGGCGAGGATGGCGCCCGCGATCCAGGCGTAGAGGATGTGCGGCCCGCCCATCGAGGTGATCATGAAAGGGATCACGAGGAAAGGTCCGACCCCGACCATGCCGATGATGTTGGTGGCGGTCGCGGGCAAAAGGCCCATGCCGCGTCGCAGGTGCGGGGTGTCGGCGTGATCGGTCATGGGGGAGTCAAAGCCTTTGGTGAGTGGGGGAGAGCTCGGGAAGACCCAGTGGGGAAGGACGACGGCGGCTGCAACCACGAAAGCGCGCTCGTCCGCGCGCACGACGACGAGACTATAGAAGCGCTTCGGCCAGGCGAATCGCGAGTGCTTTTTCGTTCACGAGAGGATTGAGGGCGAGGGCGTCGATCGCCTGATCGCGCGAGCCGCTGAGCGCCGCCTCGACCGTGGCCCGCTCGTAGGCCTTCACGCGATGGAGCAGGCCGCGAACACTCTCGGGGGGCGGGCCGACGTGAAGGGGGTGCGCGCCGTTCGCGTTCACCAGGCAGGGCACCTCGACCACATCGTCATCGAGGAGCCCCCCCACGTTCCCGCGATTGCTCACCGAGAGCGGAATCACCGCCCCCGTGTTGGAGTGAATCCCCTGGATCACCGAGACCGCGATCCGGTCGTAACCGCTCAAGAGAGCCGCTTCGCTCGGAGCGACGCGCGCGGACGCGTCACCCTGGCCCTCGAGCGAGAGATAGGTGCCGCTCCGCTCGGCGAGGTAGGCCTCATAGACACCCACGGGGTCGTCCCGGCGCGCGCGCAGGGCCTCGAAGAGCGCGACATTCATCCGCGCCACTTCGGCTCCCCGCGAAGTGCCCGCTTTGAGCGTGTTCGAAAGCGCGCGTTCGGTCCGCTCGTAGAAGTAGACGTATTCGGTGGGAAGGGCTCCGATCTCGCGCAGTCGGGCGGTCTCGAACAGGGGTGCCCGATAGATCCCGGCGAGGAGCTTCTCGTCGGCCAGGATCCGCGCCATCTGCGGTTCGCCCTGAAGCCAAACCTCGCGAACCCAACCGAGGTGGTTGAGACCGAGATAGTCGAAGGAGCACTCGGAGGAGGGAACACCTAAAGCATGCGCGATCTCTTCGAAGAGCTCGGTGGGCGTGTCACAGATTCCGAGCATGGGCACGCGGGCGCCCTTGAGCACGCCCTCGGTCACCATGCCGACCGGGTTGGTGAAGCTGATCATCCACGCGTCGGGGGCGTGGCGCGCCACCTCCCTCGCGTAGTCGACCATCGCCGGGATCGTGGCGAGGGCCATCGCCCAGCCGCCCACACCCACGGTTTCCTGGCCGATCACGCCATGGTCGAGCGCGGCCTGTTCGTAGCGCGCCCGCCGCTCAATTCCCCCGGGTCTTATGCTCGCGATCACGAAATGCGCCCCCGCCACACACTCGGCGACGGTTTGCGACGTCTTCACCTTGACCCCCGCCACCCGCTCGACGAGGGGGGCGATGAGGTTCAGCCGCTCGGAGTCGATGTCGAAGAGCGAGACGTCGCCGATGGCGAGGCCCGATCGCGCCAGGCCGCGGACGAGCAGGGGAGTCCGAACCCCCGCCCCGCCGATGATGGCGATGGTGATCCCGCTCATGCGCGGCGGACCCCGGTCCGCCCACTTTCGATTTTGGAGCGCTCCATTAACGCGATTATGGCATCTTCGAAGACGCGCCCGGGTCCACCGGCGCCGGTCCATGAAACTCGATGTAGTCTCGCGTCCCCGCAATGCACGACGTCCAGATCCTCTCCGACATCGCCACCGCGATCGTGGCCGCCACCGCTGCCGCGCTCCTGGCCCGGCTCCTCAAGCAGCCCCTGATCCTCGGCTACCTCCTCGCCGGGGTCGCGGTCGGACCGGCCATGGGCTTTGGCCTCGTGCACGATCACGAGACGATCGAACTCATTTCGGAGATCGGCCTCATCCTCCTTCTCTTCATCATCGGGCTCGAGATGGACGTGGCGAAGCTCGTGAGTGCGGGGCGGGCTCTGATCCTCGCTGGCCTGCTGCAGTTCCCGATTGGCCTCGCGATCGGCATTCCTTTCTTTATCCTGATCGGGCTGCCCCAGGGCGATGGCCGCTTCGACGCGGCCTACGCCGCGGTGGCGGTTTCGCTCAGCAGCACGATGATCGTGGTGAAGCTGCTCTACGACAAGTTCGAGCTGGCGACCCTCCCCGGCCGGCTCACCCTCGGCGTGCTCGTGTTCCAGGATGTGTGGGCCATCCTGGTGCTGGCCCTCCAGCCGAGCCTTCTCGATCCCTCGCCGCTCGTGGTGGGCGCGTCCCTGTTCAAGGGCGTCTGGCTGATCGTCGCTGCCCTGGGAGCGAGCCGGATGTTCCTGCCCCGCCTTTTCGCCTTCATTGCCAAGGTGCCGGAGCTGATGCTCGTCACTGCTCTCGCGTGGTGCTTCCTCATCAGCGGCATGGCGAGCGCCCTCGGTCTCTCACGAGAGATGGGCGCGCTCATCGCGGGCGTGGGCCTGTCGACCCTGCCTTACAACCTCGACGTCATCGCCAAGGTCATCAACATCCGCGATTTCTTCGTGACTCTCTTCTTCGTCGCCCTGGGAATGCAGATCCCGGTGCCCACGCCCACGATGATCGCGATCGCGGTGGCCACCTCGCTCTTCCTCGCGGCGAGCCGCTTTCTCTCCGTCTTCCCCATCCTGTACCGCGCGGGCCAGGGCCTGCGCACGAGCCTCCTGCCCACCATCAACCTGTCCCAGATGAGTGAGTTCTCGCTGGTGATCGCGGCTCTCGGTCTCTCCCTCGGCCACGTTTCCCCGGAGACCGTGGCCATGCTCACCCTCACCTTCGCGCTCACCTCGGTGGCCTCGACCTACGCGATCGCCTCGAACCACGAGATCGAGCGCGCCCTGACCTTGCGCCTCAAGAGTCTGGGATTCGCCGACAAGGGCGGGGCGCCTGAGACCGAGGGGAAGAAAGGCGAAGCCGCGGTGGTGTTCCTCGGCTTTTACCGGGACGCGAGCTCGATCCTCCACGAGTTCGAAATGGAGGAGCGTCAGGACCGCGCGGACTCGATGCTTCACGAGATCCAGGTGATCGACTTCAATCCGGAAGTGCTCGACGAGTTGAAGCGCCGCGGTGTTTCGTGCATCTACGGCGATGTGTCGAGCCAGGAGACATTGCATCACGCGGCGATCCATGACGCCGAGGTGGTGGTGTGCACTCTGCCCGATTCGATCCTCAAGGGCACTTCGAACCTCCGCCTGTTGAAGCAGCTCCTGAGGACCTGTCCCCACGCGAAGATCATCGTGGCCTCCGAGACCATCACGGGCGCCCGCGCGCTCTACGATGCCGGCGCTCACTTCGTCTTCGTGCCCCGCTTCCACCCCGCGCACCGCATGGCCGAAGTGATCCGCACCGCGCGAGAGGAGGGTCTTACCCAGATCCGCGCCGAGGAATACAAGGCTCTGCTCGGCCGCGACGAAGTGTTGTCGTAGGGGGCCTCGGGCTCAGCCTGGCCCCTTTGCGAACTACCAGATCGACTTTGGGCGGGGAGGCGGGACCGGAGCGACCGGAGGTGCTGGTGGCTTGGCAGGGTGGTGACGCCCGACCGGCCGGTCGGTGGAGCACGGGTAGGTCGAGCAGCCGTAACCGCCGTAACCGCCATACCCACCGCCCCCGTAAGGTGAACCCACGATGACGCTCGACCCATAGCCCCACGCGGTGTTCGCGGATGCTTCGGCGCGCACGCGTTCGGCCTCGCGCTCGGCACGAAGGGCGCGATCCTCGGCGGCCCGGGCCGCGCGTCTTGCTTCTTCCACGCGACGGTCGTCGGTGGCGCGCATCTCACGCTCCCGAAGCAGCGACTCCTGCTCGGCAGGGGTCATCCAGCGGCCGTCGAATCGGACCATTCCGTTCGCCCGCTGCGCCGCCTCTTCGTCCATGTAGCGTCCGGCCACCAGAACATGGCCCAGATAAAGATGACCTTCGACATTGTTCGGGTCGAGCGAGATCACCCGGGCCCACATGAGTCGCGCCTCGGATCCAAGGCCGTTCCCGGCCGCGAAGCGCGCAAGTTCGGCACAGGTCGCGACATCACCCGGTTGAATCGCGGCGAGCCGGGTTCGATATTCGGAGAGGGCGCTGTCGCTCCGCTCGATCCGAAGCACGGAAGCGCGCGGAACGCTGATCCTGCCCATTCCCATGTCCATGGTGAGGGAAGTGGCGCTTTGGGCGATCAGGATGCCCTCGAGGCGGCCTCCCTTTCTAAGGTGAAGCACATCCGCGGTGGCTGTGCCGCATAGGAGGACACCGACCACCAGAACACGCCAGAGTGTCCGGATTCGAGGAACCATTTGAGCCTCCTGGGCGCGGAAACACGGGATAGACCGCACTATGCCATGAAATGAGCAAATCACATGCCTACTAAACCCCCGACGGTCGGGCCCAGTCTTATTCTGTACGACGGGCGACTTCGCCCGCCAGTCAGGAGCCATAAACCCAATGAAACCTTCCATCTTCCTTACCTCTTTCGCCGCCGCGCTACTGCTTTCCCCCGCCCTGGGCTCGGCCCAGCCGCAGGAAGCCCCGCAAAACCCGCCCAAGACCCGACGCATGGCTCCGGGCATGGCCGGCGCGCCGGGCGAGGGTCGCGGGATGATGCAGCGCCGTCAGGCGGTCAAGGCTGAGCTTGGCCTCACCGACGCTCAGAAGGCCGACATCCAGAAGGCCATGGAGTCCAACCGGCGGGATCGTCTGCGGAAGACCACCGATCTGAAGATCGCGGGCCTCGACCTTCGCTCGCTCCTTCGCGCGGAGAAGGTCGACGACAAAGCCGTGGCCGCCAGGCTCGCCGAAGCCCAGGCCGCTCAGGCCGCCCTCTTGAAGCTTCGCGTTGATACCGCCCTTGCGATGAAGAGAATCCTCACCCCCGAACAGCAGAAGAAGATGGGCGAACTCCGCGCCGGGCGTGGCATGCAGCACGTGGGTCAGCGCATGAAGATGCGCGGCATGGGTCAGGGCCCCGGGCGCATGGGCCGTCCCCATGGCCGTTCCGGTCGCCCGATGATGGGGCGGGGCGGAGACGATCTCGATCTCGATCTCGATCTCGATCTCGACCTGGAGTCCGACCTCGACCTCGAGGGCTCGAAGCCGCACCACGGGGGAATCGCGTCCCGCTGAGCAGGGACCCCACCTGTCTTCCTTGAAGAACTGCTGAGAGAATCCTCGATGCTTGCCGAAACCCACATGGCGCGACCGGACGTCTTCATGAGCCGCCCGTTCGACGAACGAAGCGAGGCGCGCGACGCGGTCCGCCTCGAGGAACGGGCGGCGATCGAGGCCTGCCTCGCGGGTGACGCTTCGGCCTTCGATACCCTGGTTCTCCGTCATCAGAAATCGATCCAGAGGGTCTGTTTCCGCTTCACCGGGAACGCCGAGGACGCGGCCGACCTCACCCAGGAGGTCTTCGTCAAGGCATATCGATCGCTGGCGAAGTTCCGGGGGACGAGTGCTTTTTCAACCTGGCTCTATCGGATCGCGGTCAATGCGTGCCTCAGCTTCAAAGCGGCCCGGAAGAACCGAACCGAGGAATGGGACGAGGACCACGACATAGTGGCCGAAGGGCCCGGCGTCGACGAGCTGGTCGACGCACGGATGAGCGCCGATCACCTGCGCGCCGCTCTCGACACCCTGCCCGAGAAGCAGCGCCTCACCGTCATCATGAAGGTGCTCGAGGAAAGAACGCATGCGGAAGTGGCCGAGATCCTCGGCTCCAATGTAGGTACAGTGAAGGCGAATCTGTTCTTCGCCATCCGGAATCTCCGGAAAACCCTCGCCGCTACCCTCGGCGGGAAGAAATCGGGAGAAGAGGTCTGAGGTCATGAACCGCCATCGTCATCTGTCGAGTGAGGAGATCTTCGAACGCGTCAGCGCGGGCGAGACCGTGCCGGGCCTCGCGGGCTGCCCCCGGTGTGAAGGGGAAGCGCGGTCCTTCTCCCTCTTCCTGGCCCGCCTCAAGGCGGCGGGCGCCGAACTCGTGGCCACCGCCGAGTGGGACGATCTTCTGTTGCGCCGCCGGATTCGCGAGGCGGTATCGAAAGAGAAGCCGCACCGGCCTTCGATCTTCGACCGGTTTCCGGTGCTTCGTCCGGCATTCGCGGCCGTCCTCGTGGCGAGCCTTGCCCTTGTGGTGTGGAGCCCTCTCTCGCGCTCTGCCGGGGGCCTCGGCGAAGGCGTCACCCGGAGTGCCTCCGTGCCGGACCTTGTGCCTGCCTGGACGCCTCTTCCCGACGAGTCTTTGGACGAGGGCCTTGCCGTACTCGCGGAATGGACGCCCAATGAAGACGAACTTGCCCTCGCCAGGTGCCGGGCCGCCTGCCTGGCCGGCCTTACCAGTCACGAAGAAGAAAGGTTGCTGAGTGCGGTGGCGATGAATCTCGCCCGAGCGCCCGTGACCGGAGCCAGTCCGCTATGAAGAGTCGAATCCTCACGAAGGCCGCCGCGTTCGGGGCGGTTCTCGCCCTCGCCGTGCTTTGGATTCCGGAGGTGGCATCGGCGCAGTCTGACGCTGCTCATGAAGGTCCTGCGGGCCCCATCGTCGAACCGCGGCTCGCGGAAACCCCCGCTCAGACCCCGCCGCCGGCCGAGAAGACGCCCGAAAAGGCGAAGAGTGGGCGACGGGAGCGGGCGAGCGACCCCGCGGCGCATGTTCCGGAACTGCGTGACGAGACGTTCCGCCTGATGGACGCCTACCTGATCAGCAACCTGCAGGAGAGTCTTGGCCTCACCGACGAACAGTTCTCGAAGGCGCTCCCCGTCGTCAAGAGGCTCCAGTCGGACCGGCGCGACTTCGCGAGGCGGCGGATGCAGGCCCTTCGCCTGCTCCGGAAAACTCTTCTCTCGGGTTCGGCGACCGAGGCGAGCGTCGTCGATCTCCTGAAGGACCTCAAGAACGCCAGTGCCGAAGAGCGCGACGGGACTCTTCGCAATCTCGAGGTGCTGGATGCCGTGCTCACCCCCATTCAGCAGGCGAAGTACCGGGTTTTCGAGGCTGAAGTGGATCTCCGCCTCCGACACCTGCTGGCGCGGAGCCAGGATAAGGATCGGACCAACCGACGCTGAGGCCGCGCGATAAGGGCGCGGCGGTAGTCGGATAAGACAAGCGCTGACATTGAGTTAGGGGTGGGGTCCGGCGACTTTCCGCCCCGCCGTGTTAAACTCCCGCGCCTTTGAAGACGCCCGAAGGCTAAGGCGTCCGTCCGGGCTCGCGCTCCCAGAAGCCCTCTTTCTCCGCTCTTCGCGCTATGACCCATCCGCCTCTTCTTGAGATCGCCCCGCAAGACGTTCATCAGGTCGTGGGCCGTCATCTGCTCGTCGACGCGCTCGACTTTGTTTTCGACCTCGAGAAAAGCAACGGGGCCTGGCTCCACGACTCCCGGAGCGGCCGCAATCTCCTCGATTTCATGACGTTCATCGCGTCCTCACCCATCGGGTACAACCACCCGAAGATGAAGGACCGGGACTTCCAGGAGCGCTTGTTGAAGGTCGCGCAGGTGAAGCCTTCCCTCTCCGACGCTTACACCGTCGAGTACGCAGGCTTCCTCGAGACCTTTGCCCGCGTGGCCATGCCGAAGTACATGCCGCACGCCTTTTTCATCGAAGGCGGGACACTCGCGGTCGAGAACACCCTCAAGGTGGCGATGGACTACAAGGTCCGCCAGAACTGGCGCGCCGGCCAGGATCCTTCGAGGGAACGCGGCCACCAGATCGTCCACTTCAAGGAAGCCTTCCACGGACGGTCCGGCTATTGCCTCTCGCTCACGAACACCGACCCCGCCAAAACCGACCTCTTTCCGAAATTCCCCTGGCCGCGTCTCGAGAACCCGAAGCTCACCTTCCCGCACACGCCTGAGTCCCTGCGCGACGTGGCCGCGGCCGAGCAGCGCTCGCTCGAGCAGCTGCGCAAGGCTTTCGAGGATTGCGGAGACGACATCGCGGGCATCCTGATCGAGCCCATCCAGGGCGAGGGCGGCGACAACCATTTTCGTCCCGAGTTCATCCAGGCTCTCAAGTCGATCGCCGATTCGATGAACTGCTTCTTCATCGTGGACGAGGTCCAGACCGGCGTCGCCCTCACCGGGAAGTTCTGGGCGCACGAACACTACGGGGTCGAGCCGGACGCTCTGGCCTTCGGTAAGAAAACCCAGACCTGCGGGTGCCTCGTGGGGACCAAGGTCGACCGCGAGCCCGAGAACGTCTTCAAGATGAAGTCGCGAATCAATTCAACGTGGGGCGGCAACCTCACCGACATGGTCCGCTTCCAGCGCTTCCTCGAGATCATCGAGGAGGACCGCCTGGTCGAGAACGCCGGCGTCGTGGGCGAGCACATGCTGGCCGGCCTGCGCGGCCTCGCGGGGGAGTTCCCGGACCGGGTCGCCAATTGCCGGGGCCGCGGCCTGATGATCGCGTTCGACACCCAGCCCGACCTGCGAAAGCCGCTTCTCGCGAAGTGCTTCGAGCTGGGAATGATCGCCCTGCCTTCGGGGTCGCGGTCCATCCGCTTCCGCCCACCCCTCACCCTCACTCGTTCCGAGGCCGATGAAGGCCTCGACATACTGCGACGCGCACTTCAATCTCTCCCCGGAGGAGCAGGCAAATGATCGAAAACGAAGCCGCCATCTTCATCGCGAACGACGCGATGGCCGAGATCATCAAGGCAAAGAGCGCCAAGGGGAAACTCGTGCGCGTCGCCGAAGAGGGCTACTACGAGGTGCGGCTCACCCTGAACGGAAAGCAGCACACCGCCTACCTTCCCATCACCACCACCGTCGTGGTGGCCGCGACACCCGAAGGGGAGTTCGCCTCCATTGCCGTGGAGCGCTGAGCCTAAAAGCACCCTTCCTCGATTCCCAACCTCTTCTCGGCACACGAGGCGCCCTCGACGGGCGGCCCGCCTGCCCGGCGTTTTCAATTTCTGGAGATAAACCTGCATGTCACGTGATCTGAAGATCATTCACATCGGCCTCGGCCCCATCGGCATCGGCATCGCCAAGATGGTGCTCGCGAAAGAAGGCCTGAAAGTAGTCGGAGCCTGCGATCCGGCGTCTGAGAAAGCCAACAAGGACCTCGGCGATGTGCTTGGCCTCGGCAAGAAGCTGCGCATGAAAGTTGCGGGCGACCCGGTCAAGTTCATCAAGACCGCCAAGGCGGATGTGGCGGTGGTTTCCACCACCTCTTCGGCCAAGGTCGTGAAGGCGACCATCGAGGCCCTCATCAGCCGCGGCATCAACGTGGTGACGACGTGCGAGGAGTTCGCCTATCCGGTTCCCGGAAACGCGAAAGTCTTCCGTGACCTCGATTTGATCGCGAAGAAGAAGAAGGTCACGGTGCTCGGCACCGGAGTCAATCCCGGCTTCGCCATGGACGCCCTCGCCCTCACCCTGACCGCGCCCTGCGAATCGGTGACCCGCGTTTCCGTCACCCGCATCGTCGATGCCGGAACGCGCCGACTGCCCCTCCAGCGCAAAGTGGGCGCCGGACTCTCGCTCGCGCAGTTCAGTCGCGCCAAGGCGGAGGGCACGGTGCGCCACGTGGGCCTCCCCGAGTCCGTGCAGATGATCGCCGACTCGCTCGGCTTCAAGCTGGAGCGCGTCGAAGAGACGCTCGAGCCCGCGATCGCTCCCCGCGACCTCCACACCGACTATCTGCGGATCGCCGCCGGCACCGCTGCCGGCATCAAGCAGAGCGCTCGCGGCTACACCAATGCGGGCCTGGTCATCAGCCTCGATCTCCACATGTACGTGGGCGCCGATTCCCCCAAGGATCACATTGTCATCGATGGCTCTCCCTCGATGGACATGACGGTCAAGGGAGGAATCGCCGGGGACATCGCCACCGCCGCGATCTCGGTGAACGCCATCCCGAAAGTGATGTCCGCCCGCCCCGGTGTTCTCACCATGCGCGACATTCCCCTCGTTCATTCGTACAACAAGGAAGAGGCGAGGAACCCTCCGAAGAAATGACCGGAAGGTGGCGGCGGGCCCCGCGGGCCGCCACTACCAAGCACCAAGGATCGCTTCGGTGGCCAGGCTGCGCGCTCCGGCCCGAAACTTCGGGTCCCTCGCGATGACGTTGTGGGGTTTCTCCCAAACGTCACGGAGCGCGCAGCCTGGTCTTTGGCCAGCGCGAAGTCTCCCCCCCGGAGGACGGAGTCCGTGGCGAAACTCGCAATGACGCTTACCGGGGCGCTTACCGGGGCGCTTACCGGGGCTTGACACGGAAAGACCCTCGTCCCTAGTGTGCGGGGGTCATGTCCGACTTCTTTGCATCCTTAAGGGCTGGGCTTACCTCGTTCCTTGACACGCTCAGGAACACCGACTGGCCTGCGCGCCTCGGCGAACTCGAGCTGCCCGCGATGTCGGTAGATCTGCTTCAGTCCCTGGCCCTCGGGATTGCCCTCGCCGCCTGCGCGGGCCTGCGCGCCTGGCTGCCCCTCCTCGCTTTGGGCCTGTCCGTACGTCTCGGCGTCCTGCCCCTCGGGGACTCGTTCCAGTTCATCGGCTCGAATACCGCCATCATCGTTTTCATTCTGGCCACGATCATCGAGGTGATCGCCGACAAGATCCCCGTGGTGGATCATGCCCTCGACGCGCTTTCGACCTTCCTGAAGCCGGTCGCGGGCATCGTCCTCGCCGCCTCGGTGCTTTGGACGGTGGACGATCCGATCGTGGCTTTGGCCCTCGGGGTGATGGTGGGAGCGCCCGCCTCCCTGGTGCCCCACGCCGCCAAGAGCACGCTTCGCGGCGTGCTGTCTCCCATCACGGCGGGGCTCGCCGCCCCGATCCTCTCCGTCCTTGAAGATGTGATCGCGTTCGGCCTCGTGGCCCTCGCGATCCTCGCGCCGCTCGTCGTCGCCGCCGGCTTCATTCTGTTTGCGCTGGTCACCGGACGCTTTTTCCGCAACCGGGTGAAGTCACACCAGCCGCCCGCGACGCCCGCCGCTCCCGCGGTGACCGCGTGAGCCGGTCGGTGAGCGTCGTCGCCCTCGCCGGCATCGCTTTTGCCGCCGCCGCCTCACCGGGCGCTGTGAAGGCGCAGGACGCGCAGCCGCGGCCGCCCATCGTCATCGGCGCCGAGGTCGAGATCGTCTCCGTTCCCGTCATGGTCTTCGACAAGGCGGGACGTTTCGTGGCCGACCTCAGGAAGGAAGACATCCAGATCTTCGAGGACGGCGTCCGCCAGGACATCACCTACCTCGCGAGCAGCACGGGCGAAGAGCGCATTCCCCTTTCGATCGCCCTCACTCTCGACACGTCAGGCAGCATGCGGGACAGCATCGCATTCCTGAAAGAGGCGGCGACCTACTTCACGGGCAAACTCGAAGCGACCGATCAGGCGCTGGTGGTGCAGTTCAACGAGAGCGTGAAGTCGAGTTCGGAGTTCACCGACGACATCGACCGGCTCGATTCCTTCATCAACGGCATCCAGGTGTGGGGCGGGACCGCGCTTTATGACGGTGTCAACTACGGCCTCGACCGCCTGCGCAATCGTCCGGGCCGGAAGGCGCTGATCCTGCTCTCCGATGGCGACGACACCGCGAGTTCGGCGGGCAAGAACCAGGTCACCGCCCTCGCGAAGTCGCTCGAAGTCTCGATCTACGCGGTGGGCATCCAGGGCTTCGACACGCCGAGGGGCTTCCTCAAGAACCTCGCGGAGGACACCGGCGGCCTCTACTTCTTTCCGAACAAGGTCAACGAGCTGATCAGGGTATTCGAGGCCATCGCGAAAGACCTCAAGAACAACTACCTCGTCGCCTACTCGCCCACCCGCGGGGCCGACAACACCTACCGCAAGATCGAAGTGCGCGTCACCAACCGCCCCGAACTCACGGTTCGCGTCCGCCCGGGCTATATGGCCGCGAAAAAGCGCCGCAGCCGCGATCAGTAGGCGCCCGGCCCGTTCAGTCGGTCGCGCGGCGTTTCGGCTCGGGACCCGGGATCTCCTCGCCGAGGGCGCTCTTTATTTCCACCAGCAGGGTCTGGTCGTCATAGGGTTTCTGAAGGTAGGCGATGGCGCCGGCCATGGCGGCGCGATTTTCGTTCGCCTCCTTGTCCCGCGCGGAAAGAACGATGACCGGGATGATGGCGAGGGCCGGAATTGCGCTCAACCTCTGCATGACCACGAAGCCGTCGCCGCCGGGGAGGCCGAGGTCGAGGAGGATCAGGTCGGGTTCGGACTTCCGCGCCACGGCCACCGCGGTCATGGCGTCCCCGGCAAACGAGGTGTCGTAGCCATTGGCCCGAAGACGGATGTTGAGGGCGGCGCGGAGATCCGCGTCGTCGTCGATGATCAGGATCTTCTTCTTAGCCATTCGTTTCTCCCTAACTCACGGATGTGATCGGACCGTCCGGTCCCTGGACGCGGGCCAGAAGGTCGCGTTTGATCATATGTTCTCGCGTCGTTAGCGGCGTGTGCGGGCCGAAGACCGGCAGGGTGAAGGAGAAGGAGCTGCCCTTGCCCGGGTCGCTCGTGACCCAGATGCGGCCGCCTTGCCGGGTCACAAGTTCCTTGCAAATGAATAGGCCCAGGCCGAGGCCCTTGCGGCCGGCCTGGGCCGCGCCTTTGACCTGATAAAGGCGCTCGAAGATACGCTCGGTGTGTTCGACGTCCATACCGGCCCCCGTATCCGTCACCTCGAAGCGCAGGAAGGACGGGTCGTTGTCGAACGCCGCCTGGACGGTCACGGAACCGTGGGCGGGCGTGAACTTCACCGCATTGCCAATGAGGTTGATGAGGACCTGTCGGGTCCGCACGGGATCCGCGTAAGCCGTGGGCAGGTCGTCCTCCACCTCGAAGGAAAGCTCGACCTGCCTGGCCTGGGCGGGGCCGCGCAGAGTGTCAATGGCGTCCGCCACCACCTCCGAGGGAAGGACGGACTGGAGTTCGATCGAAAGCTTCCCGGCCTGCATGCGCGTGACCTCGAGCAGGTCCTCGATCATGGCCTCGAGTTGATGCACGTTGCGGAGAATCACGCGCAGGGCATCCTTCTGATCACCGGTGAGGGGGCCGGCGAGTTCGTCCATGAGGATGGTCGAGAACTGCTGGACCGCGGTGAGGGGCGAGCGAAGCTCGTGGGAGACATGCGACATGAACTCATCCTTGAGCTGGAGTTCGTGCAGGACCAGTTCCTCGCGGAGCTGCTGCTGCTGCTGATGGATCGACTCGGAGTCCGCCTGCAACCTCTGTCGCTCGATGGCGTGGAAAAGCACCCGCTGCAGCGGATGCTCGTTGAGCCGGCCTTTCACCAGGTAGTCCTGCGCGCCCGCCTGAAGCACCCGCGCCGCCGCGTTGCGGTCGGTCCTCTCCGCGGTCAGGACCACCAGAGGCACCCCGGGCGCCGCGGTGTGAACCCGCTGAATCGTCCCGATTCCCAAAGGTCCGGTCGTATCGAGATCAAGCAGCACGATGTCCACACCCTCCCGGCCGAGGTAGCCCATGGCCTCCTCGAGGGTCGCGACGCGCGTCACCTCGAACAGACCGGCGTCACGATTGGCCAGGACTCGCCGCAACTCCTCGGCGTCGGCGACGCTCTCGTCGATGAGGAGGACGCGGACCTTCTCCATGGAGAAGGTGATGCGCCTGGCCCGGCCCTTCTCCTCACGGGCCATCCGCCGGCGCTCCGAAGCCATGGCCAGGCGCGCCCGAAGTTCCTCGACGCGGAAGGGCTTGAACATCAGGTCGAGCGCCCCGGTGGCGAGGACCTCGGGCAGAGTGTAGCGACCCCAGTAGCCCGTAACCGCAATGGCCATGAGTCCGGGTTGCATGGAGCGCGCGGTACGCACGAGTTCGAGCCCGTCGGGCGGGGCCATGGCGATGTCGGTGATCAGCAGGTCGACCGGATGGTTCTCGAGGTGCTCGATGGCATCCTTCGAGGAGCAGCGCGCCGTCGCCTCGTGGCCATCCGCCTCGCAGACCGAACTCAGGAGTTCGGCCATGTCCATGTCGTCATCGACGATGAGAACCTTCAACCGTCGATCTCCCGCGCCGTCACGGCGAGAAGGGCAAATCCGTGGCCTCGATCATCTCGCTCGCGGCCAAGGCACCCGCGCGACGGATCACCATTTCGAGTTCCCTGACGTTCCCGGGCCAGGAATAGTCCTTCATGGCGGCAAGGGCCCGCGGCGAGAGCCGCCGCCTGATGCCCTGAAGCCTCAGGAAGTGCTGGGCGAGGGGAAGCACATCCCCGGGCCGCTCGCGAAGAGGCGGCAGTCTTAGCGTGACTCCGTTGAGGCGGTAGTGGAGATCCTTGCGCAAGGTTCCGCCCGCGACCATTGACTCGAGATCCCGGCTCGATCCCGACACCAGACGCAGCCGCGAGCCGAGCACGCGGGTGGAACCGATCCGCGAATACTCCTGGGTCTCCATCACCCGCAGGAGTTTGGGCTGAACCGCCGCACCCAGGGCGTCGACGTCGTCGAGGAACAGTGTGCCGCGGTCGGCAAGTTCGAACAGGCCGGGCTTGCGCTCCGAGGCTCCCTCCAAAGCGCCCTTCTCATATCCGAACAGTTCCCGCTCGATGAGATCGTCGGAGAGGCCGGCGCAGGAGAAGGCCACGAAGGGCTCCATGCGATGGCGGCTCGCGTCGTGGATGGCCCTTGCCATCATTTCCTTGCCCGTGCCGCTCTCTCCCTGCACGATCACGGGCAGATCGGAGGGCCCCAGCTGATCGAGGCTCTGGATGATCCGAAGCAACGCGGGATCCTCAGTGACGATCGATATTCTCGGCTCGTGGCGTTCGAGCCGCGCGCGCAGCGACAGGTTCTCGGTGCGGAGCCGGTGTCGCTCAAGGGCCTGTCCCACCGCCAGCTCGACATCGGCGAGCGGCGCCGGCTTCACCAGGTAGTCGGAGGCTCCGAGCTTCATGGCCTGAACCGCGCTCGTGATGTCCCGATCACCCGTGAGCACGATGGCTTCGGTCGACGCCCCCTCATCGGTGAGGCGGAGGAGGATGTCCTCGCCCGTGCCATCGGGTAAATGCAGGTCGAGCAGGGCCACGTCGAACTCGTGTCGCGCGAGCAGAGACTTGGCTTCGCTCACGCTGTGCGCCACCGTGACCTCGTAGCCTCCGTCCTCGAGCGCGGAGGCGAGCAGCTCGGCCAGCGCCTCCTCGTCGTCCATCACGAGGACCCGACCCTTCGCCACAGGCTTAGCCGCCACGGTTCGATTGTAGTCCCGAGGGGAGGAGGGACCTGCTCAGGTCCGGTCTTGCATGGGGGAGATGGCGCGTCGGAGCTACGGATCCTCGGTAACAATCGCGGTGTTCTTCTCGTGACGACCGAGGCGGAGACGAAGGGCCTGATTCTCGCTGCGCAGCCGGTTCCGCTCTCGCGCCTTGGTCACCGCGACTTCAAGTTCGGGGAGCGAGATGGGCTTGACCAGATAGTCGGACGCCCCCAGCTTCATGACGTCGATGGCGAGTGAGACGTCGTGGTCGCCGGTGAGGACAATGACCTCGGTGAGTGAACCATCTGCGATGAGCCGGCGAAGGACTTCCGTGCCCTGGCCATCGGGAAGGTGGAGGTCGAGGAGCGCCACGTCGAAGGCTTGGCTGTCCAACATGTCCTGGGCCTGGGCCACGCTGTACGCGACCCGGACTTCGCAGCCTCCTTCGCCCAGCGCCGTCGCCACCACTTCAGCGAGCGCAGCGTCATCCTCGAGGACCAGGACGCTGCCCCCGACCATGGCCTTGGTGTTCACGGCCTGGATCTTAGGCCTGAACCCTGGCCAGATGGGCCGTGCGGCATGGCCCATTTGGATCATTCCGCGGATTCGTTTCGTTCGCGCGGACGTTCGGGCCCGATGGCCTTTGCGCGGCGCGACGCGACAAGGCTGCCGGCCGGGGCGCGTCGATCTCTAGCCGCGATCAGAGGGGAGAGAGCAGGCGGAGGACCACGACGGCGCCCACGACGAGATTGTCGTCACGCAGGGGCACCACGGAGAGGACGCCTGGTCGGGACTTCCCGGACCGATCGAGCAGTTCCGCCGGGTAACCGGTCAGCTCACGGCCTTCCGTGACCGCACGCACCAGCCGATCGGCGGTCGGGGCGCCGGCTTCTTCCGCGGGCAGGCGGAGGAACTGGGCGATCGGTCGACCCAGGATCTCTTCTTCGGCGAGACCGGTGGCATCCGCCACCACGGGGTTGAGTCGGGTGACGGTCAGGGCCTTGCTCAGAACGAACACCAGATCGCTGACTGTGTTCACGATCGCGTGGTTGTACCGGAGCTGGCGCTCCTGGGACAAAGTCGTCCACTTGCGCTCCCTGTTCTCTCGGGTCAGGAGCCGGTTGGCGGCCACGAGCTCGCCGGTTCGCTCCTGCACCTTCTGCTCGAGCACGGTATTGGCCTGCTGCAGGGTCTGCGTCAGTTGCCGGCGGCTGGCCAGGGTGTCCCGAATGAGCCAGGCCACGGCGCCGAACAGCAGGAGATTGGTGGCCACACCCAGGCCGACCACAAAGCGGGTGGTGTGGGCGCGCTGGTAGGACTCGCGGTCCCGCTCGCTGAGCAGCTCGAACTGCCGGTTGCGCAGCCGGTTGATCACCAGCTCGAACCCGGCCACGGCCATCGCCCCGGCGTCGCGCCGCAGCACCGACTTCACCTCATCGCTCTTCCCCGCATCCATGAACTCCTTGATCGAGTCAGCCAGGGCGATTCTGGCCTGGACCGTCGCCTCCAGTTGGGCGAGGCTCGACTGCATGTCGGCGTTGTCGCGGGTGAGAGCCTGCGCCACCGCGTGGTGCTCGAGCACGGCGAAGTAGTCACTCCGGCACTCGGTGAAATCCCGCACCTCTCCGGTCAGCGCGAACGTCCGCATCATGCCTTCGCCCGCCTGGAGATTGGACAGCATGGCATCCAGCTCATAGATCGCGGCGTGCGTCTGGTTGACCCAGTCACTGCTTTCGGCATCGCGGTTGATGGCGCGGATGGCGAAAATCGCCACTCCCACGATGATCGATCCCGTGATCAGGAGCAGCAGGTAGATCGCGAACAGTGTCTTGTCTTTCATGGACGAGGCTGGCCTTTCTGGGAGACCGGCTGTCGGTCGGCGTCGCGCTCAGGTGGATCCGTCTTCACGATGACCCACCGGGCTCTCTTCCAGCGTTCGTCATAGCGGTAAGTGAACTCGAAGGCGGTGGTCCAGTTCTGCTGGAAAGAGTCGGCCACCAACACGGCCACGTCGCGGACGGTGGGGTTGCTCTTCACAAGCTTCTGGCGCAACTTGCGATTGTTGTAGTCGAGATAGACGTTCTTGTCGGTCACGTAGGCGACGGCATGGTCTACGTTGTCGCCCGTCAACTGGACCTGGATGAGGCGAGTCTTGTAGCCCTTCAGCCCGAGGATGTGGGCGCCGAGGATGGCGTAGTCATCGCAATCCCCTGCCCGTTGCCACAGGAAGTCCTCGGGCGGCAGCACCCGCGGAGTGAATTCGTAGAAGAAGCGCTCGAACAGCTCGGCGAACTTCTCGGGGGTCATCGAGGGCGCCGCTTCCAGATCATGGAGCTTGAAATAGTCCGAGGGCTTGATCGCGATCGAAGAGACACCAAGCAGGCTCAGTCCGATCCCCAGCACGACGCTTCCGGCGGCTCCGCGCGGCCCTGGAAACCGAGCCCGGACGCGGTTCACGGCCGATGGCGGCGCCATTGCCGTCTCCTTTGCTCGGTGTCTCCTGCGGCCTACGCGCCGAGGAGGCGGTTGATCTCGGTCAGGATCTGGCCAAGAGGGGAAGTCTTGGACAGGCAGGTGTTGATGAGCTTGCCCATCGCCATGTCCGCCACGCGGGTGTCAATAAGGGCGCCGGTCAGCAGGACCACGGGGGTGGTCGGCAGCTTTTCCCTGACGGTTCGGATCAACCCGAGCCCATCGCTGTCGGCAAGATGGAAGTCGGAAATGACGAGATCCGGCGTTTCACTGGCCAGAGCCTTCAGCGCCTCGCTCGCGCTCGCCACACTGGTGACGCGATAGCCCTCATCCACCAGGGCCTCGCGGAAGAGCTCACGGATCTGCGGTTCGTCGTCAATGTGAAGGATCAGTTGGCCCATGGCATGGTTGCATCGATGAAGAAGAGCCGACCCCCGGCCCGAGCCTCCGCACGAGCAGGGGCCAGCCGACACACTAGCTCATCCTGCCCTTGGACGCCGAATCACTCCGAGTTCTGACCGCCTTTCTCGCGAGGGCGCTCGGGTCCGATCTTGTTGTAGAGCGTCTTCACGCTGATGCCTAGGCGCGCAGCCGCGCGTGCGCGATGCCCTTTGCACTTCGCAAGCACCTGGCGGATGTAGCGATCCTCGAGTTGCTCGAGGGTCAGGCCGTCCGGAAGCTCGCCTGCGGGTGTCGGCGCAGCCGCGGCGGGCCGAAGAGGCAGGTCGCGCGGCTCGATGAGATCGCCCGTGGCCAGAACCGCGGCGCGCCGGATCACCATCAGCAGTTCGCGCACGTTCCCTGGCCATCGATACGCCTTCAGCGCCTCGAGAGCCTTCGGCGAGAGGCCCCGCTTGATCCCATGCAGCCGCATGAAGTGCAGGGAGAGCGGCAGCACGTCCCCGGGGCGATCGCGCAGCGGAGGAAGGCGCAGGGTCACGCCGTTGATCCGGTAGTAGAGATCCTCGCGGAATCCCCCGCTGGTCATCAGATCCGCGAGGTCCTTGTTGGTCGCGGCCACTACGCGCACATCCGATCGGATCGCGCGGGTCGAGCCGAGCCGGAAGAATTCCTTGGTCTCGAGCACGCGGAGGAGCTTCGCCTGAACCGCGGCGGAGATGTCCCCGATTTCATCGAGGAAGAGAGTTCCGCGATCCGCGACTTCAAAGAGCCCGAGCTTCCGCCCGGCCGCTCCGGTGAAGGCGCCCCGCTCGTAACCGAACAGCTCGCTCTCGAGCAGAGAGTCCGGCACGGCCGCGCAATTGATGGCGACGAACGGGCCGTTCTTTCTGGCACTCGAATCGTGGACGGCGCGGGCCACGAGTTCCTTGCCGGTACCGCTCTCCCCCTGGACAAGGACAGGCAGGTCGGACGGACCGACCTGGGCGAGGCTCGCGATGACCTGAAGGAGCACGGGATCTTCCGTCACGATCGCCGAGTGCGTCTCGTGGCGATCCAGGCGAACGCGCAGGGTCTGATTCTCGACCCGCAACCGGTGACGCTCCGCGGCCTGCGCCACCACGATCTCGAGTTCGGCGAGCGGCGTGGGCTTCACCAGGTAGTCGGAGGCGCCGAGCTTCATCACCTCAACGGCGCTCTCGATGTCGCGGCTGCCCGTGAGAACGATGGTTTCCGTCAGCGACCCATCATCGATCAGGCGGCGAAGGACATTCGCACCCGAGCCGTCGGGCAGATGCATGTCGAGCAAGGCCACGTCGAACTCACGGCTGCTCAACAGCTCCGTGGCGGCCCCGACACTCCGGGCGACGCTGACTTCGTAGCCGGACTCGCCGAGGGCCGTCGCGATCAACTCACCCAGCGCCTCGTCGTCATCGACGACCAGAACCCGAACGGCTCCGCGGGACTCCGCGTTCACATCACGAATTGTAGTCCTCTTATCACCCATTGTGATCGGGACTCTTTACCGATATCGGGAAATCATACCTGTTAATCATATACGTAAAGGCTTTTTTTATAACTCTTTAGTTGTGGTCTCACGTTTGCTCTTAATCGGGATGAAAGAGCAAGCAGATGAACGCCTCCTATGCCGCCGCCCTCCTGAGCCTGACCCTGAGCCTGATCGCATCCACCTCCCCCACCCCGGTTGACCTCAACCAGGCCGCCGAGGTGAAGTCCGTGAAGCTCAACACCGCGGCCCAGGGTGTGTGCGATGCGGCCTCCCCGATCACCGTGGCCCTCGCGAAGGCCGGCCAGACCCTGCGCAGCCGCGGAGTGGTGATCGTCGCCGCCGCCGGAAACGAAGGCCTGACCGACCGGATCTCGGCTCCCGCATGCGTCTCCGGTTTCCTCTCGGTCGGCGCGGTGTACACGGAGAAGGGCGCGATCAGCGCGAATGGCTGCACGGACCTGAAGACCGCCGCGGACCGCGTGGCCTGCTTCTCCAACAGCACCACGAACCTCGACATCCTGGCCCCGGGTGCTGGGATCGTCGCGGCCGACCTCGGCGGCGGCAAGGCCAACCGGTCGGGCACGTCGCAGGCGGCGGCCGTAGTCACAGGCGCGATCGCCCTCCTCATCGAAGGCGCCCCGAACCAGGCGAACCGGATCGGCGCCGCCCTCGTTGGCAGCGGCGCCGCGGTCACCGACGGCCGCAATGGCCGCCTGACCCCGAGGATCGACACCCGGGCGGCCCTCACCGCCCTGCAGGCGAACTGAGCACGGAACACGGGAGAACAATCATGGCCACCTTCATTACCGACATCGAGACCAGGCCGGACCGCGGGCGCGCGCGCCGCGAGTCCCCGCGCCGCCGATTCCTGATCGACGCCAAGGCCGACCGGCCGTCGCCCGAGCGTGCCAAAGAGCCTTACGAGTTCCGCCCGGCCTCCCTGCTCGACGAAGCCCGGCGAAGGATGAAGAGCAACATGGAGGCGAACATCTCCATCCTCCGGCTGGTTCCTTCAGGGACCGAACACCCTGAGGCGGAGGCCGTGCTCACCGAGATGGAGAACCGCCTGCAGTCCATGGCGGCACTTCGCAAGGCCCAATCCCGCTCCGGAAACTTTGGCGCCATCGATCTCGCCGTGTACCTCCGACAGGCCGCGAGCCTGCGGAACTCTCCGCCTCACTCGCCCCTCCCCGGGGGCTGGCTGGTCGAACCAGGGGGCACTTCGCTGAGCTGGTCTCGCGAGGAAGACGGCAATACCGCCGCGGCCTCCGAAGGGTTCATGGACCTCGAGACCGCTCTTTCCACCGCACCGGCGCGATGGCAGGATCTCGCTCAGCGTGCGGTCTACGCGTGCGCCATCGTGGTTCCGCCGTGGATCTTCCGCTGGAGATCGCCACAAAGCGGAACCGCGGGCTCGGGACACCTCGCGCGGCCGGGCGAGGTGGGCCTTCGCGTTCGGGTCGCGGAAGACGGAGTCGCGGTCGAACTCTCGTTCTCCGACTGCGGCCCCGGCCTGCCCGGCATGTTCGACCTGAAGGCGCAGCGGGCCTTGAGCCTTGAACTCGTCGCGGTGCTCGCGCGGCTGGTGCAGGGCAGTCTCAACGAGGATGCGCCTTCGGACGCCGTCTTCGAAGTCAACTTCGTCCCCAGCCATCGGGACTTCGGTTCACCCTTTGGAGTCAGCTCGCAATACCATTAGGACCTGAGGCAGATCGTTACTCACGCGTTGCAGGCCCAGAACTCAAACACGGGTGGAGCGCGACATTGACCATCGGTGAGGAGGGATTCGAGGTCGCCGCTCCCCGCAGCCTGGTCCGGGCCGAGACCAGAGCCGGCAACCAGTGGGTATCGAGCGGGGTGAAGCGGCTCGACGCCATGCTGGACGGCGGCTACCACGCCCGCATCAAGTCGGTCGCTCGAGAGCATCGGGCGTGTTGCCCAGTCGTCGATCCCTTGTTCACCTGGGCCAGTTCCGGCGCCGACGCGGGCGCGCACAGCTTCGCGCCCTCGTCTGCACCCGGCTGCTCGATGAGATGTCGAGGGCCTACGCGGCCTTGGGCGCGCGCTTGGTCAGGACCTCGGCCATGCGGGTCTGCCACCCCGGGCCGGTCGCCTTCCAGCGGGTCAGCGTATCGGCCGGGAGGCGAAGCGTCGTTATCGCTTTTCGTGTGCGCTTGCCAGGGCCGCGGCGCTTCGGCTCGAGCATCTCCGCCGCGAGCCTGGGCGGGAAGATCTCCGGAAGAACCTCGGCCGCGGGTCGGGCCCGCGCGAAGTTCTCCGCCGTCCACTCCGGAGCGTCGTCGTCGATGAGTTCAGGGTTTGGTCGCTTCTTCATACTGTTTCACCTCACGCTTGTTGGCCTTGCGAAAACTGATGACCCGGATCCCACCCCGCACGGGCGTAAACACGAGCATGTGAATACGACCGTTCAGAGGTCCCAGCGCTTCGAAGCGTCGTTCCGGGTACAGGCGTCGCGTGTTCTCATCCACTATCGCCGCTGAAAAGTCGAAATCATTCGCCGCGGCGAACGAGAGACCGCGGACCCTGGTGTTGCGCTCGTTCTTGGCTGGATCAAACACGATCTTCACGGACCTGATTGTATTAACGCATTGAGGCCAAGTCAAGCAATTTGTTAATACACTTTCTTCCTGGTTCGCGCGTGGGTCGAGAGGGCGACACTTGCGGAGGGTGATGGTCCTGTTCACGACGGGAGAACGGATGCGCTCAAACGCGGGCCGATGGCCACCTTCACGACAGGCATCGAGACCAGGCCGGACCGCGGGCGCGCGCGCCGCGAGTCCCCGCACCGTCGGTTGCTGAGCGGGGCAGCGGCCGGCAACTGACGCGGCCCATGCGCGCGGCGGTCGAACCAGGCTTCGGCGCCCCCGTGACAGCAACTACGTCGGAGAGATCGCTTCGTCCCCCCGAGGGGAGGCTTTCGCGCTCGCCTCCATCTCGCCGGGCTTCTCGCGATGACGGTGGGGGGTTTCTCCCTCACGTCACGGAGCGCGCAGCCTGCCCTCGGGGCACAACTACCAGGCCTGGAGAGATCGCTTCGTCGGCAGCCTTCCGTCGGCCTCCTCGCGATGACGTTGTGGGGTCCCTCCCCCATTGTCACGGACGTGTCCGTGGACCGACTCGGCGATGACGGCGTGTGCCTGAAGCGAAGCGTGCGGTAACGCACAGACACCCCAGCGGACGAGGACGATGCTCGGTTGAGCGCACTCAATCCGAGGCCAACAACGCTCCGGTCGCGCGAAGGTAAGGAAGAAATGAAACGCATCCCGGATCCGACTCGGGGCTCGCGGGCCAAGGCGCCCACCGGCATCGCCGGGTTCGACGAGATCGTTGGCGGCGGCCTTCCTCGCAGCCGCACCACGCTCCTTGTGGGCGGTCCCGGTTCCGGCAAGACTCTGTTCGCGCTCCAGGTGCTTGTCCATGGGGCGCGGCAGAAGAAGGCGGAGCCTGGGATCTTCGTGGCCTTCGAGGAGACCTCGAAGCGCATTGTTGGAAATGCCGGGAGCTTCGGGTGGGAACTGCCCGACCTGATCCGCTGGAAGAAGCTGTTCTTCCTCGATGCCCAGCCGTCGCCCGATCTGATTCAGTCAGGAACGTTCGATCTCAACGGGATGCTGGCGGCCATCCAGGCGCAGAGCCAGGCCATGGGAGCCCGTCGCATCGTGTTCGATGCCCTCGATGTGGTTATGGCCCTGCTGCCCGATCCGGCCGCGAAGAGGCGGGAGATCTATCGGCTTCATGAATGGCTGCTCGCGCACAACCTGACCGGGGTGATCACCGCAAAGTCCGGCGGAGACGAAACCGTCGCCTCCATCCAGGAGCCGTTCGGCTTCATGCAGTTCATGGTGGACTGCGCGGTCATCCTCAACCACGGGATGGTCCTGGGCGTTTCGCACCGCACCCTGCGCGTGCAGAAGTATCGCGGCTCTGCCTTCGACGAGGGCGAGTCTCCGTTCCTGATCGGTGAGGAGGGATTCGAGGTCGCCGCTCCCCGCAGCCTCGTCCGGGTCGAGACCAACGCCAGCAACGAGCGGGTATCGAGCGGGGTGAAGCGGCTCGACACCATGCTGGACGGGGGCTACCATCGCGGGGCCAGCGTTCTGATCACCGGTTTCTCCGGAACGGCCAAGACCACCCTGAGCGGCGCCTTCTCCGAGGCCGCCTGCTCGCGCGGTGAACGCACGCTCTTCGTGAGTTTCGATTCGAGTTGCGCGGAGGTGGCCCGCAACCTGACTTCCGTTGGCATCCGGCTGGATCGCCACATGAAGAATGGGCGTTTGCGTATGATCTCGGCCCGGGGCATCAACGGCAGCGCGGAGATGTACCTGGCCCGCATCAAGTCGGTGGCTCGGGAGCATGGGGCGCGTTGTCTGGTCGTCGATCCGGTGTCCACCTGGGCCAGTTCCGGCAACGACTCGAGCGCGCACAGCGTCGCGGAGCGGCTCATCGACTGGTCGAAGGGCGAGGGGATCACCCTCGTCTGCACCCGGCTACTCGATGAGATGTCGAGCCAGGCCGAAGCCGGTGCGCCGCTCCAGATCTCGACCCTGGCCGACACGTGGATCCATCTCAACTACACCGTCCAGGCGGGTGAACGCAACCGGGGCCTCTCCATCGTCAAATCCCGCGGGACCGCGCATTCGAACCAGGTGCGCGAGTTGATCCTGAGCGACCGGGGCGTCACTCTCGCCGACACCTACACCGCCGGCGGCGAAGTGCTCATGGGGACGCTGCGTTGGGAGAAGGAGCGCGCGGAGCGGGCCGGGCATCAGGCGGCCGAGGTGGCGGCGAAACTCGGGCGGGTGAAGCTCGACGCCGAGGAGGCCGAGATCGAGGTGCGACTGAAGGCCCTGCAGGTGGAACGTTTGGCCAAGCATCTCGAAAAGGCGCTGCTGGTTCGCGCCACCGAGACCCGTAAGGGCGAGTTGTCGCGCGGCCGCACCCGAATGGGCGAACTACGCGGCGCGGACGCCCCGGTTCGGGTTCGAAGATCGGGACGTCCATGACCCGGCAGGCGCCGTTCCGATTCATGCTCTATGTCGCGGGCGACGCGCCCAACTCGGTTCAGGCGATTGCGAACCTCGGGAACTTCTGTCGGGACAAGCTCCCGGATGGGTTCAAAATAGAAATCGTGGACGTGCTCCGGGAGCCGAAGCGAGCGCTCTCGGAAGGCATCTTCATGACCCCGACGCTCGCCGTGGTCTCACCTCACCCGGTTCGCAGAATCGTGGGCACGCTCTCCCACACCGAAACCCTCATGGTGGCGCTCGGCTTCGTGTCTGCGGGTCCATGAACTCCGCCCCATCCGTGGCTTCCCGCCATGCGGATGACGAGATTGGCGAACTGATCGCGACGCTGCATCGAACCAGCCGGCGCCTGGAGCAACTGACTGCGGGCCAGGTGGATACGGTTGCCGACGCCGAGGGCCGGCCCTTCCTCCTGCGCCACGCCCAGGAGCAGTTGGGGCAGGCCCACGCGACCAGGCAGGCCGCCATCCTCAACGCCCTCCCGGCCCACATGGCCCTTCTCGACTCCGCGGGAACCATCGTTTCCGTGAACGAGGCCTGGCGGCAGTTTGGCTACGCCAATGCGCTCAACACACCCGGGTTCGCGGTCGGCGTCAACTATCTCGACGTTTGCGACCGCGCCATGGCAGACGGCTTAGGCAAAGCTGGCGACGTCGCCCGCGGACTTCGTGCGGTCCTGGCCGGGCAGGAGAAACGGTTCTCGATCCAATATCCGTGCCATTCGCCCACGGAAGAGCGCTGGTTTCTTCTGACCGCCGCGCCCCTCTCCGAGAACCTCCGGAACGGCGCGATCGTGATGCACGTGAACGTCACCGCAGAGCAGAAGTCCACTCAACTCCTGCTCGCCAGCGAATTGCGCTTCCGACAGATGGCGGAGAACATCCGCGATGTCTTCTTCCTCCGCGACACGGGCGACAATCGGATCCTGTACGTGAGCCCGGCATACGAAGAGATCTGGGGACGAAGCTGCGCGAGCCTCTACGCTCATCCGGAGTCGTGGCTCGAGTCGATCCATCCGGACGACCGGGCCGGGACCTTCGACCAGCAGGGCAAGGGAGTACTCGCCGGGGACTACAGACTCGAATATCGAATCCTCCGTCCCGACGGATCGATCCGGTGGATCGAGTCCCGGGGATTCCCCGTCCACGACGAGGGCCGGGTCTCGCGCATCGCGGGCATCGCGACGGACATCACGGAGCGAAAAACCGCAGAGGCGCGCATCACCTACCTGAGCCGCGTGCACGCGATGCTCAGTGGCATCAATACCCTGATCGTGCGCGTCCGCGACCGCGATGAGCTCTTCAAGGGGGCGTGCAACATCGCGGTCGAAGCAGGCGGTTTCCGGATGTGCCTGATCGCGGTCGTGGATTCGAATACAAGGACGGTCGTTCCGGTGGCCTCCGCGGGCAAGGACGAGGACTTGCTGGCCGCGATCAAAGGACTCCTCTCCGTGGCTGACACGGTCTCCACGACCATGGTCGGACGGGCGCTCAGGGAGAAGAAGGCCCTGATCTCGAACGACTCACAGCGGGACCCCAGGGTGGTGCTCAAAACGAAATACGCCGAGTCCGGAGTCCGATCCCTCGCCGTCCTGCCGCTCATCGTATCGGAGGAGGCGGTCGGCGTGCTCGTCCTCTATGCGAGCGAGATCGATTTCTTCCACGAAGACGAGCTGGCGCTGTTGATCGAACTGGCGGGCGATATCGCCTTCTCCCTGAGCATGCTCCAGGTCCGGGCCGAACGCGAAACCGCGGTCGAAAACCTCCGGTCGTCGCTGAAGGAGAAAGAGGCCCTGCTGAAGGAAGTCCACCACCGGGTCAAGAACAACATGCAGGTGATCACGAGCCTGCTGCGCCTCGAAGCGAACCGCATCGACCACCCCGCCACGAGGTCCGTGCTGAAAGACATGCAGAATCGCATCATGGCCATGGCCGCGCTGCACGAGGCGGTCTACCGCTCCGAGAGCTTCGCGCGCGTGGATCTTGCCGTCTATTTGAAACAAGTTGCGAACCAGTTGCGCCGATCGCTCGTGGCCACCCATGGCCAGGTTTCGTTTCGACTCGACTTGCTTCCGGTGGGGATCGACCTGGATCAAGCCATCCCGTGCGGTCTCATCGTCAATGAGCTGGTCTCGAACGCCCTCAAACACGCTTTCCCGGACGGCCGTGCGGGCGAAGTTCGGATCGAGTTGAAGCAGGCGGGACCAGGAGAGCTCCAGCTCACCGTCAGCGATGACGGCATCGGACTCCCCGCGAACTTCGAGACGGCCCGCACGAAGTCACTCGGGCTGCAACTTGTCTCCGACCTGGCCCGCCAGCTCGGCGGACGGCTGCGCGTCGACCCGAGGCCGAAGGCGCTCTTCGAAGTGACGTTCCCATTCGAAGTAACACCCGGAATACCGCGGGGTGATGTCTCGGACCCGCCGACCGCTGGCGTGTTGCGTGCGGTCTGAGTCAAATGCATTAATCCCAAACGCTAAGGCGCGGGCCTACGCGGCCTTGGGCGCGCGCTTGGTCAGGACCTCGGCCATGCGGGTCTGCCACCCCGGGCCTGTCGCCTTCGAGCGAGTGAGCGTTGAGGCGAAGCGTCGTTATCGCTATGAAGGAAGGAGAACTCTCCGTCGAGGGCGGCTTCGGGTCTCAATCAAACATTCCTCTCGCGAAGCTGTGCAAGTCGCACGAAGTCACACGGCCGTTTGAGACCTGCGAACGCGTTCGCGATATCAGAAACCGGCGGTCCGCCTTCACCAGATCCGCGTACCGGTTGAGCTTCTCCAAGTCTGCCGGCGAAGGCTGTGAGGTCAGCTTGATCTCCACGGCCCAAAGCTTCGATCCAAAATCCAGGACCAGATCGATCTCCCGTTGATCGCTGGTGCGGAAATGAAAAGCGCCGGGCTTGTCGCCACGCTGTTCGAACAGGCCGAGAATCTGCTCGATGACAAAGCCTTCCCAACTGGCGCCGACCCACGGTTGACTGAGCAGCGACTCCTCCGTGTTCGCGCCCTGCAGCGCGTGGAGAAGTCCCGAGTCGCGCCAGTACACCTTCGGAGCCTTGGTCAGACGAGATCCCACATTCCCGGAGTAAGGCTGCAAGCGGCGGATCAGGAATGCTCCTTCAAGAAAATCGAGGTAGCCGTTGATCGTGTGATACGAGAGGCCAAGGCTCTGCCCGACTTGTACTGCGTTCCAGGCCTGCCCATGCACGGCCGCGAGCATGCGCATGAGGCGAAGCGTGACCTGCGGCTTCGCGGGAAGACCCCAGGCCGGCAAATCGCGTTGAGCCAGCAGGGACAGGTAGTCGCGCGGCCACGCTCCCGTTGTGGGCGCCTTCTGGAGAACGCCGCCATCGGGGAACCCTCCCTTGAGCCAGAGTCTTGAAAACGATGACACGGGCACTTCGTTGAGCAGGAAGGGCGTCAATTCGACCAGGGCCAGACGGCCGGCGAGCGACTCGGACACCTTCGTCATGAGTGCGGGAGCCACGGAGCCAAGAAGCAGGAACCTCCCCGCACGCTTTCGATCCCGATCGATCGCCGATCTCAGCCTGGGAAAGACCTCAGGCCATACCTGCGCTTCATCGAGAATGATCAGCTTTGAAGACGCTTCAACCTCCGCCCAGCGGAGGTCGAGCCGCACCCTGTCGGCATCGCTCTCAAGGTCGAAGTATTCGCCCCCAAGCGATTTCGCGAGCGTCGTCTTCCCGCACTGACGAGGCCCAAGAAGGGCCACGGCCGGCAACTGGCGAAGCCGCGAGCGCACGAGGCGGGCGATGCGACGGTTTCTCACGCTTTGTATTATAGAAATTAATTTCTATTTTGCAAAACACTCGGCCCGCGCCCATCATGGCCGGACGGACGGGCGGGCGCTGAGGGGCGGCCTTGGGCGCGCTTGGTCAGGACCTCGGCCAATGCGGGGCTGCCACCCCGGGCCTGTCGCCTTCCAGACTAGGCCCTGGCGCTCTCATCGGGAGTATGGTTGATGTATCGTGGTCGTGCAGGACGTCGGAGTCGAGACTCAGCAGACCGCTGCGTCGGACCGCTCTGGCCGCTTTTTTCATCGCCGCCCTGATCGGTGTCGTCGCCGTGGTTCTCTGGCAGGCGGGTCAGAGGCGGGTCAGTGGCGGGTCACCGCGGTGGGCGCTCACTTCGTGCCGATGCCCCCGATCACGGGCGCGGTGTTAGCACTCCTCGGTCTTGCACAGGTGGCTCGTCGAATCTGGCCCGCGAAACGCGCGACAGTTTGGTTCGAGGGGCTGTGCTGACCTTTGAAGATTCGATCGGCCGGCGCCCCGAGGACCGGGCCTTCGCCGCCCGGCTGATCGCGGTTTCCACCGTCCTCGCGACGGTCGTCGTGGTGGCGGGGATCTTCTTCATGCGTGTCGAAATGCGGGCGGCGAGAGAGAACGCCAACCGGGAACTGGCCGCGATCGCCGACCTGAAGGCGGCCCAGATCGCCGAGTGGCGCGAAGAGCGCCTGGGCGAAGGACGGTTCCTCCAGCGCGCCCCTCACACCGGCGCGGACATCGCCTCTTTCCTGGACCGGCCCAACGATCGCGCAGCGCGGGCCCGGGTGCTTGATTGGCTCGTCCCCATCAAGGGAGGCGACCGCTATGCGGAGGTCCTGCTCTTCGATGCGGCCGGCCGCCTGCGCCTCGTCGTTCCGGAGAGCTCGCAACCTCTGCCGAGGACTCCCGCCCACTCCCAGCCCCTCACCCTGGCCCCTGAAGTCGCCCTGGGTGAACTTCACCCCAATCCTCACGGACGCGGTATCCGCATGGATATGCAGGTGCCCATTTCGGATTCTGGAAAACCCGTCGCCACACTGCTCTTCCTCATCGACCCGGCCAACCACCTCTACCCGTTGCTTCGGGCATGGCCGGTACCGAGCCAGACCGCCGAGACCTTTCTTGTGAGACGCGACGGCGACGACGTGCTGTTCCTCAACGATGTGCGGCACCAGCCGGACACGGGGTTGAGACTTCGCCATCCCATCAGCGCACCCCTCCTCCCCGCGGCCCGGGCCGCGCGTGGCGAACTCGGTCCCAACGTGGGAATAGACTACCGGGGCGTGTCGGTGCTCGCCACCGCGCGGCGCCTTCCCAACTCGACGTGGGTCCTTCTGGCCAAAGTGGACGAAACCGAGATCTACGCGCCAATTCGCATGGACGCGGCACGGTCCGGGCTGCTGCTCGGCCTGATCGTCCTCACGATCGCGCTCGCTGCCGTTCATCTCTGGCGCGAACGGACAGCGGCCACGCTGACGCGAGCGCTGGTCGCGGAACGGGAACAGGCGGCGGGTGCTGAACGACTGGCGATGGTGATGCGCTACGCCAACGACATCGTCGTCCTCTTCGACGACGATGGGCACATCCGCGAAGCCAACGAGCGGGCAGGCGAGGCCTACGGGTACACGCGGGCGGAACTGCTCTCGCTGACCGTCACCGATCTACGCGCCGACCGAAACACGGATGCATTTCGGGCCCGCCTGAATGACATGCGCAGCTCCAGAGGTGTGCGATTCGAGTCGGAGCACCGGCGCAAGGACGGGTCGACCTTCCCGGTCGAAATCAGCGCCCGGGCGGAACAGACAGAGGGCTCCACCCTCTTCCTTTGCATCGTCCGGGATTGCACGGAGCGAAGGACGCACGAGCGACAGGTCGAGCGGCTGAACCGCCTCTACGCCGCCCTGAGCCAGGTCAACCACGAGATGGTCCGGGCCTCCAGACGCGAATCCCTCCTCGCCGGCGTCTGCCGGGCCATCGTGGAATACGGGGGCTTCAGTATGTGCTGGGCGGGCGCGCTCGACGAGGCCACGAAGGGGCTGCGGGTCGTGGCCGACTTCGGAGATGGCTCCGGCTACTTGAAGTCCGTCCGCGTCACCGCGGACGACGAGCCGACCGCCCAGGGTCCTATCGGGACGGCCATTCGGGAAAACCGGCCGGATGTCTGCGCCGACGTATTGACGGAGTCGCGGATGGCCCCGTGGCGCGAAGAGGCCGAGCGCTGCGGTTACCGGAGCATCGTCGCACTTCCCCTTCGGCTCGGAGCGAATGAGCGCGGCACCCTTTGCGTTTACGCGCGGCAACCCGAATCTTTCCGGGCGGAGGAGGTCGCCCTCCTTGAGAAGACGGTGGCCGACACAGAGTTCGGTCTCGAGGCACTCCGCCAGAAGGAGCAGCGCGAACAAGCCGAGGACGCGCTACGGGAGAGCGAGCAGCGTCTACGGCGTGCCCTCGTCGACTCTCCCTTCCCCACCCTCGTTCATGCCGAGGATGGCGAGATCCTGGAGGTCAGCCGGTCCTGGACCGAGATCACCGGCTACAGCCGAAGCGAACTCAAGACGATTGCGGACTGGACGGAACTTGCCTATGGGAGACGGAAGGAACCCGTGCAGACCGAGATTCAAGGGCTCTACGACCTGACCGGGCGAGTACGGGAAGGCGACTTCACGATTCGCACGAAGGGGGGCGGGTCCCGGATCTGGGAGTTCAGTTCCGGCCCTTTGGGCGTGGCGAGTGACGGAAGACGGCTGGTCATCAGTATGGCCCTCGACGTCACCGAGCGGCGACTTGCCGAGGCAGAGCTGGAGAAACAGGAGGAATTGCTCACCAAGCTCACCGATCAGGTGCCCGGAGTCCTGTATCAATACCGGTTGTACCCGGACGGACGCTCGTGCTTCCCCATCGCCAGTGCAGGCATCAAGGATATCTACGGGGTGACTCCCGAAGAGGTGCGCGAAGACGCCACGCCGGTCTTCGGGCGGCTGCATCCAGATGACGTCGACTCTGTCGCTGCCTCCATCCAGGAATCCGCCCGCACTCTGGAGCTTTACCACGGCGAATTCCGGGTCGTTCTCCCGGAGCAGGGGGTTCGCTGGCGCTTGTGCGACGCCAAGCCGGAGCGGATGGACGATGGCGGCACCCTTTGGTACGGCATCATCACGGACATCACCGAACGCAAAGCGGCGGAACAGAAGCTGGCCGAGCAGATCGAGGCGATTAGAGCGAGCAACGAGGAACTCACCCGTTTCAACCGAACCATGGTGGACCGCGAACTGCGCATGATCGAGTTGAAGCAGAAGCTCAACGTACTGCACGTGCGCCTGGGAGAAGCGCCCCCTTATGCCACGCCCGCAGGTGCCCTGCCCCCGGCGCCTCCGAGGGCCACGACATGACTGCCATCCTGCCCCCAGCCAAATCGGTCCGGTCCAGGGTGCGGACGGGCAAGGTGGAATTTGCGGGCGTCCGCTCCGGGAGATATGGGGCGGGCCCTGCCTTCCTTCTCCTCGGAGTCTGCGTGGCGATCCTCTCGATCGGCCTCTACCTGATACGACGGGAACGGGAGACGGCCATCGCCGGGATCCGGGGCCAGCTTCAGACCGTGGCCGATCTCAAGGCGCTGCAGATCGCCGAATGGCGGTCGGAACGACTGAGGGATGGGCGGGCGCTGATGACCTCGCCCTCACTGTCCCAGGATGTGACGGCCTTCCTCGATCACCCGGCCTCGACGGAGGCTCGATCCCGCATCACGGCCTGGCTGGCGAGCCACCCGACCGCCGGCGATCCGGCGGCACATGCGCCGGGCCAGACGTACGAGGGCGCCCTGCTCCTGGATGAGAACCTGGATCCCGCAGTGGTCGTCGGAGACGCGCCCGCCGCCTCTGATGAGAGCCTCCGCGAAGTGAGGGGGGCCGCCGTTTCCAACCGCGACGTTTCGCTGAGCGATCTCCTGCGCGACCCGGTGGGAGGACACATCTTCATCGAGACCTACGTCCCGGTGGCCAGGCCCGCGGGCCGGCGCGGTCTCATCGTGCTACGGATCAGTCCCCATACATTCCTGTACCCCCTGATCCAGAGTTGGCCCACGGCCAGCAAGAGTGCGGAGACCCTGCTGATCAGACGCGACGGCGACCGGGTCGTGTACCTGAACGAACTTCGCCACCGGGCGGGCACCGCCCTCACCCTGACCTTTCCGCTGAATGACCCGACCCTCCCCGCGGCACGCGCGGCCCGGGGCGAGTTCGGGACCTTCTCCGGCGCGGACTATCGCGGCGTCCCGACCCTCGCCTCCGTTCGCGATGTTCCGGGATCGCCGTGGTTCATCGTGGCCAAGGTCGACGAGGAGGAAATCTACGCGCCCCTGAGGGCTCAGGCCTGGATGGCCGGCGGGGGTCTCGCGTCCCTGTTGCTGGCCTCGGTGTCGGCCGCGGCTTTTCTGTGGCGTCAGCGCATGGCGGCGGAGGCCCAGGTGATCAACGCCGAGCTCGAACGCGGGGTTCGGGAGCGCACCCATGACCTCGATGCCGCCAATCAGGAACTGCAGGCCTTCGCCTACTCCGTATCCCACGATCTACGCGCGCCCTTGCGGGGCATCGACGGCTGGAGCCTGGCCCTGATCGAGGACTACGGCGAGAGGCTCGACGACACCGCCCGCGGCTACCTCGGCACCATCCGCCAGGAAGCCCAGCGCATGGGGCAGCTCATCGACGACATGCTGGCTCTCTCAAAAGTCACGCGCGTGGATCTGCGAAGCACTCCGGTCGACCTGTCCGCCCTGGCCTCGATCGTGGCCGCGAGGCTTCAGCAGTTGCATCCGGAACGAAAGATCGAGTTCGTGATCGAGCCCGGTCTTGCCGCCCTCGGCGATCCCCCGCTTCTCGAGATCCTTCTCACCAACCTGCTCGGGAATGCGGTCAAGTTCACCGGGCCGCGGCCGATGGGCCAAATCGAATTCTCCCGGTCTCTAGGGGCCAACCCAAACACCGGGGAGACGGAGAATGTATTCATGGTGCGGGACAACGGCGTCGGCTTCGACACGGCTCATGCGAAGAAGCTCTTCGGCGCGTTCCAGCGCATGCACAAAGCCAGCGAGTTTCCGGGCACCGGCGTGGGCCTGGCCACGGTGCAGCGCATCGTGCACCGTCATCATGGCCGGACCTGGGCCGAATCTGAACTGAATCGGGGCGCCACCTTCTATTTCACCCTTGCGGAGGCTGCATGAGCGACAAAGTAATCCTGCTGGTCGAAGACAATTCAAGCGATGTCGCCCTCACCCGGCGGGCGCTCGAGAAGAATGGGATCACCAACAAGGTGGTTGTGGTGGAAGACGGCCAGGACGCCCTGGACTATCTGCTCGGCGCCGGAGCGTTCGCGGGGCGCGACGTTGGCGACCTCCCCGTGGTGGTGCTGCTTGACCTGAAGCTGCCTCGCATCGACGGCCTCGAGGTGCTCCGCCGCATCCGCGAGGATCCACGCACCAAGCGGGTGCCCGTGGTGATTCTCACTTCATCGACCGAAGAGCAGGATCTGGCCGCGGGTTACGACCGCGGCACCAACAGCTACATCCGAAAGCCCGTCAACTTCCACGATTTCAGCGAGGTGGTTCGACAGATCGGCCTTTACTGGCTCGTCACCAACATCGCGCCGCCGAAAGTGTAGGCCTTCGTGAACGCCACCCTCACTCCCCTCTCCGTCCTCCTCGTCGAAGACTCCGCAAGCGACGCGGGCCTCATCGTCCGACACCTCCAAAAAGCGGGTTTCGAGGTCAGGCACGAACGCGTCATCGATTTCGATGAGATGCGCGCCGCTCTTGGCCGGCCGGCGCCCGATGTGGTGATCTCGGACTTCAGCCTGCCCGGCTTCGGCGCGGCCGGGGCGCTCGACACGCTTCGTGACTCGGGCCTCGACATCCCCTTCATCGTGGTGTCCGGCGTCATCGACGAGGCCTCCGCGATCGAGCTGATGCGCAGCGGCGCCCACGACTATTTGAAGAAGGACAGCCTCGGGAGGCTCGGGCCGGCGGTGCGGCGGGAGCTGACCGAGGCCTTTGGCCGCCGCGAGCAAAGGCACGCGGCGGCGGCGGTGCGCGAGAGCGAGGAACGCTTCCGGGCGATGGCGGACGCCGCCCCGGACGGGATCGTGGCGATAAACGAGAGCGGCGTGATCGTCTTCCTCAGCCGTGGCGCCCGGGCGATGTTCGGCTATGCGGAGGACGAGGCGGTGGGGCAGCACGTCACCTTGCTCATGCCGGAGGAGGGTCATGCTGTCCACGTCGAGGACGCGGCTCGAGACGCGGCCGCAGAGCCATTCACGGTCCTCGGCAACGTCCGGGAAGCCCGGGGGCGCAGGAAGGACGGCACGATCTTTCCAATGGAGTTCGCAGTGTCCAAAGCCGTGGTCCGCGGCCAGACTCTTCTGACCGCCGTGATCCGCGACATGACCGGGCGGAAAGCCATTGACAGCACCCTGCGCTTCCTGGCCGCACACACCGGCCCGGTCGGGCCGGATGGGTTCTTCCGGCCCCTCGCCAAATTCCTCGCGGAAGTCCTGAACGCAGATTTTGTGTGCATCGACCGGCTCTCCGGCGACAGCCTGGATGCCGAGACGCTGGCCATGTACACCGACGGCCATTTCGATGACAACATCGTCTACGGACTCAAGGACACGCCCTGCGGCCAGGTGGTCGGCAAGGAGGTGTGTTCCTTCCCTAAGGGCGTCTCTCAACTCTTTCCTGCGGACGCAGCTCTTCAGGCCCTCAAGGCCGAGGGGTACGTGGGGGTCACCCTGTGGGGCGCGAGCGGCGCCCCTGTGGGCCTGATCGCGTTGATCACCAGACGTCCGCTTCCCGATACCGCCCTGGCCGAGTCGATCCTCCACCTGGTGGCGGTCCGCGCCGCGGGGGAAATCGAGCGGGACAACGCCGAGGCAACACTGCGCGCTCACAACGACGACCTGAACCGCTTCAACCACGCCATGGTCGACCGTGAACTGCGGATGATCCAGCTCAAGGAAGAAGTGAATGCCCTTCGTGCCCGGCTCGGAGAGTCGCCCCCCTACTTCGCCGACCCGAACCCATCGGAGCAGGCATGAATATCACCGACCGCTACGACGAGTACCTCCGGAGCCTCCTGGGCGGCGAGCGCGCGAGCTGCCGCCAGATCGCCTCGGAGTTGCTCGAAGCGGGAGTGCCGGTCCGCGCCCTCTACTCAGACCTCTTCAGCACCTCGCTCTACCGGGTGGGCGAATTGTGGCAGAGCAACAAGATCTCCGTCGCCACCGAGCACCGGGCCACCGCCATGACCGAGGATGTGATGAACCGGGTGGTGTCTCCCAAGCTCTTCGCCCACGATCCTTCCGGGCGCTCCCTGATCGTCTCCTGCATCCCCAAAGAGTTCCATCAGATGGGAGGGCGGATGGTGGCGGACATCGCGGAGATGAACGGCTGGGACACCCACTTCCTGGGCGCCAACACGCAGCTTCCCGCCCTGCTGGGCCTGATCGACGAGAAGAAGCCTGACGCCCTCGGCCTCTCCATGGCGCTCTACGTCAATCTTCCCACCCTTCGTCAGACCATCGAGGGAGTCCGCAAGCTGCATCCATCCCTCCCCATCTGGCTGGGGGGCCAGGCGTTTCGCTTTGGGGGACAAGAGATCGAGCGGGAGTATCCGAACGTGCGGGGGTTCGAATCGCTCGAAGGGCTCGAGGCTGAGCTCCGCGAGTTTTCTGCCGGGAACGCCCGCCATCCATGAAGACCATCGGCGATCCGATGATGGACCACCTGCAGGAGCATGCTCCCTTCTTCTACCTGAAAGGCGACTCCCAGGGAACGGTGCGCGAGACCAACTCCTTCACCATCTCCCTGCTGGGCGAGGATCCTCGTGGCCGGCCGCTCACCCAGGTCTTCGTCGATTTCGACGGGACGCTCGATCCCATCGCGTTCGCCCGCGACCCCGCCCGGTCCCATCGACTCACCGTAAATGTCCCGGGGGGCGTGCCCCAGACCATTCTCTGTTCGTTCTACGACCTCGGCGAGGGTGTGGTCGCCCTAGGCAACGTGGACATCGCCGAGATGCGGGCCCTGCAGCTCGACTTCCTCTCCCTCAACAACGAACTGAACGCGGTCACCCGCGCGCTGCACAAGGCCAATGCCCAGCTCGAGAAGCTGAATGAACTCAAGAACCAGTTCGTGGGCTTCGCGGCCCACGATCTGCGCGGGCCGGTTGGAGTGATCCTCACCTATGCCGAGTTCCTGCGCGAGAGCGCGGCCGAGCACCTTCCGCCCGAGGAAGCCGGGTATGTGGACGTCATCCACAGCCGGGCCAAAGCCATGGCCCGTTTGATCAATGACCTGCTGAACATCGCCATGATCGAGTCGGGGAAGAACGAGGCGCAGCTCGAACTCACCGGACTGAACCGGATCTTCAAGATCGCGTGCCTGTCCCAGAAGAAGAAGGCGGAGGCGAAGAAAGTCGAGGTGGCGGTCAACCTCGACCCCGCGATTCCCGACTTCCCCATGGATCCGATCAAGGTCGAGCAGATCACGGTGAACCTGCTCGGCAACGCCATCGAGCACACCGCCTTTAACTCCACGGTCCGGCTCGAAGGCCGCCTCGATGGCGACCATGTCGTCGTGTCGGTCTCCGACCAGGGCCCGGGAATTCCTGAGGAAATGATGGGCCGGCTCTTCCAGCCCTTCTCCCGGGGACAGGTTCACAAGCCCGGAGGCCATACGAGTCACGGCCTCGGCCTTGCCATCGCCAAGCGGATGGTCGAGGCGCATCGCGGCCGGATCTGGGCGGAGAACAAACCCGGGGAAGGCGCCACTTTCCTCTTCACTCTTCCCATCGGCTTCGATCCCGCGACCGCAAAGGAAACCATTTCATGACCAACGAGCCCGACGGAGCGCGGACATCGCTTATGGGGCGGCTCAAAGCGGACACCGCGTCCGCGCATGAACGGCTGCATCACACTCCTTACGCCCAGGCCCTCTCAGGCGCCCGGCTGCCCCTCGAGTCGTACGTGGGCCACCTACGAGCCCTGGCCGTGGTTCACAGCGTGCTCGAGGAAGCGCTCTCCACGTCCGTGGACCCTGCGGTGAAAGCGGTGTGGCAGGACAACCTGCGCAAGTTCCCCCTGCTCCAGCAGGACCTGCGTTTCTTCGAACCTCGTGTAGTCGCGGACATCAAGGAAGCAGTCGAGGAGTCCCTGAAGCTCGCCGATCGCATCCGCCTGCAGTCGGTTCAGCAACCCCCATGGCTTCTGGGCGTCCTGTACGTCCTCGAAGGCTCGACCCTCGGCGCCCGCGTTCTCATGCCCCAGGTCGCGAAGAACTTCAGCCTCACGGGCACGGAGGGGCTCGCCTACATGCGCAGTTACGTCCAGGCCGTGCATGGGCAGTGGACGGACTTCTCGATACGCATGAACGACCTCGACTTGAGCCCCGAGGAGCGCGATTCGCTCATCGCGGGGGCGCAGGAGACGTTCGAGGCCTTCGCCTCTGTGTTCGATGCGCTCTATCCCTTCAAGCCGGAATCCCGCAGCTATGACGTCACCTCACTGAACCCCGAGGCGGGCCGGCATCCCGTGCCCGCGGATGCCCGCGAAGTCGAGGCCTCGCTCCGGGCCGGCCTTCGATGCTGGAGTCTCTTCCCTTACTACGACCTGCGTTACGGGGAGCGCGGCCGGCGATTCACCCGAAGCGACGGAGCGTGGCTTGCCACCCTCTACAAGTTCGAGCCCGACAAGATCGGCCAGCAGTTGCGATGGCTGGGGCGAGTTCTGGCCACACGGGGCATGCCCACGATCCTGCTGGAGGCCCAGCTCGGGATCCTCTTCGAGGAACTCTCGGCGGCGGTCCCCGAGCGACGATCTGAATATCTGCGGATCCTTCAGGCCGCCGAAGCCTTGGCGGGCGCTCGCGCGCGCCGCCTCGATAACGCTCAACTCAACACACTGGGCCGCGACTTCAACGATGCCGTGGGACCAGAGTGGAGCGCGCGCTACAAGAATGCCGGCGAGCTACTGGCCGCCGCGTGGGTGGATGAAATGGAAGGGAGCGAGGGCGCGGTCGAGAACATCAGGATCTGGATGACGGATCCGGCCCGCTTCCCGCCGGACTGGATTGCCGCGGTTCATGACACACTGAATCGGGCGCGGGCTCTGGCCGCCTCTTCCGCTGCCGACAGCACCGCCGCCGACCCTTCGCATGACTGAACTCCAGACCCCGGCTCAGGACCCGATCCGCATCCTCGTGGTGGATGACGATCCCGATGTCGTGCGCGCCACCGGCATCGTCCTCTCGAGGGCCGGGCACTCGGTCGTGACCGCGGGCACCGGAGCCGAGGCGCTCCAAGCCATCCGCAGAGCACCTCCTGATCTGATCCTGCTGGACCGCCACCTGCCCGATATCGACGGACTGGAGGTCTGCCGGCAGGTCAAGTCCGACCCGGAGGTCGCAGACACCCTGGTGGTGATGACCTCCGCCGCCCTCGCGGCCGAACAGGACCAGATCGCGGGTCTCACTTCGGGAGCCGACGGTTACATCGTGCGGCCGATCGGCAATCGCGAACTCGCGGCCAGGGTGGAGGCCTTTGTCCGCCTGGCGCGGATGAGCCGAACCCTGAAGGAGCAGACTGGGCTCCTCGAGGCCAAGGTCGCGGAACTGGGACGGCTCAAGCAGGAGGCCGATGCCCGCGTCGCCGAGGCCACCGCCGCCAACCACGCCCTCGTCGATTCCCGGCGGGCCGCGCTCAATCTCATCGACGACGCCATGGACGCGAGGCGGTCGCTGGAGTCGGCCAATCGGGACCTTCAAAAGGAATTCGCCGTGCGGCAGCGAGCCGAGGACTCGCTGCGCAAGGTTTCGGCGGCCGCCGAGCAGAGCCCGGTTTCGATCCTCATCACTGACCTCCAGGGCAACATTGAGTATGTCAATCCTCATTTCGAGCAGGTCACTGGTTACTCCTCCGCCGAAGTCGTGGGGAAGAACCCCCGCCTGCTGCAGTCCGGGGAGACGGATCCCATGGCCTACCGCCAGCTTTGGAGCAGCATTGCTTCGGGAGGCATCTGGGAAGGCGAGTTCCACAATAAGAAGAAGAACGGGGAACTGTTCTGGGAACGCGCAACCATCGCTCCGGTCCGGGACTTATCCGGCGCCATCACCAGCTTCGTGGGTGTGAAGGAGGACATCACCGAGCGGAAGCGAACCGAGCAGGCCCTCCGGGAGAGCGAGGAGCGCCATCGCCTGCTGGCCGAGAACGTCAGCGACGTGATCTGGACCATCGATACCGAGGAACGGTTCACCTATGTGAGCCCATCGGTGGAGAAGTTGCGCGGGTATACGATGGCCCAAGTCGTCGGAAACAGAATGCACGATGGTCTCACCCCGGAGTCCGCGGCCCTCGCCAGGTCTTCCCTTGCCCACGCGCTCGAACAGGTGCGCGCGGGACAGCCCTTCCCGGCGTCTCGCCTGGAGCTCGAACAGGTCCGGAAGGACGGCTCGACGGTGTGGACGGAGGTCACCACCTCCGGGATGGTCGACGGCGAAGGCCGGTTGATCTCGATCATCGGAGTCACCCGTGACATCTCGGAACGGAAAGAGGCGCAGGAGAAGGTCGCGGCCCAGCTCAACGAGCTTTTGCGCTGGCAGTCGGTGATGCTGGGTCGGGAGGGACGGGTCATGGACCTCAAGCGCGAGGTGAATGATCTGAGTCAACGCCTCGGCATCCCCACGCCCTATCAGAGCCAGGAGCCCGACGAAGGGAAGCAACCTTGAACAGCGCGCCCCTCGATCCCACGGTTCCTACCGCCCCGGTCACGATGTCGGCGCGTCTCGGCGCAGAAGCCCGGTACCTGTGACCTCGATTCCTGCTACGCCCGAAATACAGGCTCACCGCCATATGGAAGCCCTCCTGAAAGAACAGGACCTGAAGCTCAAGCAGGGCCAGCAGGAGGCGTCGCGCCTCATCGACCTGGCCGAGAGGTCGCGCGGCGCGCTCCTCAGCGTCCTGGAAGACGAGCAGCGCACGTCCCGGGCGCTCGTCCGGAGCAATCGTTCATTGCAGATGTTGAGCGGTTCCAACGAGGCGCTGATCCGCGCCCAGAATGAGACCGACCTGCTGAAAGAAGTCTGCCGGATCGCGGTGGAGAGCGGCGGCTATTCAATGGCCTGGGTGGGCTACGCCGAGATGGACGAAGCCAAATCCATCCGGCCCGCGGCCTTCTGCGGCGACGATGGGGGAAGCCTCGACTGGATCAAGCTCACCTGGAACGAATCCGACCCGACGGGACGGGGACCGGCTGGACGCTGTGTCCGCGACGGCCAGCCGGTGGTGTGCGAGGACGTTCAGGCGGACCCCACGTACTATCGTCCCGAGGACGCACGACGGCGCAACTATCGCGGCGTCATCTGCCTTCCCCTGCGGGACGGCGCGCGCACCTTCGGCCTGCTGAACCTCGACTCCGTGGAAGTTCGCCAGGTGAGCGCCGAGGAAGTCGAGCTGCTGGAGGATCTCGCGGACAATCTCGCCTTCGGCATCGGCACCATCCGGGCCCGCGCGGTCAAGGAGCGTGCCGAACAGGCGCTCGTGGCTTCCCTTCACGAAAAGGAAGCGCTGCTCAAGGAAGTCCACCACCGGGTGAAGAACAACATGCAGGTGATCACGAGCCTGCTTCGTCTCGAAGCGAGTCGCATCGACCACCCCACCACAAGGTCCGTGCTCCGGGACATGCAGAATCGCATCATGGCCATGGCTGCCCTGCACGAGGCGGTCTACCGCTCCGAGAGCTTCTCGCGCGTGGACCTGGCCGTTTACCTCAGGCAAATCACCAACCAGTTGAGCCGGTCCCTTGTGGCCACGGCCGGCCAGGTTTCGTTTCAACTCGACCTGCTCTCCGTCGCAGTCGACCTGGATCAGGCCATTCCCTGCGGTCTGATCGTGAATGAACTGGTCTCAAACGCCCTCAAACACGCCTTCCCGGCCGGCCGGATTGGGGAGGTTCGGATCGAATTGAAAGAGTCGGGCCCGGGGGAAGTCCAGCTCACCATCAGCGACGACGGCGTCGGCCTTCCCGCGGACTTCGAGGCCGTCCGCGCAAAATCGCTCGGACTGCAGCTCGTGTCCGACCTGGCCCGGCAACTCGGCGGACGCCTGCGCGTCGGTCCGGGGCCGAAGGCTCTCTTCGAAGTGACCTTCGCGCCGGGTCCGAAGTGACCGGCGCCGCGGTGGGCCGGCGCCGTGCCGGGACTAGAATTGTGGCCACGGAGGTCGAGTGAAAGCACCAACCATCCTCATCGTCGAAGACGAAGGGATTATCGCGCGCGACATCCGGCAACAGCTGACGGAGCTCGGCTACCAGGTGGTCGGGGACACTCCGACCGGCGAAGAGGCCATCGTCCTCACCGAGCAGCTCAAGCCCAACCTCGTCTTGATGGACATCCACCTGGCCGGGAAGATGGACGGCATAGAGGCCGCCCAGGCCATTCGGAAGCGCTTCGGGACTCCCGTGGTCTTCCTCACCGCCTTCGCGGGAGGCGAGACCCTGGAACGCGCCAAGCTCACGGAGCCTTTCGGCTACATCATCAAGCCGTTCGACGAACGGTACCTGCACACCGCGATCGAGATGGCGCTCTACAAGCACCGGGCGGAAACCCAGATGCGCCGGGCCTACGACGAACAGGCCACGATCCTTAGGACCGCGCTCGACGGTTTCTTCATGGCCGACTGGCAGGGACGTCTCCTCGATGTGAACGAGTCGAGCTGCGCCATGCTCGGTTACTCGAGGGAAGAGCTCCTCAAGATGTCGCTCGCCGACCTCGACGCCACCCCCGACAAAGAGAAGTTCGTGGGCCTCGAGGGCCTGAAGCAGCCGGCGCCGGTGCGATTCGAGCGCGCGCAGCGCCGGAAGGACGGCCGCACCATCCTGGTCGAGATGAGCGTCAATTATCTGCCTCACTCCGGGGGCCGGATCTTCTGCTTCGCCCGCGACATCACCGAACGCAGGGCCGCCGAAGACGCGCTCATGCACCTCAACGAGGAACTCGAGGTCCGGGTCTCGATGCGCACCCAGGACCTCGAGGAAGCGAGGCTGGACGCGGAGAAGGCCAACAAGGCCAAGGCGAATTTCCTCGCCACCATGACCCATGAGCTGCGGACCCCGCTCAATGGAGTCATCGGCACCCTCGACGTCCTGAAGCAGACCACTCTCGAAGGGCACCAGGTGGAAATGCTCGACCTGGTGAGCGAGTCCGCCAACTCCCTTCTGTCGATCGTGGACGACATCCTCGACTTCTCGAAGATCGAGGCGGGACGGCTCGGGGTCGAGAGCCTCCCCATGGTGGCCCACGCCGTCGTCGAGAAGGCCGCCGCCGTCCTCGCCCCCCTGGCCGCGAAAATGGATGTTGAGTTGACCCTGTTCACCGACCCGAGGATTCCCACCAGGGTCCTGGGCGATTCGGTGCGCTTGAAGCAGGTGCTGCTCAACCTCACCAACAACGCGATCAAGTTCTCGAGCCGGATGGACCACCCGAGCCGGGTTTCCCTCCGCGCGGTCCTCGTCGAGAAGAGCGTTGACAATACCGTCGTCGACTTCGAGGTCAGTGACAACGGGATCGGGATGGAGGCCGAGACCATAGCCTCGCTCTTCCGGCCCTTCGCCCAGGGCGACGCCTCCATCTCCCGCCGCTTCGGGGGCACGGGTCTCGGGCTTGCCATCTCGCGCAACCTGGTCGAACTCATGGGCGGACGCATCAGCGTCACCAGCGATCCGGGCAAGGGCTCGACCTTCCGCGTCCGCATCCCCTTCGCCCTGCCCAAGGACCAGCCGTCCGACTCCATACGGGTCTCCGATGTCGCCGGCCTGTCCTGCCTGCTCATTGGTCCGCCGGACGTTCTTCAGGCCGACCTTGCCGCCTACCTCGAGAACGCAGGAGCGGCGGCCGATCGCGTCCCCAACCTGGAAGACGCGCGACGCTACGCCGAGATCCACCCCAATGGGCCCCAGGTGTGGATCACCGATCTGGTCGGGGACTCGCCTTCCCTCGAGGCGCTACGGGATATCCAGGGGGAGAGGCTCGAAACCGACATCCGCTTCGTTCTCCTCGACCGGGGCCGGCGGCGGAAACTGCGGCCGATTTCCAAAGGCGTGCTCGCGGTGGAAGCCCATCTGCTGAAGAGAGACCTCTTCCTGCATGCGGTCGCGTGCGCGGCCGGCCGCTTGGAGATGGAGACCGCGACCACTCCGATTCTGATCCGGCGCACCCCCGTCCCCATGCCTTCCCGGGCGGCCGCCATCGAGGCGGGCCAGCTGGTTCTGGTGGCCGAAGACAACGAGATCAACCAGAAGGTCATCCTCAGGCAGCTCGGATTGCTCGGCTATGCCGCGGACATCGCACCGGGCGGCCGGGAAGCGCTCGAAATGTGGCGGACCGGCGACTACTCCCTATTGTTCGCCGACCTGCATATGCCGGATATGGACGGCTATCAGCTCACCGCCGCGATCAGGGTCCAGGAAAGCACGAAACAGCACGCGGTCATCATCGCGCTCACTGCGGATGTGCTCAAGGGCGGAGCGCAGCAGTGCCGCGACGCCGGTCTCGACGACTACCTGTGCAAGCCGGCACGCCTTTCCGAAGTCAAGGCCATGCTGGAGAAGTGGATGCCCGGCAAGGCTAAGAACGCGAGCCGCGCCCAGACTTCCGAGCACGACCGCGAGGTCCTCGCAAAGACGCCCCCGGTCGACATCGCCGTGCTCGAGGAACTCGTGGGCCGGGATCCCGACATCATCCAGGAATTCCTGCGCGCGTTCTGGATCAGCACCGCGAAGACAGTGTCGGAAATGAAGGCGGCCTGCGAAAGCCGGGATGCCGCGAAGGTGGCCGATCTGGCTCATAAACTCAAGTCGCCCGCCCGGTCCGTGGGGGCCATGCGACTGGCGGCGATCTGCGACCAGATGCAGGCGGCCGCGGGCATCGGAGATTTCGCAACCCTGGACGAGTGCATGCCCCGACTCGAGGCCGAGAAGACGAGCGTCGAGCAGTACAGCCCGGCCTAGGACGGCCGACGGTCAGGGCGAAGGCAGGGGTTGAAAGGGAGGACACCTTGGAACGGTCGGCGGTCAGAGTACTTCTCCTGGATGACGAGCCCTTCATCCTCAAGCTCCACGCCCACATGCTCAAGGAGCTGGGCTTTTCATCCATTCGGTCTTTCGAGACCGGCGCGGATGCCCTGGCCGACATCGACGACGGAGCGCTCCCGGATCTGATCCTGCTGGACCTTTCCATGCCGGAGATGGACGGCATCGAGTTCATCCGTCATCTGGTCCAGCGTATCTACAAGGGGCGCCTCATTCTCGTAAGCGGCGAGGACATCCGGCTTCTGCGGACCGCCGAGCGCCTGGTGCAGGCTCACGGAATCCACATCCTTGGCCATCTGGCCAAACCGATCAAGCCGGCGGGGCTCAGGTCTCTGCTCACGGACTGGGAGCAGCACACGTCATTCATACCCCGCCCCGTGCTGAAGGCATACACCGCCGACGAAGTGGCGGACGGCATCCGGAACGGCCAGATCGTCAACTACTACCAGCCGAAGGTGTGGCTTCCGACCGGCGATATCGTCGGCGCAGAGTCCCTGGCGCGCTGGCAGCATCCCGCGGACGGACTGATCGAGCCGGGGCGCTTCATCAGCGTGGCGGAGAAGCATCACCTGATCGATGACCTGACCCGGGTGACCATGAGACTGGCCTTTGCCGACGTCAAACAACTGGAACGGGCGGGCTTTCCGCTCCGGGTGGCCATCAATCTGTCGAGCTTGACCCTCAAGTCGATCGACTTCGCCGATTTCGCGGCTCAAGAAGCAGCACACGCGGGCATCTCCCCGCAGAACGTGATCTTCGAGGTCACGGAGAGTCAGATCATCAATGACCTGCGCGCGCCGCTCGAAGTCCTCACCCGCCTCCGCCTGATGCGTTTCAGTCTCTCGATCGACGACTTCGGAACCGGCTATTCCTCCCTGTCACAGCTGCGCGACATTCCCTTCGATGAGCTGAAGATCGATCAGAGCTTCGTACACCGGGCCGCGGAGGACCCCACAGCGCGCGCGATCTACGATGCCTCGATCGAAATAGCGGGCAAGCTCGGGCTGCGGACCGTTGCGGAAGGGGTCGAGGATCGAGCCGACTGGGATCTGGTTCGCGAAACCGCGTGCCAGGAAGCCCAGGGGTACCTGATCGCCCGCCCGATGCCCCCAGACGCCCTCCCCGCGTGGATCCAGAACTGGCGCGAAAACGGAAGAACGACGCTCGGCTATCCCTGAACCGCACGCATGCCGCGCCCTTTTTCGTCGAGAGCGTTTCGCACCCTACGCGCCAACGCATCGCTCGTGAACGGCTTCTCGATGAGCACAATGCCCTCGCCCAACACTCCCTGCTGCGAGAGCGCTCCGTCCGTGTACCCCGACATGTAAACCACACACAGTTCCGGGCGCGCGCCGGCAAGTGCGGCCGCCAGTTCCGCGCCACCCATGTTTGGCATGACCACGTCGGTGAGAAGAAGGTCGATGGGCCCGTCGAACGCGCGGGCCACGGCCACGGCTTCGCGGCCATCCGCGGCGGTAAGGACCTGGTAACCCCTCTCCTCCAGCGTTTCCTTGATGACCTCTCTTAGCGACTCCGTATCCTCGGCGAGCAGAATGGTCTCCGTTCCCCGCGGCCCCTCGGTGACGGCCACGGGCGGCAGGTTCGCATTGGGCCGGTCCACCCGTGGAAGGTAGACGCGGAGCGTCGTTCCGTGCCCCGGCTCGCTGTACACCCAGACGTTGCCGCCGCTCTGCTTCACGATGCCATACACGGTGGCGAGGCCGAGGCCGGTTCCCTGGCCTTCCGGCTTGGTGGTGAAGAAGGGGTCGAAGGCTTTCGCCTGCACCTCCGCGGTCATTCCGACCCCGGTGTCGGATACCGCCAGCATCACGTAGCGGCCGGCAACCGTGGCGGGGTGCGCCATCGCATAGTCTTCATCGAGGTCGACATTGCGTGTCTCGAGGGTGAGCGTTCCGCCCCGGGGCATGGCATCGCGGGCGTTCACCGCGAGGTTCACGACGATCTGCTCGATCTGGCCCGGGTCGGCGTTCACGGTTCCGAGTCCGGCCGCGGGCACCAGGACCACGGAGATGTTCTCGCCGATCAGACGGCCGAGCATCTTGTGCGCGTCGGCCACGATGGTATTGAGATCGAGAGGCCTCGGCTGGAGCACCTGCTTGCGGCTGAAGGCCAGCAACTGCCTGGTGAGTGCGGCGGCGCGGGTGGCGGCCTTCAGGATCTGGTCGAGGCGGGAACGCGCGGGGTGGGAGGGTTCGATCTGGCGCTGGGCCATCTCGCAGTAGCCGGTGATGACGGCCAGGATGTTGTTGAAGTCATGCGCCACCCCGCCCGCGAGCTGGCCGATGGCTTCGACCTTCTGCGACTGGAACAAGGCGGTCTCCGCGTGCCGGCGCGCGGACACATCGGTGTGGAAGAAGAGAAAGTGGGTCACTTCTCCGACCGCGTTCTTGACCGCCGAGAGGGCGAGATCGTCCCAGAAGGTCGTGCCGTCCTTGCGATAGGCGAGGAGGGTGACCTGGCAGTCGCGCTGCTCCTGGATGGCCTTGCGGATCTCGGCGCTCGCCCTCTGGTCGGTGTCCTTCCCCTCGAGGAACCAGGCGCTCTTCCCGAGGGTCTCGACTTCGGAGAAGCCGGTCATCCTCTGGAACGCGGCGTTGCAGAGGCTGATCGGCAGCATGGGCTCGTGGGTGGTGGCGACCACGATTCCCACATTGGCGCTGCCGATGGCCTGCTGAAGGAGCCGGGCCTCGGCCTCCGTGCGGTGTCGATACACCGCCATCTCGATGGTGGTGGCGAGCTCGCGCTCGTCGAAAGGCTTGACCAGGTACCCGTAGGGCTTCGCGGCCTTCGCCCTCTCGATGGTGCCGGTGTCGGCATGGGCGGTCAGAAACACCACCGGCACATCCATCCTGCTGGTGAGGACCTTAGCGGTCTCGATTCCGTCCATCGGGCCCTGGATGGTGATATCCATGAAGACCAGAGTGGGGGATGTGGTCTCCGCCAGGGCGAGCGCATCGGCGCCGTTCACCGCGATGCCCGTGACCACGTAACCCAGGTCGATCAGGCGCTGACGCAGGTCCAGGGCGATGATCGCTTCGTCTTCGACGAGAAGGATCCGGGTCACGGGTGGCGGGTCGGCAGGGAGCATCGGCAAGTCCCTTCTTTTCACATTACTTATACCGGAGCGAAGTGGCGCACGTCCAACTCGGCTAGGAGCCTGGGCGGTAGAACGAAAAGGCGCTCGATTTTCGCCGTCGCCGAAGGCGATATTGGCCCCCAGGGACCGCCCAAATTGCCGAGATCTGACTCATTCGCATCACCATTCTCTTCTAGCGCCCAGGCTCCTAGCCTTTCTCGACGACGAGCCCGAGAAGAATCCCTTCTTCCACGACACCGTCCTCTCCCTCGGCTCGGTGACGCTCCCGCAACTGGAGGCCCGTATCAATCGCTTCATCGCGGAAGGCGGCACGCCGCCGGCGCACGCCGCCGGCCAATAAGCTCCCCGGCCGTCATCGCAAAGAGGTTTGAGCGGCTTTCACGATCTGAGCCAGAGGCACGACCTCCACCCTCCGGGCCAGCGCATAGCGTTTCTCTCCGGGATAGACGACCTGAAGCTCGTCAAGCTTGAGGTCTTCCACGGCAATGCGCATGGAGGGGGTCAGCGAAGGAGCATCCGCGCGCTTGCACTCGATGCCGATCCGGCGCCCTCGCGTGAAGAGGAGGAGGTCGAGTTCCGCGCCCTGATAGGTGGCCCAGTAGTACGCCTCATCCGGTTGCAGCGCCTTGAGGACTTCCTCGACCGCGTAGCCCTCCCAGGAAGCTCCAACCTTGGGGTGATGTTCGAGATCATGCTGGTTCGAAAGACCGAGCAATCCATGCAGCAGGCCGCTGTCTCTGACATAGACCTTGGGCGACTTGACCTGGCGCTTGCCGAGGTTCTCGAACCAGGGCGGCAGTTGCCGCACCATGAAAACGCCGGTCATCAAGTCGAGATACCGGCGGACCGTGACTTCGTTGATGGCGAGGGCGCGGGCGAGTTCAGCGGCGTTCCAGATCTGACCGTGGTAGTGGGCCACCATGTTCCAAAAGCGGCGGAGGGCGACCGCGGGGATGGTCACGCCGAGTTGCGGCAGGTCGCGTTCGACGAAGGTCTGCAGGAACTGCCGGCGCCAGGCCAGGGAGTCGGCTTCCGTGCGAGCCGTCCAGGCCAGGGGAAATCCGCCGCGCCGCCAGTGCCGGGTCTGCGCAGAAGCCCCCAGATCGGCGAGACGGAGGCCCTCGAGGGGAACGATTTCGATCCGCCCCGCGAGGGTCTCCGAGGACTGTTTCAGGAGATCCGGCGCCGCGCTGCCGAGAATGAGGAAACGCGCGGGCAGCGGCTTGCGGTCGGCCAGGACCCGCAGCAGCGGAAAGAGGTCGGGGCGACGCTGTATCTCGTCGATCACCACCAGACCCCGCAGGGGGCGCAAGGCGGTGTCCGGTTCCGCGAGGCGGCCGAGACTCCCGGGATCCTCGAGGTCGAAGTAGTTGAGCGAGGCGGCAGGCACGAGTTGCCTGGCCAGGGTGGTCTTGCCGCACTGCCGAGGCCCCAGCAGGGCCACCACCCGGCTGCGCTTCAGGGCGGTTCGAATGAGCGCGAGGTCGGTGGCACGGTCTATCACGGGAGACAGACTACCATGAATATCCTGCGGTCACATATGGATATTCATGGTCTTGATTCTCGCCGGACCACCTCGAATCGCCTGATCGGTTTGGTAGTTGCGTGCGGGGGTTGCTTCGTCGGCCGCAGCTCGACGGCCTCCTGCTGATGAACACCCTTCAGAACGGCCCATTTCAGGCGGGTTCTTGGGCCTCCGGTCGCCGCGGATTCCAAACGCGCTCTCGGTGCTGCGGCTGACTTTCGCCACGGGCGGCTAGACCCCGGCTTTCGCCGGGGTGACGAGTGGGTGTTCATCCCCAGTGTCACGGAGCGCGCAGCCTGCCCCCGGGGCACGAAGTCCGTGCCGAAACTCGCAACGACGCCGGCTCCGACCCCTCGGCCGGCGTCAGGTACGGAGACCTTTTCCTCTAGTCAGCAATCTCGCTCCCGCACAGAAGTAAGTGGGTCGCCTCCCCGCTGGAGTTGCGCACGGTGGACACCGCGACGGCGGCGTGGAAGATTGACCCATCCCCGCGGGAGAGCCGGCAGTTCACCGAGCCTTCGCGACCGTCCACAATGGCGCGGCGCAATGGCTCCAGGGCCGACGCGTCCGGCTTCCCTCCCTCGAGAAACCAGGCGCTTCGACCGATGATTTCGGCGGAGGGGTATCCGGCGAGCCGCTCGAACGCGGGGTTGCACATGGTGATCCGGTGGTTGGGGAGGCTCGCGAGGGCCACGCCGATTCCGGCGGTCTCGATGGCTTTCTCGATCAGTCGGGCAGGCACGTCGCTGCTATGCCGGCTGACCGCCATCTCTATGGTCGAGATGAGTTCGCGCTCTTCGAAAGGCTTGATGAGATACCCGTAGGCGCGCGCCTGCTTCGCCCGCTGGATGGTGCCGGTGTCCGTGTGGGCGGTGAGGAAGATGATCGGGACATCCATATGACTGACCAGTCGCCGCGCCGTTTCCACCCCGTCGATCGGTCCCTGGATCGTGATGTCCATGAACACCAGAGTCGGCCGGGTCGATTGCGCGAGGGCCAGGGCCTCGGCGCCGGTCGCCGCGGTTCCCGTGACTTCATAGCCGAGACCCTCAAGGCGTTGCGTCAAGTCGCGAGCGACGATGGCCTCGTCTTCGACGACGAGGATTCTGGTGCTGGATCGCGCATGGGCCCCCGACATGTCACGGCCTCCTCACTAAGTCTGATCGTGGATTGATTACCCAGTGTACACCAGCCGCTCTCCGGTCTTGCAGGAGTGAACGACTCCAGCCGGGGAACATCCTCGGGGCGCTCCCATGAACCCGAAAGCCGTCATCCTCGTCGCCGACGGCAGCGCCTCCAGCGGCATGATGAACGCGAGCATCCTGAGTCGCGCAAACGCTCCAGACCCGATTGACACGTAAAATTTGGCCACATAAGTTGTGCGCCATGAATGTCACTCTTTCTATTGGTGATAAGGTCATCAAGCGCGCCCGAAGGGCCGCCGAAAGCATGGTGATGACCCTTAACCAGGCGGTTCGGCAGTTCCTCGATCAACTCGCCGGCAGCCGCCCGGCCGACACCGATCGCCGCGAGATGGAGGAGCTTTCAGAACTCTTGGAAGGCCGGTCTCGTGGATGGCGCATGAACCGCGAGGAGATCCATGAAAGGCCGTAGTTTTCTGGATACCAACGTCCTCCGACGATCGGGATTCCCCGGAGAAAAAGCGCCGTGCTCTCGACCTCTTCGCCGAGTGCCGGCGGAACCGCAATGGGGTTGTCTCCACCCAGATTCTCCAGGAGTATTTCGCTACCGCCACGAAGAAACTGCGCGTCGACGTCATCGTGGCGAGACGCAAGACCGAGATTTTCGCGCGCCTCGATGTTGTGTCTCTGAGTGTCGATGACATCCTGGGGGCGATCGATCTCGTGCGGCTGCACACCGTGTCGTTTTGGGACGCCCTGGTGGTGCGCGCCGCTCTGGCCTCGGCTGCTCGCGGTTGTTCAGCGAAGACCTCCAGTCCGGACGCCGCTTCGAGGGCCTTGAGGTCGTCAACCCATTCCTCTAGGTCCCTGGGTCTTCCTGAGGAATCATGGCCGCGTCCGTGGAAGAAACGAGGCAAAAAGCCGACCTCGTGGCCATGCGGGGTGGTCGCATCTGGGGGGACTAGACTGCAAGCGAGCACGTCCCTTCGATGAAGTAGCAAAATGACCCCGCGGCCCAACGACTTGACACGCACTTCTGGCCACGCCCCGCCCGAAGCCACACAGACCCCGCGAACCGACGACCTCGTCGCCGCGCTCCGACGCATGCGGGCTCAGCAGGAGGCGATCAGCGCGGTCTCGCTGACGGACGCCTTCGTCGCGGGCGACGTCGACCAGCTCGCGCGCGAGATCACCGAAGTCGCGTGCCAGGCCACGGGGGTCGAGCGAGCCAACGTGTGGCTCTTCAACGAGGATGAGACCGAGCTGCGCTGCATCGACCTCTTTGAAGCAACTCCGAAACGGCACACCGCGGGAGGAGTGCTTCAGGAATCGGCCTACGGCCCCGAGTTCGCCTGGCTGAAGAAGGTCCGCTTCGTCGACGCGGACGACGCCCTCAGCGACCCGCGCACCGCGGGGTACATCGAGGGGTACCTCAAGCCGCTGCGCATCACGTCCATGATCGACGCGGTGATCGAGGTTTCGGGCCGCCACCTCGGCCTGTTGTGCCTCGAGCACGTGGACAAGCCGCATCACTGGGAACGCGACGAAGTGGAGTTCGCCTGCCAGCTCGCGGACAAGCTGGCCCTGGCCCTGGTCAACCGGGCCCGGCGACACGCCCAGGAAACTCTTCGCGCCTCCGAAGACGTCTTCTCGAGCGCCTTCGAATACGCGCCCATTGGCGTGGCCCTGGTGTCACCCGAGGGCCGGTTCATCAAGGTCAATCGGGCCCTGGGCGAACTTGTGGGCTACTCCGGGGAAGCGTTGCTGGCCAGCGCGTTCCAGGATTTGACCCACCCCGAGGATCTCAATGCGGACCTCGACAACCTGCGGCAGCTCGTGGCCGGGGACGTACGCTCGTATCAGATGGAGAAACGCTACGTCCACGCCCTGGGTCACACCGTGCCCATTCAATTGAGCGTGTCGATGGTCCGGAACCCGAAGGGCGAGCCAATGTACTTCATCGCTCAGATTCAGGACATCACCGCGCGCAAACAGTCCCAGGACGCCCTCGAGGCCTCGCTCCGCGAGAAGAAGGCCCTGCTGCGGGAGGTCCACCACCGGGTCAAGAACAATCTCCAGGTGATCACGAGCCTCCTGCGGCTCGAAGCGTCTCGGACCGCGGCCGCGGGCACGAAGCTCGTCCTCAAGGACATGCAGAGTCGCATCCATTCGATGGCGCTCCTGCACGAGACCCTTTACCGCACCGGAGACTTCGGCCAGATCGACCTCTCGATCTACCTGCGCCAACTCTCCCAGCATTTATTCCGGGGCCAGTCTGCGGGAGGTGGCCTGGTGCGTCTGACCCTCGACCTGGCGCCGGTTCAGGTGGAGATCGAACATGCCATCCCGTGCGGCCTCATCGTCAACGAGTTGCTGACCAACAGTCTGAAGCACGGCTTCGCCGAAGGACAGGGCGGCGAGGTCAGGCTGATCCTCCGGCCGGAGGGGGCCGCGGAAGTGCGCGTCGAGGTCGCGGACAACGGCGCGGGCCTGCCCCAAGACTTCGAGACCCGGCGCACAAGGTCGCTCGGGATGCAACTCGTCGCGGATCTGGCCCGACAGTTGGGCGGGCTGTTCGAGGTGGGGACCGGGCCAGGCGCGGCGTTCACGGTGATTTTCCCTCGGCGGAGAGCGAACGCCACCGGGACCATCCCGCCCTACGTGCCCGGACCGCCCATGAGCAGTTAACATCGAACTCCGTATGCACAAATGGCTCATTGTCGGCGGTTTGCCCGAGCTATGCGCTCCGTAACTGATCAAGAAGACCAGGCTTGACCGATCCACCCACCATCGTCGACAAGGATGCCGAACTGGCCCGGCTGCGTGCCGAACTGGAATCGGCGCGAGCCGATCATCGGAAGGCGGAGGACGCTCTGGGCTCCCTTCACGAGAAAGAGGCCCTGCTCAAAGAGACGCATCATCGGGTGAAGAACAACCTGGCCTTGATTGCCAGCCTGATGAGGCTCGAGGCCGGTCGGAGCCGAGAGCCCGAAACGAAAGCGGTGCTGGCCGGGATGCAGGCGCGGATTCAGTCGGTGGTCCTGCTGAACGAGACTCTCTACAAGACGGCGAGCTACGCGAGGGTGGATCTCGCGGACTACCTGAAGCAGATCGCGAACCACGTGTTCCGGGCCCAGAATTCAAACTCGGGCGCGGTTCGGCTCGTTTTTGATCTCGACCCGATCGACGTGGAGACACGCCAGGCCATTCCCTGCGCCCTGATCGTCAACGAACTCCTGACCAACAGCCTGAAACATGCCTTCGCGGATGGCCGCTCCGGCGAGATTCGCCTCGTCCTCAAGCGCGAGACGAACGAGCGAATTCGCCTGCGCGTAAGCGACAACGGCCCGGGTCTGCCCGCGGACTTTGCCGCCAGGCAGAGCCGGTCGCTCGGCCTTCAACTGGTTTCGGATCTGGCGCGGCAACTGCAGGGCACGCTCGAAGTTGCCCCCGATTCCACGTTCACCCTCACGTTCCCGGCCCATCGGAGAGATTCCGGGGAGGTTGCGCGTTGAACAGCGAGCATCTCCGGTCCATCGTGGAGACGGTTCCTCCCCGCATCTTCTGGAAGGACGCGAAGCTGCGATTCCTCGGCTGCAACACTCAATTTCGCACGGGACGCCGGCCTGGAGCGGCCGGAGGATCTCATCGGGAAGACCGACCACGAGATGAAGGGGCGGGAGCAGGCTGAGAAGTACCAGTCTGCTCGGGGTTCGACATCCGGTTCGCGACCGGGACCGAAGACGTGCCGCGGCCGGAGGAGGATCCCCCCGTTACTGCCCGCTGAGGGGGGAGGGCGGGATGG
>Ga0163146_10000468_pt1 | contig 57133 bp, 53 predicted proteins | sample OliLakLV19MP7G1_FD_148648 | JGI IMG/M metagenome (GOLD analysis project Ga0163146, IMG submission 148648) | Freshwater microbial mat bacterial communities from Lake Vanda, McMurdo Dry Valleys, Antarctica - Oligotrophic Lake LV.19.MP7.G1 | ecosystem: Environmental > Aquatic > Freshwater > Lake >... | reverse complement strand
CGATGGCGACATCGGCATCTCGCGTCACACGGAATGGGTATGATGTCACCACGTCCAGACCGGGAAAGAGACTATCCAGGTTATCCGCGATGACCTCCTCCAGCCAGACAAATTGTTGCACTTTTCTCGCCCCGCCCAACCCCATCTGTTGGAGGGCGACATCTTCGTCGGTGCGTATAGGAACCAGTCGTGGGAAGACATCCGGAACTTTCACGCGCGCGAAACAGTCGCCGCGTTCGGGGTCCTTCACCATCACGGCAAGATTAAAGCTCAGACTCGAGATATGCGGAAAGGGATGGGTCGGATCAAATGCTAGCGGTGTCAGCGCGGGAAAGATCTCGCGCTGAAAGTAGTGTCGTAGTGCCTCTCTCTCCCTCTGCGCCAGCTCCACATACTGCAGCACACAAATGCCTGCCTCTCGTAGCCCAAGCAAGACGTCCTGTTTCCAGCACCGGTCGTATCGTTCATAGTGGGCGATCAACTCTCGGTTGATCGCCCCTATTTGCTCAGATGGTGTCATCCCATCAGGCGTTGTTCCGACAAACCCGCCAGCCACCTGACGATGGAGACCGGACACGCGAATCATGAAAAATTCATCCAGATTCGTGGCGAAGATTGCCAAAAACTTCACGCGTTCCAAGAGGGGGTGCCGCTTGTCCTCGGCTTCTTCCAGGACACGCTGATTGAATTGCAGCCAGCTGAGCTCACGATTCAGGAGATGGTGCGAGTCATCACGAACCTCCGATGGCTCGGCGGCTGGCTGTTGATGCTCTGCCGAATGATCGATCATGGAGGCTCTCTACCGATCACCTGCTCCTGACAAGTCCCAAATCATTCATTGTACGTGCAGCAGGTGCCCTTCAGCTGCGGCCTGCGGCATTGATCGTGTGCACTATTCGCTGTGCTCTACTTCAAATGGGATACTCGACAGCAATCCGAAAAGGTTCGCTGCTATAAACATAGTCATCACCACGAACTCTAACCGGCCCCTTTGTCCATACGGTGAGATCCGCTTACGCTCGACTATCGTGTCGCGGCGAGGGACGCTCCCTGGGAAGTCTGCCTAGCCAACGCCCGCCGGGCTTCCATGAGTGTTGGGATAATAGCGTACGGAAGATGTCAGGGAGATTTCAGGGATGTTACAGATGTGTTAACAAGTATTGGGTGTGGCCATCCTGAAAGCCTTCTTGGGCTTGACGCAAGCCTGAAAACAGGGAAGGAATTTTTCCTGCACCCGTATCACGGATGTTCAAATCGAAGGTCTGTGGCTAATATCCTGTTGATCGCCATCGCTCACTCCATCGTCCAGGCCTCATCATTGTGCTGAGCCCGAGCATTCCGATGATAATCAAAAAAAAGATGAAAGACACCATGAGAAAAAACATGCTGCGTAGTCCCGTGATCATGATGACCCACCCCCTTTGCGCTCAGGAATCACCCTGAACCAAGAGAACCCATACTACTTTCGATCACTGCCACATTTCGCTGACTCGCCCTGCAGAGGTTCTCCGCCCGACTAGAGCCCGATGCTGCTGGACGTAATGACGATTCCAATCCACGCACCAAACATAACGGTGAAATTCTACACTGACTCAGATCACTATACCGTTTCAGGTTGGTTACGAATCTGTAACATTTTGCTCTCGTATCTTGTCGAGAGTCTGCCATTTCCATGGACTTCACGGAGCGAGAGACATCTGGTTCGAGGAGGCACTCTGGGTGCGATCATACTCCACGTGCCTGGTGCGAAAGTTGAACAAGAGTTCCTAGGGCTCGCGGACGAGCGGCAAAGAAGAATCGTGCACTGCACGCACAGTGAGCCCATCACAAGCGACCAATGGCGAAGTAATCACATTGTGCGAGAGCACATAATGCGCATGCAGGTTCCTCCAACGATGCGCGACGAAACTTTGTTTGCCCACCTATCACATGCGATGTCTCCGCAGTAGAAATCTAAAGGCTCATTCCTGACTCATCGTTGGAACGGCAGCAACCGCTGATTACACTCCTCCTAATGCAGCAAGTCATCGGTCCGGAGGGAATCAGATTATATGTAGTGACGGGCGGTTAGAGGAGCCAGTGCGGTCTCTGTCCCATCAAGGTGCTGGCTGGACAAGGGGCTGAAGTTGATCTCGGAGAATTCTATCGAGCTTGGCCCGAGATTGCTCATGCATGCGCCCCAATTCTTTTCTGATGAGGACTGGATCGTCAAAAGTCTGGTCGGAGGGCGGGATCGGGGCGAGAGGAAACATCGTCAGCGATGATCGCTTGGCAGCCGGTGTGGTCTTCCATGGGCTGTAGAGCGGATCGCCGATGAGCACCATGCGCCAGCTAATCCATCGACTGGTCAGGTAATAGGTTTCTACCAGCGAATACTGGCCGGTCATCAATAACGCCACGAACTCCCGTGGCTCAGGAAAGGCGTCCAGATACGGTTCACCGATCGAACCGAGCGTCGCGGTAATCCCGCGTTCCAGCGCATTCTTGCACCAGCCTGGCTCTGAAGCGCTGTGAAGGCTTACCGCTTCCGCGGAAGCCATGTGATAGCCGACGGCGCCTGGCCGAAATGTAAAGGCATCTTCGTATTGCCTGAGCCGATACCAACCTACATAGAGCGCGACATCCGGCGCCTCACCAGGTCGATGAAATCGAATCTCGGTGTTCTCCAATTTCGATCGGTAGGCCGTATGCTGTGTGAGAAAGGTATTCAAATCACGCAAGCTTTGGTCATAGCGGCCATAGGTATCCGATTGGTCTTTGACCGGCAGACCCCGAGCATCGAGATAGATCGTCCCGGCGAGCCCTCGTTGCTCCACCTCCATTGCCCGATCCACCAGACGCTTGGCTAGGTCTGCAGTCGGCGCATCGAGCCGGCTCACCATGAGTAGTGGAATGTCTCGGCTAGAGCAGTTTTGATTTAAGTGTATACATTCTGTAGCATGCCCTCCATTGTTCTCTTGATGGAGGGCACAGGATGGATGCCTATTCACAGGATCTACGGGACCGTGTGTTGAGAGCATTGGCACGTGGGGAGCGTCCGACCGCCATTGCCGACCGATTTGAAGTCAGCCGGGTCTGGGTGTATCAGGTGCGGAAGCGGCTCACGCAGACGGGACAGCGGAGCAGTCTGCCGATTGGGGGCCACCGGCGGTCACGGTTGGTCGGGATGGAGGCGACGCTTCGGACCTGGCTGAAGGAGACCAGCGATCTGACACTCGCTGAGCTGTGCACACGACTGGCGGCACACGGGATTGCGATTAAGGTCCCCGCGTTGTGGCATCAACTCGATAAATGGAAGCTCACGCTTAAAAAAAACCCTGCACGCCAGCGAGCAAGAGCGCACCGACGTGCAAGCCGCACGGCGTGAGTGGCAAGCCTCCCAACCGGCGCTGGACATCACGAAGCTGGTTTTTCTGGATGAAACTGGGGCGTCAACGAACATGGCCCGGCGCTACGGACGCGCCCCGCGCGGCGAACGCTGTGTCGCCTCCGTGCCGCACGGTCATTGGCACACCACCACCTTCGTCGCCGGGCTGCGTCATGATGACATCACGGCCCCGATGGTGGCAGATGGCGCCATGACCGGCGCCCTGTTCCTGAAATATGTCCAGGAGTTTTTATGCCCGACGCTGCACCCCGGCGACATCGTCATCGCCGACAACTTACGGAGTCACAAAGTGGCGGGCGTCAAAGAGGCGCTTGAGGCGGTAGGGGCACACATCCGCTATCTCCCGCCGTATTCCCCCGATCTGAATCCCATTGAAAAACTGTTTGCCAAACTCAAAGCGCTGCTCCGCCAAGCCGCCCCTCGAACCGTGGATGCGCTCTGGGCTGACATCGGCGTGTTGCTCGACCGCTTCACACCCGACGAATGCACGCGCTACTTCGCGTCCTCAGGCTATGTAAAGACATAAACCAAAAACGCTCTAGATCTTTCCCTCGTCTTCTTGAACGCATGATGGAACGGATTGGGGCGGCGCCAGGCAACTCCATACTGACCTCGATCCCACCACAACAAGCTCAACTCGCTGTCCAGGCTCCCGTCGGAAAATTCATCCGATAAGCGTTCCAACTCCAGAGCCGCCAGGCCAAATACCCCATAGGCCCCATAGACCTTCCCAACCACTTGATACAGCTCAGCTCGCCGGCTACGGATCGGGAGTTCCAAGGACCCCAGCAATAGTTGCAATCCCTCCAATTGCTCAGCCCGAACCATTGCATTTTCCCCACCACCTGAAACCTGTCCTTCCCGAGGGAGATCATGATGCCATTGCGCAAGGCCGGCCAGCCCTTGATGGTCCCGGACCACAGCGTCTAACTGCGCAGTCCATTGATGAAGGGTCGGCAGCGTCAGCTGCGTAACCCGCTTCATGGACTCCTGAACCGCCGCGTCGACACGCAATAAGAACGCCACGTGACGTTCATGCGCGACAACGCCTTCTTCCTTCGTGAGCAGGGCCGGCCTGGAACCGAGCTGCACCGCGATTCCGCGAGCCCGTCGCTCGATGTCCACCAACTGCACCCTTGCGGCACTGAGTCTGTCGTTCGCGTCACGCTGCCAGCGCTGTTCCTCTGCCGTAACCTTCGGCGGCGCGACTCGGAGAGGCACGCCATAAACCGTCACCAGCACACGAATAGATTGCTGGATTCGATGGTCCTGCAACGCCTGCCGAAGCGGCATGACCAATCGACGATCATAGTCCTCCCGGTTCATCGTGTCGTCGAGCGGAAGATCCAATTTGGCAATCTGCTGCAGGGGAACTCCCCGACGGGTCGCATAATGCTCCGCGACCATCAGGCTTTCCCGGCTGTTGGCATTGACAACGATCATGACTTGGGATGGCAAGAGCTCGGCTTGGACTGAAGGATCACTTCTCATGAAAGCGATGAGGAGGAACAGAACTCCCATGGCTGCACGTCGATTCGTGAATTGGGTGATAACAATCATCTCGGCCTGTTTATGAAATCTGCAGCGCATCAGCTCGAAAAGGCCATGGTTGCCCAGACCCTGCAATACCTCACCAGTCAATCCTTGTACGCGAGACACGCCTGATCGCGCAACACAGTCAAGCAGGGGAACCTCCTCTGTAACTCGATTTTAACTTTCGCGTAACCTCGCCCTAATCGAGTTCAGCCATAATGCCCGCCTGCGTCAGGCAGAAAACATTGATGTAACCTGGAGGAAGACACATGAAGTTTGAACAGGCAATCGTCGGGATAGGATTACTCAGCGTGATGGGACTGCCGATTTCCGTGGAGGCGTCGGACTCGAAGTCCATCACGCTGAAACAGATCGGTCGATATAGCGCCGGGGTCAGCACAGTCGCCGATGAGCCTCGGGCCGAAATCTCCTCGTATGATCCGGCGTCCAAACGGTTATTCAGCATCAATCTCAATCTTCGCCAATTGGATGTACTCGATCTCAGCAACCCCGAGTCACAGGTCTTGGCCCCAGTCCAGACCGTTCCGCTCGGCGGCAAACCCAATAGCGTGGCCGTGCACGACGGCATCGTTGCGGTGGCCGTCGAAGGCCCTCAGAAAACGGACCCAGGGGCCGTGAAATTTTTCAACACCAGCGGCGCGCTCCTCAATACCCTCACGGTCGGCGCTCTGCCCGATATGCTCGTCTTTTCACCAAACGGCAAGTGGCTGCTCGTGGCGAACGAAGGCGAGCCCAACAGCTACAACAATAACCCGGTGCCCTCCGTGGACCCGGAAGGATCTGTTAGCGTCATCGACATGACGCCGGGCGTGACCAGCCTCACGCAGCTCAACGTCCGGACCGCGACGTTCAGCCTCGCTATTCCACAGGAAAATGCCGCGAGCATCAGGATCTACGGCCCCAACGCGACATTCGCGCAAGATATTGAGCCGGAATACATCACCGTGTCTCATAATTCCAAAACCGCCTGGGTGACCTTACAAGAAAACAACGCGATCGGCATCCTAGATATTCCGACCGCCACCTTCACCAAGCTCGTCGGGCTCGGCTTCAAAGACCACTCCCTCACCGGCAACAAATTGGACGCCAGTGACCGGGACGTGCCCGGAGCGAGCAACAACGGCATCATCAACATCCGTAACTGGCCGGTGTTCGGAATGTACGAGCCCGACGCGATTGCCTCGTATCGCGTGAACGGAGACACCTATCTCGTCACAGCCAATGAAGGCGACACGCGCGACTATCCCCCGGGCTTCAGCGAAGAAGCGCGCGTCGGTGCGCTCACCTTGGATGCCGCCTCTTTTGCCGCCCAAGGGTATCCCGACGTGACCACGGGAGCAACCGGTCTGCGCAATAACGACAATCTCGGTCGGCTGACGGTGACGAATGTCAACGGCGCCAAGGAACTCGATACCGACACGGAGTTTGAACGCCTCTACGTTCCGGGTGGCCGCTCCTTCTCCATTCGCCGCGCAAACGGCACATTGGTGTACGACAGCGGCGGCGACATCGAACAACGCACGGCGGCACTGCTTCCCGATCTGTTTAATTCACAAGGGGACATCGCCACCTTCGATACTAGAAGCGACAACAAAGGCCCCGAACCTGAGGGCGTGGCGATCGGGAAAGTCTCCGGCAGAACCTACGCCTTCATCGGCCTTGAGCGAATCGGTGGTGTCATGGTCTACGACATCTCCAAGCCCACTTCGCCGAAGTTTGCCACCTACATCAATACCGCCCCAACCGACCTTGCCCCAGAAGGCCTGTTCTTCATCAAGAAAAGCGACAGCCCGAACGGCAAACCCCTCTTAGTCATCTCACACGAGGTCAGCAACACTGTCGCCATTTTTGAGATTGTGAGCGATCCACAGGATGAAGACGACGAAGACAGCGAGGACGACGATGGGGAGTAGGATGAAGAAGGCGAAGCGCTTTTTGGCGGTGGCCACCAATTCAGCGATCAACTGGGCTTGAATCCGGCAGTTTTCTCGTCCGACTGGTTCCTCGGCAATGAGCTGTGCTCTCGTTCAATCTGGATTGCCGGGTACAGGGCTGTGATCGCTCGCCAGTGACGCGATCTACGAATGAGCCAAATGGCATTCAGAGATGGAGTCGGAGCGGACAGCCCGGTCAGACGCTTCTGGGTTCTCCGGGTGGGAGTTATCGTTCAAGGTGAAATCGACCCAACACGGCATGATGCAGTTCGTGTCCGCATGCTTCAAAGTTCATTTTGGGGCAGTAAATAGTGCTGGTATGGAAATCGTAAAACCCGACGACGACCTCCTCTCGCCGCTTGGATTCCAGCACGAGTCGAGGCGTCATCATCACAGCAGTCTTGCCCGTCACTTCCTCCCATTTGTTCCGGATCTGCTTCTCGTCGAGAAAGACAACCCTGAGATGTGATATTTCGTATTCTTCTCCCGGAGTGGATGAACTGATCGCACAGCCGGTGAGTGCAAGGGCAAAGATCATTCCGGCGATCCGGAGAATTCCCGAGCCATTGGCCGCATTCAACATGATCACAATGTCGGAGCCTCATTCCTCTATGGCCGAACTCCTATCCTGCCGCAAATGCTCTGTCCATCTGATCGCCGGCCATCCCTTGCCGGCATGTTCCGATCACAACAGACGTAAGCTTAGCACCAATCATGCTCTCGTCAAGCAGCGACGCACCAGAGTCGGTCTTCCCAACGATGTCGTGGCCTGCGAGATCGGTGGCGTGGTGCGAGGAGGTCGAACTGCTGGAGCGATGAGGGTGTTGTATGATTGAATGAGCGTAATTCTGCAAAGAACAAATGGCGATTGACACTTTGATCGTTCTTCGAGTGAAAGGGAAACCAGGAATGAATTGGTACCGTGCATCTCCACTTACAGCCTTCCTCACTACGATCTTGAGACTTTGATGTTGTTACTTGATTCCATCGAAGGCGTCCTCAGGGAACTTACGGCTATTAGGTCGGAGATGATCGCCGAGACGGTCACATCAGCCACCCGCCTGAGTCACGTGCATCCACACTATCAAGCAAGCGCCAGGAATCTTCTGCATTATCTGGCGCTCCGTCGACGCGACCTCCGTCCGTTGCAGCTCCGGTTGGCGGAAATGGGGCTGTCCTCTCTCGGGCGAACCGAACCGCACGTCCTGGCCACGGTAGACGCGGTTCTAGACGTCCTGCATCGCCTGGCACAGCGATCCTGGCAACCACCATCAATAGAGGCTGCTGCTCTCGATTTTGCAAACGGGCAACGGCTGCTTGCCGAACACACCGAAGCCTTGCTGGGCCCCGCCCCCACCCATCGCGGGGTCCGAATCATGATCACCATGCCGAGCGAGGCCGCGGACGATTACCTGCTCGTTCATAACTTGCTCCGGCAAGGCATGGACTGCATGCGCATCAATTGTGCCCATGACAACGCTGCGGCGTGGTTGCGGATGATCGAGCACCTGAAACGGGCCGAACAGAAACTGGGGCGGTCCTGCAGGATTGTCATGGACCTGGCTGGGCCTAAGCTGCGCACCGGGCCGCTCGAGCCGGGTCCGGCAGTGGTCCGTATTCGACCCTGCCGCGATATCTTCGGGCGGGTCATCGCCCCAGCGCGGGTTTGGTTGACTCCAACGACTTCTCCTCACTCGCCCCCTTCGCCGCCGGCGGCTAGCCTTCCCGTGACGGCCACGTGGCTGGCCCATCTTCGCTCTGGCGAACGGGTAAAACTCATCGACGCTCGGGACGCCAAACGGACCTTCAAAATTGTCGATGTGACCGACCGCGGCTGCTGGGCGGAGGCTTCTCAGACGACGTATGTCGTTCCCGGCACAGTCCTACGTCACGGGCCTGGGACAACGAATCGGGATGACCGCGAGTCAGTCGTCGGCGAACTGCCGCCCGGCGAGAACCCCATCGTCCTCCGGCAAGGGGACCTCCTCATTCTACAGCGAGACCTCAAACCCGGCCGCCCTGCAACCCACGACAGTGCGGGACAGGTACTGAGCCCCGCTTCGATTGGCTGCACAATACCGGACGTGTTCGATGATGTTCGGTCGGGGGAATCAATTTGGTTCGAGGATGGCAAAATCGGCGGCGTGATCGAAAAGGTGGAACGCACAGGGGTTCTCGTCAGAATCACCCACGCACGAGTATGCGGCGAGAAGCTGAGGAGCGACAAGGGAATCAACCTGCCCGAGAGCGACCTTCGGCTGGCGGCCCTGACGCCTCAGGACCTGGAGGACCTGTCCTTCGTGGCCCAGCATGCCGACGTCGTCGAGTTGTCCTTTGCGAACAGTGCCCAGGATGTGGAGTTGCTCCATGGGTACCTGGCGAGTCTCGGAGGTCGGCAGCCCGCCATCGTGCTGAAGATCGAAACGCGGCGCGGCTTCGAGAACTTACCGGAGATGCTGCTGACAGCCATGCGGGCGCCTTGCTGTGGCGTGATGATCGCGCGAGGCGATCTGGCCGTCGAATGCGGATTCGAGCGCCTGGCAGAGGTCCAAGAGGAGATCCTCTGGATCTCGGAGGCCGCCCATGTCCCCGTGATCTGGGCCACACAAGTCCTGGAAACCCTTGCCAAGAGCGGGATGCCGTCCCGCGCCGAGATCACGGACGCAGCCATGGGGAACCGTGCCGAGTGCGTGATGCTGAACAAGGGTCCTCATATACTCAGCGCGGTGCACGTTCTGAACGATATCCTGCAGCGGATGCAGACGCACCAATCCAAAAGACGGGCCCTGCTTCGTGGGTTGTGGTTGGCCCGGGCGCTACCGACCGAGTTTAAGCTCGGAACCTGAACGGGGCAAGGATCCTGTATCAGGCACTATTCTCAACCCCCTCTTATTCTTAAGCAGAACGGCGCACAACTCTCTCCTTGTGTCCACATCACCTGTGTCTTAATCTAGAATTTACTGCCCCTTGACTCTTCCCGACTGAACTGAGGGGGTATTCGCAGACGGCGTCGGGGTTCCGGTCACAGATTGTGACTGATCTTTCAACTCTTTGTGATAGCGAGCCACCAGGGATTTGAGCGTATCGTTATGCTGTTTCATATCCGAGTATTTATGACGCAGCGCCAGATTCTTGGCAGAGAGCAGTCTTATTTGAGCTTCGAGTTCCTTGATCCGACTCTCGACACTACCGCGTTCCTTGTCATGGTCATGTTGAATACGTTCAACCTCGTCGTGGGCGACCTGGGCTTCGTGTCCAAATTTCATATTGAGATCCTTGAGCGTCTTAACCTGTTGCTCTAAGGCATTCTTTTGGGCGCGGGCCAGAGCCAAGTCTGACTTAGCCAAATCGGTGTCGACCATTGCCTCTTCATACTTCTTTTGACTGACACAGCCCCCCATTGAAATTACCCCGATGATCACGATCGCCGCCATCCATCTTGACGTCACGTGTGCCTCCCCTCTACCGCTCGCGATATATTCAACCGATGTCGGCCCTACTCTTCAACCACCAAACCACAAGGGGGGTCAGCTAGAACCGACACCTGACGGTGAGCACCAGCAGAGCAGCGACACCGACCACAAATGGGGGCCAGTTGGCGGATTGACCATCGTCGTCATGATTCCACCCCGGTGGCTGATCGAAGGAGAGGACTATTTGGACCGGATCAACCCTGAGTAGGGAGGTTTAATCTCAATCGAGCAACCTCAATGAGAAATGGGTATTGGAGTCGGACACCGCGGTAGCGAAAGACGCCACGACCATTCGTGCGATTTCTCTCACACCCTCCCCACGCGCGTGGCATTATACGCCATCCGAGCCACGCAGAATTACGTGCAGATTAAATTATCCTCAATGTTGAGTTAGGCCGCGCACTTCATCAGGAAGGAACAAACGGGACGAATCAAACTGGTTTATGAATTTTGGAACAGGGCGGGGCTCGAATCCACTGCCAGTTGATTAAGAGTGGCAAATGGGCATTTATCGCAAAACTCGCTACTGCAATGGGTTCCCCAATTCCTTTGCAGGATCGATGTCTCGGAGCGTTCCATTATTTCCATCTCTTCCCGTTCCTTCCCTCTATTCCGGTCTTTTCTGATCACAAAACTGGTCACACCCGTTTCAGGGCGAGGGGAGGGTATTGTCCTCGGTCTTCCTTTCGGCCCGACCTAGCATACGGGTCGGCTCCGGGTAGGGGACCGGTCAAGCAATCGGACTGCGCCGTTGGGGATGTGACGTGACTAGTACGGCTTAATAACAAGTTCACCGCAGTCACTACAGCGATTGTGGCCCGTTAAAAAGCCGTGTCCATCCAGTTCTAATTCCTGGTTCCTATGCTCGCATGCCTTCTGCGACTTCGACAGCCTTCGATGTGTCCGCCGTACCTGTATGGCCTCGGCTTCGGCCTTCGTCATTGTCATACCCTCCTTTGAAATACTCATTAGTAGAGTCTCATGATATGCAAGGAGGGGATGAGACTGCACGGGGGCATTGAGTGAGGGTACATCTGGTCCTTGGATTTCAGCTCTTGAAGACCGAGGGTGGTAATCGTCACCATATTGTTGGGAGTTACGTCAATATATCCATACTCTTTCAAGGTACGGAGGAGAGGTTGGAGTTCGGCAGTATGGTGCGGATCTAATTGAATAGACAGGGCGTCATAGAGCGATGCGCCGTGCCTCATGAGATGTGCCAAGACTGTTCGTACAAGATCACGTCTCTTTTTCTGCCTTCTCGCGTATTTTTGGCCGGGAGATAATGCCATGATCGTTCGTTCTCACAAGGGCAGGCTCGCCAGAACCCAACCCACAGCCTCAGTGAGAACCCTGTCAATCGTCCACCAACGCGAACGCCCTCCTCTCCCTCGTGCCTATTTTCCTCATTTGGTTTGCCTATTCAGACGGCAGCAATCATCAGTTGGCCTCAAAAGATGACGGTGGCAAGGTGGTAACCCAACCGCTCCGTGTCAGCAATCCGTACCCCGGACAGATGTTTTTGAAGTTCGTGAAACACGTCCTTTGCATTCTTGGTGAGGAGGGCGGTAATGAGGCGTTTGCTCTGAGCCACACCGAGCGGGAATAGTTTTTCTTCAAGCAGGCACTGTAGGCATTGCGCGCATCTCGTAGCAGTGGTCGCAGCAATCCTGGCAAATGATGAAAGTGCAATCAGGCCTGATTGACCGAAGTTGATTCCGAACAGATAGGATTCGATTCGAAAATAGACGCGCTGGCGTTCAGGGAGGGCCCACATCTCGTTGTTGTCGCACGTACTAGAGCGTTCCTCAAGAAACGCGGCTTGGAAGTTTTGAAGGAACACCCCGTTCAGGGACTTCATGATCCGATCTGCTTCTTGCCGTGAAAGGTCCATAATGCTCAGAGTATCCATTTCACGAATCCCAAGCATTCCAACTCGCGGAGTAACTGGAGAACCTCATGGAGGGAGATCATGTCCTCATAGTTTACCGCCGCCTCGGTCTTCGATGCACGCATGGTGCCTCCTTTGAGAGAGAGGATGGATGCTTGATCCTTATCTTGCATCGCACCGCCGCTTGAATCAATTACGGTGAGGTTAAGTTCACGTAAAAATGTGGCATGGGTATGCCCTCCTGGGCACAAACCCCTCGGAGAACGAATGTCAGGAAGGGCGGTACTGCACCGCTCAAAATGTCGACAGGGCACCTAAGGCCTTCGGTACAGGAAATCCACTGAATCCATTGAAGATCCATCGTGGCAGAAGATAGCCGAAAGATTCCTCACCAGATGAACCAACGAGTGCGGCCAGCCTCGGAGCAGGAATTCATAGTCGTGTTTCACGAAATCGTCACAGCCATGAAGATCAATAGCATAGACCCGCCGGCACAAAGCGACCCGTTCTGGATTCTCTATGGCATGAAGGGGGCCATCGTCCGCGGCTGAGTCACTAGAGAGTGTTGTGCCGGTTAAAATTAGACTGGCAACTAAGTCGGTCGGGCGCAGGAAAGACAGGAAAGTGCGGCGACTTATCCCGCCTTGCTTAGGGATATTGCATTTGGAGAAGGCGCGATTGGAGGTTCGCCGCAATTCCTGAGACAGTCTTCCCTAAGCAGTCGCTCCTCAGGTACAACGACGCTGCATAGATATCCCGCTAACCATTGACTCGCTTACTATTCAGTGGTTCGACCACTCCGATGGAAAGCAGCGAGGCGTCCTGCGGTAGATCGCGCACACGGTGAGCCATTTCGAGGGCGCCGTTGAACACCACGCCATCTTCCATCGAGAGGATCGGCGTCTGGATACTCCCCGTCATGATGGCTGGCGCGCGGAGCTTGATGCATTCTGTTGCCACGATATCTCCCGTAATCTTTCCTTTACAGATAATGGTTCCGGCGGTAATTGTTGCTTGGAGAACGGCCTCCTCACCAATAAGCAGGACGCCATCCGTATGGATTTCTCCATCGACATACCCGTCAATTCTCACCGTACCGCGATAGGAGATCGAACCCTTGAACTCGACTCCTTTTCCCACAAAGGCACTAATGTCTCCAGCCCCCTCGGTGTTTGGTGAGTTGGCAGCACCCATAACAACCTCTTTGCCTTCCTGCTCGCGTGAGCCCGGCCCTATTTTTTTCTCCTGCCCCCACATAAACACGCCTCCATCGAGTTGGTGACTATATTATGCCCGCCGTCATGACAAGCGCCCGGTCAGAGTAGTGAGACCTGAGGACAGATACAACGCCACTTACGTAGGGGATTTGCATCATTAGGTATTTATATTTGCGTGGGCAGACCCTTGCAGACCTTAGGCCTGCAGCTTGTATCCCACCCCCCTGACGGTCAGCAGGACTCTCGGATTGGCCGGGTCCGCCTCGATCTTCTGCCGCAGCGAATGAATGTGCACATCAAGCGCGTGCTCTTCGAGCGCATAGCCTTCCCCCCACACCTCGTTGAGCATCTCCTGGCGAGAGAACACGCGACGGGGTGATTGAAGGAAATGCTGGAGAATCTGGAATTCCTTGGGGGCGAGGTCGACGGCATGGCCGTTGATCAGGACTTCGTGACGATCGAGGTTCATCTGAAGATTCCCCGCACTATACTGGGGACCCGACTTAACGTCGGCTCCTCGGCGACGAAGGATGGCGCGCATCCGCGCAACCAGTTGACGGACACTCTCCCCGCATACCACCAAGTCTATGCCCCGATCATACTCCTCAAGACAGTCCTCATCTTGGCAGGAGAGGCTTCCCTCTTGCACGGCGATGATGGGAACTGTGTTCAGCGTTCTGATTCGACGGAAGTTGGTGATGGAATAGGATCGACGGTCGAGAATAATCAACGATGGTACATTCGTTTCCGCCTCTTTGAGGGCAACCGACTCCATGGTCACTATTATGCTGCGATACCCGCTCGTTTCTGACGTTCTCTTCAACGACTGTGCGAACGACTCGGACTTCAGAAAAATGAGGACCGAGTCGCGTACGAGTACGATGGGTGATGGACCGCTCAGCATGACGAATAGTGATAAGACAGGGCCAACAACAAATCGTTACGGCAAAATTAATAGTCGGTTAACTCGGTTGAAGGGTGCGTTCACCCATCAGTCTCTGTGTTAGTCTATTTGGGATCGACTCTTCAGTAGGGAGCTATCATGGCTGTGTTCATTGAGTACCTGACAGCTGTCCAGCCGACCGTTCATTGGACGCTTCTTCTTGCCCAACAACCAGACCAGGATTTGGAGTTCGCAGAAGAGGAACTCGATGACGCGATCACCCCGAACCTAAGAGGATCGGTGAACCGTCGCAGGAAATCCGGGGGAGGAAGCCCGATGCTCTGGGTACTGCTCCTGGCTCTTGTCGTCGGCATGGCCTACGCCTGGATGGAGCCCGAAATGCTGACAGAATGGCTGAAGCCCTCTTTGGGTGAGAAGACCATCACGCCAATGATCATGAAGCCGTCGGCCCCATCAACCGCAGTCCCGCCACTCGCCGCACCGCAAGCTGCTCCGCACCCGAGCAACGGAACTCCGGCTCCATTTAATCCACCAACTCCTCCCGCCGCTGTTGCACCACCTCAAACGGCAGCCAGGGCCGCTGCACCAGCCACACCTTCCCTCGGCCCGATGTTCAGTGAAGGACAGAAAGTGACCGTCATAGCGGACAGCGGGGCTCCCGGCGAATACATGTCATTGTTCGCCAATTCATCCAGCAGCAGGCCCGGACCGATCGTTCGCCCAGGAATTGTGTTCACCATCATGGACGGTGAGCTCCAGGCCGGCGACTGGATGTATCTCGTGCGTGGAGATGAAGGCATACAGGGCTGGATATCGGAAAAACGGATTCGCTTACAGTCCTAAGGCTCCCGTTCTCTCAGGCGAACAGCCTGCCGAGAGCGATGAAGCGCTCATGACTCCTGTTTGTACACCAGACGGTCTTGTCAGTTGTTGAGTATAGTTCGAGGCCATGTAGTCGGGATACAGAGAATCGTCACCTCTCCAGTACCATGTTATCGCGCCGCACCGTAAGGGTACTCACATGATTTACAAACCTGGATCGGTAGGACTACTGATGCATGCACCCGTTACAACAGATGTGATGAAAAGATGAGCGGTGAAACCCCTTTCGGATGCTGCACATTCCTCTTGCATGGCGAGTTCCAGCGGAAAGAGGTGAGACCGGAGCCGTTCTCGATGAAGCAGACATGTTTCAGTCGGACAACGTGATGCCCTCCCGATCATACTGTTCGTCACATCTGTAGCATTGAGTGCAGGGGATGGTAGCGCACCGTCTTGTGTAGTGATAAACAGCTGCCTCTGGGATAGAGGGGGAGATGCGGCCCGCTCGATTGCCTCCTCAATATCAGATATGCTCATCCGACTGACAAGGATAAGGGAAGCACGAATGCAGACCACTCCCGATGGAAATACTCAGACGAAGATGAAGAGGGTCCTGGAAACGACTCGGCAGGTTTCTTTGGTGATCCTATTCTTGATGCTGGTGCCCGTCATCAGTGTCATCGCCGCTTACTTGCACGATAATCGATACGATGAACTGCGCGATGAATGGGAATCATAGTGAACAGGGACGTCGGTTCGCACCCGAACGATGAACATGACCAACTCGATCGAGGAGACTGGCTCCCAGATTATCTGCACGGTGGTTCCTCGCTTTACCGCAACTGGGACTTTCGACCGTCTCTTGATAGGGACGAAGGTTGTCAACAAATTTGGTGGAGGGCACAGTTTCTGAACCTCTTCGGCGCCATTGCATTTCAGGACTCGCATCCAGAGATCTTTGGCTTCGCCTCAGGAAGTGGAATCATGCCATTGTCCGGATTGGATTTCTTTCTCGATTTTTCCGCAGACCCCTTGAACGAGCAGCCACATTATCAAGTCATACTCGGGACAGGTGGAGCGAACCCCGCCTCGCCGTTCGGACACATGGGCTCTTTCTGGTGCAGCCGTTCCCATTCCTTCTGCCATGGCCTTCTTCTCCTCCGGCATGGCGCTGTTATGGTTTTTAAGAAAATGGCGGACAAGGTGAAACTGGGACTAGAGTCTCCATGGCCGCTGATGTCTCAAGAAAAGACTCTCTATCCCCTCAGGTTACTATGGCTGAACCGTTCATAACGGATCCGGTTCATATGTTCAAATCAAATCACCTGTGTCTTGATCTTGAGTTTACTCCCCCTCGACCCTTTCCCGACTGATTTGTAACACGTCTGCCGTATCCTTCATTCCAGCTTCTGTCGCCGACTATTCGACCCACGTACCGGACGGTCACATCACACTGCATCGTTCATGAGGTTGCAGGCACCCCCATCGATGCTACGAACCGAACGAAAGGAGTTTATCCATGAATATCGACGGTATCATCCCGAAACCCTTCGCCCTGCTCGCCGTCTTAGGCACGCTGTGCCTGAGCGGCGCCTGCGCCACCCAATCGGCCTGGGCCGAAACTTTGGTCGAGCGTTATTATTCTCACGAGTGGGACCGCGACGACGAGGACGACGATACCATTGAGATGCGCTACGCCGCCGAACGGCGAATGGAGTGGCAACACCCCGATTTTCACAAACAGGATAAAGACTCGCTCCTGCATGTGCAGATACTCGGCATCAACGATTTTCACGGACAGATCTCGGCGGGACGGCGAGTGGCAAATCGCCCGGTCGGAGGAGCCGCAGTGCTGGCGTCGTATCTCACAGCAGCCCAGACTGATCCGAACGATCCTCGTCTCGGCGATCGCACTTTCATCGTGCACGCCGGCGACCATGTCGGCGCGTCGCCTCCCGAATCGGCGCTCCTGCAAGATGAGCCGTCTATCAGTGTGGTGAACCTGCTGGCCAACCGCTTTTGCCGCTTCAATGACCGAACAGACGGACGGGATCGGTTGCGCGCGTGGGAGATCGAAGAATCGAGGGACGACCGCCGTGACCGCCGGATGGATCCAAAATGCAATATGGTCGGCACGCCGGGGAACCATGAGTTTGATGAGGGCAAAGACGAGCTGATGCGCCTGCTGAATGGCGGCAACCACTCGACAGGACCTTTCTTAGAAAACCCCTATCGAGGCGCGCGGTTCCCGTACGTCTCGGCGAACGTTGTTGTCGAGAAGACCGGTAAGCCGATCCTCCCCCCCTTCGTCATCAAGCAGGTCAATGGAGTGCGGCTTGCGTTCATCGGCGCGGTGCTGAAGCAGACACCCACGATCGTCACGCCTACAGGTGTGGCCGGCTTGAAATTCTTGGATGAGGCGGACAGCGTCAATCGCTATGTGAGATGGCTGCGCCGGGAAGAGGGAATCCACACGTTTATCGTGTTGATTCATCAAGGCGGAACCCAGACATCCTATCAGGGCCCGACCCAGCCGGGCGGCCTGGTCACAGGTCAAGACATCGTCGATATCGTCTCACGATTGGACGATGACGTGGATGTGGTCGTATCCGGCCATGCCCATTCATTCACAAACACCTTGCTCAAGAACCAGAACGGCGCGGAAATCCTGGTCACCCAAGCTTTCTCTTCCAGCACAGCCTACGGAGACATTGACCTGACGATAGACCGGAAAACCCGCGACGTCGTCGCCAAAAGCGCCGCGATCGTGACGACCTTTGCGGACGCAGGACCAGGCCTCACGCCGGACCCTGAGGTGGCTGCGGTGGTCGCGCAGGCCGAAGCCAAGGTCGCACCGCTCATCAACCGCGTGATCGGCGAAGCCGCCACCGACCTGCTGCGCACGGAAAATCCGGCCGGCGAATCGGTCCTGGGCAATCTGATTGCCGATGCGCAGCGAACGGCTCTTGGTACGGACTTCGCTTTCATGAATCCCGGCGGCATCCGGGCCGATCTCTTGGCAGGTCCCGTCACGTTCGGCAAACTTTTCACAGTACAACCGTTCGGCAACAGTCTGGTCCGGATGACTCTCACCGGCCAGCAAATTTACGACTTACTGAATCAACAATGGCTCAATCAACCCTTCCCGCGCATCATGAAAAGCTCCGGGCTCACCTATACGTGGGACAACAACCGGCCGATCGGGGATCGCATCGTCGAAGTGCGCCGTAACGGCGCCCCGATCGACCGGCAAGCGAGCTTCTCAGTGACCGTCAACAATTTCATGGCGGCGGGCGGCGACAACTTCACGGTGTTGCCTCAGGGACAGAATCAAGTGGGTGGTCCGATCGACTTGGATGCCTTGATCACCTATGTCCAAGGCTTGCCGCAGCCTTTCTCAGCAGCCATTGAAGAGCGGATTGTGCGGTTGAACTGACGGCGAGTGATCACACGTTTCACACAACCAAAGTGAAAAATGACGCAGGTCATGACGCGAGCGACAACCATCATGTCCGGCCTCGCATTCGTTACCGCACTGGCCGCACGTCGTGACGGAGGGGCCACGCCAGGCAAAGCCCCTGTCGAACAAGGTGTGTGTCAGCATGTCAGCAAGAGGTGCCTGGATGAGAAGCGGTCACGACATGAGAGCATTTGCTTAACTCCAGCAACGACACGAACCGTTTGGCACTATTCCGCCAGGAATGCTGTCGCGCGTACACCACACTATGGCTGGGTTGAGATTCCGCGCGCGCCGAGGACGGCCTGGCGCAGATCGATATCCCATCCCGAAACGGTGAAATTTACGCATCATTAACAAGCCTCTAACCGTGGCGCAATGCCGGCTTGGTAGAATCACGCCAATATATATAACCAAATATCAAAGGAGGAGAACAGATGGTGACAGTCAGTCAACTCATGAAACGAGATCTCGTGACGGTAGATTCCGGCACCTCGGTCGTCGAGGCCGCTAAGTTGATGAAAGCCTGCAATGTGGGGAGCGTGTTGGTGTCTCACGATCACCAGATCATCGGCATCGTCACGGAATCGGATGTGGTAAGGAAATTCGTGGGAGCCGACAAGGCATGCTACTTTATCCCTGTCGAAGACATCATGAGCAGCCCGATCGTTGGGATCGAAGAACGCCGCCCGCTCACCGAGGCGGCAGACCTCATGAATAGGCACCAGACCCACCACCTGAGTGTCACCAAGGGCGGGACGGTGGTGGGTACCCTCTCCGTCCGCGATCTGCTTCGTCCCGTCGCTATAGACGAATTCTAGACGCCAATACTCCTTTCCCTTTACCGACTTCCTTCCCACCCCGTGTCTTCCGCACCCGGTGCGGAGGAGACGGGGCTCTCTGCCTGCCCAATTTTACTCAGGGGCCATCCCCTCCGCGACCATTGGAAAGGGAGACCTTGTTGGGTGGACTTTTTAAGTATCGTGCGTGGATATTCTCATCACGACCAAGGCGTGCAGGCCATCACAGCTCTGCTGAACTGAACTGACTTTTCCTTATCCTCTTAAGGCCGTAGCTTGTATCCCACGCCCCTGATGGTCAGGAGAAACATTGGACTGGCTGGATTCTGTTCGATCTTCTGCCGCAGTGAGTGAATGTGTACATCGAGCGCGTGTTCATCAAGCGCATAGCCATCCCCCCAAACCCGGTTGAGCATCTCCTGGCGAGAAAACACCCGGCGAGGCGACTCGAGAAACTGTCTCAGAATCTGGAATTCCTTTGGGGTCAAATCGACGATATGACCGTTCATCTGGACTTCGTGACGATCGAGATCCATCCGAAGATTCCCCACACTATACTGCCTGTTCGTCCTGAGGCCTGCCTCTAAGCGTCGAATGATGGCACGCACCCGCGCGACAAGCTCACGAACACTCTGGCCGCACACGACCAAGTCTATGTCACAATTATAATCTTGAAGACACGCTTCATCCTGACAGGAGGCGCTTCCCTCCTGCACGACGACGATCGGAACCTTGTCCAATACTCTCATTCGGCGGAGGTTGGCGACGGCTCCGGAGTGACGGTCAAGAATGATCAAGGACGGCACGTTTACTTCTGCTTCTGAGAGAGCAACGGACTCCGTGGGCACAATTATACTGCGGTATCCGCTCGCTTCAATCGCCTTCTTGACCGACTGTGCGAACGATTCGGCCTTCAAAAAGATGAGCACTGAGATACGTACATTTGTCATGGAATATTTCTCGATCACCACAATGACACGATCATATGCGGCCAGATCCACCACCATATGTAGGCCAGGCCCAACACCATGTCGTTACAACAAGATTTAATATTTGTTAAATTGCGCAGACGCGCATGAATCCTTTGACAGAACATTCAGGCTAGAGTTAATTCCGATTTAACAATTCATTGATCTTACAGAAACAACATTCTGGCATCCTTCCTCAGTCGAACGCTGAAGCAAGTCTCTCCGAATCTGTCTTGTATGTTTCGTTTAACGAAACTAACCGGATAGGCCATGCCCATATTCGAGGACACGGGAATGAAAGCCCGACAAAGGATGACACTCTATCCCCGTTCAGCCTCGGTGGGTATCTCTGTCTTTCTTACATTACTCTTTGCTGCCGTCTTCCAAGTCTCAGCACAAACCATGCCCTTGCTGGATCCCAAGATCCCACCCTATCAAGTGGTGAGCAACCTAGCCGGCACCCTTTCAGTCGCCGGGTCTGACACCATGAAACCATTAATGGACTCGTGGTCGGCAAAACTCCGACAACTGTATCCCGGCCTCACCATCAAAGTAGAAAGCAACGGATCCGAGACGGGAGTCGCCGCGTTGCTGGAGGAGAAAGTTCAGATTGCCGTGATGTCCCGGCGTATGACGCAGCAGGAGATCGTTGAATTTAAGCGGGAGTTCGGTTATGAACCAACTGAGATTCCTGTTGCCGTGGATGCACTAGCCGTCTTCGTACATAAAGATAATCCGATCGAAGGATTGACCCTCGCCGAGGTCGATGCCATCTTCTCCAAAGAACGGCGACGCGGGTTAGAATATCCTGTCCGTATGTGGGGTGAGGCGATGGTGTTCGAAGAAGAGTGGGCAGAAGCGCCCATTCAAATCTACGGGCGGAATGGGAATTCCGGTGCTGCCTCATTCTTCAGAGAGCACGTTCTGAACGGGGCTGACTTTAAGAAGCCCATGACGGTGGGCGTCGGGTCGGCCTCGGTTGTGATGGAACTGATGAGGGATCGATTCGGAATTGGATTCTGCAGCATCGGCTATCAGACATCGCAAGTCCAGCCTGTCCCCCTGGCCGCAGTCAAGGGTGGACGGTACGTCGCGCCGACATTTGAAACGGCGATAAATGGGTCGTACCCTTTGAGACGCAATCTGTATCTTTATATTAATCGCTCACCGAAAGTTGCACCGCCAGGCCCGCTTTTTGAGATTGTGAAGTTCGCTCTGAGCCAGCACGGGCAGAAAATTGTCGTGAACCAAGGGTACTACCCGCTTCCGACGATGGAACTTAACCGACTGACCACGATGTGGGCGACTCCTGTGCGAACTGCGGCTACTGAAGGGCCATTGGCCAAGGTCCGTGACTAGGCCCCGTTGACAATTGCCAACCCGCCACGTCAGGGCGTGCTTGCCACTTCACCCATGAACCAACTCATCTGTCTGGCTTTTCTTGCCTTCGTCGGCGTCGAACTGATCGGCGCCTGCAGCCCCAGGCAATTCACCACCGTCACAATCTACGACAACCCCACTACCTATGTCCGATTGGAGTTTGATCGGACGGTGAGGAAGGAAACGGAACACTCACATCCGATCTCGCTCACGCCTGAACACATCGCCGCGGTCCTGGAAGGGGTAAGGATCGAAGAACCCCACGCCCTTATTCGGGGCGATATCCTACCGGGAGATCCGATTCCACGTGTCCATCCGGCCTTCACTGACAAAGAAATAGCGTTCTTCGCACCGCTGTTTGCGCTAGCTTTCAGCAAAGCCACGTCGGAAGAAATCGTAACCTTCTATCAGACTCGATCTACTTCCGCTATCGCGCGAGAAGTCACGTCCGGCGGGGTATTCATTCGAGGCAACGAACTGCATCTGATTCTTGCAAACTACCGGTCATCGACTCACTATATGGCCGATGCTGGGGTCGCCGATACACAGGACGACCGGTTGACACCGATGCAATCGCTGGCTCCTCAAGACGTCCGCCTGTATTTTGAGCCGCATTCAGCCAAGCAGGAGCGACACGTTGGAGGCTTGGAAATAATCTTTCAGCGAGACCGGCGCGAATTGATCGTGCTATACAAGCAACTCCCGTCCCACCCCTGGGCTCAACCAGCCGCCCAGCCAGGAGCGGTTCCTTAGCCTCACGGGCGCGAGGGCCGGTTTGCTAGAAGCTCCACTGGAGTTGGAATCTCAGCAAGTTGCCGCTTTGGAGCTGATAGGGGGTCTGGAAGCACGCGATCTGCGAGGCGGGACTCGCACAGGTCTGATTGCTCCCTGTGATAGGAAGGGTGGCCGACTCCCCTGAGGTTCGCTGAGACCAGGAATAGGCGACGGTCAATTCGATCGCGCGATTGAACTGATATTCAATTCCTAGCTCTGTTTCCCGTACCGAGTATCTCGGCGCATTGTCTTCAAGCTTTCTGCCTCCGAAATATTCCTGCATGCGGACATACGGAAAGATGTTCTGACAATAGGTGTCGCATTTATAATTGTAAAAGAGCTGGATATAGCCGCCGCGCAAAGAGCCGAGTTCTATCGCGGTCCGGGCTGCATTCAATTGAGGTCCCCTCCCGATGTTATACTCCGCCTGAAAGCCGAACGGTTGAGGAAAGACAACCACGTGCCACGCGACTCGTTCGTCGAGATAATTCCCGTCATTCGTCAGTTGGGGAACCGCACTTTGTCCTGCGTTCAGCGCCGGATCGGTAGGCACGACGGGAAATGTCGGAACGACGACCTGTCCGGTATAGGCATCCATCCCGACCTCGACGATCTGACCGTTCGAAAATTCATAGGGATACGACGAATGAAATACAATGTGCTTATCTTTGTTCGCATCGCGCTTATTCGCCGCCTGACCGTTGAAAACACCGATGCCCACCATACCGTAGTCGCCGGAGCCCTTGAGGCCGCTATCCACTAACCGGCGGAACCGCTCGCGCACCGCCGTCGGTGTGTAATACAGAAAGACACCCAGATTGCGCTCACCAGGGAAGGCGCTGTTCATCGAATCGGTGCGGTCGAACGCCAGCCGGTTTTGGCTAGATTGCAGGTTTTCGAATGAATACGGCACCTTCGATATTCCGCCTCGAATCCGCCATTCTTTATTCTCCGTTAGAAAGAGATCCGCATAGGCATCGCGAAGCACTGTTGTGCCTTCTGAATTACTCACGAGGCCTGCAAATTCACTCTGTAGATAGACAAACACCCGATCATGAGGCTGACCACTGACAATGAGGCGGGCACGGCGCATGAAGAACTCGTTGTTCTTGCCGATCGAGCGATCCCCCAGGGAATCGCTCAGTAGATCGTTGTTCGGTGTGAAGTTATAGCGGAAATGGGTGTAGCCGCGGATGCTGATTTTTTCGTACCATCGTTCTCGGACAGGCACATCGCTGATCCCTCGGCTTTGCTCTATGGCTTTCGCGTCCCTTTTTTCCTCCTCTGCTTTCAGCCGGACCCACTGATCGACGGTGATCTGTTTATTTTCCAAGAGGACGTCCTCAGTCGGACCTCCCCACCCGTCGCGCCCCCAGCACAAAGAAACCAGGATGGCGATGAGAGCGATACGTAATGTCCCCCTTGCGACGGTGAAAACCCGGTCACACATGCATCCTCCAAACCAAGCTATGCAATGGCCATCCAGGCTGAGGAGCATAGGGAGTAACGATTACGGCCAGGTTACGACGCGATCCAGGGCGGGTAAACTCGTAAAGAAGAGCAACTATCTCAGCCTGGCTTCAGCGGGTTGCGGAAATACTATTTCGGCGCAGCAGGCTACTAGCCCGCATTACTCATGACGGTTCGTCGCCCTTCGACTAGCTCAGGGTCCCGAGTCCAGTCGAGGGACGAAATCGCGCAGTCGCGTTGTGAGACGGGCACGCGGAGCCGTGCGGTCCCGAGGCGTACTTTAACAGTATGTCGAGGGAGCCTTCGGCGAGCCTGCCCGCCGAAGGATCGTCGCAGCAGCGAATCCGCGATTGCAGCAGAAGTGCTCGTGAATAATGCGGGCTAGGGTCACATGTCTGGGACAAAGAGAGTATGCCACCGAAGGATGCTCAAAGAGGCCATCTAGCAGTTTGTTGACAAATGAGATTACAACACCGGAAACGACACCACGTCTGAGATCACTGACGGAAGCTGAATGGCCCGCAGGCTGTTCAGAAAGACCGTCCAGCAAAGCCGCAGCGAGCAAAGAGGCGAGACGGCACATGCCGCCGCTCGTGCGACCCGTTCGCCCTTCACATGAATCTTTGCGAATGGAAAGTTCCCATCAGTGATTCCGGAATCCGAAGGCGCCGTTCGGCACGTTGAGCCTCTGAGCGATGTGAGAATGCCGATGGCGGACTTTTTCAGCATTCTGTTATGGAAGCCGATGACTTGACACTATCGTGCCCCTGAACTGCTGCCAGTTCTGGCGAAGCGACTTCAACAAAGAGAGAGGGAACTTGGGTGACTCATCGACGGAGTCGATTCGACGGGCAATGTCTTTAAAATTTGGGTCCACCTCATGAATTTTACGGTACTGCTCATACGCTTCATCGCGGTGGCCCGACGTATCCAACGTCAGCCCCAAAACATAGCGGACCTGCAGGATATCAGTTACCTTCGCACCGTTGACGGCAAGGGCATGGCGAAAAAACATGGCGGCGTCATCCGGCTTTCCGATCGCTCGAAAACAAAATCCCCTCTGCGCCGTCGCCTTGAACCGGTAGGCTGGGTCCCCCGCCGCCGCCTCAAATTTTTTAAGTGCCTCACGATACAATCCAGCTTTCTTCAAACCGAGCCCTTCCATATACAACTCAGTGGAGGCATTCTCGCAGGTGACCGCTGCAGGCGACGCCGGAGCATCCTTTTGCACGGGCACTGGCACAATAACCGGCAGAGGTGCCGGCACTTGGTCCTGAGATTCCTGACTGAGCCGAACTGGGTCGAGGAGGATGGTCCTAGGATCGACGACGGCCGGGAGTATGCCGCCGTGCGCCCGGTCGACGGCAGCCTGCAACAACAACGCAGCAGTAATACGGTCAACCCCTTGCCCGAAACCATACATGAGCGCCAAGTCACACAATTGATTGATCAAACGCGGATTGCCACCGCTGAGCCTGTGAAGCAGCGAACAGGCGTACTCCGTCAAGAGATCGGGCCGGCCCCCTGCCACGCGGAGCCGATGTTGCACATACGATTTCGCTTCATCTTCATCGAGCGGCTCGAGCGCATAATCCACTGCCACGCGTTGCGCCAATTGCTGCATATCACTTCCAGTCAGCAATGTGCGAAGGTCGGGTTGCCCTGCCAGAACGATTTGGATACTGCTCTGTCGACCGTCATTGATGTTGGACAGGAGGCGGAGGTCTTCCAGCATTTGGATGTTGAGGTTTTGAGCCTCATCGACGACGAGGAGTACTTGCTGCCCAGCGGAAAATGATCGCCCGAGAAAAGCGGTGAGTGTCCGGAAGTACCCGACCGTATCCTGGACGGGACCTTCCAGCCCGAACGCATCAGCCACCCACGGCAGAAGACTGTTGGCATCCGGATGGGTCGTCGTAATGACTCCAACGGTAAACCGACCCCTGCTCTGGTCAAGAATTGTGTTCAACAATGTTGTCTTGCCGGTTCCCGGGTCTCCCGTCAACACGGTGAACACCGCACGGTTGTAAAGCCCGTACTCGAGGAGATTCAATCCCTTCTTATGCCGAGTGCTCAAGAAAAGGAATTCAGGATCTGGCAACAACGAAAACGGTTTTATGCGGAACTTGTAGAAAGACTCGTACATAGAGCGCTTACCCTCTCTCTTTCACATTCCCCGCGTTCGTACGCTTCATGGTGGACAGGCTGAGGTGATCGCGACCGATTTTATTCAACACGGTCCCCAGGATCGGAACGCTGCCTTTCAAGATCTCCATGATTTGCAGAAATTCAGGCTCTGTGGTCTTACCTTCCTCCACAACGAGAAGCAGGGCGTCCAATTGGGGAGTGAACGCCAGCACATCCGCCCGGTCAAGCGCCGGTGGAAGGTCGAAAATCACGATGCGCGAGGCGTAACGATGTTTCAACTCTTTCCCGAGCGCGCTCATGCGCGGGGAGGTGAGGGCCTCAGCAGAATGATCTGTTCCTCTCCCGCCCGGCAACACAATCAGCCGACCCAGGCCAGGATAGACCAACAGATCCTCGATTGGCCGGCTGTCCAGCAAGAACTCCGTCAGTCCCTCATCGGACTCCAGCCCGAGCTCCCTATGAAGGCGTGGCGCGCTAAGATCGGCGTCAACCAGGAGAACCGTTTGGGTGGGCTCGGCAGCCAGGGCAATAGCTAAGTTGATCGATGTAAGCGTTTTGCCTTCTCCGTCTCTGGGGCTAGTGATTCCGAGCACGTTCCAGTTGTTCTCGCGCAATCGATGGATCACCTGCGTTCTGAGGATTTTGTAGGCGTTCGAGAACTGGTTCGAATTTCGGCCGGTAAGAATGCGATGGCGCTGCAATATCTCGTCGGGAATCACGACCGAACGGGTCCGCGAATAGATCACGGCCGACGACGCAGCCGCGTGTGGTCCGTTCGACCTGAGAGGCGAATGTCCGGCGTTGTGTCGCTCCTTAAATCGATCCATTGCACTCTGCAGATTATCTTTTATCATGAGCAGCGCCTCTCTTCTCTCATACCAAGCCAAGCTTTCTGAGCGCCGCGAACCAGATAACATCCAGTGGATACCCCATTGCCAGAACGGACACGACCAGCAGAACCGCCACCCCTGCTCCGGCGACAGCGACCCGGACCCGATGGCGGGCCAATCGCTTCACATCGTCTTGATTAGGGATATAGGGAATGAGCGCCAGCGGAGGCAGTCCTGCAAGCCGACTAAGTTGTTCGCCACCGCGAATCGAGCGGTCGAGCTGTTCAAGCACTGCGCCGCTGCCGACTCCTCCTCCGATCGCGAGAAGCAAACCTAGGAACATAATGACGGGACGATTGGGTTTTTCAGGCTTCTGCGGAAGGTCAGGGGGATCGATGAGAGAAAACCGTTCCCCCTTCCGCTGGACTTCCAATTCTTTCGATACTTCAGCTTCCAAGAGGCGGGATACGATCTCCTGGTGCTTCCGGACCGATTCTTCACGGCTCCGACCAAGATCCAGGTAGGCAGGCTCAAGTTCAATCGTCCGTTCAAGCCGACCTGCATAGGCATCCACCCGGCGATTAATGCCGTCTCGCGATTTTCGAAGCGATTGGAGGGAGGCCGTAACCGAGGAGAGTTGTGCGCGAATATTGATATACGCTGGATTCTCCGGTTTGATGATGGAAACCTGAGTCCCCGCCGCAGGCACACGCTGCAGCTCCTGTTCAAGCGAAGCGACGATCTGTCGAGACCGAATCACATCGGGATGATCAGCGCCGTACCGATCGACCAGGCTTGCCAAGTGGGCCTGTTCCCCGGTCAGCTTCTTATGCAACTCTTCGGGCGTGGCATGCTGTTTCGTTTCTCGCTCCAACGCGGCAATCTCTTGCTGCATCTTGAGCACGTCCGGATGTTCAAGCGACAGATATCCCATCGCGCTGGCATACTGAGCCCGCAAGGCCTTCAGCCGCTCGGCCGAATCGAGAATACGTTCCCCGCCGGCAGAAATGATGGGAGTATGCGGCTTGAGAGACGCAAGTTCCCCTTCCAGGTACGTTTTCTTTTCCTCCAACGTTCGGATATCGCGGTCGGTATCCTGGAGTTCGCGTTCGGCCTGATTGAGCATCGACATATTCAGCGAGGTCAGCTCCGGCAGCGCCCCATCCGCCTTCTGCTTCACCACGGCAAGTTGAGACTCCAGCGCCCCGATTTTTTGAGCGAGCTGTTCAGATTCCTTTTTCAGAAAGGAAGTGGTTTCTTGCGCATGCCGCTCGCGCGACCTGAGGTTTTCCCCCAAAAATAGGCTCGTCAGCTCATTGGCCACCTTCTGCGTAATGGCCGGACTCTCTCCGTCGTACGTCAGCGTGAACGCGATCGTCGCCTGCGTTGCGTTTTGCGTCCGTTTGTCGATGACTTTGGCGTTGATCACATCCACGCGCATGTCCTTGGTAAAACGCTCCAGCACTTCTTCTGTGGAACTATTTTCCCGCAGATTCGTATACAGCCCGTATTGCTCGATGATCTTCCACAGAGTCGATCGAGTCATGACCTGTTGCTTGATTGTCTCAATCCGCTGATCAGCATAACTGGTGATCGCGGACCTGACGATGTCGGAAGGAATCTCCTGCTCCTCAATCAAGATGGTGGCGGTGGAGCGATAGGACGGCGGAAGCAAGAACGCCAACGCCACCCCAGCCAACATGATGACAAGGGCCACGAGAGACATCGCCACCTTCCTCCGCCGGACGATTCCCAGCACGTCTCTCAAGTCTTTTCTCGGCTGTTCCATGCTCTTCTGCCCTTCTACTTGCCTCGCTTCGGGCGAGTTCCTCATCGCGATATCGAAAGTTTCGGCATGACGTACGTCAGCTTCAAGAACGTCGAATGCCCTCTGTTGATATCAATGGCATCGGCCGCATCGGTCAATCGATGGGCGTAGGTATACGAGGCCTCCAACGACCACCAGTCGTTCAATTTCCAGGTCGCAGTAGGAGTCGCGGTGATGACACGCGTTTGAACCACCTGGATGCCCGCGCTCTGCACCGGGACCAACTCCACAAAGAATACTTGCCCTGCGAAAGACACTGTGACCGTTTCAGTGAACTCCTTGCTGATCGATGCAACCAGCCGATCGGTTCGCACTAAGACTCCGAGGCCGCTGACGTTGACGTCCCGATTGGCTTCGAGGCTGGCCTGCCCATCCATCCATTTGGTTCGCATGGAACCGCCGAACGACCAAATGACCTGGCGATCAGACAAGGACCCACTCCCGAATCTCAGCGTCTGATCGATCCACTTCGGCCCGCCGAACGCGCTGAAAGTCGTCGCCTCGGAGAACGCATGCGTCACCGACAACACGGCGCCGGCGTTGCCGATCTTGAGCCCAGCATCCGGCAAATCCACTTTGGAATACGACCCCGTCAGCCGTACATCGTCGCGCTCCGTCAGCTTGTAGGATAATCCCAGATTTCCTCCATGGACATCGTAGTCGGACAGCCCCAACCGTCTTCCATTTTCATAGGCGATATTCTGATATTGATACCCGAGTTGAAACGAAAAACGTTCAGTGATGGCGCGCGTCCAGGAGGGATTGATCGACCACAGATTACGCTGTGTAAAGCTCAGGATCGCCCCGGTCTGCTGCAGCTCGGATCTCAACGTATTATCTCTCGTAAAGGAACTATCAAGGCTGAACTGGTCCTGTTCGCTCGAATACCTTGCCGTCACCGGAAAGAACAGATTCGTGAGCGAGCGGTTCTGATCTCCGTAGTAGGTGATAAAATCGCCGGCAGCCTTTCCGCTGACCTCCAGGCGTTCGGTTGATCCGGCAAACCGTACCGACGGCGACACCCAGTGGCCCCAGACCTCTCCGGGAGTCCGAGAGAGCGTCAAGTTGCTGTTGTACTCACCCTTGATCGAGAGCGACGGCTCCGCCGACCACTCGGCTGCATCTGCCTCTCGGCCGATCAAACTCAATAAACTACTCACGATGACTCCCGCGATCAGTAATCTTTGTCCAGCCATAGGTCCCTGATCTCCTCCCTTCCCGAGGGAGCGATCTCATTGACACAATCAGGGAACCACCACAACGTCGCCACGTTCCAACATGATGTTTTGGTCCAATTCTTTTCCCTTCCTGACATCCCCATAGCGAAATTGAAATACTATTTGTTCTCCTCGAATCCGACGCATGATACGAATATCGTTCTCGGAAGCGAACGGGGTCAGCCCACCGGCCAAACTCAAGGCTTGCAGAACATCGGTATAGTGGCCGACCAGAAATTCGCCTGGTTTGTTGACCCGTCCAATCACGTAAATCTTGCCGCTCAAAATTTTGGAGACCATAACCGACACAAACGGATTCGGCACGAATTTATTGAGGCGCTTGCCCAACTCAAGCCGCACATCTTCTACCGTTTTTCCACCGGCAGGAATGTCGCCGACGAGCGGAAACGAGATCATGCCGTCCGGCCGCACGACGACTTCCTGTGTCAGATGCTCGTCCTTCCACACGGAAATCTTCACGACATCCTCCGGGCCGAGAAGGTAGGATGGGTCCGCGACCGGTTGTGCCTGGGTTCCATCCGGCAAGAAAGCAGCGAGAACGTGCAGGCCCGTCAACATCCAACACACCAGCAACAGTCCACCGAATCGACCAGCCACGGTTCGCATCAAATAGTCCAGACTCATGACTTATCCTTGTAACTGCGCCAACACAGACTTTGCGTCATCGAGACCCTGGAAGGCCTTATCCGAAGCGAGGGCCTTTTGGAGATGCGCTTTGGCTTCTGCCGTATGACCGGCTTTGAAGTGCGCGATGCCCAGATGATAGTTCAGCACCGGATGGTCCGGCGCCTTGGACGCCGCCTGCTGAATGATGCGCAGCGCCTCATCCCGATGGCCCAGCTTGAGATGGACCCACCCGAGCGTATCGAGAAGGTACGGATTCGGCGCGGAGGTTTCAAACGCTTTCGTGAGCACCAGCGCACGCTCCAAACTCTGCGGATCGCCCTTCTGATCGGCCAGCAGCGACGCCAAATTATTCGCGGCAACGAAGGCCCTGGGATTCTGCAGTAAGAGCGTTTCGTATTCTTGAATAGCACGGTCGACCTGTCCCGCCTCGCTCAGCGTGGTGGCCAACAACAGGCGGAGTTCCTCGCTTTTGGGAATCGTTTTCACACCGTTCTCCAGCAGCTCTTGAGCCTCAGCCGCTTTTTTCTGGGACAGTTTGAGCGTGGCCAGATGTAACCAGGGCGTCGGCCAGTCCGGCTTGATCCTGGTCGCTTCCCTGAGCCGACTCTCGGCGCCGGCCTGATCGCCACCGAGAAGGGACATTTCCCCGAGGAGGCCGGTTGCATAGGAGTGAGTCGGATTGCGGGCGAGTATCTGTTCCAATCGCTCCTTGGCTTGGACGGTTTTTCCCTGTTTAATATCGAGCTGCACCAGAGCGATCAGTGGCTCCGGCGCATCCGGGTGAGCGGTGAAGGCATGTTCAAAGGCACGCCGCGCCCGGTCCCACTCCTTCTTCGCCTCAGCGAGCCGTCCTTCGGTCAGATCCGCCACCGAACTGTCTGCCCCCGCCGAGCGAGCCTTCGCTAACGTCTGATCTGTGGCCGACCAATCCTGCTCAGTCGCCTGAAGATTCAGCAACACGCTCAATGTCTGAAGATTGTTCGGGTCAAGTTTGAGCAACGACTCGAGACGCGCCCGGGCTTCCTTGAGCTTGCCGGAGGACGTGTCGAGCGCGGCCAGCGTCATATGCGCTTCGGTCATCCCCGGATTCAGGAGCACCGCTTTCTCAAAACTTTCCCGCGCCAATGTCGCATCGGACGTCATGAGATAGGCGCGGCCAAGCAGCATATGGGCTTCCGCCAGTTCAGGCCGATCCTTCAATACCGTACGGAAGGCTTGGATCGCATCTTTTCCGTTCCCCCGCTGCAATGCGATCTTGCCCTGCAGAAATATGGCTTCGAAAGAGCGCGGGTTTTCTTTCAGCACTTCAGCCAACTGTTTCTCAGCCACGTCTTGTTTGCCGGCCGACCAATCGAGAGCGGCCAGTTTGACGGTGGCTTCCAGCGCAGCAGGTTTGGTTCGCTGCTCATCCCGAACCTGCTCGTACACAACTCTCGCCTTGTCCGGCTGCTTGCTCATTTCGTATAACTCACCCAGTGCAAACTGAATGGCCGTCGACCGGGGCATAGCACGTTTCGCCTCCAACAGCGAGACTTCCCCTTGCGAGGAGCCACGTCGTGAGACCAGAAATTTGGCCATTCCCAAATACCGCTGTTCGTTGTCCGGGTCGAGCCGGATCACTTCACGGAGGATGGATTCGGCCTTATCGTAGTCGCGACGTTCGTCGTAGAAACCGGCGAGGCGGAGGCGGTGGTCAAGGACCTTCGGTTCCGCCGCCACGATTTTTTTCAAGATCTCCTCGGCCTGTTCCGTCTTACCCAGCCTGAGCAGCGCCAAGGCGAAGGAGTCCAACAACGTCAGATTATGAGGATTGGCCTCGACCGCACGTTGCATGACCGACTCGACCTGCTCTCCACGGCCTTGGGCCAAATAGAGTGTCGCCAGAAGCGTTGAGGCGTCGGGATCGGTCTGATGCTTCGCACGTAGCGACTCTGCGGCGAGCGTCGCCTCGCTCAGATTCCCCTTCACCGCCTGAACGGCGATCTTCAACGTCTTCGCCTCCACCTGTTCTGGCGATGTGGACAAAACCTTCTCTGCCATCTCCAAAACCTTGTCCATCGCGCGACCTTCGAGATAAAACTTGGCCAGCTTCAATAAGGCCCGCTCATGGTCCGGTTTTAATTCCACCGTTCGCTGATAGTTGGCAAAGGCGTTGGGCCAGTTTTTCTCTTTTTCCTCGACCTCGGCGAAGAAAAAGTACGCTTCAGGATCTTTTGGATCGATTTTGAGCACGTTGCGGAGAGCCACTCGAGCCTTCGGGATATTCCCGTCCTGGATGTATTCCCGAGCATGAGCCAGGTATTTGGCTTTTTTCTCTTCAGGGCTGCCGCATCCGATGACAGTGAACAACAATAAAACGGCGACAGCCGCTTTGGTAATGTGGGCACACATGGATGCTCTCCTTTTCGACCTGGTGGTGAGTCTCACCACCAGGCACGGAACCCAAGACCCAATAAAACCCATAACAACACAAACCCGATCGACTTCACCCGTTCCGCAAATGTGTCTAGAAGCAATTCGAATGCAAAGAACAAGACGATCATCTTCGCGGTCAGAAGACTGACGTTAATCCCCTCGACTTGTATCTCCGGAAGGAATGGAATCACCAACGCTAGAAAGAGGATCAGGTAGTCCAGCGGCGTTGTCTGAAACCGGTGCGCAGATCCAAACCGGACCGTCAACATGATGAGGATGGCCAAACAGAGGAAAAATACATTCAACGGCGTATGGAAAATCCTTTGTGTCTCGGACACTCCTTGATCGCTCAAGTACAAAACAAACGTGCCGCCCACATACAGTCCGACCCGCATGAACCATGGAGCAGCAGATGGAAAGATCCCTGCCCCTATCGGGAGGAGAAGGGACAGCAGAAGCGCGACGGCGCCCACGTCGAGTGGCACATGGGAAGGCAGAAACACGCTGGCGAGAAAAAAAACCGCGACAGCACAGGCCAGCATATACAGAGGAAGCTTCGAAAACCAACCAGCCCCGGCAGGGGACCGAACCTCCGGAATCGCCGGCGATTCCTTATGAATGCGTGAGGCAAAGAACCGGTCGGCGCGTATGACGAATACAGAAAAAATAGCGCAGGCGAAGACGGTGTAGATCGCCAACACCTCAATGTCCGTTTGCCAGCGCAACGAAAACGCGAGACTGACGAGCACGGCCTGAAGCCCGTAAATGACCATGACCGCTTCGCGATGCGACAATCCGAACCCTAACAGTTTGTGGTGTATGTGGTTTTTATCCGCCACGAATGGGGAGCGCCGTTCTACCAATCGCTGAATCATCACACCGGCCGTATCCAGGATCGGGAGCCCCCAGATCAAACTGATCAGCGCAGGACTGTACGGTCCGCGCGCAGGATCGGTGAGCACAATGGCGCAAAGGCCCAGATAGAACCCTAAGAACTGACTCCCGGCATCTCCCATAAATATGCTCGCCGGGTAGGTATTGAATCGGAGGAATCCCAAGAGCCCGCCCAAGACCGCGACCATCATACTCATCATGACCCAGTCGTCGGTCAGATAGGCCAGAAAGGCCATGCCCACAAAACTCAACAACGACAGCCCTCCCGCCAAACCATCCAAACCATCGGCGAGATTGAGCGCATTGGTGACTGCGACCAACAGAAACAAGGTCACCGGCACCGCAATCCACAGCGGCAACGGTGTCTCCCCCATAAACGGCAACGAGGAAATGTGCACACCTCCGACCCAGACGACGACGGCAGCGGCGATCAGTTGTCCCAGGAACTTCGCTTTATATCCGAGCCCGACTCGATCGTCCCAGGCCCCGAACAATAAAATGACGGCGCCTCCGATCAACCCCGATGTGACGATCGGATCCTTCGGCGCCCACAGCAACATCGCAACAAACGTTCCCACCGCAAACGCAATCCCTCCGACCTTGGCCATCGGCACATGATGGATTTTCCGATGGTCCGGCAGATCGACAAATTGCAGACGCCCTGCGGTCGCCATCAGAACTGGAATAAGCGCCATGCAGATGACGAGCGATCCAAGGAAACTGAAAAATAGTTCATTCGACATAGATTCTGCCCAGCCCTGCACGATCGAGAGATGAAGTTCCCCACAGCGCACGACGGGGGACTCAGCGACAAGAATCAATCAGGAACGAACCGGCTCATCAGAGGATTGACCGATTGGGTGAAATCGATCAGTACCCTGTCGGCTTCCTCTTCGTCATGCCCCGGCTGGACCAAGGTCGTCAACCGAATTAAGGCGCCGTCCGTCCGTTGCTTGGCCAGGGCATCCCAGAGAAGAAAAAACTTCACGAGGTACTCGTTCACCAGCACACGATCCCGTTGCTTAAACCAGTAGTAGACAACTTGTTTCATCTCTGCCTTTTGAATCACCAATCGGTTGACATGCAAGAGCGTCGTTCCCCCATCGTTCGCCGGCACTTCCGTCGTCCGCAGAGAAGTAATTTCCCATCCTCCTCCAGGGATACAGGTTCGCGGCGAATGGGCCGACTGCCCTTTGCGCTGGGAACCATAATAGGCAACATAGAAGTTCACAGGAACTCCGGCAGCCGCGCGATAATCTGCCAGCAAATAGTCGTCGAATCGCAGGGCTTCGATATATTCTTTTTCCAATGGAAACGTGCTCCCCTGCCACTGTTGAACCTGCATGGGAAAATTCAGGAGAGCCTGCCTCGCCGGCGCGATTTCATCGCGGGAGATGAGGTATGGCGACGCGACGACGAGGCAGACCAACAGACCCATCGAACAGAAGAGCGGCGCCGGCAACGGTCCGGGAAGAAAAGATGATCGAACCACGTCCGGCTGGACGGCGGTCCTCGAGTCTGACGGCAATTGCAGCAGATCGGAAAACGATTGTCGCTCGTTGCCTGACCCTATTCTCGAAAGTCCCCACATCACGAGCCCGAGAATAGCCAAACTGATGAGGAAGATGACCCACCCTTCGAAGAGGTGGAGAAATCCATCGGCAGCGCCTGCCCCGAAAAACTCGACCAACACTCCGATGACGCCGATGCGGAAGCCGTTTAACACGATCGCAATCGGCATGCTGGACAAAAATACCACGGCGCGCTTCCACATCGGCCCCCGGAACAAGTACGCGCAGAGCAGCGCCAGTGACATTAAGGGAAAGAGGTATCGCAGGCCGCTGCAGGCCTCTACGACTTGCAATTGGATCGGGCCGAGGTCGATCACGTTCCCCTCACGATACGCAGTCACACCGACGACCTGCAGACACCCGACCCCCAGCGCCGAGGAAAGCAACTGTAATTGGCCGGAGAGTCCCTGCAAGAGGAATTGCGGCAGCGGAATCATCGTGAGGAGGTACAGTAGAGGAAAACTCAACGCTCGAAGGATTGGCCCTCCGAGAGCAGCCCAACACAGACCCACCACAACACACCAGAACGACAAGTGCAGAAGCGTATACAGCGCGCCCAGTTCACCCAAGCCGTATAATGCGACGCCCACCAGGATGAGCGACAGGCCCCACCACGATCCCCGAGGCTCAAGCGCCCGGATCGTGTCGCGCTTCAACCAGATGAGGAACAGGGAGATGACAGGCACAAAAAAACCATGACCGTAATTTTCATCATCAACCCATACATTGAACATGGACACGAGCGCGTTGGAGTACACCACTCCCAACAACGCGGCGCAGAGAGCCGCGACGACCCACCAGATCCAGTTCCGGATCCAGGCCGTCGGAGCTTCATCGACAGAGACCGACAAGGCCTTCTGATACAAGCCCATGCTAGTGTGCCCTTCCAGTCACTCGCTGTTTAAATACTTGGAACACAAACTTCGGCAAGGCCGTCTGACGAGCCAGACGATTCGGATCGGCCGCCAGCCGGTAGAACCATTCGAGATGAACCGCCCGGAACGCAGCAGGGGCCCGCTTCACATGGCCCGCAATGACATCGAACGTGCCCCCGACACCTTGACAGAGCTTCACGTTCATCTGAGGCAGATGCCGGTCGATCCAGGCTTCCTGCTTCGGACTGCCGAGCGCGACGAACACGATATCGGTCTTCGATCTATTAATGCGATCGATCAGCCCCGGTATCTCGTCGTCCTTTAAATAGCCGTGCTGCGCGCCGGCAATCTTCAGACCCCGGTAGCGTTCGCTCAGGACCTTCGCAGTGCGCGCGTTGACCTCGGGGGTGGCGCCGAACAGGAACACGCGACGACCGGTGCGAACCGCCAATTCACAGAGTTTAGGCATCAGTTCCGATCCGGGAACTCGATCGAAATTACCTAGGCCAAGCATGCGAGCAGCAGCAACCACACCGATGCCGTCCGGAATAAGGACGGCGGTCCGATGCAGTTGCCCGCGCAAACCCGCATCAACATGAGCCCGCATGACTTTCTCTGGATTGACAGCAACGACACTCTGAGCCACATCGCCGGTGAGCGCGGCATCGGCGAGTTCAATCGTCCGATCCATGGTCAAACAGTCCACCGGCACCCCGAGAATCTCAATGCGTTTGGGCTTCATACATCGATCTCCTCAAGGACGACAGGGCGGCATGCCGCGCCTGGGCATCATCGTGTTCCATGACCAGACAGGTCACAAATTCGTGCTGGAGCGGCCCCCGATAGGTCGTATGCAATGTATCCATCGGCTCTTTCCTGCCGTAGGACAGAGAACGCCAGCCCAGAATGGGGGCCGTCTGCCCGCGGTGAACGGCGACCGTGCCTCCTTCAACCGTCAGACGAATCCGGAATTCCGCTCCTTCGAGCAGGTACCCATTTCCGTCAGGAATCGGCGTGAGGCCAAGATGCCAGTTCAACTCGAGATCGTGGATCCCGGAACCAGTCATCTGGTCAACGATGACCCACAGACCGGGAGGCCGATAAAGCAGCCCTCGCCAATGGACCACGCCTGCACGTTTCAGATACCCGTCGTGCATCGCAATCAAAACCGTCTCTCCCTGCGCACCATCCACGCAAGACACCAGGCGGGAGTTGAAGGGGGAAGACCATTGAAACGCCGTCTCCTGAACCGCTTGATCGAGCCCGTCCACGACCACCGTATTATGGGCGCTGGTTCCTCTGAAGTAGCGGCGCCAATCCGGATGCCCTGAGTACGTAAATGTGCCGGTATCGATCATGACGTCCTGGCCACCCGTTCGGAACAGGACCGAAAGAGCATCGGCGTGCCCGTGCGCGTAGCAGGGAGACATTCCCAGCGGGCCATGATCCAGAATGAGGCGAGCCGGAGCAATACCGACTGAATCCAACACGGAGTAGCCCGAATCCTGGAAGGTCGTGAGTCCTATTGCACGCTGAAGCATTGGAGGTAAGTCGAGTAGCGGATCGAGTGCGTACCCGCTATCGCTGTCTCCGATTGGAGGAAGCCGGCCTGCATCATCGGTCATCGCCGAAAGAAACTCCCGGCTGTTGGCGCGGGCACGGGGCACACCGTCAGGGATCCGTTCGCCGCGCGACTGAAGAAGTGCCATGACGAGACCGTAGAGATCCGAAATAAACTTCAAATACCAGACCCCTTGCTCGATCCCCCCGCCGTCGGCCAAGACTTGATGGGAAGACTCGGATTCCAACAGGGTGAGACCGGCCATGCGCCACTGCGCCGCGTGCGGCATCTCCGGAAAGAGCGAACCGGCGTAGACCAAAGCGGCCGCCTCCGCGATGGTGTGGTTGCCAAGCGATGAATAGAGGGAAACCCGTTGCCTGATGAGGTCGGCATGGCCCTCGACAAGCCGGAGAACAGCCGGCCAGATCAGTTCGGGCCGGCGAAGCCGCGACCGAACCTGGTCGAACGCATGGCACACCGCGATGAGCCGAAGCCCGCATTCCATGGCTGAGACATAATGCACCCCGGTCAGGTAGGGATTGGCATCCATCCAAGAGAGGAACTGCGCTTCCATGGCCGCCACCGCTCTCTCCCGTAGAGATAAATTGCCCTGCACAGCAATTCGGGCAAGCACTACAAGTTGCTGCAGACGCGACGGCTCCCACACGCAACGAATATCGCCGTACGGGTTCCCTTCGCGATACGGAATAGAACCGAAGAACCGCCGAGGCCAGGTCCGCCCCGTATCGGGCGCCCTGTGCCATGCCTCCGGATCCTGAGTCCAGGACCATGCCCAGTGCTCTTCAGGCAACCCTCCATCCAGCACCCTGGCATTCATCGCCTCATCGAGCTGCATCTCGTAGAGCCACAGCGACAACTGCGGCTCGCGCGCAGAGCAGAAGCCATAGCAGCTGAAGTCGAGCCAGTTCGCTTGCGTAGACGTCATGCCGAATCGATGCCGGAGAGATAGGGCGGCCAATCCGCACTGTGAGCCGACCCGTGACAGCACCTCGCCCAGCTGCATCACGCGAAGTCGTCTGACGTACCAGGCAAGCGCCCGCCCGGAAGTCATGCTGGTCGAAGCCTCTGTGGTCACCATCGGTTACACATCGTAGACCGTTCCGGTTTTCAATCCGCTGTTCGCTAGAAGACAGGCCCGCGTCACGGCATAGATCTCGTCGAATCGCATGGCAGGTTCAGCCCCCTGTGCCATGCTCGCGATGAACCCGCGCATTTCCTGGTTAAAGCCCTTGTCGCGAACACCGGTCTTGTGCTTCGTCCTCTTCCCTTGGGCGTAGAACTCAGTCACGGCAAAATCGTCCAACGTAACTGCCTTGCCGTCACCAAAGGCCTCGAACCGCTCCTTGGGTAGACCGGTATCTCCTCCCGCGGTATAGACGACGGTACCTATCGAACCGTCCTTAAACGTCAGTGAGATCAAACTCTGGTCGTCCGCCATGCCGGAGGTATGGCCGCCGATGCGCGCCGCATGAACAGAAATCGGCCGAGCGCCGCAGACGGCCTGCATGAAATCAACGAAGTGACAGGCCTCTCCGATAACCCGTCCACCGCCCACTTCAGGATCCTGCACCCAATGCGTTGCGGGAAGAGGTCCGGCATTGACGCGATAGACCATGACCAGCGGGTTTCTTCGCCCTTGGAAGAACTCGATAATCTTGGCGGCATGCGAGGAGAATCGACGGTTGAATCCAACCCAGAGTTGCAAGCCACGCGCCGCCGCATCCTCGTAGGATCGCGCAATTTGGTCGAGTTCGTCCTCGGTCAGACAGAGCGGCTTTTCAACGAAGACATGCTTGCCGGCCTGCAACGCTTCGTCCACAATCTCAGCGTGAGTATCATGCCGCGTCCCGATGAGCACCGCACTGACGGCACGGTCGCGGAGCACGGCGCGGAAGTCGGTGGTGCAATAGGCTGCCTTGCATTTACCTCCGATCGCCTTGGCAGTGATGCCCGATCCCGTGCAGACCGCCGCGATCGTCACATCGGACAGACCGGACAAGACCGGCAGCAACATGTCCCGCACGTGTTGTCCAGCTCCGATCAGACCGAGCGTGACGGGCCCGGACGAACGAGCCGGTGTCAGACGACATATGTGCAATTCACTGACGGCGATTTTAGAAGAATAAGAAATGAGCATGCCCAATGAGGAAGCAGACCCATCAGTCAGACGTTGGTAGGCGACTTCAGCCTCTTCAATCGGATAGCGGTCCGTGACGAGCCGCGTCACCTTCACAGAGCCCTGTTGGATTAAGTCAAGAAACGCCTCCATGTTCCGCTGCTCGGTCCAGCGGACATACCCGAAGGGATAATCGCGTCCCTGCTCTTCATACGAACGGTCGTACCGTCCAGGTCCATAGGACATTGACAGTCTGAATTCCAGTTCCTTCTTGTAATAGGGCTCGCGCGGCAGCGTCATGCCGACCGCACCAACCACAACCACACGTCCTTTCTGTCGAGCGATCTCGCCCGCCGTTTCCACCGGTTCATTCGACTTAGTGCTGGCGGTAATGATGACGCAATCGACGCCGCGTCCCTGACTGAACGCACGGGCTGCTTCGATCAGTTCGTCCGCACCCACCACAACATCGGCGCCTAGTTCGGCGGCGAGTTCCCGCCTGGAGCGGTCGAGGTCGGAACCCAATACTCGGCAACCTGAGGCCTTAAGCAATTGCACGGTCAGTTGACCGAGCAATCCCAACCCGATCACGGCGACCCGGTCGCCGAGCCGTGGCTCGGCCTGCCTCACTCCCTGTAATGCAATGGCGCCCAGCGTGACAAAGGAGGCATCTTCGAAGCTCACACCGTTAGGAATCTTGACGCAAAGATGCTTGGGCACGGAGACGATCTCGGCGTGAGATGCATAGTTCTGCCCCGCGCAGGCAACCCAATCGCCGACGGACAGTCCGGACACATCTCTCCCCACGGCCAGCACGACGCCCGCGCAACTGTAGCCGAGCGCAACCGGGGTATCGAGCCGATCGAACACGCGATGGAGCGTCGCGAAAACCCCGTCTTTCTGCATAGCGGCAACAACTTTCCGAGCCATCTCTGGACGATCGAGCGCTTTGCCGAGCAAATTCTTTTGCGCCACTTGCACAGTTGAGCGTTCAGTCCCAGGACTGATCAGCGACACACGATTGGCGACCAACACCTCGCAGGAAGATATAGTTGGGGCCGGAACGGACTCGACTTTAAGGAGACCGGTCCTAAAATTTTGGACGACTTGTTTCATCAAGCAGGCTCAACAAATTAGTTGGTTTGAGGATGCGAATTGTAGCCTATGGGAGGTCGTCCATGGGGTACACAGAGGTCAAGATTGAGTTAACGAATTGTTAAAATGGAACTAGGCATGGCGGAGGGGTCTCCACAGAAGTGAAGAGATGCCAAGCAATAAACCATGCTGACACAACGACTTACCTATCGGCAGGGTTAAACTTGACGGAGGAGCGCAATAGAACCACACGTTTGCAAGGGCCACGCGTGGGTCATCGATGTCGGAACGCCTGCCAGGAATGCACTGCCTGGAGTGTTCACGAAAACTTGACGACACGGTAACAAGTCAACGGGCCATCAATGCTAGATTTTTCGTATTCGCGTTAATCAGGTGACATCGAATTTATGAAACTATTGCTTGTCGCAGGCGCTCGCCCAAACTTCATGAAGATCGCGTCGATCGTCGCGGCGCTCGACGCGCACAATCTCGCCGCGCGGAAGCGAATCGACTATCTGTTGATCCACACGGGACAACATTACGACGAGAAGATGTCCCATACCTTCTTCAGAGAGTTGGAATTGCCCAGGCCGGCCGTGGATCTTGAAGTTGGATCCGGGTCGCACGCCGTTCAAACGGCGGAGATCATGAAACGGTTCGAACCAGTCCTGTTCAAAGAGCGGCCGGATGCGATTGTGGTTGTCGGCGACGTGAATTCGACAGTGGCCTGCGCACTCGTCGCGTCGAAGATCGTGTACCCACTGGATCACCAGGGTTCCGGACAAACCCGCCCGTTGATCGTTCACATCGAAGCAGGATTACGGAGCAGGGACTGGTCGATGCCGGAAGAAATCAACCGGGTCCTGACCGACGCCCTCTCGGACGTGCTCTTCGTCACAGAACAGAGCGCGATTCGTAACTTACGAAGCGAAGGCATCCCCCGCAACCGCATCCACCTGGTCGGGAATACGATGGTGGACACCTTGCTGCGCCATCGTGCTCGCGCGGAACGATCGTCAATTCTAGAGCAGCTCTGCTTGGAAACATCGGACGCGAACGGGACCACAATCATGCGTTACGGTGTCGTGACGCTACATCGACCCAGCAATGTCGATGACCCTGCCACCTTTCGGAACATTCTGGACGCGCTGCTTACGATCAGTTGCAAGGTACCGCTCGTCTTTCCCATCCATCCCAGAACGTTCGCCCGCATCAATGAGTTCGGCCTTGCAGGACAATGCCGCATGCTAGGCGCACATGAACAAGTCGCAGACACCAGGGCGGGTTTGTATTGCATCGAGCCGCTGGGCTACTTGGATTTCTTACGCCTCTTGTCGAAAGCGAGAATTGTCCTCACGGACTCAGGTGGGATTCAGGAAGAAACAACGATGTTGGGTGTCCCTTGCGTCACTCTGCGGAACAATACGGAACGGCCTGTGACAGTCACTCAAGGCACCAACGTGCTGGCGGGAACATCAAAGAAATCGATCGTACGTCACGCTCTCAAGCAACTGAAGCAGCGGCCAAAACGAATACGGCCGCGCTTTTGGGACGGCAAAGCCGGGCAGCGTATCGTAAAAGCGCTCGTGATGATGTTAACTGTCCGATCTTAATAGTTTATCGCTGCATCCATCGAAGCTGAGTTAGCACTTTTCTGACGTGAAGCATGTGAGGCGAAAAAAAGCGTGTGCAAAACCCTATCCTTATTCTATCTTAGGTGTGTCGCAGAACAAGATAATCGGGATCACTTAATCTATCGGTTCTAATACCAGCAGATACTCACACAGAAGGGAAGACGTCTTCCCTTCTCCACTCGCCTCTTCGTTCGGTATTCCCCAGACCCCTGCGTTGAGCTATCCGATGCTTCCCCATGCAACTGGGGATAAGAAAAACTATCTGGCAGCGGCCTAACTAGCTTCAGGAGCATCTTCGCGCCGCGCGTTCCAACTCGGAAATTGGCACATAGGGCTCCTCAATTCGACACATCTGCAGCCGAACGGCAGGTTTCAACCCAGCTTGTACCATCATTCTCAAAGTCAATACAGCGACTTTTTCCGCTCGCCGGCTGTGTCCACGTGGCGCCCATTTTGAATACAGCATTCCACGTCGATGCTCCGAGCGCTCCAGCCGACGTGTTCTTAATGCGGAATCGGATGCGTTGGCCAATTAGCGGAGCTGTCGGCGCGTTGATTGCAAAAGCCGTGTTGTTCGTGGCGATAATCAGGAAGCTGTCACCTGTGCTGGCATTGACGGTCATTGAGGCGCTATAGGTGACCGTGACGCTTCTCGTACGGTTCAATTTCGGGAATGTGATGATTGCAGGATTTAACACAACGCCGGCGCTCCATTTGGCGGGATCGTAGTTCGACAAATTGATGTAGATGTTCGACGATCCGGTGAGATCATAGACATGACCTTGACTCGTGTTATCAGGGCGCCACACATACGTTCCATTAATCGAAACGTTTTTTGCGCCGGTTTGGATTACTATCGGAGCGGCTGAGTTCGTTCCAAATATCGTTCCTCCTAGCATCATGAATGAAGCTTCAGGATCAGCACTAGGGGAAAGATAGATGGCCTGTGTACACACTTCACTGTACACATCCGACACCATGACACGTCCGCCCAAATGCTTAATCCCGATTGCCGCATTTTCAAACGACCCGCCCCGAATGACGGCCGACCCGCAAGATGGATCGAACCGGTAGATGACCGGATGCTGGCTTGTGCCATGTCGAATGATGACATCGTCGAAGAGGATACCTTGTCCGTTAATTTGCCGAATGACGGAGTCCGACTCCGTATAGGGCGAGAGGTCAAAATGAAATCGGACATCTCGAAAGACGATGGCATAGCAGTATAGTGTGGCTCCGATTGTGACAATGCTCGCCGGAGGCGTGGTTCCTTTCGGCCAGATCGTCAGATGTTCAATGATAACGTGATGGACTCCGTCGATGACAAATGCCGTACAATTGGTTGGGACCAATACTGTATCAATTCCTCCTGCCGGGTCATTCCCTTCGATGTATACATTATTGGGAATTGTGAGTACCGTTGAATAGAGGTACTGGCCGCTACTTAGCCGGACTTTCCCCACGTAGCGAGAATTGATTGCCGCCTGGAGTGCCGACGTGCTGTCGGTCACTCCGTCTGCAATTGCTCCCCACCATCGGGGTAGATCTCTGTGGCAACCGCGAGCGTGACGGTTCCACTTCCTGTTAACACGAAGATATTTTTGAGCGGCGCGTGAATCGGCCCGTTGATCGTGACGGTCACACCGGTAGGCACGACGAGCGACCCACTCCCTGTAAACTCGAGTGTTAGGGTGCGTGGAACGGTGGTGCTCCCGGTTACCGAAAACATGTTGACAACTGTAAGGGTTGTCTCGGTGGAACCTAGTGCTGTCACCGCAGCATTGAGACTCGCATAGTCGGTAGAGTTACTCACATTCACCTCCCGTGGATAAGAATTCGATGCCGTGCGCTACCTTTTGACTGCCACTAAATTCAGAGAGAAAGAATTGCAAGAATCGTCTTTCAAGCCCAGCGTGTAGGGCTCTTCCCTAAAATAGCGCATTCGCGCTTTTACCTGAAAACCACTTTCATGTAGAAGACTCCGCAGGCTGTTCTCAGTGAAAACAATCTTGTGGCGAAATTCTGGTGGCAAATCCAAAGCGAAGAGTCCGTTGATCCATCCGTTCTTGAGCGTTCTCTCATCCAGCGTTAACCCCCGAGGCCAAAGCACGGTTCTCCATGCCATAGCCTCATGGTATGGCACGCAAACGACGAGGTACCCTCCGGGCTTGATCACTCGACGCCATTCAGAAAGAACCGAATAGCAGTCCTTTAATTCAAAGTGCTCCAGTATGTGGCTCGCACGGACTAAATCATATTCATTGTCAGCGGCAAAGTGCAACGAAGTGGCATTGGATACGATATCCGGCTTGAACTTTTCCTGCACATCCACATTAATATACGTCGGTAATCGGCTAACTGAGCAACCGAGGTTGAGCTTCTTGGGAGATTGATATATCTCGCGTGGGACGGCCGAAGTTAGGGTCGGGGGAAGAATTGTCCGCAGCCGAGCCCACGCAGATGTCTTCTCCAACGTCATTCCAACCAGCGCACTTATTATTCCAGCCATGAGCATTCTCCAGGTAAGACACTCCGCCAACCGGAAACCACTGTCAGATACAGATGGCACAGGAACATACTCCGCTGCTAACAGACGCTCGCTCCTTCAGGGCACAGGACTCTAACGCATTTCAAGTTTTCGAAGGGTACGCAAAGGTCAAGATTGAGTTAACTAATTGTTAAAGTGAAATCGGGACATAGAAAAGGCTCCCTCACCGAAAGAAAGAGATGAAAAACCGTTCTTCCGGAAGAAACGTTGTAGTCTCAACGACTCGAAAGCTTCTGTCTCAGGCAGACTTTCCTTCCCAACTCGGGAGGGGATTCAGGTAGACCCTGGTCATCGGAGTACCCCACGTCACCCTGGGAACAACACAAAATGACCGGGAACGTCTCGCGAGGCCGTCGTGTGGGATGATTTGAGGCAGTTGAAACAATGGACGCGACGGACACGGCCGCGCTCCTGGGACGGCTAAGCCGGACAGCGCATCGTCACAATCCTCTCAAAAGCCATCCTTTCGGCCAGCAAATCGTGAAAGGCTTTTTCATTTACTGGAGGACGGAACCCTCACCATTCCACAGATCAATCAGCGAGAACGTCGACCTCACGAGGACGAACTTTTTGTGCCGTGATTAAAAACATCGTGGCCACCCATCGACCACGATAGCGACCAAATAATTTTCCCGAGAACCTCTGTAAAGGCAGAGAGAAATACTTCTTCTCAACTACTCTATAGCCGAATGAGGCCAGTAACAGTTTCATGCGGCCTGGATCAAATTGGTGGCGTTGATGGCGCAGATAAGAATCCTGTGACGTGAGAAACGGCCGAAGCGTGCGCTCAACGATCCGATAGGCGGAAAGACGATTTGGGAGCGAGAGAAGCAGAATCCCTCCTGGCTTCAGAAAAGAATGGAACTGACGCAGCACTGTCTCGTAATCATTAACGTACTCCATCACACTCGAACAGATGATTAATCCGGCGGAATGCTTATAACTCTTGGATAATTCCTCCGAGAGTGGAAGTGACGCGAGCACATACGTGGCTCGTGACCCAACTCCTTCCTCAACCGCTCGCCGTTTTGCCAAGGCCAGCATAGTTTCACTTTGGTCAAAACCGACAATGCGAATTCCACGGGGTAAGACCTGCCGGCTGATCGATCCATCACCGCATCCCATGTCCAGACAGAGCGAGTCGTCCGGCATGTGCGCTACGCTGCGTTCGATTGCGCGCCGCCACACCTCCAACCGCTCTTTGAAATCGGGAGCGTGCGAATAGTTGGTGACGAATGTCGGGGCCATTCGGTTGAAATGATCCTTGACGCTTTCTGACTTGTTCATATCACACCATTCAGAACGTGTTTCCCCACGATGTCCTACCCCGCTTCATTCTCTCTCCCCTTAACCCACATGATTGATGAACACTTCTGCTCTCTCTTCGCTCATACATGACCAACACAAACCCCATGAATCTTGCTTCCATTTGTCAACGCGCTACTGGCCGTAAGTGTCACCCCTGTCCAGGCGTTGGCGCTACCCACTTTGGCGAACTTCCAACCCACGGCATCGCTTTCAGAGATAAAGGTACAGGTCAGATCTGTACTCTTCCAGGTGGAATGAAAGGTAAGCGTGCAGGCGGTCGGCGTGCCATTTCCTAGGGTAATCACAAACGCGTTATCCCCTCCTGCAATGGACGGGTTCCCCGATCCGCAAGACGAGACGGACAAGGTTCCGCTCGCATGCGCCCCTCCAATATGCTGATGCCCGCTATCTTCCAGCCGCCAGACTTCTGTCCCATTCGAAGGGCAACAGAGCATATTCCCGTATGCCGAGACTAATCCTGGCACAGTCGCATCCGACGCCGCATAGATGGTGCGATTGAGTCCGATGAATTGTGTCGCGGAATAGAACATCCCTGCCTGTGCGGTAGTGACATCTTGCGTCACGAACAGCCCCGCACGAGCATGTACCGAGATGGGATCAATATAGCCTAACCCAGGACCACCACCGAACATATCCCATCCAGGAGGTCCGGAATCTTTCTGTAGAATAAACAGTGAATTGGATCGAATGCCGTTGTTTTGCCGTGTAACTCCAAGCGCAACCTGCGGATAGCCACCGATGTTGTTATTGAAAATCGCGAACGGCATTCCGAATCCGTCTTCTTGATTATACTGAAGTATGAAATTGTGGCACGTGCTCGCATACCCATTTCCACCCAGGTTTCCTGCCGCCATTCTTAACTGAACAGGGCCAGTCCAAGCCGAATTGGTAAACGCCGTATTGGCGCAGTAGCCGCCTGCCGGCACACCACTTGTAGAATTGACTTCAGTCGCCGTCACAGGTGCCAACTGTACCGGTACTATCTTGTAACTATTGGGCTTCCAAAAGGAGGGTTCTTCATAGCTCTTCGCCGATAGTGGAGTGGAATTTACGATGGAAAAATACAGAAGCAATAGGCAAAAAAGCGACAGAAACAACTTCCAGCGGTGTGACATTATCTTTCCCTTTCTTCCAATGGAATTCAGCATCGTTGAGAATCCTTGTGTACGCAAATTCTTTCCCCTCTCCTCTGTTGAAGCCTACGTTCTCCCCGCTCCGATCGTTTCTGACAAAATCCGCTGAGTGTCTTGCACTCCCGCACAGTGATTTCTCCCATCCACACTTACGGGGGGTACAACTGGATCGCATACTTCGACGATGACGTCATACCGGTCTTCCTTTTCGTCTACCTGGCCAGCGCCCCTTCACACTCGCCATGGCCATGTCGGGTCCCCGAAGAACCGAGCACGGCGTTCGGGACGCCAGCATGAACAATTCGCCAAGATGGTGGACAAATCGCTCGCTTGTATAGAACCGCTCGAACCGCTCTCGAGCATTCTGGCCCATTCGCTCGATCTCTGCCGGATGGTCGAGGGACCAAAGAATACGATCAGCCAGGTGGCGAGAATCATTGCATCGCACTTCGAGCCCGCACTCTCCCTCAATCACGGTATCCCTCAAGCACCCACGATTCGTAAACAACACCGGTAATCCTGAGGCCATGGCCTCCAGCACCACGAGGGGCTGACCTTCTTGCTGTATGCCGGGAAACACGAATAGGTCCGCCGACGAGTAGATCGATCGCTTGTGCTCGAGCGTGGAAACGGGTCCAGTAAATACGACGTGCCGGCTCAGTCCATGGTCCGCAACGAACGCCTCCGCTTCCACTCGATCTTGTTCATGCAGCCAAGGACCGGCCAGTGTAAACTCCACGTCCTGCCTGATCTTCAAGACCATCGGAATCGCAGCTAAGAGGACCGGCGCGCCCTTCAGCCGGCTCAAGGTACTTAAATGTAAAATTCGATGCCGCTGTGGCTTGTCCGGTTCGCGCGCCGGCTTATGGACAGCCGGCCAGTCGATTCCATTCGACAGCACCGCAATCCGATCGGGCGCAACCAAGCCTGCGAAGAGGTGGCGGAGCGACTCGCCTAGAACCGCCACACAGGACACTCGGCGGAGCACCATCCGCACATACGACTTCATTGGAAATGAACGACCATCGTACCAGTCTTTAAAATTTCCTCCGTGGAGGTGAAGGACCACGGACGCGCCCGCGGCCCAGGCCGGCAACAGCAAGAAACTGTCGCGCAGGAAACCGATGGTCGACTGGGATACCGGCAAGTAGGCAACCGCCGGCCGCTCTTTTCGAAGAATGACGAGAAGCTTCCACCATTGATTGAGGAACAACATCACGTCATGAAAATCCGGCTTGTCCACATGCTGAATTCCTCGTCGATCGGCCAGGTCGAGATGGCACAACCGAAACCGCTCACGCAGAGCGGAGTTCAGAACGGCATCCGTCGCCACGCTCACCCCATGAAACGGCGGTGGAGTTGGCCCGATCACCAATATGGTCGGAGACTCAGACATTGAGGGACTATGGTCCTTTCACCGATTCAACCGGCATCCGGCCTGATATCTGTTGCGGGAGCATCCGCCTGAGAGATTTCAAGAAATCCACCATGTGATCCGCCGTCGCATCGATGTCGTGGCGCCGGACACGCTCGTAGGCTGCGCGGCCCAACGCAACGCGTTCGGCAGGGGTCATGGCTAGGACCTGCAACACCGCGTCGGCCGATCGTTCGGCATTCCGGGGATCAATACGAAACCCCGTCACACCGTCGTCCACAAGATCGCTCGTGGCGGAGGCATGGATGGAAGACATCACCGGCAGTTCAGCAGCCATGGCTTCACTGAGGACAGCCCCGAACCGATCCAACAGGGTGGGAAACACAAACACGTCTGCCAGGGCGAGAAATTTCACCACCTCATCGGCTTGCCGATGTCCAAGGAAATGAACGTGCTTCCAATTCTGCGCCTGCACATACGCTTCGTACGCGACTCGCTCCGGGCCATCGCCGACGATGAGCAACGACACGCCAGGACGCTGTTTCACGATCCCCTCGTAGATGGCAAACAATTCCCGATACCCTTTCCCTTCTGCCAGCCTCCCCACCGATAAGAGAATAGGGGTTGTGTAACGAGTCCGCTCGTGGCGGAACCAGTCTGAACGACGCCAGTTGGCTGCGTGGACATGGAAGAACTCGACGTCGATCGGCATGACTGCCACCAGAATCTTCGATGCCGTCGCGCCATAGTGCAGGAAGACGTCATGGGCGTCGGTCGAACTGGCAATGGCTCCGTCTGACCAAGAAGTCATCATGCGGCGTAGCCCTCGCTTGAGTCGTGAGGTATGTGCCACATCCTGCATGCTCAACTCTCCCCATCCAACGAACGGCCGCCGGTGGAGCCGGCAATAGAGCCAAGCGGTCAGATTCGCCGGCGCATAGCCTCCACTCAAGACCACGTCAGGATTCAGTCGCCGCAGCGCGCACATCACGCCATGGTTAATGTGCAGAGATACTTCGGCGCCCGGCAACTTCACATGGAAGCCTGGCAGCACGTGGCACTTGAAAGAGGTCGCTCCGAACGTCCAATCTCGATTCTCCTCCCGCTCCGCCATCAGCAAGACGTGCAGACGCCCCACACGCTTCCCGATGGCGTCGAACAACGGGACACGATAGGGAGTCAGGATATTCGTGATCACTGCCAGATTCATGTCATCCTGCCAGTGTCAGGCCGTGCTGCTGCAACCTATGGGCGGCACGGTCGGACAGATAGAGGCTATCTTCGATGCCGAATTCGTCGTTGCGTCGCAACGTTCTTTTGTCGAAGTCGCAGTGCCAGGGGCCGGTGATGCAATTCGATCTCAGCAGTGCATGGATTTCTCGTTGTCCATGAGAACGCTGATCCGAAAGCCCATTCATCTCGATCATCAGCAGATCGACTGCGTCGAGAAACGCTCCGAAACCCTTTAGCACGTCGTACTCGAATCCTTCCACGTCGATTTTGACGTACTTAGGACAAATCCCGTGTTGGGTGCAAATGGAGTCCGCTCTGTTGCATGGAACAGCCACCGTCCGTTCACCCTCATGTGACGCAATGTGATTGCCGGCACTCCCTGGCTCATCAGTCAGAAATACCTGTCCTTCGCGTTGGCCCAGCGCAACGTTGAACAGGCTGGCGTTGTTCCGCCGGTTCAACTCCACGTTACGCTGAAGCATGCGAAATGTTTCCGGATGCGGTTCGAACGCATAGACTCGCGCCTGTTCTTGTTCGGACGCAATCAGAGTGAACGAACCGATGTTGGCGCCGCCCTTCAACAGCATCTGCAGCAGTCGCATATTATTGTAGTTGTAGAGGCGCTGGCTGTAGATTAACGCCGAGACTCCACACTGCTTGTGGGCCGCGACAATGCGGCTGCGGGAGATTCCCTGCTCGAACGGAAACCGATCGAAGGCCTTTAAGTATTGCCAGTGAAGATGCCGGACGACACCGGCTCCCCTGTTGATATGAGGATTGCCAAGGATGACCTTTAAGGAATTGGCGAACTGTCGAAGTCCCATCTGGATATCCTTATCGATTCGCGCGGCTCACGCCGTACCGGTCACGTTAGGCTTGTGTAGGATTTTCTGTATGTTCCGGGCTAGGTCCATAAGGCCCGGAAAACGCTGGACCAGTTCGCACCAGACGACCCACAGGGGGTGATACAGCCGAAGCCATCCGGGAAGATGCAAGAGGCGATGAGCTCTCCGTTTAATGGAGCCAAGAGCGCCGAAATGCTCCCGCTTGCTTTTCTGTTTGAAATATCCATTGGGATTGGTGTACCAGAGCACGGTACGGCCCGGCAGCAGCACAGCAGGTCCGCACTGCAGAGCCCGCAGGTAGAAGTCGTAGTCTTCACTGTTGCTCAACTGCTCGTCATATCCCCCGATGTTCTTCCAGGTGGACTTGGGGTACAACAGTGTGGAGTTATTGAACAGATTTCTTCGAAAGAGATCGATCCGGCTCGGCACAAATGGTGAGTCCTTTTCGAACAGAGGAACCTCCACCAGAACTTCTTTCGGAATCGACTCATAAAAGGTGTCGGTCTTCGCGAATCCCGTCCCGAGGTAGGCCATCTCGGGATGTTCCTGCAGAAAAATCATGGAGTATTGGAGGCGGTGCGGGAAGCTCAAATCATCGGCATCATTAATGGCGACATAGGCGCCCTTGGTTTCCCCAATCCCCGCATTCAGGGCCTTGGGACGACCCAACCTCCCCCACGTGAGATAATGAAATCTCGGATCGGCAACGGAACGGCAGATTTGCGCGGTCCTGTCGGTCGAGCCGTCGTCCACGACAAGCACCTCGAAATTTGAGTAGGTCTGGGCCAGCGCAGCCTTGATGCAGGCCCCGATGAACCGCTCCGCATTGTAGGCTGTGATGACGATCGAGACCATCGGCGTCTCGCGCGAGACCAGGGAAGGGGATACATGATCTGTGGCAATCTTTATCACGATACTTTCAGTCTTTGTGGGGCACCCGGCGCCGAATTTGACGCCGGCGTTGACGCACGTATCCAGCGCGGCTTGGCAGGGCGGGCAAACACGCCCGTCCTCAGCTCGTCGATTTGCGCGTCGCTGAGCATACTGTACAAATAGACCGCGACACCGTTTCCTCGTTGATCGGCCCGCGCCGCTCGGATAAGGTTCGCCAACTTACCGGGCTCTCTCGACCGCACGGGACTGCTCGCGGTGGCCTCCTCGTAATTTCCGACGCCGACGACCATCGCCTCCGGGCGCTTCATCGCGGACTGGATCGTTGCGATCGCGGCAAAGTCGGGGTTGGGTTCATAATGCATGTTGTACAGCACATCGATCAGCCCGTCGTCGGCCCACCTCGCGGAATCGTGTCCTTCCATTTTCAAAATTGGATGGACTGGATCGCCGGAGAGGCTGATGATGATGTTTGGTTTGGCGCGCCGGCAACTCACGGAGATCCTCTTCACCACATCCGTCACGGCAGCGGCTTGCCAAGCCATCAGTTGTGTCATATCGAACACCGGCACTCTCCGCCGGATTTGACTGTCCAACATGAGATCGCGGCCAGTCTGTTGCCGATAGTCCTCGACACAGCGTGGGCTGAGGCAGACCCCTCCTACACTGACGAAATCCAAATTGATCCCGTGAACCGGATAGGTGGCTGCGACTTCGAAGACGATGGAGGAGATGAATTCGCGAAACGACCGGAGATGTACATCGAAACGCTGGGCCGGCGTGGTGCTGTCATAGAATTCCGGAAAGAAGTCCCGTTGCCGGAGCGAGAGGGTAAACCAGGGATGCACCTCGATGCCATACTGTTCGGCTGTCTGAAACAGGTTGCCTAGGGGATCTCCCCCTTGCGCACGAACGTTGTGGCTGTCCCACGGCGCCAGCTTCGACGGCCAGATGGTTCCCCGCCCGTGCCAGACGCAGGGACTAAACACATTGAATCCCGCCCTCGCAATGCGCGAACAGAGGCGTTCCGCCGAGACTCGTGTCACCCAATTCAGTCCCTCATCGAAAATGATCCGACTCTCCTGTTCCACCGGCTCAGCCGCACGGGCTACGTTTGACAAGCACCCCATGAACTGGGTACCGGCTGAGAGGGCCGCCAGTGCGGAGGCTCTACGCAAGAATTGGCGGCGCGTGATGGCGTAATCCGGCATGTCATCCTTCTCCAAGTAGAGGGTACCGCTTTCGGCTCGGCCGCATGGACGAGCCCTTGGGCGCCATCGACGCTTCAGAATCTCCAACAGGCGCCGCGACCGGCACATCGCTCTGGGCAGCCAGTTCCAATTCGCGAGATTTTTCCCCCATCGCAACCATGCCGAACACATAGATCCCGAACCCATTGACATAATCGAAGGCGTTGTCGGTGGCCATGAAGATGACATAGGCCACGACTCCACCGAGGCCCGCAAGCGCGTATTTCTTGGTTTCAGGATTCGTGCTGGAGTGGAACGTCTTGATCAGGTGAGTGAGATAGACCAGTATCGCCAAAACGAAAAGCCCCAAGCCCAGCAGCCCGACTTCCGAAAGCAGCCTGACATACTCTGAATGGATCACCCCTATCCCCCCGCCTATTTGCGAATAAAAGTAATGCTGGGTTGTTCCGATGCCGGAGCCGATCAGGGGATTCGGCAGAAAGAATTTGTTCAACACGGTATCCCAGGCGTCAAACCTCCCGGAGCCGTGAATATGCTCAATAGCCGCGAGGGGATTATTGAGAACGGCTTCTGAGCTACGGCCTTCCTCCCCGTAGAACATTCGCTCTCGAAATCGCGGGTTCAGGACGAAGAGCGCAGGCAGTGCGACGATGCCGCTCAAGGGCAGACTGTAGCGGATGAACCCCTTGAACAAAAAAAACAGCAGGATCGAGAAGCTGACGAACATCGCTCCGATCGTGATCCGGGTGTTTCCCAACATCACGGCTATGGCGAACAGGCCGACTAACCCGATCTTGAGCGCCCAATTCGAGTCACGCAACCCGGCCAGCGCGAGCAAACCAGCAGCAAGGAGATACGCGCTAAAGGTCGCCGGCCCTATACCCGGAACCGTCAATCCCACGGTCGCCCCTTGGAGCCCAAGAACTTTAGTCACCACGGCCAACGACAGCATCACAACCGCAGCCACAAGGATCATATTTTCCATGGTCCGCAGCTGCCGCATCGTGGACGCCGCGAGCATGATCAGGACCATAAACAAGAAAGGCGAAACAAGTTTGGCGATCATGCGCGTTCCATAGATCAGACTGGGAGCCCATGCGAGGGTGATGCAACAGAACAAGAGAAACAGCACGTGATATTTCCAGCGACAGACGTACGTCCATGTCTGAGAGACTTGAAGACACGCGAGGCCTGCCGAGGCGGCCAACAATCCGAACATGCGTGTGACGGTCGGATTCATCCGTCCAAAGTCTCCATCGCCCATTCCTTCTTGGCCGAATGCCAGCGGAACCCCTCCTGTCAGCAACGACACATACACGAGCCCAATAGGTTGAATCAGGACCAGCGCCACCTGAGCAGCGGTCAAGCCTAACAGGAGGAGCGCGATCATCGGTTTCCTCCCCATCCGCGTGGGAAACTTCGCATCATCGGCTCGACTCTCGGAAACATCTGCGCGAGCACCGCGTAGTCTCTAGCCTCGAGTCCGAAGGCCACAAGCGTACCGGCATAGACTACCGCCACAATCGGAGCAAGCAGCAGGACGCCGGCTTCCGTAAACGATGATTTGAGCAGATACCCCAGTGCCAGCGAGAACATTCCGGCACAGAGCGGCTTCAACTGTCTCCAGGAATAGGGAATCACTCCGGAATATTTCTTCGCTTGAATCGCACACAGCAGACTGGACGCAGCGATGCAGAACGAGGTCGCACAGGCGGCGCCCACGATCCCGAACTGCGGAACGAGCGCCATATTCGAAACAATCAGCGCCAAGCCGATGATGATTGAAATCACCATGATCGTCTTCGAATGCCCGGACATTAGAATGATCCCCGTCGACGACACGGATGCGCTGCCCACGAGATGACCCGCCGCGAGAATGACAAGACAGATCGCGCCGCTCTCGAACGTCGGGCCGAACAGTCGAAGCACGTCTCCGGAGAAGAGTGCCAATTGGATAAATACGAGTATTGAGATAGTCATCGCCCACCGAGCTGCAGCCTTGGACGCTTCTGCGAGTTGTGCCAATTCCCGCCGCGCCAACAGTCCCCCGATCGTCGGCATGATCGCTGAATCGAACGCGCTGAGAATCAAGGCCAGCACCGCCGCCGTTTGAGTGGCAACTGCGTAGATCGCAATGTCCTGAGGCGCGAGGTGCGCGCCGATCGTGAGCATATCCGAGCGGGGCGCGACGATACTGAACAGATTCGAAATCACGAGCGGCATGGAGAACGCCAATAACGTCTTGATTTCCAGCCCTTCCGAAACGATTCGGCGTTCGAATCGAACGTCCGTCAATCTCCCCAGATATCCCACCGAAATGACAAAACTGACGAGAAAGACCGAGAGCAGCGCTCCGAGCACTCCGGCCAGGCCAAATCCAATCGACAGGGCAATAGCGGCCAAAAGAAATTTCCCCACCGGTTCCAGGCCGTTCCGGATCAGCGTCATCGCGCGGATGTGCCCGAGCGCCTGCATCGACGACAACACCACGGCCGAGACGGCTGCCAGGGGAACGCCCAGGGCGAGCAACAAGAGAATCGGCGATAATTCAGGTTTCCCAAAAAGCGTGCGGGCCAGCAGGTCCGAGGAGAACGCCAGACAGAGCGCTAAGAACAGGCCGAAACCTGCGGCCACTCCCACCCCCGATACAATCGTCTTGCGCACCGAAGCCATCCCGTCTGATCCAACTTGCTGAGAAACGAACTTCATCACCGTCGTCTCCATGCCGAGCGGGGCGAAGAGCACAACAATATTGAAGACCGTGATGCCCAGCGCATAGAGTCCGAAATCGACCGGACCAAGCGCGCGCGCGACATACATAGAGAAGAGATAATTCAGCCCGTTCCCAAAGACCGACGCCAGCAGAATCACCGCGCTGCTCGCGGCCAACTGAGGCAACGCGTCATTCACCACAGATGCTGGGTGAGAGACCGTATCGAGCGTTGTGCCGGTCGAAGTCGTCAAGACTGTTTGCTTTCCGGCGATAACCACGCCACCGAACTGTGCGAGGGCAAGATGATCGGAGTACAGATCATGAACGGCGAGACCCCTCCAGAGACGCTACTCATGTCTTTTCACTTCCTGACGACCACGCACATCGAGATCTTTTTGACTAGACGATGAGACACCGAATCTGCAAACCCGAGCGTGAATTGTACCGCCGTTGCCTCTTCACTCGGGCAACGGAACCGTCAAGCCTCTGTTAACAAATTGTTAAAACCACAGCGGCGCATGGACCAGGGGGATGGCAGGCCGGAGCCCAGTGCGAGTTCACATTGTCTAAAAAACACTAGGAGTGTGAGGGGGTTGTCCAGTTCACGGATATCGTGACGAACTCACTCGCATTCTTCATACGCGTGTCTGTATTCTTGCCTGAGGAAAGAGAGCGGGGTGATCCGCCCTCCTCGCCTCACGCAGGATCAATAATTCTGCCTTACCCCTAGGCGACGCCCAGGGCCGACTGTCCCCGTCGTTTCAACCAGCCCCACGAACCCAGCCCGATCAACCCGCTCCCAAACAGGAGTCCGCTGGCGGCAATGGGCACCGCCGCAGGGGCCCCGACGCTCCCTTGGAGAAAGTAGGCGCCGAGGGTCTCCTGCATGCGGCTGTTCTGCGACCCCTTGAACAAATGGTCCCAGGACAGTTGAAACTCGGAGGTCTGCGGATTGAACAGGCCTTTGGCC
>Ga0163146_10000456_pt1 | contig 57740 bp, 57 predicted proteins | sample OliLakLV19MP7G1_FD_148648 | JGI IMG/M metagenome (GOLD analysis project Ga0163146, IMG submission 148648) | Freshwater microbial mat bacterial communities from Lake Vanda, McMurdo Dry Valleys, Antarctica - Oligotrophic Lake LV.19.MP7.G1 | ecosystem: Environmental > Aquatic > Freshwater > Lake >... | reverse complement strand
GTACTCACGTCACGAGCAACACTCCTAGAGAGTTTGTTCCTAACCTACGTGCCAAACGTCTTTGGGTTCCTGAATTGAAGAAATTCGTTACCCTCAAACTTTCTGCTCGTGCTTTAAAGACCATGGACAAAAATGGTGTTTACGCTACGATGAAGACTGCTGGTCTGGTCTAAGTAAAAGTAGGTTTTAAAGTCCTTACGCTGCTTCATTGAGTAAGGTCAGACAAATCTACCTAGGCGGATTCCCTCAAAGAATCAGCTTGGTCAACATTCCCAAGGAGAATCACTATGGCTTTTAGCGTTGTTAGTAAAAAAAGCGGAAAAACCTATTTCCTTCATAATAGGCACCAAGAACTAAAGGGCGGAGCTACGGTCACTTTATATTATTTTGCTGGAGCAGTGGGACCTACCGTCCTAGAAGCTCTTCCTCAAGGTTATATTGTTTCTGAAAATACCCGCACTGGGCTGCCCTTACTTAAGAAGGGTTAAAACCACCCTTCTCATCAAGCGCATTTTGCCTAATCGCAAAATGCGCTTTTTTGCTTTAGGTTTAAAGACAGACACCGTTGGATAATTGCCTCTTAGTACTCACGCTAAAACCCTTAATGATCTAACGCGTTCCTATTCACTTGACGATCTATATCCCGTTCTGAGAGGCTTCAATTTCCATTATGAGCAATACCTACTTTCCTGAAATACCCAAAATCCAATACGAAGGATCTACATCCAAAAACCCCCTCTCCTTCAAGCACTACAACCCTTCCGAAATAGTCGAAGGCAAAACAATGAAGGATCAACTGCGCTTTGCTGTTTCCTACTGGCACACATTTCGCGGAACAGGCTCTGACCCTTTCGGTATGGGCACGGCTATCCGCCCTTGGGACGATGGCAGCTCATCCATCGCTAATGCTCAAAAACGGGTTCATGTGGCCTTTGAGTTTATGGAAAAACTCGGAGCACCCTTTTATTGCTTCCATGACCGTGATGTAGCTCCAGAAGGAGCAACGCTAATCGAATCCAATAAGAATCTAGACGAAGTCGCAAAGGTGCTCAAAGAAGAACAAGCTCGCACCGGAATCAAACTTCTCTGGGGCACAGCATGTCTCTTCATTCATCCCCGCTATTGCCACGGCGCCGCAACTAGTTGTAGTGCTGATGTCTTCGCCTACGCTGGGGCTCAAGTCAAAAAGGCTCTGGAAGTGACTCACGGTCTCCAAGGTGCCGGTTATGTTTTCTGGGGTGGCCGTGAAGGTTACAGCACACTGCTTAACACCAATCTTAAACGCGAAGTGGATCACTTGGCCAAACTTCTACACTTAGCGGTGGATCATAAAAAGAAAATCGGCTTTACAGGGCCCTTCTATATTGAACCTAAACCCAAGGAACCCACCCGCCACCAATACGACTCTGATGCCGCAGCGTGTCTAAACTTCCTCAGGGAATACGGCTTACTTGAACACTTTAAGCTCAACCTCGAAACTAATCACGCCACCCTTGCTGGCCATACCATGCAGCACGAGATGGAAGTAGCTGCCGCCGCAGGTGCTCTGGGCTCAATTGATGCGAATACGGGCGACGAACTTATCGGTTGGGACACGGATCAATTCCCCACCAATATCTACCTGACAAGCCAAATCATGTATTCCCTTCTAAAAGCGGGCGGCTTCAGCACGGGAGGCTTAAACTTCGACGCCAAAGTGCGTCGTGAAAGCTTTGAGCCCATCGACCTTTTCCACGCCCACATCGGCGGTATGGACGCCTTTGCCCGTGGTCTAAAAATTGCCGCTGCCATCCGTGCTGATGGCCGCTTAGATCAGTTCGTTAAAGACCGCTACAGCTCGTGGGACAGCGGGATCGGAGCCGATATCGAACAAGGTAAGGTCAGCCTAACCGACCTCGAAGCTTATACCCTTAAAAAAGGTGAGCCGACAGCCAACGGTAGCGGTCGTCAGGAGATGTTAGAAAATCTCATCAACGAATTTATCTAACACAATGTCCACAGCGACTACAAAAAGCGACTCTGACAAGAAGTCGATTTTTTACGTTTCTCTTTCCCTAGCAATTGGTTAGGATCAGGGCTTAAATTTAGGAACTTACCTCATGCGCTACAGATCAATAATCTTTCTAAGCCTGATAGGAACGCACCTCATTTTAGCAGCGTTAGCAGCTTTCGCTAAAGTTGAACGGTTGGCACCTCTGTTGACTTACACGATTTATTATCCACTCGATTTCATCAAAGAGGTCGGCCTACCTGTTTACAAAACTACGCCCTTAGGCGGATTTGCTACTCCGTCTTCTTTTGGCTGGCTCATGGTGGTGGCTACGTGGTTTTTAGTGTGGGTTCTAATTACCTGGCTTCTCGGGCTAGCAATCAGCGCATGGAGACGTAGTAGATGGTAGGTGGATGCTTAGAATAAACACTTATGGGGCGTTAATGAGCATTAACTTTTTTTTGCCGTTGACGCTTGCGCCGCCCCTTCTAGGATCGGCTCTTCTTGTTTATTTCTTGAGCCTAACTCCTGAAGCTAGACCAGAAACTTAAAGCAACATTAACCTATCACTCGGAGTATTATGATTAAAGTCGGTATTAACGGTTTTGGAAGAATTGGACGCCTCGTTTTCCGCGCTATTTGCGCTCAAGGCTTACTCGGTAAAGAAATCGAAGTCGTAGCGGTCAACGACTTGGTTCCGGCAGATAACCTAGCCTATCTCGTTAAATACGACTCCACTCAAGGCCGCTTTGATGGTACGGTGACCAGCGAAAAGTCTTCTCCCGATTTAGCAGAAGACGACACACTCGTTGTTAATGGATACAAAATCAAGTGTCTCGCCGTTAAAGAAGGTCCTACCGCTTTACCATGGAAAGAACTCGGCGTGGATTACGTGATCGAATCCACCGGTCTCTTTACGGATGCAGATAAGGCTCGAGGCCACATTACGGCTGGCTGTAAAAAAGTCATCATCTCCGCCCCTGCTAAAGGTGAAGACATCACTATCGTCATGGGCGTTAATAACCAAAAGTATGACGGAGCAAAACATCACATTATTTCCAATGCTAGTTGCACCACAAACTGCTTAGCTCCCATTGTCCACGTTCTTTTAAAAGAAGGTTTCGGAATCGAAGAAGGTCTCATGACTACCGTCCACAGCTACACGGCTACTCAAAAAACCGTTGACGGCCCTTCTAAGAAAGATTGGAAAGGTGGCCGTAGTGCCGCAATCAATATCATCCCTTCCACCACAGGTGCTGCTCGCGCCGTGGGTCTAGCCATTCCTGAAGTTGCAGGGAAGCTCACCGGCATGTCCTTCCGTGTTCCCACACCCACGGTCAGTGTGGTTGATTTAACCGTCAAGACCACGAAGGAAACAAGTTATAAAGAAATTTCTGCTGCAATGAAAAAAGCTAGCGAAACCTACCTAAAAGGAATCCTCGCCTACACCACAGACGACGTTTGCTCGAGTGACTTTATCCACGACTCCCACTCTAGTATCTTCGACGCCAGCTCGGGCATCGAACTAAACAGCCGTTTCTTCAAGCTCATCAGCTGGTATGATAACGAGTGGGGCTATTCCAATCGTTGCGTGGATCTTCTCAAGCAGATTGCTAAAAGCTAATAAAATCTAACTAAAAGCCGTTTCTGAGGCTAAGGCGCAAGTACTCTAAAAAACTTGCGCCTTAAACTCATTCCGACTTTGCGCTTAACGTCCTCTTCTTATGGCTAAAAAATCGATCAAAGCAGTCGCCCTCAAAGGTAAACGCGTTCTAATTCGGGTAGACTTTAACGTTCCCCAAGATAAAAACACCGGAGCCATCACGAATCCTCAGCGCATCGTAGCGGCATTACCCACCATCCAATACGCTTTAGAACAAGGTGCCTCCGTCATTCTCATGAGCCATTTAGGGCGTCCTGACGGAAAAGCCACTGCCAAGTTTTCGCTCAAACCTGTAGCCGACAAACTTCAAGAATTACTTAATAAACCTGTCACCTTCCTAAAAGATTGCGTCGGCCCTGAAGTCGAACAAGCCTGCGCTGCCGCTAAGCCTGGCGATGTCATTCTCCTAGAAAATCTCCGCTTCCATTTGGAAGAAGAAGGTAAAGTCAAAAATGAAGACGGCACCTCAACCAAAGCAGATCCAGCTGACGTTGCGGCCTTTCGCCAAAGCCTTACCAAGCTGGGTGACATCTATGTGAACGACGCTTTCGGAACCGCTCACCGTGCTCACTCCTCCGTTGTCGGAATCGACCTACCAGAAAAAGTCGCTGGCTTCCTCATGCAAAAAGAATTAGACGCTTTTGCCGCTGTCCTAGAAAATCCTAAGCGCCCCTTACTCGCCATTCTCGGAGGAGCTAAAATAGCCGACAAAATTCCCTTGATCAAAAACCTGCTCGATAATGCTAATGAGGTCATCATCGGCGGAGGTATGGCTTATACCTTTAAGAAAGTGCTTCTCGGCATGGAAATTGGTAAGAGCCTTTTCGATAGCGAGGGAGCTAAGATTGTCCAAGAACTCGTAGATAAAGCTAAGGCTCGCGGGGTGAAACTGATCTTCCCTGTTGATTACATTTGTGCTGATAAATTCGACCCTAACGCCAACACCCAAGCTGCAGATGATAGCACGGGTATTCCAGCAGACTGGGAAGGCCTCGACGCAGGCCCGAAATCCATCGCCCTTTATTGTGAGTCCATCCTCAAAGCCAAAACCATTATTTGGAACGGGCCTGCAGGTGTCTTTGAATTCGAAAAATTCGCTGGAGCCACTAAGGCCATGGCAGAAGCCATCGCTCAAGCTACGGCTAATGGTGCCATCACCATCGTAGGCGGAGGAGATACCGCTACGGCGGCTAAAAAATTCGGCATTGCGGATAAAGTCACGCACTGCTCCACTGGTGGCGGAGCCTCTCTGGAATTGTTAGAGGGTAAATCTTTACCTGGTGTTGCCGCACTGAACGAAGCTTAGAAATTTACTCGTAACCTTATGATCACACGTCGCAAAATTATTGCTGGAAACTGGAAGATGAATAAAACAAGCCCCGAGGCTAGGATCCTCGTGGCTGAAATCTTAGAAAAATTAGGCAGGTTTGATGAAGCTGAGGTTGTAATCTGCCCCCCGTTCACATCTCTAGTAGCTTGCCAAGAAGCTCTCGGCAACCGCACCGAGATCGACCTCGGTGCCCAGAACATGCACCATGAAATCTCTGGTGCTTATACTGGAGAAATCTCCGCCGCCATGCTCAAGAGCCTCTTCGTCCGCTTCGTCATCCTCGGCCACTCCGAGCGTCGCCAATACTTTGGTGAAACAGATGCCGCCGTTAACAAAAAAGCTAAAGCCGCCTTCACCGCTCGACTGCGTCCTATCATCTGTGTCGGAGAGACCCTCAAAGAGCGCGAAGCAGGAAAAATGTCCGCCGTGATAACCAAACAAGTCCAAGACTCCTGCGCCGGCTTCACGGAGGATGACTGGGCACTTACCGTTCTCGCTTACGAGCCCGTTTGGGCCATCGGCACAGGCAAGACCGCCTCACCCGACCAAGCGCAAGAAGTTCATGCCCTTATTCGTGCTACCATCGAGAAAATGGCAGGTAAGGCCATCTCTGATAAACTACGCATCCAATACGGTGGCAGCGTTAAACCAGATAACGCTGAACTCCTCCTTAATCAGCCTGATATAGACGGGGCACTCGTAGGTGGTGCCAGCCTTGATGCAGAGTCCTTTGTGGACATCATCAAAAACGCTTGTAAAAAAGACTAATCCGCATAGGTTTCTTAACTTGTCATGAACATTCTCATTTATATAGCTACTACCGTTTTCATTATTGGAAGCATCCTCCTTACGCTCGTTGTCTTAGTCCAAAAGCCGCGTTCTGAAGGTTTAGGTTCAGCTTTCGGTGGCGGTATGACCGAATCCCTCTTCGGAGCAGGCACCACGGACGCCTTAACGAAAGTGACCATTTGGCTGGCTTGCATTTTCTTTATTTGTACTCTGGGTTTAGCCATGTTGTATGCGCACCGCGCACCAGCCAAAGCCTTTAGTGACGAATTAAAGAAAGCTCCCGTTGCCGTTGAACAAAGTGCTCCAGCCGCACCCGCTGCCCCTGCAGCTCCGGAACCGGCCAAGAAACCCTAATTTTAGGGGTAACCGATTTGGCTAACGTGTCGTCTCGCCTTGCGCCCGTTAGCCTAGCCGTCTTGCTTTTTCTAGCTGGCTGTAACTCTCGCTCTAGTGATGCCGACATCATCTTCGTTAATGGCTCCGAGCCCCAAACCCTTGATCCCGCTAGAATCAGTGGTCAATTAGAAGGTCGCCTTGCCTCCAGTCTTTTTGAAGGGCTCACACGCCGTAATGCTCAAGGACAAGTCGTTCCTGGTGTGGCCGAATCTTGGGAAATCTCCGCCGATGGCAAAAGTTACACCTTTCATCTCCGCCAGAATGCGCAGTGGAATAATGGATCACCCGTCACCGCCGAAGATTTTTTCCGCTCGTGGAAGCGTGTGCTTGAACCAGAAACGGCTTCTGTTTATGCTGAAATTCTTTTTTTCATCGAAAATGCCGAAGCCTATCAGACAGGTAAACTTAAAGATTTTTCGCAAGTTGGAATTAAAGTTCTCGACTCAAAAACCCTTTACGTAAAACTCAAATCTCCTACCCCCTTCTTCCCGGAAGTCGTAGCTTTCGTTACTTACTTGCCTGTCCCCATGAATCTTGTTGATCGCTATGGAGACTCATGGATCAAACCTAAAAACATCGTCACTAATGGAGCGTACCAACTACTTGACTGGAAGATAAATGATCGGGTCATGCTCTTGCGTAACGAAAAGTACTGGGATCGAGACCGCGTCCAGCTCAAACGTGTCGATGCCCTAGCAACCTCTCAAGGCACCACTGCCGTGAATCTCTACCTCACGGGCCAAGCCGATGTTCTCTTAGACAAAGGATTGATCCCCCCGCAAATTCTCAGCGAACTTAAACAACGCCCAGACTTCCATACCTTCACGTTTTTAGGAACGTACTTCTACCGTTTCAACACCACTCGCCCACCTCTGAATAATCCGCTTGTGCGTAAAGCTCTCTCCGCCGCTATCGATCGACGTGTTATTGTTGAAAAATGCACACGTGGCGGTGAGCCTATCGCTACCTCGATCACCCCTCCAGGTATCCCAGGTTATACCCAAGCGAGCGGTATTACTTACAACCCTACACAAGCCCGCCGCTGGCTGGCTGAAGCCGGCTACCCTGACGGCAAAGGCTTCCCCCCCATCTCTATTCTTTATAATTCCTCTCAAGCCCACGCCTCCATTGCCGTAGAGGTCCAAGCCATGTGGAAACGTGAATTAGGAATTAGTATCGAACTCCGCGCTCAAGAATGGGCCACTTATCTGAAGGCCTTGGATAATCTCGACTATGACGTTGCTCGCTCCAGCTGGGTCGGCGATTATCTTGATCCTAACACCTTTTTAGATCTCTTCTTAACCAATCGCGGAAATAACCGAACCGGCTGGAGTAACCCTCATTACGACCAACTTATGAACTCCGCTAACCTCGAATCTGATGTAGCCAAGCGCATGAACTTAATGAATCAGGCTGAACATGTCCTCAATGCTGAGGCTCCCATTGCACCGCTCTATTTCTACATCGGTATGTTATGTTTTGATGCGACGAAGATAGGCGGAATCGAAGGTAATCTGCCAGACGAACACCCAATTCGTGACTGGTACTTAAAAACTAAACAACCAGCGCAACCCTAAACGTAAGCCGTTCTTTTATGCTTCCTTTTCTCATCAACCGATTAACCCAAGCGATTCTGGTCATCGTCCTTGTGGTATCGGCCACATTTTGCCTAATCCGCTTAGCTCCAGGCAGTGCTTTCGCCGTGGGAGATCGTAAGCTAGACCCCCAAGTTGAACAACGCCTACAGGAAAAATATAACCTCCATGGCACCTTACCCGAACAGCTAGGTCGTTACTGGTGGAATATCCTCACCCAAGGTTATCTAGGCGAATCCACCCATTTCAAGAACCGGAGTGTTGCCGAAATCATTAAAGAAACCTTACCAAAATCTCTCACCCTTGGTCTCATAGCCCTGACCATCTCACTGACTCTGGGCATCCTCATCGGCTCCATTGCCGCCACCTATCATAATCAACCCGTAGATCGCAGCGTGATGCTTCTAGCCTTGTTAGGCATCTGCTTACCTGGATTTCTGCTTGCCCCGCTAGCCATCCTGCTTTTTTCCATCACCATCCCTCTTTTCCCAGTAGCTGGCTACGGCACCTTAGGCCACCTTGTCTTACCAGCACTTTGTTTAGCTGCACCGTTTGCGGCCTACTGCAGTCGTCTGATGCGAACCAGTATGCTAGAAGTGCTGCAACAAGATTTTATTCGCACCGCGCGAGCTAAAGGTCAGAGGGAGCAATTCATCCTATATGGTCACGCTTTAAAAATCGCCATCCTCCCGCTCATCAGTTTCGCTGGACCTCTTACGGCAAGCATTCTAACCGGCAGCCTTATTATTGAAGAGATTTTTAAAATACCTGGGCTCGGCCCCTTCTTTGTTAACAGCGTCTTAAACCGTGACTACTTCCTAACCTGCGGCACGGTTATTGTTTATTCCACCCTGCTCTTGCTCATGAATATCTTGGTAGATGTTCTTTACACCTATCTGGATAAAAGGATCAAACAGGTATGAACACGTTTTTTACGAATAAACGAATCATCCTTTTTAGCAGTAGCCTGCTCCTGTTGATTGCCTTACTCGCCATCGCTGGTCCATGGCTAAGCCCCTATCGTTATGACGATACCTCCCACGCCTCCCTCCTCTCCCCTAGCCTAGACCATTGGTTCGGCACTGACATTAACGGGCGTGATGTCTTAACCCGAACTCTATACGGAGCACGCATCTCTTTACTTGTCGGCATCATCGGAGCCACTGTAAGCCTAGCCGTGGGCGTCTGCTATGGACTAGTCAGCGGCTACTGCGGCGGTCGTATCGATACGCTCATGATGCGTTTTGTTGACATACTTTATTCCCTACCGCGGCTCATCTTAGTCATCTTCATCATTGCGGTGTTTGATCAACATGCTAAAAAGTTTTTTGTAGAACTAGGCCTTATCGAATGGGCTAGCTGGTCACGACTTATTCTCTTATTTATGGCTTTAGGTCTGGTGGAGTGGTTGACCATGGCTCGCATCGTGCGCGGACAAGTGCTCAGCCTACGTGAACGCGCCTTCATCCAAGCTGCTCATGTCCTTGGCCAGAGTAACCGTAAGATCATCATTAAACACCTTCTCCCCAACGTCACGGGCATTATCCTTGTTTACCTCACTTTAACAATCCCGTCCGTCATCTTAGAAGAATCCTTCCTAAGCTTCCTCGGTCTCGGCGTCCAAGCGCCGCAAGCTAGCTGGGGCACCCTACTTTCCGAAGGAGCAGGCTTTATCAATCCTATCAAAATATCTTGGTGGATGCTGCTAGGCCCAGGAATAATGATGGCACTCACTCTACTCGCTCTCAACTTCCTCGGCGATGCCCTCCGCGACCGCTTCGATCCAAAGTTCCGTAAAAAATAATTAATTTCCCCCTTCATACTTTATGCTCCATCCCTCATACTTACACCATGACACCTGACCTCCAAGCAGCTCTTCTTTGTGAGGACGTTCGTATCGAAGCTTCCGGCTCAAACACCCTCGTCGGCGTCCTCCACGCCATCGCCACGCCCATGCTTCCTGTGCGCGTGATGAAGCTCTGCGTCTTTACCCGCTGGTGCTCGGGTCTAGGCGACTTTAACCAAACTACCCGTATTCTCTCCGAAGACGAAACCACGGAGCTAGGTCGGACAGAGACCCCTTTCCATTTAAACGACACCGACAACCACGCTACGAACGTCGCCGTCTTTGGCGGTTTAGAGTTTAACAACGTCGGAGATTATCCCATAGAAATCCTTTTAGATGGAAACTTACACCTTCGCTTTAATCTGCGGGTTTTCCTCGTTCAACAAACACAGCAGTAAAGATAATAGGGCTACCCTTTCCTTACAAAACTGTCATTTGACAAATGCTAATCTACCTCTTGAATTAAGAGATGATCCACATCACCGAAACCGCTGCGGCACGCATTAAGGAATTAACCACCGAAGACGCCCGTCCACTGGCTTGCCTACGCATCTTTATTGATTCGGGTGGCTGTTCAGGTTTGCAGTATAACATGATTGTGGACGAACCCCATAGCGGCGACCAACAAATCGAGGAACATGGAGCGAAGCTTTCTGTCGATCCCGAAGGACTGGATTATCTTAAAGGCTCCACGATCGACTTCGAGGATAGCCTTACCAGCACAGGCTTCAGAATCATCAATCCTAACGCTAAGCAAACGTGCGGTTGCGGCACTTCTTTTGAAGCTTAAAGCCCCACCATGTTTTCCGGAATTCTAGCCCACCTCCAACCAGGCATCGCTGCAGTTCGCCGTTTCTATCTTCCCTTCCTTCTCGTCCAATCCGTCTCTCTTCTCATCGTCATTAGTTATTACAATTACCTCCCCTTTCAAGATTTTTGCGCCCGCTTAGGCCAATGGAAAGTTCAAGGTGGTTTAGTTTTTGCCGCATTGGCTACAGTATTCGCTGGAGGAATTTTACCCGAAATTTTTAAAGCACTCACGGGTAAGCTAGATTTAAAAGATGGATGGAAATCCTACTTGACCCATCTCTTCTGGGTCTGCCTCATGTATGGCTTCACGGGTATTTTAGTAGAACGCTTCTACTGGCTACAGGGTTACCTCTTTAGCACCGAAATCAGTCCAAGCACCGTTGTCACAAAAGTCTTCGTCGATCAATTTCTCTTCTCACCCTTCATCGCTTTACCCCCCGCCATGCTTTATTTTCTCTGGCTTGAAGAAGGTTGTAACTTAAGGCGCACTTGGAATCGAATCACCCCGAGGCTGATGGTCGAACGCTGTTTGCCCCTGATTTTCCCTAATTGGGTTTATTGGATTCCTATGAACTTCTGCACCTATTCGCTCCCACCAGATTTACAATTCCCCCTTTTTCTCACTGGCCTTGCAGCATGGAGTATGATCTTCATCTTCATCGTCCAACAACCCTCACTCGCCCCAAAAGATCTCCCCCTAAGAAGCACTGAATCGCTGGACAAATCTCCCACGACAGACTTGAATTAAAACCTTTCATCAATCACGACCTGATGTCCCCTCTTAGATTTAGTTATATTCTAGTCCTCACCGTTTTCTTCAGCGGCTGCACTCGCCTCCCCATGCCTGAGCGCAGCCACTTCCCTCTGCCCCTTGATGCAGACATCTCCACATCTCCATCAGGTAAATACGGTTCCACCTTCATCTCTACCAACGCCAACGAACCCAACAGCTTCAACCCCTTAGTCATCGAGGACGCTGCCAGTGCCGAACTATCCGACCTCATGCTCAGTGCCCTCACCACGTCCGACCCCATCACCCAAGAAGTCATTCCCGCCCTAGCCAAATTCTGGGAGATTTCTCCCGACCGTAAACAATACACCTTTCACCTCCGCCATGGCCTCCTCTGGAGTGACGGACAATCCCTCACCGCAGACGACGTTATCTTCACCTTTGACGCCATCATGGCCACCACGCCTGATCCTAAAACCGGCCAACCACTTCCCCGCTTTCCTAACCGCTATATCCAACAATTCACTCTGAACGGTAAACCTATTCGTTTTGAAAAAATAGACGACTTCACCGTGCGCTTCACCACGCCGGAACTTTACGCCCCCTTCGTTAACGACATCGGTAGCATCAGCATTTTACCAAAACACCGGCTCCTCAAGTCCTATCAAAATGAAACTTTGATGAAACAGTGGACCTTAGAAACCGCCATCAACCACCCCAAAGAACTTATCTCCAGTGGTCCCTTCCAATTATTAAACTATCGTCCCGGCGACCGCCTCATCCTTACCCCTAACCCACATTATTGGCGTGCCGATCAACAAGGGCAACGCCTTCCCTACATTAATCTCTACGTCGTTAAATTCGTTAAAGATGCCAATGCCGAGCTCGTCAACTTCGCCACTGGCCAAACCGAAAGCTCTAACATCCCCGCCGCTGATGTCGGCTGGGTTCATCGTGGTGAAAAAACTTACGACTACACCATTCACGATCGCGGTCCCGCTAGCAGTATCGGATTTATTTGGTTGAACCAACACCCCGGAAAAGATGCAAATGGGAAACCCTACGTTGAACCCTATAAACTAAAATGGTTCCAAGATCGCCGCTTCCGCCAAGCGCTCTCCTATGCCTTTGACCGCGAGGGCATCATCCAAAGCGTTTACTTTGGTCGAGCTACCCCACTGCACAGCATTATCAGTGAAGCCAATATCCGCTGGCACAACCCAAATACTCCACGATTTAACTTTGACCGCCCCCGCGCTAAAGCTCTCCTACAAGAAGCGGGATTCACCCTTAAAAATGATCGACTCCTCTACGACCAAGATGGTAACCAAGTCTCCTTTGAAATACTCATGCCCCAAAGCAGCACCACTGCTCCCCAGATCATTAGCAGCTTTAAGGAAGATCTTCTCGAACTCGGAATTACTATTAAAATTTCTCCCATCGACTTTGGTACCCAAATTGCCCGCACAAGTCAGAGCTATAACTATGAGGCCGCAATCATGGGTTTTACCGGCGGCGGCGATCCCTCTGGAGGTAAAGTCATCTACCTAAGCTCTGGCCGTATGCACCTCTGGTATCCCAACCAACCCACCCCCGCCACGCCTTGGGAAAAACGTGTGGACGACTTAATGGCTCTACAAGAAAAAGAATTTGACCACGCCAAACGCAAAACCTACATAGACGAGATACAAACTATCTTTGCCGAAGAACGCCCCCTCATTTTCCTCGTAACTCCTAACACCTATGTCGGATTAAAAAATAAATGGAAAAATATTCTCAAAAATAACCAAGGCTACCTCACTTTCCGCATTGAAGAAATCTGGGCCGATGAGGTGACACCGTGACTTCCTACATACTCCGCCGCCTCTGCGTTAGCATCCCCATGCTGCTCGTCATCTCGCTTCTCGTGTTTTTCCTCATGGATCTAGCGCCTGGTGATTTTCTTGATACCGCTCGCGCCCAACGCGACATTTCCCCAGAAGTCATTAAAAAATTAGAGGTTGAATACGGACTTAACCAGCCTTGGCTACTTCAATACGGCCACTGGCTTAAAAAAGCTGTCTTCCTTGATTTTGGCTACTCCTGGACTTACAAAGTCAACGTCACCGAACTCCTCCAACAACGAGTCCCTGCTACCCTAGGACTAGCCCTCAGCTCCCTCCTCCTTGCTTGGGTTGTCGCCCTGCCCTTAGGCGTCCTAGCGGCCATCTACAAAGGTTCCATCTTTGACCGTGTCTCTGCCGGCTTAGCCTATGCGGCCATTTCCCTACCAGAATTCTTCGTCGCCCTTCTCGCCCTTTTCTTTGCCGCATCCACAGGCCTCTTTCCCGTCGGTGGACTCACCTCTATAACCTCTCAATTCCTTCCCTTTCCCGCCCAGGTGGCCGACTATATTTGGCATTTAATTCTTCCAACTTTAGTCCTCGGCCTCGGCGGCGTGGCCGGCACCATGCGCATCATGCGCGGAACCTTTCTCGACAGCATCCGCGCTGAATACATCACCACCGCCCGCGCTAAGGGCTTGAGCGAATTCGTCGTCATGTTTAAACACGCTCTGCGTAACGCCATCAACCCCTTCATCACCTCCCTTGGCTTCGCTTTTTCTGGTCTCCTCAGCGGCGCACTCATGGTAGAAAATATCTTTAACTACCCTGGCCTTGGTCAACTGACCTACCAAGCCTTCTTAAAACAAGACCAATACCTCGTCCTAGCTAGTGTCGTACTCGGTGCGGCCATGCTCATTCTCGGAAACCTCTTGGCCGACCTCCTCCTCGCCACCTCCGATCCACGCATACGCCTAGAACGAAGTGCCCGCTACTCTAAACAAAACATCCTTGCCATCCTCGGCTCCATCCTCGGTGCGGTTTTACTCTGCTACCTCCTCAGCTTGCTTCCATGGACGAGTAAAGCCTTTTGGCAGAATCTTAAAGTTTTCGGAATTATCCTAATGCTCAGCGGCGGAATTTTTGTTCTCTGGACTGGCCTACCCGTGCTGCGCCGCATCCTCCCGAAGCTCCTCAAAAATCCTCTCGGTGCCTCTGCCCTCCTCTTCCTCCTCCTACTATATGCCGTAGCCCTTCTTGCCCCCTTCCTTGCGCCCTACGCCTCTTCCAATCAGAGCCTATCCAATAACTATCACCCGCCCACTAAAGTTATTTGGAAGGATGGAAAAATCCAAGTTCAACTCTACACTAACATTGATCGAACCATTGCTAATTATCAGCCACTATTAAATTCTACCGCACCCGTTGAATTCTTTGTTCAAGGAGAACCTTATAAATGGCTAGGCCTCATCCCCTCCACCACCCGCCTCTTTGGTGTGGCCGCTCCGAACCGCATCTACCTCTTGGGGAGCGATTCCACCGGACGAGATATTTTTTCCCGCCTGCTCGACGGCTCCCGCGTCTCCCTCAGTCTAGGCCTCATCGGCGTCACCATCACCATGACCCTCGGCTTTATCATCGGCGGCCTCTCTGGTTACCTCGGCGGAGTTTTCGATACCATCGCCATGCGCAGCACCGAGATCATCATGTCCATCCCCGGTCTCTACCTCCTCATCGCCATGCGCTCAGCCTTATCCCCTTACTTTGACTCAGCTGAGATGTTCATGCTCATCGTCATCGTCCTAAGCTTCATCGGCTGGACAGGCACAGCCCGCGTCATCCGTGGCATGACCCTTTCCCTGCGCCAACGCCCCTTCATCCTAGCCGCCGAAGCCATGGGCCAATCCCGCAAAAAAATCCTCCTCAACCACGTCTTACCAAACATCGCTAGCTATCTCGTCATCAGCGCCACCTTAAGTATTCCCGGCTATATTCTTGGCGAAGCCTCCCTCAGCTTCCTCGGACTGGGCATCCAAGAACCTGCCGCTTCTTGGGGTCTCATGTTGGCTCAAGCCCAAGAAATGAAAGTCCTCATGCTCGGCTTCACTTGGCTTTTCCTTCCTGGCCTCTTGATTTTCTTCGTAGTCATCGCCTTTAACATTTTAGGCGATGAATTGCGTGACATTATCGACCCTAAATTCCGCACTGAAACAAACTCATGAGCACCCTTCTCTCCATTAAAAATCTCACTATCACCTTTCAAGGCCATGAAGAACTACTCACCGCCGTTGACTCCATCAGCTTCGATCTAAAAAAGGGAGAGACCCTAGCCATCGTCGGCGAAAGCGGTAGTGGTAAAAGCGTCACCGCCCTAGCCCTCACCAAACTCCTCCCCTCACCACCTTCCTGTTTAGTCACCGGAACCATCATGCTAGAAGGCCAAGACATCCTACAACTCCACGGTGAACCTCTCCGTAAAATTCGAGGAAAACGCATCGCCTACATTTTTCAAGAACCCTCCACCTCCCTGAATCCCGTCTTTAGCATCAGCTACCAAATCGCTGAAGCCTTAAAACTTCACCGCCCCGAAATCACCAACCGCAACGCCGAAATCATTCGCCTCCTCGACCTCGTTGGCATACGCCAGCCAGAGAAACGCCTGCATGACTATCCTCACCAACTCAGTGGCGGTATGCAACAACGTGTCATGATTGCCATGGCACTAGCCTGCCAGCCCGACATTCTCGTCGCAGACGAACCCACCACAGCGCTCGACGTAACCATCCAAGCTCAGATCATGGCTTTGCTTAAGGAGCTTAAAGAGAAGCTCTCCATGTCCATCATCATCATCACCCATAACTTCGGCATCGTCCACGGCTTCGCCGACCACGTCCTCGTTATGTATAAAGGAAAAATTGTTGAACAAGGCACCACCGCCGCCGTCCTAGGCCAACCACAGCACCCCTACACCCAAGCTCTCATCAACTGCATCCCCCGCCTAGGACAAAAGAAAAATCGCTTAACCACCATCGACTACTCTAAAATTGCGTAAGATAATTCACCACTGGCCAGTGGTGAAGCCCATTAACTCCCTTCCACTAAAACAATTCAGATTTAAAGGAAAGTAGACTTGGGACAATACAGTTTTTAGCTAATTGCTGGTCGGTCATTCACTCAATTTTCAAGAGCTGACTCGATTAATGTGTGCAATGTGGTAGACTGATCCCATTGAAAAGCCCGACTATCATGAACCTATTTCGTTATGTCAATATTAAATGGCTGACCCCTCTCCCAAGCTCTCATCAACTGCATCCCCCGCCTAGGACAAAAGAAAAATCGCTTAACCACCATCGACTACTCTAAAATTGCGTAAGATAATTCACCACTGGCCAGTGGTGAAGCCCATTAACTCCCTTCCACTAAAACAATTCAGATTTAAAGGAAAGTAGACTTGGGACAATACAGTTTTTTTAGCTAATTGCTGGCCGGTCACTCACTCTATTTTCAAAAGCTGACTCGATTAACGTGTGCAATGTGGTAGACTGATCCCATTGAAAAGCCCGACTATCATGAACCTATTTCGTTATGTCAATATTAAATGGCTGACCCCTCTCCTCAAACCCTATCTACGCCTTTTTCATTGAGGACGATGATTTGAGCACCGCCTTCGCTCCCGAACGCGCCGAAATCGCCCAGCCTCAGCAGACACTCATCACCGAGTTCGCCAAGGACGGCAGGAACACCTAAGGCACCTTCAGCCTGTGGCACCAGCCCGCCGATCCCACTCCCGGCTTGAAGCAGGCCATTGAGGCCATCAAGTTTGAAGTAACAGTAAACGCTAGGAAACTCATTTGCCGCCCAACGATGCTGAAAGGCCATGTTTAACTTTACTTAACAACCGCTTTTGCGTTACTCTCTTTGCATGGCTGAAAAATCAAAGATTGAATGGACAGACGCCACCTGGAACCCCGTTCGTGGCTGCACCAAGGTCAGTGCAGGCTGCGCCCATTGCTATGCAGAGACGTTCGCCGAGCGTTGGCGTGGCATCAAAGGACACCCCTTTGAATTTGGTTTCGATCTCCGTCTCGTGCCAGAGAAGCTTGCCGATCCACTCAAGTGGTCCACCCCACGCCGTATCTTCGTCAACTCGATGAGCGACATGTTTCACGAAGACATTCCTGAAGACTACATCGCCAAGGTGGCCGCCGTTATGCGCATCGCTGACTGGCATACCTATCAAGTCCTCACCAAGCGCCCCGCTCGTCTTGAGAAGCTGCTCAAAGGACGCCTCAGCGAAGCCGCCGCAGCCTCGCATATCTGGTGGGGCGTCACCGTCGAAAATCGGAAACACGGCCTGCCTCGCATAGACGCACTACGCCGCACCGGAGCAGCCATGAAGTTCCTCTCCATCGAGCCCCTCCTCGAAGATCTCGGCCCGCTCGACCTCACAGGCATCGACTGGGTCATTGTCGGCGGCGAGAGCGGTCCAGGTGCCCGACCGCTCAAATCCGAATGGGTCATCTCCATTCAGCAGCAGTGCGAGGCCAAAGCCATTCCGTTCTTTTTTAAACAATGGGGCGGCGTGCAGAAGAGTCGCTTTGGGCGCGAGTTGAATGGGCGAACCTACAGCGAGTTTCCGAAGACCTCTCGCCGTCCGCTACGCACACCCGAAGACCGTCGGCACGCACTCGCGATGGCCCAATCACAGCTCGAAACGATGTAGGCCGTCACCGCCATGCCCTCCGAAGAAATCGAACACAAGCCCTACTCCGAGGGCACTTTGGTCAAGCTCGACATCTTCAAACTCTACACACGCGCATGGCTGCCCGTTTTCACTGCCCGACCTGACCCGCATTGGAAGAGACTTCACTTGTTTGATTTCTTCGCCGGTGAAGGCCGCGATTGTGAAGGCACCTCTGGCAGTCCCACGCTGATCCTTCAGGAGATCAAAGACCGCTCGGGTGAAATCTGTCGCAAAGGGTTATCAGTCACTCTTACAGCCTGCGATCTCAAAGCCGACAAAATCGCGTCGCTCAAACACTACCTCGAGACGAAACACGGCATCCCGAAATGGCTCACGTTTGACCCCAGACCAGGGGTATTTGACAAGACCTTCGTTCATTACCTCCCGATCCTGCGCGATCCCAACACAGCGTGCCTAGCTTTCCTTGATCAGTATGGCTTCAAGGAGGTGGGTGCCAATGTCTTCGCCAAGCTGACGACCTGTCCCACCACGGACATCCTGTTTTTCATCAGCACACAGCATCTCCACCGCTTCGCCGATCATCCCACCATTCGGAAATACATGGCTCTAGAACGCGCTGGTGATCACTACCATGCCCATCGCGTCATTCTGGAGTGGTATCGTTCCCAAATCCCTAAGGGCACAGAATATTACCTCGCACCCTTCTCATTTCGCAAAGGCGGGAACATCTACAGCCTCATATTTGGCAGCGGCCACCCCCGAGGCATGGAGCAGTTCCTCAGCGTCGCTTGGCAGAAAGACAAGCTCAACGGTGAAGCCGATTACGACCTTAACCGCGAAGACTTCCGCGACATCGAGCCTTATTTGCCGATGCTGGACATGTTCGCCAAAACCAGGAAGAAACAAATCTTTGAGGCTGCCTTTGAGAAAGCGATCCGAGAACAGCAACTCACCACGGAAACTGCACTCTACCTCTTTTGTTTGGAAAGCGGCATGTTACCGAGCCACGCATCCCCCGTGCTGAGCAAACTAAAGAAAGAGGGCGTAATCAAGTGTACTTTCGTTTCGCCGAGCAGAGAAAGCTTGAAGAAGCCACGCCCTTTTAATCCACGCTGCCCATCGTAATCAGGGATTCGCCAACCCTAAGTTTTGTTGTTGGAGGTCAAACTTTCGCTGAAAACCGCCCAAACCGCCCATACACCCGCAAATCTGCGAAGGCTAAGCCCAAAGTAGTGCTGCGCTTCAGCGCGCACGCCCACCATCAATGAAAGGATTCACGACCGGTCACCCCTGGATAAAGGGGTCAGCCATTTAATATTGACATCCTTGTAATGCTTTCCATGCTCTGCTGCAGTTTGCCGTCTCTTTCGAGGCTTCGCCGCATTTCACTCGCAAGCCGGCATGTTCCCGACCGCGTTCCCGTGCTCAACTGTTCGCTGATCCAATCCAGCCTCATTGTTGTTTCGCCTTGGATCATGGCCGCAAGTAGACCTTTCCTCCAATCCCCCTTGCGGACTCTTTTCAACTCTTCTGCATCCATCGCAAAATGCTCTAATCCTGCCCTGATCAGCGCACGGGCCCGCTTTTCTCCGTAGTCGTGCAATTGCGGCCCATGATATCCATTGGCCTTCTGGATCCTTGCGTCCCTTTTCTTCAACAGCTTGAGAAGCTTCTCCCGGAATTTTTGGGAACCGAAGAACCATCCCCTCCTTAACGCTGAATGAACGGCCAGTTCCGGTTTTCCCTCACCTTCTGCAAAAGTTGCTCCCGCCTTGCCGGGATTTGTCCAGTCTACACGCTTTTCCAACACCTTTAGAAATTCCTTTCGCCCGCTGGCGGTGTCATGGCATCCGCAAACTTCCAACCCTTTCGCCGGTTCCACCCATTTCGGACGCTTCCTTGGCATTCCCAGATAATGCCGCAAACTGCTCCATTCATACGACTCGATGCCTTCCTTATCTTTCACCATTCCTGCCCGCACCGGATTAAGATGAATATAATCCAGCAAGGCCCAAAAGCAGTTTCCCGGCTCCGCCAGAATCGCCTTGTAACGGCCTCCAAAAAGATGGCCCCACAGTCGATGCCTAACGTTCATCCGCCGTGTAAAGGCATTTTGCAGCCAGCCCATCCCGCGCGAAAGGTTCGCCTGGGGAGTCTCCAAGAGAAGATGGTAATGATTGCTCATCAGGACATAAGCATGAACGCGGAATCCGCTCTTCTCACAGGCCTCTCCCAGTGTTCGAAGAAACGTTTCCCGATCCGCGTCATCCTGAAAAATCAGTTCCCGGCGGTCGCCACGCGCCATCACATGGTAAAACGCTCCTTCATATTCAATTCGAACCTGCCTAGGCATAAGCCCGACTATCATGAACCTATTTCGTTATGTCAATATTAAATGGCTGACCCCTCTCCCCTCCGCCAAAACCAATCTTCCTCGGAGCGGTCCGTTTTCATAATTTCAAGGACGCAATCAACCAATTCTGTGTCGTGCAGACTGACGTCAATAGACCGCCTCGGATTATCCAGCGTAGTAATCTTGATTCTGCAGCCATGCTCCCAATCCCCATCGCAGCGGCTCGAAAACCAATTTTCAAGATTTGTCAGTATATTCATCTCGGCAGCTCATCTAGCTACTAAAGACCTGTCCCTTAATTTTCCCGCGTTCCAAGCTCAGCCACGCGGGGTTGCGGGAGACGGATCGGGGTTGAGATAAATAAACCGAGGGACCTCACTCATCGTCAAACATCACAGGACAATCTGCTGTTTTTGATAGATAAGCCTCAATTCGAGCAATGATCGATGCTCTTTGATCTCTAGTACCAGCATGAATTGATAACAGCAGACCGTCCTGTATCACGGACAACGAAAAATCCTCTGGCCAATTGCTGCGACGGGGCGCATCTGCCCACCGCAACAAGACTTCATCCTCTCGGGCAGACTCGATTGTGCAAAAGTCGTCTGAGGTCAGCGTTGCTACGACATCCAAAATCGGGGGCATTCGTGCCCTGTCGATTTTTGCTATAAGTTCGTCTGCCATAATCAAGAACCGTGTGAACGCCCTCGCACTGTCGGAAAGTCTGCGGGATTTGGAAGTCCGATGTGCGTATCGTTTGGATTGGTATTGATGCTGCCTGCGTCATTAAGCTGATTACCTGCACCATCTTGCTTGTGCATGTGAGCATTATTGCCGGATTTATAAGGTGTCTGCTTCACATTGCCATATGGGTGAACTCGAACCTCAGAACCGTCTGGATGCGCCCAAGTCTCATTTTTGGCAGCACTATTACTAACTTTCGTTTGATTGAATCCACCCTTTATCAGCACCTTGCCCCGCTCAGTAGCCCCCATTCCCTTCATTGACGGAAGAACTCCCGCTCCCATCTTTGCGGCAAGGAGGGAGTCTGACGCATCGTAGGGACAACCATCGTAATTTTCCCCGGTAGATGAAGGAGTTACGGATTCAAAAACGCCCGATGCGGGTTGGGGCGTATCTCCAAAACCCCAGACGCGAGTTTGGCTTAAACAAAGGACTACGACCAGAAGCAGCAAAACCCGCAGGGCCAATGGAACCAATAGGCCTGAAGGTGAGAGGCTTTTATTTTTAGCTGCGTTCTGCAATGAGCGGCTATTTAAGCAGCTAAAGAAGAAGAACGCAAGCGCGGACTATGGGTGAGGCGACCCGTCCTTGGAACGAGCGCCCCCGCGCAGATGACGTGACAGGGCAGACTAGCGACCGCCGTTGAACAACCAAGGCGCGAGCGACGGCGCGACTCCTGCGGGGCGATTTCGATTCTATCGGCGCAAGCCGCACTCCGCCCCATCAGCAGGAGGCGTGACGGAGCGGTTCATCGGCGGTTGACGAGGGTTGGTCCCGCCCTTGCGGGATTGCATCTCGCGACAGCGGTTAGGCGTTGCTTCACGTTGAAGTTTTGGAGTCAGGAACCGAGATACTTTGGAAGCACAAGTCGAAGTTCTTTCGCAACTTTCAGCAAGAGGCGTTCTTCCTTGTCGTTAACCACAACGGATTCAAAAGCTGCCTCGTTCTCGGTGCGCTCTTCGCTCGTGACAGTTGCCATATAACGGCTGTTCAGGTCAGCAAGGCGCGGCGTTTTCGTGCGGTCGTCAATATCGGATATTTCACCATTTTTGCGGCTAAACACCATGACGAAAAGGGCGTCATCGCCGGGTTCATAAGATACCGAGACGGCATGAGCGGAACTGGTGAAGCTAACGCGGTAAAATCGTCCACTGATGGAAAGCTCATCCATCACAAAGCCTAGTCCTTTCAAAAACGGAACAAAGGCTTCGTTGGCAATTCGTAAAAAATCCTGGCCGTTCATGGGGTGACAGCACCGCTAAATTCAGGATGAAGCTTCTGATAGTTTTTCAGCATGTTCTGCTCCATTTGGTAGAAGATGCTGGGCGTTGCTCGATTTGCATCTGCTCCGATGTCGATGATTTGTCGTCCGCTCCGCATTTGCTCAAGTATCCACTTCCGATTGTATTGCATCATGGAGCTCGTGACCTGATCGGCATTGCCCATTGATCGAAAATCCGGTATATCGTTCAGGATTTTTGATCCGGGTATCTTGGCTGCCGCTTGCTCAACTTGCGCCATCGTTTCACCATTGACCACTGGCCCCTTTGCGGCAAGAGAGGAATCGGCAAAACCACTGTTTGCCCCCATCGCCGGGCCACTCAGCGAAAAAAGCAGCGTCAGCAGAACACAAAGCAGTCTCGACATAGAGTCAGGTGATGGTTTTCGGAGTCGTAGTTCATGTTTGGAGGTTCATCCACGCGGGCTTGAAGGCGGCGAATCGGAAGTTGCGATGAGTTGAAGGAGACGTTCGCAGGTCTCGTTCAAGAACACCTCCAAGTCGTCACTGCCGGAATATTCCTCATCTAGCCTGATTGCGTTGACCTCTTCCAAGGCGATCCACTCTTTTTGAAATGCAAAGTGCCAGCCTTGGCTCACGGAAATGAGTCCGCTTTCCAAGCTTTCCAGATCATTTACAAGCTGGTGAAGAGGTAGCTGCCTAGAAGCAAACAGCTCAATTCTCCGCCTCATCGATGAAAGTAATTCTGTGTCCGTCATGCTATTCAACCGTTATGACCCTCCCGTTTGAGTTTATGATGACCTTCACACTGTTCACTGAGTCCGTGACCACTTTGGTTCCCGGCGTGTTGCCGGGAGTGCGGGTTCCAGTCCGGAGGGCGTTCTCCACTACTGAGGGAACTAGGCCTCGGTTTCTCATCTGGTCGAACGCATGACCAGAGTAGTCGATGCCATTTACGGACCCCGGAGTGTTTTGAACAGGTTGATACGGGGGATTTACGTGCTGGGGCGTGTGACGCCCCGCCCCGTTAGGCTGTATTCCATCAGGCCCAGTCTCGCCAATCTTGGTTCTACGACCTACAGGAACGTTCGGAACAAAGTCGTCTCCCATCTTTGCGGCTACTTGCTTTTCAGCAGCATTTACCGACTCCTTTACTATTTCTTTTGAACTTTTCTGAAGTCCTGCATCTACAGCAGCTGCGCCCGCCTTCTTGAGCGCAGTTACTTTTCCTGGCCCAGTGAGCTCACCACTTAAGCTGAGAACGCCAGCCACTGCAAGAGCACCACCAAGCACCTTGATTTCTGCGGTTTGGCCATTTTTGGCAGCTTCGCCACCCACTTTCACAGCATTGACATTGTCCTTGATGCCCCCAACCACCGCACCCACCGCATCCACGGCCATATCCTTGATTTCTTTGGTGCTTATCGCAGCTTTTTTGACATCGTCTTGCTTGCGTTTTTCGCTCCCTTGAAGTCCTCTCGGATCAAACTTGGTCCAAGGATTCTGCACGACATACCCATACATGTTCGGTCCATCCACAAATCCCAGCGGATCGCGGGTGATGAAGGTCCCGGTCTCCAGATCGCGGTAGCGGAAGCCTTCGTTCAAGAGGCCTGTAGGGTCTTCGTCTTTGGTGTTGGCTTTTTGACGGTCTTGGGTCGAACCCTGTTCCTGTGTCCGTTTACCATAAGCTTCATATGCGGCTTGGTAGGTTAAGGCGCCGTTTGCAGCGGTCTTAGCCACCACGTCGCCTCGGCTGTTGTAATGGTTAAAGCTAGCTGTGCCAGAACGCAAGGTGTAGAGGATGCCGCCAATACCCCCGCCGTAGTCCGAGCCCCGGGCGTATTCCACCACAGGGGTAGCGGGGAAGTTGACGTTGTATTCTTGGACGCTGGTGCCGCCACTGAAGACGAGTTTGGTGGCGATGCCCCCAGCCGCAGTTTCATTTCTGAGCACTCGCCGCATACGGTAATCGTAGTTGTAAGTAAAGGTGCCCGTCTGGATCCCTGTTCCCGTTACATTCTTCTGCAACTGCACAAGACGATTCTCGAAGTCGTAGCCGTAGGTATCGGTCTGGGCATTCTTCGTGTAAGTCTGGCGGTTTCCGTTGAAGTCGTAGGTGTAAGAACTGACCAAGGCACCCGTGGTGGCGGTCAACTGGTTAAGGTTGTTGGAGATGTAGTTGGTGGTGCCAATCTTAGGCTGATGACTCAGCAACAAACTAAAGACAGTTAACAAAACCGCATAAAAAAACCAAGGTGGTAAACAGTCAAGACTTGAAGTAATGGCACGATCTAAGGGTCTATTTAGAGTTCTAACATGACGTCTCACTAAAATAATTTATAAGAAAATAATAGTTGGAGCAATGAGGATTTTCATCCCATTCTTTTCGTCAAAGAAAATAACGAAAATGGTTAATTAAAAAATCTCTCAACACTTAAATCCAAGGACTGACCCCGCGCATAGACAAGCTGGCCTAGAACGCGCGGATGCGCAAGCGCGGGGTCAGTCCTTGGATCTAAGCGTCGCACAAGCTCGGGGTAATCCACGATCCTGTTGCATTAAGCATTAATCTTGGCATGGTAGTTGCTTGTATCTGTCCTGCGTATATATGTCCCAGCGAACTCCCTCCCCTCCATTGAAATCTCCCATCCAAGAAATCATCAACGACCTCTACAACCGCTATCGCGAGATCCATACGGGCGAAGTCGCCACTTACATTCCGGAACTGGGCAAAGCCAACCCGGACGGATTTGCCATCTCAGTCGTCACGGCCGATGGTCAGGTCTATGAGGCCGGTGACACACAACAGACCTTCACCATCCAGTCCATTTCCAAGCCCTTTACCTACGGCATTGCCCTAGAAGACAACGGACGCAGCGCGGTCATCGATAAAATCGGGGTGGAACCCACTGGTGAAGCCTTTAACTCGATCAGCCTGGATCCCGCTACAGGATGCCCCCTCAACCCCATGATCAATGCCGGGGCCATCGCTACCACCAGCCTGATCGAAGGAAAAACAACCAAACAGAAAATGCACCGCATCCTCGACGCTTTCGCCCGCTATACGGGACGGAAAATGGAAGTGGACAACAGCGTTTATCTCTCCGAAAGCGAAACCGGTCACCGCAACCGCGCCATCGCCTATATGCTCCGCAATTTTGACATCATCACCGATGATCCCCTCCCCAGCCTAGAAGCATACTTCATGCAATGCTCCATCCTGGTCAATTGCCGCGACCTCGGCATGATGGCCGCCACCTTGGCCAACGGCGGACTCAATCCGCTCAGCGGAACCCGCGCCGTTATTGGCGACTACGTGGAAAGCATGCTCAGCGTCATGGGCAGTTGCGGCATGTATGACGCCGCCGGAGAATGGATCTACAACGTAGGAATGCCCGCCAAGAGCGGGGTGGCCGGCGGTATCCTGGCCGTCCTACCCGGCCAACTCGGCATCGGCGTCTTCTCCCCAAGGCTCGACAAACATGGCAACAGCGTGCGGGGTATTGGGATCTGCCGCGAACTGTCCAAACGCTTCGACCTCCACATGTTTCATGTCTCCCGCTCCGGCCGCGCCGTCATCCGTCACAGCGGCCAAGGCGGCCTGACCTTCTCCAACCGCATGCGTCTTGATAGCGAAACCGACCTGCTGAGAGAGCACGGTAACCAGATAGAAACTTTGGAACTTCAAGGGGAACTTGTTTTCTCCACTGTCGAAATTGTTATCCGTGAATCCATCAAAAAATCGGATAAAGCCGACTATTTCATCCTGAGCTTTCGCCACGTGCAGGTCGTGGACCTTGTTGCCGCCGGACTGATCAAAGACCTCGCTTTGGCAATGGTCAACGCGGGCAAAACTCTTGTCCTCAGCGGCACACGTCACCTGCCCGTCTTGGAAAAAGTATTAAAGAAGGAGCTGACTTCAGAAAGCTTTAAGCAGCTTCAATGGATACAGGACACCGACATTGCCTTGGAACAATGCGAAAATCTTCTCATCCAGTCCCATACCACCCTGCACCACTCCGGTCATCTGGCGGATCTTGGAGAATCCCTGCTGCTCAAGGGTTTCCGCTCGGGTGAAATCGAGTTGATTGAGTCTCTGGTCAAAAAATGTAACTACAAAAAAGGGGACAACGTTATCAACGTGAAAGATCCCGCTACCGAACTATATTTTCTCATGAAAGGCAAAGTCAGCGCCTGGATCGACATCCCAGGCACCGACGGGAAACGCGTCGCCACTTTCACCTCTGGAATGGTTTTCGGGGAAATGGCCTTGCTGGACCGCGCCCCCCGCTCCGCCCGCGTCACCGCAGATACCGATCTAGAATGCTGCAGCATCAGCCTGTCGAACCTTGATGCCTTTGCCGAAAAGAATCCCCAACTCATGATCCACATCATGCGCAACTTGGCCGAACTCCTGGCCCAACGCCTTCGCAAGGCCAATGCGGAAATCAGTGCCCTCTGTAAATAATTTTCTGGAAACTTTTTTCTTTTTGACTCTAAGAAAAACTGGCAAATAGGGTCAGTCTACTACATTGCACAGTTTGCTCCAATGATTAAGTTTTTGATTAAGTGCTTTATTCTTGTGGCGTTGTTTATCAAGTCTTCTTACTGTTTGATTTATTCACGCACTGCTTTGATAGCCTAGTTCTCGCACTAAGGCTACTTGCTTCTCTCCTAATGGTCGAACTCGTAGCCAAATGCGTAGTCGCTTATCCTTTTCTTCGGCTAGAATTATGCATTAACTCTCAGAATTAAATCAAAAGCAGGGCAGGATTTTCTAAGAGGTCTTTTACTTCTTTTAGGAAGATGGCTCCGTCGGCTCCGTCCACCACACGGTGATCGGCGGAGAGGGTGATGCTCATGCGTTGGCCGACAACAATTTGGCCTTCCGCAGAGACTACGGCTTTTTGCACAATATTTCCCACGGCCAAAATAGCGGCTTGAGGCGGGTTAACGATAGCGCTAAAACGATCAACCCCAAACATACCTAGGTTAGAAACGGTGAAGGTTCCGGTGGTGTATTCTTCAGGTTTTAGTTTTCCTTCTTTAGCGCGAGCGGCTAGTTCTTTTACTTCTTGGCTTATGGTTTTTAAATTTTTATTCTGGGCGTCTTTGATGACGGGAGTGATGAGTCCGCCCGGGATAGCGACTCCGAAGGCAAGATGGACGGAGCCGTTCATGCGGATGGCGTCTTCGTCCCAAAAGGCGTTAACGACGGGGGTCTTACGCATGGCATTCGCAGAGGCTTTGAGGACGAAATCATTAAAGCTGAGTTTGGCGGGCGGATTAGCTTTTTCTAAACGGGCATTGAGCGTTGTGCGTAAGGCCATGCAGGCTTCCATGGCTACTTCCATTTCCACATAAAAATGGGGCACGGTTTGTTTGCTTTGTTGCAAACGCTTGGCGATGGTTTTACGCATGCTGGTCAGCGGCACGCGTTCGTCTTGGCCGATAGGGCCAGCGGGGTAAAACCAACTTCCTGCGCTTGCGCCCGAGGTGGTGGAACCTGTGAGGACGTCGTTTTTCACAATACGTCCGCCAGGGCCTGTTCCAGAAAGGTTTGCGAGGTTAACACCAGTTTCTTTAGCTATTTTTTTAGCAAGGGGAGAAGCTTTGACTCGGTCAGAAGATGGCGCAGGCTTGGCCGTGATAGCGGCTTCTGGCTTCAGGGCTGGCGCGGGCTGAGGGGATGTAGCATCTTTTTTTACTGGAGCAGATTCACTAGGCTTGAGAAGGGATTCATCAAATTTCTCGTCTTTTTTACCTAAGACGGCGATGGGGCTTTTACAAGGGGCGGACACGCCTGCAGGGATGATTATTTTAAGCATGTAACCGTCTTCAAAGGATTCGAGATCCATGGTGGCTTTATCCGTCTCGATTTCTGCCAGCACGTCGCCAGCGGTGACTTTATCACCTTCTTTTTTTAACCACTTTAAAACCGTGCCATCGGTCATGGTGTCGCTGAGCTTGGGCATTTCAATAATTTCGGCCATAGGGGTATTTTTTAAAGGGAAACGTTAGGGTTTTTGCGTGAGAACTAAGGGCTTAACCAACACTCAAGGCAGCTTTAATGATTCGGTCCACATTGGGAAGTTGCAATTTTTCTAAGGGTTCAGAATAAATAGCAGGTGCATCTAGGGCGGAGAGACGCTTAACGGGGGCGTCGAGGTCATCAAAACATTTCGATTGGATGAGGTGAGAAATTTGGGCACCGACGCCGCAGAAGGGTTTATTTTCCTCCACGCAGAGAGCGCGGTGGGTTTTACGCACGGAGTTAATGATGGCCTCTTCATCTAAAGGACGGATGGAGCGCAGATCGACAACTTCCACGTCTAGGTCGTGCTCGGCTTGGAGAATCTCGGCAGCCTTAAGAGCTAGGATTACACAACGTCCATGGGCGATGATGGTCAAATCTTTACCCTCCCGTTTGACGTCGGCCTTACCGATGGGAACGAGATATTCCTCTTCAGGCACATCCCAAGATTCGCCATAAAGTAAGGTATTCTCCATGAAATAAACGGGGTCGTTGTCGCGGATAGCGGACTTAATTAAACCCTTCGCATCATAAGCGGTGGCGGGGCAAACAACTTTTAAGCCAGGCACGTTGGCGATGGCATTTTCTGGGGTGTGGGAATGGGTGGCGCCGACGCCTGTGCCGCCGTTGGCTGGGCCGCGGATGACGATGGGGCAATTAATTTTCCCCCCAGACATGTAGCGAACAGCGGAGGCATTGTTAATCATCTGATCCCATGCGACGTAGGCGAAACTAAAAAACATGAGTTCCATGACTGGGCGCAAGCCGAGCATGGAGGCACCGATGCCCATGCCGATAAATCCAGCTTCACTGATGGGCGTGTCCATGATGCGACGGTCACCATATTTAGCCCACATACCTTCAGTAACTTTGTAGGCGCCGTTGTATTGAGCGACTTCTTCTCCCATGATCACGACATTATCGTCGCGTTCGATTTCTTCGCTCAAGCCTTCACGTAGAGCCTCGCGGTAAGTTAGTTTACGCATAAAAAATTATTCCTGTTCGTCGTTAAAAAAGATTCTGCCTTGTGAGGTGCGTCCATGATCGACCTCCCAGTAGATGTCTTCTTGAATAGACTCTTCCGTGGGATAGGGACTTTCTTCAGCAAATTTCGCAGAGGCATTGGCCTCGTTTTTTGCTTCTTGGTCGATAGTTTCGTAAACTTCTTCTGTCAAAACACCTTCAGCGATGAGCTTAGTTTTAAATAAATAGATAGGATCTTTTGTCTTCTTGTATTCGTCGATTTCTTCGGGGCTGCGATATTTCTTCTTATTCGCATCTGCCACGGAATGACCTTCATAGCGGTACGTATCAATTTCTAAAAGCGTAGGGCGAGATTTTTCATGAGCGCGCTTCATGGCGATTTCGGTCTTAGCACGGACTTCATAAATATCATGACCCATGCAAACGTCCCAATCCATATTATAACCTTCAGCTCGTTTGGCCAAAGAGTGTTGGAAGGCGGAAGAGCGTGCTTCGCTTGTGCCCATGGAATAACCGTTGTTTTCGATGATGTAGACAACGGGAATATCCCAAAGAGAGGCCAAATTCAGAGATTCGTGAAAAGCCCCTTGGTTGACTGCGCCGTCACCCAGATAGCAAAGGCAGGAACCCTTTAAGCCTTTATACTTTTGATAGAACGCTAAGCCTAAACCTAGCGGAGTCTGACCGCCGACAATGCCGTGCCCGCCCCAGTAATTCTTATCCGGAGCGAAATAATGCATCGATCCGCCTTTACCTTTAGAGCAACCCGTGGCTTTGCCGTAAAGCTCGGCCATGCACTCATCCATCCCCATGCCAACAGTTAAGGCATGCCCGTGATCGCGATATGCTGTTATATAATGGTCATGCTTGCCACCGACGGAAATCGTGCCGACAGCAACCGCTTCTTGACCTATGTAAAGGTGGAGGAAGCCTCCAATGCTCCCAGCTTGGTAAGCCTTTAAGGAGCGTTCCTCAAAGCGGCGAATACGGATCATCTCACGTAAGAGCTTAATCTTGTCGGCTGGCTTCAGACTGAGATTGACTGGAGCCGCGGCAAAACCTTCGAGGTTAGTTTTCGTATCTTTCTTCATCACTTCAAGTGTAGGCATGAATTACTCCAAAATATTCGATAGTTAGTTTTAAAATCTATTTTCCAGTGGAAAGAAGTCGTTTACCCCTACCAACTAAAGGCCTTAGGATAATATTACTTTCTAAGCTGAAAGTAGTAATATAGAGGTCTTTGCAAAGGTGTAAAACTTTTCTTACACAAAAATGAAGAACTCCACAGATTTTTAAATTATTATCGTATTTGCAAATAAAATCAAAATCTTCTTGCACCTGCGCCTGATTCGGGCATTTTTAGAAACTCTTAAAAAAGGAATTCAAGTATGTTTGCAGTGATTAAAACTGGTGGTAAGCAATATAAAGTTAGCGAAGGAGAAATCCTCGATGTAGAACTGTTCGATGCCGAAGAAGGCAAAGACGCAGTCATCTCAGATGTTTTGATGATCGGTAACGGCGACTCTGTCACCGTCGGTCAACCACTCATCACAGGTGCCTCGGTAACCGCTGAAATTCTCGGCGAAGTTAAGGGGGATAAGGTCATCGCCTTTAAATACAAACGTCGTAAGGGCTACCACCGCACCGTGGGACATCGCCAAAAACATATTCGCCTTAAAATCAACAAAATCTCTCTCTAATTAGGAATCAACTGTTATGGCACATAAAAAGGGTCAAGGCTCTACCTCAAACGGACGCGACAGCGTTAGCAAACGGCTCGGCACCAAAAAATACGGCGGCGAACATGTTCTCGCAGGTAACATCATCGTGCGTCAACGCGGCACCAAGTTCCGCGCTGGCACCAACGTCGGCATGGGTCGCGACCACACCCTCTTCGCCTTGAGCGAAGGTTTCGTGAAGTTCGACAAGCCTAACCGTCGTATTCACGTCCAAGTCCCTGTTGCCCAGTCCTAAATTTAGGATTGAGCTCTTGCTTACTTAAATCTTAAGCACCAAAAAGCCACTTCATAATCGAGGTGGCTTTTTTTGTTTTCTGAGAATAGATTCCCCACATGGCTCAAGCTCCTCGGCTTCCACTTAGTCCCGATCAACGTCTCCTTCGTGCCGCTGGGAGTGCCGCTATTTTAGGTTTTATTGTATACTCTTGGGTTCTTAATCCTCAGAGCGTTTCCACATTCAACCTTTCTGCCTTTAGAAATATCATCGGTCTTCCCTGCCCCCTATGTGGCGGCACCCGCGCCACCCATTACCTACTGCAAGGTGATTTAACTCAGGCTCTCTATTATAACTGGTTAGCGCTGCCGGCGTTCCTAGGTGGAATAGCTCTCGTGCTTATTTTTGGGTGGGAACTGCTACGGGATCGCGCTTATTTACCTATCTTCCGGCTATCCAAAAGGATATGGGCTGCGGCCATTATCTTCGTGGTTGCGATTTGGGCTTATCATATTTACGATGCCCTACATACGCCTAAGTTGGAGCTACTAAACAGTCGAGGGCTTTACTTTCAACTACAACCCAATAACAACAATCCCTAGAAAGACCACCGCTTATGAAACAATGGTTCTATGCCGAAAATGGCGAACGCAAAGGCCCTCTTGATGCCACGAGCATTCAGTTCCTTTACGACTCTGGCAAAATTCAACCTGATGATTTAGTTTGGGAAGAGGGTATGGCGGATTGGGTTAAAGCTGGCACGATCTTAAAAAAAACAATCGCCAACGAGGCACCCGCTTTGCCTTCCGATTCCCTTAGCTCTAAGTCTATCGATCCCATCTTTATTCCAACGAATGTAACAAGACCTGATTATGGCGACCTTCTCTGTTGGGGTATAGCCATTATTTTCATACCCTGTGTTGGCTCTCTCGGTTACATCGCCCTCATGGTTTTTATGATAAAGGAACTTCTTGCACTTAAAAAAGAAGTTGCAGCTGGCACAATTCAACCTAGCCAGTTCTCTGAGCTCAACCCTTGGCTTATGGGTCTAGGCCTATTCTGTTGTTCACCCGTTTTCTATCCCCTGTTCATGCATTGGAGAAATGAAACAAAACTCTTTAAACCGCAGCCCCACGCCGTCTGGTTTTCGATTGCCGTCATGGCTCTTTTTATAGCCATTTATCTAGGTTTCAACGTTGTCAGCCTTCTCATGCGTGACGGACTTTCGGGTCTAAGATATTAAACTCCCGCAACATTCAACTCTGTATGTTCCATCTACTTAAACGCCCTCGCCGTAACCGTCGTAGTGCCGCCATACGCTCGCTCGTGCGTGAGACTAAAGTAGAACTATGTCATTTAGTTGCGCCCCTCTTTTTAAAAGAAGGCCTCACTAAACCTGAGCCTATCCTTTCTCTTCCAGGCATTCATCGTTATGCCCCTGAAGCTTTAATCAAAGAGGCGGCGCGGCTATGGAGCTTAGGTATTAAAGCTATCGCCGTATTTCCCTGCCAAGCACCTGAGACCAAAAATGACCGAGGTAGTGAAGCCTTAAATCCTGAAAATCTTATCAATAAAACGATTCGGCAATTAAAGAAGGAATTGCCTGAACTAACCCTCATTACCGACGTGGCTTTGGATCCTTACACCTCGCATGGGCACGATGGCGTTTTAGCTCCTTCTGGTGATGTCGCTAACGATCCCAGCGTAGAAATTCTCGCTCAAATGGCCGTCCTCCAAGCCCAAGCCGGCGTTGATTACGTTGCACCCTCCGACATGATGGACGGCCGCGTGCGTGCCATCCGTCAAGCCCTTGACCAAGCTGGCTTTACCCAGACAGGGATTCTCGCTTATTCCTCTAAATTCGCCTCGGCCTACTACGGCCCTTTTCGTGACGCTGTGGGTAGTCGAACTGCTGCGGGTAACGTTTATCTTGATAAAAAAACTTATCAGCTCGACCCCGCCAACAGCCGTGAAGCGTTACTCGAAGCCTTACTCGACGAAGAAGAGGGAGCCGATATTCTCATGGTGAAGCCAGCGGGACTTTATTTAGATATCCTCCAACGGCTGCGCCAAGAAACCCTCCTGCCTCTTGCCGCCTACCAAGTTTCGGGTGAATACGCTCAAATCCACGCCGCCGCTGAACGAGGCTGGCTAGACTTAACCCAAGCCCGTGATGAATCCCTCCTTGCCATTCGCCGTGCTGGGGCGGACATCATTCTTACCTACTTCGCTACGGCTTTAGCAGAAGAAAACGCTCAATCCTAGAAGTCTAAATGGGTCATTATATACTCTTTATTCTGTTACAGGAGTTTGACAGGACGTGAATAGAGAGATAATGCTTAAGGAAGTCTTTTTTATGCATCAACATTCCTTGACCCCCGAATCCGTAGAATCCCTTAACAAGCCTAACAGCCCTCCCGCCGCACGCGGCACCGTTGGTCAATCCGATAACTCCGCCTTGCTAGAAGAGCTTTACGAACAATGGAAACTTGATCCTAGTTCCGTCGATCTTGTCTGGCGCGGTTTTTTTGAAGGTTTTGAGCTCGGTTGCCAACAATCGCCTAAGCTGCGAGAAAGCTCCACGAAAGCACCTTCAACCTTTCAGGACAAATACGACGATAATTTTTTACTGAAGCAGGCCCGGATCTACAATCTGCTGTTCGCTTACCGTACGCTGGGCCATCACAACGCCAGCCTTGATCCCCTAGAAATCGCTAAGCCCATCGAAACGGGTCTGGATCTAAAAAATTTCGGCCTAACCGACGACGATCTCGACACCGTCTTCGACTGCGGAAAGTTAGCTGGCGGAGGTAAGCGCACCCTGCGTGACATCCTCTCCATTTTGCGTAAAACCTACTGCGGCACTATCGGCGTGGAGTACATGCATATCCAGAATTTCACGATCCGCCGCTGGCTGCGTGATAAAATGGAAATGGTGCAAAATAAGCCCCAATTTGAGAGTCGCAAAAAACGTCGCATCTTAAATCGTATCTTAGCCGCTGAGATGTTTGAGAAATTTCTACACACTCGCTACGTAGGTCAAAAACGTTTCGGTCTAGAAGGTGGTGAAAGCCTCATCTCCATGCTTGACGCCATTGTAGAAAATTCCCCCAAATACGGCATCCAGCGCCTTGTCATGGGCATGGCGCACCGTGGTCGTCTTAATGTTCTCACCAATATCCTTAACCTCAGCTACAAAAGCCTGTTTGATAAATTCGCCGACAACTATTACCCCGACAGCGTGCAAGGTGACGGCGACGTGAAATACCACATGGGTTACGATGCCACCATCGCTACTTCAGGCGGCGACCAAGTCAGCATCAGTCTAGCACCCAACCCCAGCCACCTCGAAACCGTTAACCCTATCGTCGAGGGTAAAGCTCGTGCTTGGCAACGTATCTTAAATGACACGGAAGGACGTAAAAAAGTCGTGCCCGTTCTCATTCACGGAGACGCCTCGTTCATCGCCCAAGGTATCGTTCAAGAAACCATCAACATGTCCCAGCTACCTGGGTATCGCACCGGTGGCACCATCCACATCGTCATCAACAACCAGATCGGCTTCACCACCGTTCCTGCTGATGCCCGCTCCAGTATCTACTGCACATCTATCGGTAAAATGAATGGCATACCCATTCTACACGTCAACGGAGACGACCCCATTTCCGCTGTTTATTGTGTCGAACTTGCTTTGGAATATCGCAATACTTTTAACCGCGACGTCATCATCGACCTTTCCTGCTACCGCCGCCATGGCCACAATGAAGGAGACGAACCTAACTTCACTCAGCCAACACTTTATTCTAAAATTGATGACCACCCCCTCATCAGCGAGTTTCTCATTCCTCGAATGATCTCCTCTGGTGACATCACGGAAGAAAAAGCTCAGTCCTACGTGCAAAAGTTTGAAGTCCTACTTAACGACGCCCTCGCCCAATCCCGCGTTGCGGCCAAGACTTTTATCCCTAAAATGAAGCCGTGCTTGTCCTGTCCCGACTTGCAACTCCCTGTGGCTACCGCCGTTGAAATGGAACGCCTCAAACGCATTGGCTTCTCCCTAACCCAACCGCCAAAAAATCTTCAACTCAACTCTAAAATCGCTAAAATGCTCGACACCCGTCGTGCCATGATTGAAGAAAAACAAGGGCTCGATTGGGCTACCGCAGAATCCCTCGCCTTCGGAACCCTCCTCGATCAGGGAACATCCGTGCGGCTGTCTGGCCAAGACGTGCGCCGTGGCACCTTCTCCCATCGCCACTCCGTCCTTTACGACACAGAAACCCGTGAACGCCACATCCCTCTTAAAAACATCTCCCCTAACCAAGCCTCTTTTTGCGTATATAACAGTCCGCTCTCCGAATACGCCATTCTAGGCTTTGACTTCGGTTATAGCTTAGATTTTCCTGACATGCTCTGCCTTTGGGAAGCCCAGTTTGGCGACTTCGTTAATGGTGCCCAAATCATCATCGACCAATACATCACCAGCTCAGAATCTAAATGGGGCGTAACCTCACGTCTTGTCATGCTTCTCCCCCACGGCATGGAAGGCCAAGGTCCCGAGCACAGCAGCGGCCGTCTCGAACGCTTCCTTAATGCCTGTGCGGAAGATAATATCCAAGTCGCTAACTGCAGCACTCCCGCTCAATATTTCCACATCCTCCGTCGCCAAGCGCTACGCACTATTCGTAAGCCGCTCGTCATCATGTCCCCTAAAAAACTACTGCGCTTTGACCTTTGCCGCTCCGATTTAAAAGAATTCTCCGAAGGTCGCTTTCATGAAATCTTGCGCGATATAGGAAGACCTCAAAACTGTAAACGCCTCATCCTTTGCTCAGGGAAAGTCTATTATGACCTTGATGCCTATCGCCAAAAAGAAGCGCGTCTTGACGTTCACCTCATCCGCATCGAACAGCTTTACCCCATCCACCGTGAGCAGCTTGATCAAGTCGCCCGCGACTACAAACACGTGGATCAACTCGTCTGGTGCCAAGAGGAATCCCAAAACATGGGAGCTTACTCCTACATTGAGCCCATCCTGAGAAAAACCTTCTCCCGCGAGGTCACCTATGCTGGCCGCGACGCCTCATCTAGCCCAGCTACGGGGGCACTCTCCATCCATAACCTCGAACAGGCTGACCTCGTCCAACAAGCATTTACTCTTTAACGTAAAATAAAAAACCAACCGCTTGAACTTAAGAATATCACCTCATGGCCATTGAAATTAAAGTCCCCTCAGTCGGAGAATCCATCACCAGCGGCACCTTAGGAGCATGGCGTAAAAAATCAGGCGACTACGTGAAAGAAGGCGACGTCCTACTGGAAATCGAAACAGATAAAGTCACCTCCGAAGTTTGCGCTGAAGCCTCTGGAACTCTGCAACACAACGTGGCCGAAGGCAGTGAAGTAAAAATTGGCCAAGTCGTAGGCACCATCGACGAGACGGCAAAAAAACCCGCTGCCGTAACACCAGCTCCTAGCCCCAGCCCTAGTCCCGCACCCAACAAGCCCGCTCCCGTTATCCCTCCTCCATCGGCAACCCAAAGTGTGAAACCCGAACTTTCCCCAGATCTCTCGCCTGCCGTGCGGAAACTGGTTGAAGAAAAAGACCTTAACCCCGCAAAAATCCGTGGCACAGGGAAAGATGGACGCCTGCTGAAGGAAGATGTCCTTGCCCAGCCCGCCCCGCCAGCTCACCTTGCCGCACGGCTTGATTCTGTAGCCGAACCTCTGACTGATATAGTTCCTCAGCAATCTTCATCAGAAAAAACGACCCGTAAAAAAATGACGCCTCTGCGCCGTAAAATAGCCGATCGTTTAGTTAGTGCCCAACAACAAGCAGCACTCCTTACCACCTTTAATGAAGTAGATATGACTAACGTCGTAGCCATGCGCACAAAGTTCCAAGACCGCTTCACCAAAAAACATGGTCTAAAACTCGGCTTCATGTCCTTCTTTGTCAGTGCCGTTACCTACGCCTTAAAAGAAGTCCCCCAACTCAATGCCCGCATCGACGGCGATGAAATCGTCGAGAACCATTTTTACGACATTGGTGTGGCCATCTCCACCCCAAAAGGTCTCATGGTTCCCGTATTGCGTGCGGCGGATCAACTCGGCATGGCTGAAATAGAATTAGCCATCTCCGCTTACGCCGCCAAAGCTCGCGACGGTAAGATATCCATGTCTGACCTCGACGGCGGCGTCTTCACCATCACCAACGGCGGCACCTTCGGCTCACTCCTTTCCACCCCGATCGTTAATCCCCCTCAGAGCGGCATCCTCGGCATGCACGCCATCCAAGACCGGCCCGTCGCCATCAATGGTCGCGTGGAAATTCGTCCCATGATGTATCTAGCCGTGACCTATGACCACCGCATCGTCGATGGTAAAGAAGCCGTGACTTTCCTCGTGCGCATCAAGGAATTTATCGAAAATCCAGGCGTTCATCTTCTAGCACTCTAAAAAAAGAATTTACTTAAAAAATCCATCCCATGTCTAACTTCGATCTCATTATCATCGGTTCCGGCCCGGCTGGTTACGTTGGTGCCGTGCGCGCCTCCCAACTCGGACTAAAAGTAGCCGTTGTAGAAAAAGCTAAAGTTCTCGGTGGCACCTGCCTTAATGTAGGCTGCATACCGAGTAAAGCTCTGTTAGCTTCCAGTGAGCATTTTCACTTTGCCCTACACCGTTTCGCCGCCCACGGCATCATCGCTAAAGATTTACAAATCGATCTGCCTGCCATGATGAAGCGCAAGCTCGATGTCGTCTCAGGCTTAAACAAAGGGATAGAATTTCTTTTTAAAAAAAACACCATTACCCGTTATGAAGGCCACGGCTCTTTGCTAGGAAACGGAAAAGTTCTCGTTACCCTAGGAACGGAAAAAACGGAAATAGTGGGGAAAAATATCTTGCTCGCTTGTGGCAGCATTCCCGTCGAATTACCCTTTCTGCCTTTTGATGGACAACAAATCGTTAGTAGTGATCAAGCTATCGCCTTTGAAAAAATTCCTGAATCCCTCCTTATTGTCGGCGCTGGTGCTATAGGCTTAGAACTCGGTTCGGTCTGGTCACGGCTCGGCTCCAAAGTTACGATCGTCGAATTTCTTCCCCGCATTGCCGCAGGCTTTGACACGGAAATCTCCGTTGCCTTACAACGTCTCTTTGAAAAACAAGGCCTTAGCATTCACCTCAACACCAAAGTAAAGTCCGCCAAGAAGGATAAAAAAGGAGTAATCCTAACAGCTGAGCACGATGGTAAGGAACTCAGCTTCACGGCCGAAAAAGTTCTGGTCGCCGTTGGCCGTAAGCCTTACACAGAAAGCCTCAACCTCGAACTCGCAGGAGTGAAGTTGACCGATAAAGGTCGCATCCAAGTCGATGCCCATTGGCAGACCAGTGCGCCTGGCATCTATGCGGTGGGTGATATCATCGACGGACCCATGCTCGCCCACAAAGCAGAGGCAGAAGGCACAGCAATAGCCGAACGCTTGGCGGGTCAAGCCGGGCAAGTTAACTACAAAGTCATACCAAACGTCATCTACACTTCACCAGAAGCTGCTAGCGTAGGCTTGAACGAGGAACAGCTTAAAGAGCAGGGCGTCAACTACCGCACGGGAAAATACCTCTTCTTAGCTAATGGTCGCGCTAAGGCTAACGATACGACAGATGGTTTTGTTAAAATCTTAGCCGATGAAAAAACTGACAAAGTTCTCGGCGTTCACATTGTCGCTTCAAATGCTTCAGAACTCATCGCAGAAGCTTGCTTACTTATGGAATTCAGCGGTAGTGCTGAAGATCTCGCTCGCACTATCCATGCCCATCCGACTATGTCAGAAGTTCTTAAAGAAGCTGCTCACGCCTTAGCACCTGCTCATACCTAATTTGTCTGCCTAGCCACCCATGAACATACTCCTAATCAACAGTACCTTTTGGCCGTTGGTGGGTGGGCCTGAGAGCGTTATGCGTTACCATGCCGAACTTTTTGCCACATCTGGCCACCAAGTCTGCGTAACCACGGGTCATGGACAGGCTAGTCACGACATTTATCAAGTCCAAATCTTGAAAGAACTATCTCCAGGATTCCCTTTAAACCTCGCCACTAAGCTAGCGGTGGATCACGGACAGACAGATAAAAATTTACAAGAGTACACCAAACTCCTCACTGAAGCCTTATTACCATACTATGAAGTAGCTGACCTTGTTTTTACCCACGGGATCCTTACTACTCACTTTAACTTAGCTTTAACTCAAGCCATTTGGAAGTTAGCTGAATTGAAACCCACTGTGGCTTGGGTTCATGACTTCACTCCCACCAATAAAAACTACGCCTTGCCTAACCCCACCCACCCACCATGGTCGCTCATGAGTAAGGCACATCCTAAGGTTACCTACGTCGCCGTTAGTAATCACCGTCAAAAGGAAATCAGTGAACATTTAAAAATCCCCTTAGACTCCATTCCAGTTGTAGAAAATGGCGTTCCTTTTCTAGAAATACTAGAGTTGGAATCAGAATTCTATGATTGGCTCATGCGCAAAGATTATTTAGCGCGCGACATAGTTTTTTATTATCCAACTAAAATCATGCAGCGCAAGAATATCGACAAAGCGATCATGTACATGGATGCGATTAAAAAAACTGGCCTGAATCCCATGCTCTTAATCACCGGTAGCCAAGATGTTTATGGAACTGCTGGTGCCAGTTACGAAAGTTACTTGCGCTCACTGCCCACTAAACTTGATCTTGAAAACAACGTGTTCTATCTCAATGACTTTAATGATGAGATAGGCCAAGTCTGGGCTCAAGCCTTCCGCATCAGTGACGTGCTCCTTTTCCCATCCGGTTACGAAGGTCAAGGCATTCCCCCGCTGGAAGCCGCCCTTTGTCGCCTCCCCTGTTGGGCTCAGGATCTGCCCACCTTTGAAGACTGGCAATTAGAAAGCCTCACTCTGGTAAAGAGCCCAGCCGAAGCCGTACAGGCCGCCCAAGCTCTCATGGCTAACCCCGCACACCGCGCTCGTAAAAAAGTTCTCAATGATCATCGTTGGACTAACATCTATCTTAAAAAAATTCAACCTCTTCTCAAACGCTTAACCGCTTAATTTTATATGCCTAACATCATAAAGTCGTATGGCTGGAATCAGAATTTACATCTTAGCAACGGCAGCATCGAACTCGTAGTCACCCTAGAGGTCGGTCCTCGCATCCTTCGTCTAAGCCACCTCAACGGTCCTAATCTCTTCAAGGAATACTCTGAGCAACTCGGCCACAAAGATGAACCCTGCTGGATGATCCGTGGTGGGCACCGTCTTTGGGTCGCCCCAGAAGCAGATTACTGTTACGCTCCAGACAACGTGTCCGTCAGCTACCGCACCATCTCGGATAATCACGTCATTGTCAGCTCTTCAAGCGAATCCTCCTTTGGCTGGAATAAAGAAATGGAAATAAAGCTTGAATCAGATTCCGACCAAGTCTCCGTCACCTATCGCATGACCGCCCTAAAGAATCTCGATTACCCCGTGGCTCTCTGGGCTTTAAGCGTGATGGCTCCGGGCGGCACCGCCATCATTCCGCAAGCTCCCTTCGGTGATCATACCAACAAAGCAGACTTACTCCCCAACCAAAAGCTGATCCTCTGGCCTTACACCGACTTGCAAGACAAACGCTACACGTGGGGGAGACCCAACATCCTCGTCCAACAACGTGATGATTCTGGCCCCACTAAGTTCGGACTACTCCACCAATTAGGCTGGGTTGGCTATCATCTAGGCGATACCCTTTTTGCAAAAACTATTAACTACAATCCTAACAGTGACTACCCCGACATGGGCGTTAACTTTGAATTATTCAGCAACAAAGAAATGCTAGAACTAGAAAGCCTTGCACCTCTACACCATCTAAAGAAAGGTCAAACAGTCGAGCATAACGAAACCTGGATTGTAAAAAAAGTGGGTTCTGTTGATTGGACTAAGACTCCCCTTTTAGATTATGTAAAATGACTTTAAGAAGTTTTTTAAAACCCAACTGCATTATCTATTTACACCACTACACTTTAAAATTCTGGGCTATCGGCATTCGACGTCCAAAGCCGAAGGCTTTACTGCTAATTTTAATACCAGGGGCAGCCTGTCGCCGCTTGTATTCATTTATATCCACCTTACGCAGAATATCTCGCACGAGGGATTCCGTAAAACCTTGTGCCACGATCTCCTCTACACTTTGCCCTCTCACCACGTAAGCCTCTAGGATAGCATCTAAAACCTCGTAGGGTGGGAGTGAATCTTGATCGGTTTGGTTGTCCCGCAGCTCAGCACTGGGAGCTTTCGTAATTGAATTCTCAGGAATGATTTTGATGCGTCGATTAACCCAGCGGGACATCTCATATACTTTTGTTTTAGATAAGTCACTAATCACAGCTAAAGCCCCACACATATCTCCGTAAAGTGTGCAGTAACCAACGGCCAACTCCGACTTATTTCCCGTCGTCAAAACCAGACGTCCTGTTTTATTAGAAATAGCCATAAGCGTCAGCCCTCGAATTCGTGACTGTAGGTTCTCCTCAGTTTGATCAGGCTTAGTCCCGCTTAGAAAAGAATCTAAATGACTAACGATGGATTGATACGGGGCTTCAATCGGCAGCGTTTTATATTCAATCTCCAAGGTCAAAGCTAGTTGCTCAGCGTCGCACAAGCTGCCTGCACTGGAAAAACGACTAGGCATGAGAATTCCTAGAACATTCTCTGGACCGAGGGCATCTACCGCAATCACCGCCGTTAGGGCTGAATCAATCCCTCCACTAAGACCTAAAACGACTTGCTTAAATCCACATTTTTCCACGTAATCTTTTAAGCCTAATGAGAGTGCCGCAAAGGTATGCGCTGGCTCAGAAGGCCAATGAATAGTCTCAATGAGGAGGGTTTCCGTATCAACGAGGAGGCTGTCTTCTTCAAAAGATCTACCCACAGCAATGAGTTGTCCTTGAGAATTAAAAGCCATGCTTTGACCGTCGAAAACGAGTTCGTCATTTCCACCAACCGCATTGACTTGAATCACCGGAATTTTTTCGGATGATGCTACTTTTGCCAGCATGTCATGTCGTAAACGCTCTTTACCGACTTGCCATGGAGAGGCAGAAAGATTAAGAATCACTTCACAGCCCTGTTGCATGAGCTCCTTGATGGGGTCGTGGCGGTAGAGCTGCTCAGGCCAGAAGTCCGCGTCATTCCAGATATCCTCACACACCGTGATACCGATGCGCTTTCCAGCCCAAGACCAAATCCTATTTTCTACAGCAGGTTCAAAATAACGGTGTTCATCAAAAACATCATAAGTAGGCAAAAGAGATTTGTGGGTAAGATGTGTAGTCTGGCCTGACTGATATACAGCCGCAGAGTTGTAAAGGGCTTTACCTTGACCTGAACTGTTGCGAGAAACCACGCCCACGATTAAAGGTACGTCACCAACAAAACGAGCGACTTCCGCCGAGGCCGCATCGCTGGCTTGCAGAAAACCTCGTTGGCTAAGCAAATCGCGGGGCGGATAGCCTACGAGAAAAAGCTCTGGAGCTAAAACTAGCTCTGCACCTTTCTCCACAGCTCGTTTGTAGGCCGCTGACAGTCTACAGAGGTTTCCACGAAAATCGCCTACCGTTGCGTTGAGCTGTAAACAGGCGATTTTCATGAACGCTTTTTACTTACCTTAGAGGCAGAAGGACATTAGCACCACCTTGTCCCGTGACAACAGTCTGAGGTGCTTTGCCATCCCATCTCTTAGCGATCTCCAAATCAATTACACGAGGTGAGTTGGCTAAGGCCTCGCCCTTGATCTTAACCGCTTCAGCCTCGGCCTTAGCATTCACGAGAGTGATTTCGGCTTCTTTCTTAGCTTTTTGTAATTCGTATTCTTTAGCTAAAGCCTGCTGCTCAGTAACTTGTTTAAGTTCAATGGCTTTTTCAAGTTCGTCGGTTAGATCAATGTTCGTAATAGGAATATCCCGCACATCAATTAACCCAGCCAGTTCGGTTTGAATCTTTTTTAAGACAACTTCCTTAATGGCAATGCGGCTTTTCACTAGTTCCTCTGCCTTATAAACTGCCGCAACCTGTTTAATAGCTTCTTGCACGCGGGGTTCCACCAAAGAGGCGTAAGGGCTTCCGGCATACTGCTGAAAAAGCTCCACGACCTTACCTTCAGGTATGCGGTAAAGAACTGAGTAAGAAATTTCAACCGTTTGTAAATCGGAACTGAAACTGGTGGCTCTTCCCCCTTGGGTAATTTGTTGTACAGGAATTTTAACGATGTTTGTTATAAAAGGAACCTTGAAAGTAATCCCCTCACCTTTTACCACAGGATTCACTTTACCCAAGGTAACAGAGACACCGCGATGACCAGGAGGCACAATACTCCAACACCCCATCACAAAAACAAATAACAAGATTGCTACGACACCGCCGCCAATAATTCCAGCTAAACCACGTTCATTATCCATATCTATTTTCCTTATTTTTTAAAGTCTTATAATCAACAAGACTTAATACTGATTTTGCCACATTTTATCTTTAGGACCTTCTAAAGTTCCATCATCAAATTGAATATCAGCACCACTGACGTAGCCACGTCTGCCGTTTACCGTCTCGACCAGAACAAAACCGCTACTGGCGCCTTCAATGATTCTTAATCTATTTCCACGACGCAATGTTGTTTCTTTAGGTGTGGTTTGTTGAGGACCCTGTTCTAAAAGGGCAGTGTCGTTCTTGACAAAAAAATTATACGCTTTGTCACTACTCCCACCCATGCCCGCACAACCCACCATGAGTAAGCTTATTCCTAAGCAGCCGCAAAAAATGAGTCCACGATCCATAAGGTGATAATAGTTCGAAATAAAAGTTCCGCAACATCATACGAGAGCCCTTTAAAAAATAGGTGTGTTTGTTAAGGATCATCGTGTAAAAATAAACCATCTGGCTTATTGCGAACCCCTTTTAAAAGCCATTACCTACACCTCCCAACCCTAAAAACTATGCTTCATTACGCCCTTATCTTTCTTGTTGTCGCCCTGATTGCCGCCTTCCTTGGCTTCGGCGGTATCGCTGGCACAGCCTCGCTGATTGCTAAAGTTTGTTTCGTTGTTTTCCTCGTGTTTGCCATTATCTCTTTTCTCAAAAAGAGATAATCCGATACGAATTCTTATTCGTGGTTTTTTTGCTGATCTACTAAACCTTGCTCAAGGTTTGACAAAACCGGCATTCGGTTGGAGTCTCCTTACATGATTGATTTTCTTGATGCAAAGATTCTTGCTGAAAAAAACTGGGAAATTCTAATGTTATTAACATTTAATCCCGCCTCAGCTAAGGCGCTTGTTATTGGTTTACTCTGTGCCTTTGTCGTTATGTCTATTGCCCTAGCTAAAATGCATGGGCTCGGTGGCAGTGGTTCTAACTCAGTGATTCTCGGAGCCATTGTGTTAGTGTTCGGAGTCTTTGGCTTAGTTCAGATCGTGGTTTTGACCGACATGCTTCTACTCCCTTTGATGGACAAAGGGTTCCGAAGTTACGCTTATTTTGCCAGTCTCGTTGTTGGATTTTTTATATTTATTGTTCCGATGACTAAAACTTTTTTTCGGACGAACTATACTTCAAGCATCGGTGCGTGGGCAGTCTCTATCTTTCTAGGCGGAGCCGTCTTAATGGGTGCGGGATTCATGATAACCGACAAAGATGACAAGGCACCCAGTGTCGAATCCGTGAAAGAGTTTGCGCGCGACATGGCGAAACAAGCAGGAGACAAAATTAACAAGACCGTGAATAAAAAACCCATATCTCAAGAGCCATCCCCCACTCCGGCACCTCCCGCAGGCCCTTAAAGCCAAGTCACCCAGATGTAGGCTAGCCCGAATAGCTTAAGGAAAACTAGACCTGCCACTGCGAGAATTCTTAAAGCCGCATGAGGTCGCATATTTTGTGGAATGTGCGCGGACGTAATCAATCGGTAATTAAGATACGCAAAAAAAGGAGCGGCAAGGAAGGCAATCGTGGTGGCTAGGTCAATGAGACTTTTTAAGCGGCTTGCGAAACTCATAATAATGACCAAGGCCGCCGCACTTACCACTAACATCCAGATGGCGTGGTGGGTTCGTGGTGATTGACCAAGCTTTGGAAAAAGTAGTTCTAAGGAAACGGCTAGCGATCTTGGATAGGCATCCACACAAGTAATGACGGTGGAAAACATCGCCGCCATGGCTGCTAATGCCACAACTGGCTTTGACCAAGAGCCGAGAACTTTTTGATAGAGCTCAACGAGCTGTGCGGCAAAACCCGCACCCGAATTGGAAAAGACGATGCCCGATCCATACATGACATAGGCTCCCATCATAACGAATGAAACAGCCATAAAAATCGTCAAGGCATAGCCCACGTTAAAATCAATCTTCGCCTCCCGCCATGTCACGGGTCTGCCGCGTTCACGGCTTTGGGCTTGCACCCATAGCGATTGCCAAACAGAAAGTTCCACGGGGGCAGGCATCCATCCCATAAGTGCTATGATAAAGCCTATGCCGACCTTTGTCCAAGGTGATGGTGCCGTTGATAACACTGCCTCTGGCCCATGCCACAACGCAGTCGCTGCGGCAGCGACAGTAGCGACAAAGAGCACGGCCATCATCATTTTCATGGAAAGATCCAGCCATCGGTAATGTCCAATGACCAAGATCCCGACCGATATGACGAGAAGTATCCCGCTCCAGAAAACGGCACCTTGCTGTCCACCTCCGATGTAGTCGGCAATCCCAGCCGTGACAATGGTCACGCCTGCCACGCTGATGATGGCACTAACAATATTCAATAAGAAGAACGCATAAAGATAGAGTTTTCCCATCCTAAGATAGCCTTGTAAAAGATTCTCGCCCGTGGCCGCCGCGTAGCGATGACCGAACTCAAAAAAGGGGTATTTAAAAAAGTTAACCAAGATAACGATGATGAGTAATTGCAGCCCATAGTCTGCGCCCGCTCTAGTTGACTGGACAAGATGGGATACGCCTATAGCAGCTCCAGCCATGAGAAGGCCTGGACCCATAATCGCAAATACGGTCTTAAAACGTTTCACGTGAAAACTAATGTTCTCTTACTTGAGGGGAGTTACGAGAACCTTGTCAATTTTGTGCTGATCCATATCCATGATCTCGAATTGGAACTTATTCCATTTAAACTTTTCACCGTCGCGTGGAATATGGCCTAAATAGTTTAGGATAAAGCCACTCAACGTTGAAAATTCTTCCGTCTCTTCTTGAGCTAATTCTTCAATACCAAGTTTATCCTTAAAATCTTCAATGCTAATTAAAGCGTCAAAAATCCAAGAACCATCTGCCCGCTTTCTGGCTTCTTGGCGACGAGGTTGATCTTTAGAAGGGATTTCACCCACGATCGATTCCAGCACATCAATCAAAGTAACTAAGCCTTCGACGGCACCAAATTCGTCGGTAACAAGGGCGACATGTTTTCCATTTTTCTTAAACGTTTCTAATAGCTTAGGTGCAGGCATGAACATAGGGACATAGACCACTTCTGTTAGGACGTCTTGAATTTTGGCCGTGCCCGCTAAGGATTGGTTCGCCCAAAGAGCTTTGACTGAGATCATGCCTGCAACATTTTCCTTAGAAGCCTTACATACGGGGAAATGGGAATGGGCACTAGAAACCACACGCCGCCAATTTTCTTCGTCAGAAAGATCTAAATCTAACCAGACGATTTTCGCAGATGGCGTCATAATATCTCCCACTTTGAGTTGGTCGAGGGAAAGAACGCCGTCCACCATTTCTTTTTCGCTTTTGCGGAAAACCCCTGTGAGCAGACCTTGATCAATGAGCAGTCTCACCTCGTCATCCGAGACGGCATTCTCTTCCTTTGGTCTCACGCCAAAGACGGACAGGACAAAATCCGTGGTCGTGCTTAGTACTGTAACCAAAGGGGATGCCCAAACAGAAATCCACTTCATGGGTTTAGCTACTAAACAAGAAATAGTTTCAGGATGATTCATCGCTAAACGCTTAGGCACCAACTCACCTATAATGAGGCTGGCAAAAGTTAAAATTACGACTACCAGAAAAAAGGTGATACCATAGGCATACTGACCGATGTAGGGTATGCCCTCAAAAACACCTTGAAACATCGGAGCTAATTGCGCTCCCCCGAAAGCTCCTAACACGATTCCTGCCATGGTGATTCCGAACTGCACGGTGGAAAGAAATCTGCTAGGGGACTGAATCAGTTCTATAGCCACCGCTGCCCGATCATCCCCTTCATCAGCCATTTTTTGCAGTTTCCCTTTGCGAGCCGATACAATAGCGATCTCAGCCATGGCGAATAATCCATTTAAAATCAAAAAACCAAAAATTAATAAAACAATCATAGAACAATGAATAAGCGCAGGTAGCCAGAACAGATCAAGATCTGAACTTAATTAAACAAAAACCATAAAAAACTTTTAACTCAATAACATGCGACATAAAAAATGATTCTCTCAAAGCTTGGCACTTGTGTAAAGAAATCAGCAATAGTAGTGCCACTTCTCTGTAAAAAGAATTGACGCTAGAGGGGGTGGCTACGTCTAACAACTTAAATCATGTAGATGAATGACTCTTCTTCAATCGGAGGCACAGTGCCAGGCTGCGGTTTAGATTTAACCAACACGGCACCTTCCTCATAATAAACCAAGCTTCTCTCTGGTACGCTGTGCAGCAAAAAGACATTCCCGCCAATGGTGCTGCCTTTACCTATAACCGTTTCCCCACCTAAAATAGTAGCTCCAGGATAAATCGTGACGTGATCCTCGATTGTAGGATGCCGCTTAACATGGCGTAACTGCTGCCCGCCCGAAGTGGAGCGCGCACCGAGTGTAACGCCATGATAAATTTTTACATGGTTCCCTATAATACAGGTCTCGCCGAAAACCACGCCTGTGCCATGATCGATAAAAAACGACGAGCCGATGCTGGCTCCCGCATGGATGTCTATCCCCGTGCGAGCGTGCGCCCACTCCGTCATCATACGAGGAATCAACGATACTTCTAATTTGTACAAAACATGGGCCACCCGCTGCACTGCAATCGCCTCCAACCCAGGGTAAGCAAGGATGATCTCCTCCATGCTCGAAGCCGCCGGATCACCGTCCAGAGCAGCTTGCACGTCCGTGCTTAATACCTCACGTATCTGAGGCAGCTGTGTCATTAACTTACAAGTGATCTCCTGCGCCGCCGCCGCATAACCACAGGCTTTGAGGCCATGCGGAGGGGCGTATTCTAAACTTTTAGTTATCTCGTGACTCAAGCTCGTGCAGACCTCCTGCAAACGTTGTTGTGTATCTAAGGCGAAATCTTCATTCGTTAAATGATTCTTACGAAAAAATCCTGGAAACAAAAGATACAACAATTGCTGGGTAATTTCCTTTACCGTTTGCTTGTCGGGTAGGTTGACCCCATCCTGGTGATTGATCCCACCCAGCTCGGCGTAGGAGTCCAAAAGTTTCGCTGTAAGTTGTTCTAATGATTCTGACACAGAAATATCGTAAACCAAATCTTCACACTTGAAACTCAAAACTTATCGCGTGACAATGCGCTATGTCCAAAGTTATTACTATAGCCACTCTCAGCGCACTCCGACCCAGTCCTCCTCTCTATGGCGTCATAGGTTTTCCCGTGGCCCATTCCCTTTCACCTTCCATGCAGTTAGCAGGCTTCGCCGCCCATGACCTACCCGCTCAATACGTTCGCCTAGAAATTTCTCCAGATCAATTAGCTTCGTCTATTGAGCACTTTAAAAAAATTCCCTTCGCCGGCTGGAACTGCACTATACCCCATAAATTAGAGCTCGCTAGCCTCATGGATAAGCTAGGGGAAAGTGCTGTCCAACTTGGTGCCGTCAACACCGTCATCAACGAAAAAGGCTGCCTTACCGGTTTCAATACTGACGGCCAAGGCTGGGTTCGGGCTATTCGTGAATGTTTTTCCTTAGATGTGCGCGACCTCCGTATCCTCATCCTCGGCCTCGGCGGGGCGGGCCAATCCATCGCTAAACAGGCTGCACTTGAACATTGCGAACGTCTTGTCCTAGTCAATCGTAGTCCTGATAAAGCCCTCAACCTGAGCGCAGAATTAGACCCTTATTTTCAGAGCCAACGCCTGATCGGCTCCCAAGCACGCCTCAAAACCCTGCCTTGGGACGAAGACCTCATTGCCCAAGAGCTCGATCATATTGACCTTGTCGTCAATGCTAGCTCACTGGGACTTAACACCACTGATTCTTCTCCCCTCAACTCACGCAGCCTCCAGCCTCACCTTTGCATTTACGACACGATTACGCGCAACACCGCCTTGGTCGAAGCAGCTCAGGCTGCGGGCTGCCGTTGCGCCAACGGCTTGAGTATGCTCCTCCACCAAGGAGCCTTATCCTTTGAATTGTGGACAGGAAAATCTGCCCCGCTTGAGGCCATGCGCACCGCGCTTCTCTTGGCCGCCCAATCTCGCTAAACAACTGCTCTGCCGTCTTATGACTTCCTTTTTGGCTCAACTAAATAACCCCCAATTCCTCATTTTGCACGTTTTAGGTCCCATCCTTTTCGGAGCCTGTATTGGCTCTTTTCTTAATGTTTGCATTTACCGAATGCCCTTGAACCGCTCTGTCGTCAGCCCCCGTTCCCGCTGCTTTACCTGCGGCATCGCACTCCCATGGCAGGTCAACATCCCCATCTTTGCTTGGTTCCTCTTACGTGGCCGCTGTTCTTGCCAGTTAACTAAGCTCAGCTTCCGCTACCCCCTCGTAGAATTCCTCACCGCTTTCCTCACCTTATGGGTATGGAATCTTTTTCCGATGGCCGAAGCCCTCATCTATCTCCTTTTCTGTTATGCCTTAATTGTCGCAACCTTTATCGACATCGACCACTTCATTATTCCAGACGAAATCTCCCTCGGAGGATGCGTCGTAGGCCTCCTCCTTTCCACTCTCGTGCCCCAACTCCACGGCGCCACCAGTCACCTAGGTGGTTTCGTTCACTCTTTAATTGGACTTCTCTTCGGTGGGGGGCTTTTAATCGTCATCGCAGTCGGGGGAAAGCTACTTCTACGTAAAGAAGCCATGGGCATGGGCGATATCAAGCTCGTCGCTGCCATGGGTGCCTTTCTTGGTTGGCAAGCCCCCCTCTTTATTATCGCCGTCTCTTCTATGCTCGGTTCTATCATTGGCATAGGTCTGATGATTCAGAAACAGCGCCGATGGGGCATTAAAATGCCTTTTGGTCCTTTCTTAGCCATCGCCGCCATTATATACGTTTTACATGGCCATAAGTGGATGGCACAATATCTCAGTCTTTTTCAAACTCTTTCCCCATCACCCTAAAAATCGCTCATCAGGTTGTTCGCCCAGTTAACGAGAACGTATCTCAGAAATAGTTTGACAGAATGAGAATGCGTCTTAAATTCACCGAATGAAATTATGTTTGCCCTATTTATTAACTCGAAAAACATTACCTACCCTAATCTTCACCACAATTTTAACCTCCTTAATTAGCCTAAATATACAGGCTGAAGAACTTAAGAAGGATGATGCTAGTAAAGCCAAGGATAAGTTAAATCAACCCGTTTTAACGGCTGAGCTACCCGAAGTCATCGTTACCGCTACCGAGACGATGCCAGCTTCCACTTTTATGCCTGATACAGCATCAGCTAAAATTTACTCTGGCAAAAAAACTACGGTAACAGAACTTTCTGCCATTCCCCAAATCCAAAACAACAACTATCGCCAAGTATTCTCCCAAACCCCCGGTCTTCTCGTTTCGGAACATACTAACGCTGGCTTCATTAACATGAACTATCGCGGCATCGGCGACCCCCACGAAACAGAATTCCTGCTGACCTTAAAAGATGGCATCCCCCAGGGCCAAGACCTCTTCGGTTACTCCACATTATACGCCTTGCCTCCCATGGAAGGAATTGAACGAGTCGAATTCGTTCGTGGTGGTTCTTCCTTACTTTATGGGCCACAGCCTGGCCCCGTGATTAACTTCATCAGCAAACGCCCCCCTACAGATAAAAAAATCACGGGCAGCACCCAGCACATCATCGGCTCAGATGGCCTTTACACCAATTACAGCACGGTGGGCGGGACAGTGGATCGGATTGGTTATTCTCTAACTTACTTTCACAAGCAACAAGACGGCACTCGCAATAATGCCGATAGCGTGGTTAATGGCGGTAATGTCCAGATCGCCCTTGATGCAGATAAATCCACCCGGTGGCTCTTAGACATTAACACGTATGTTTCAGAAAGCGGCGAGCCTGGCCGTTTGAGTGCTGGCCAATATTCTCTAAATCGTGATTTTACCAGAACTCCTAACGACCGGATCTTCATCGAGCGCCACACCGGTGCCATCAGCGTGGAGCATGATATTTCCCCAGACACCATGCTGGTGGCGAAGGCGTGGGTGGGTTATCAAGAACGTCAAAGCCGCCGCCCTGACACTACTCAAAACGCCACTATAGACACCCGCGAATTTCAATTTGGCGGCGTAGATGCCCGCATCCTCCACAACTATTACATGTTCAATAATAAACACACCTTAACAGGCGGCTTCATGGTTTATTCCGCCGACAACCCCCGGAAGCGCGACCTAGCCGTAGGCGATCCACTTGCCACCACAGGAACCCGCCAGTTCACGTTAGAAAACACCACTAACTATGGCGCCTACTTTATTGAAAATAAATTTACCTTTGGCAACTTTAGCGTCGTCCCCGCCATTCGCATCGAAAACACCGCTGTTAACGTCAAGGAGACTCAACAAATCCAGCAAGCTCGCGGCCCTCAAGAAGGAGACTACCTCCGCGTCGTGCCCCTCCTTGGCTTAGGATTAGAATATAAACTGGGTAACCAAAACACCACCTATGCCAATATCTCCCAAGGCTACCGCCCCGCCAGCTATGACGGCGTTCTAAATCCAGGCAGCTCAGCTCAACCCAGCAGCACTCTCAACGAAGCAAAGACATGGACTTACGAAGTCGGCTTCCGTGGTCAACCCACTCCGTGGTTTAATTACGACACTTCCGTCTTCTACACTGATTATGACAACTATTTTGAAACCACTGGCCCTGTGGCCAACCCCGTTATCACCAACTCCGGTCGAGCTAAATTCATGGGTTGGGAAGCTGCCGCTGAAATCGACTTCGTCGGGCTTTACGATGCCGCTAACAAGTCCGACATAGCAAAACGCTTCGGCACCCTGAGCGCCTACTCCAACGTCAGCCTACTATCTGCCAAGTTCGTCTCCGGCATCAACGAAGGCCGCGAACCAGGCTACGCTCCTGAGTATGTTTTTAAAACAGGCACCATCTACCGTTACTCAGATAAAGTAAAAGTCTCATTCATCGGCACTATGTTCGGCAACCACGACTGGCGCGACAACAATGCCCCAGCCAACGGCGTCGATGAAATCCCCGCCTACGGAGTCTGGGATCTAACCGCTGAAGTCGCCATCTACAAAGATTATGTAAAACTTCTCGGCGGCATTAACAACATCTTCGATGAAGACTACTTCGCCCGCGTCCGAACGGATGGGATCGAACCTGCCGCGCGTCGCAACTATTACGTAGGCGTCCGCGTCTCCTTCTAAACCGACTAGACCATTCTACCTAAAGTTATTCTAGTCTTTTCTTTTACAACTCAAAACTTTAAACTCAGACTCATACAATGATCCAACTTTTCATAGAAGGAGGCCCCATCATGTGGCCCATCCTCGTCCTCTCCATCTTCACCCTAGCAGTCATCCTAGAACGCTGTTTTTTTATCATCACAGAAAAAAAGAATACGAACCCTAAAGCCGTTGAAGAAGTTTTCTCGCTCGTTGAGCACAAAAAAATCGAGGCCGCCATCCTCGCTGGTCAAGAAAGCACGGATCCCCTCGCCCGCATCCTCGCCCACGGACTCAACCACCGCAGCGTATCCCTTTCCAGCGGGCTAGTCCAAGCCGCCGGCCGTGAACTTGATCGGCACAACCGCGGCCTTGTCGTGCTCGATACTGCCGTGACCCTTGGCCCCTTACTGGGCCTACTGGGAACCGTCATCGGCATGATCCGCGCCTTCGGCATAATCGGTGGCTCAGACCTTGCGACCCAACAAACAGCTATCACGGGAGGTATCGCCGAGTCCCTCATCGCAGTCACCTTTGGCCTCGGAGTCGCCATCGTCGCCATCGTCCCCCTAAACTATCTCAGTAGCCGCATGGAAAGTACCCGCCGTAAAATCGAAGATGCCACCAATCACCTTGAACTTCTCTTCGGAAAACACAGCACCTAGAGTATCTCTATGCCAGCTATCCCCTCACCGCGCCAAGGACGCCGGCCTCGTCTCGAAATAATCCCGTTCATTGACATCATGTTCTTCCTTTTGGCTACGTTCATGATGGTCTCCCTATCCATGATCCAGAATGCTGGTATTTCCGTAAACCTCCCCAAAGCCAGTTCCGGTTTGCCCCTAGATCGTCCCGAAACTCCCAGTAAAATCAGCGTCACCTCCGAAGGTGCTTACTTTTTTAATAAAGAATCTGTCACCTTAGAACAACTCATCGGTCACCTTCAAATCCTAAAACAATCCCAAAAAGATCCGCGTATTTTTTTAAATGGCGACGGCAAAGCCGACTTTGAACATATTGTCGTCGTGCTCGATGAAGCCCGCAAGCTAGGCTTAACTAAAATCGCTATTGAAACCTCTAAAAAAGAAAATTAACCAATTAAGGTGAATGCTAAATCCTTCAGCTTCTTCGCCGCATCGGCCAGCCTACACACCTTTTTACTCGTCGGCGGCGGTTATTTCTTAAACCACTCGGCTGAATACGGAATGCAGGCCGGCCAGAACAGTATTGAGGTGGAGATGGTAGCCGCGCCGGCTGAAACCGCTGAAGATCCCCTGCCTGAGCCAGTGGAACCAACTCTCGATATTCCAGAAGAATCCATCGTCCTGCCTGACCCCGAAGACTTTCTCGTGCCTCAAGCAACACCAGCGCCAGCCCGACCTAATCCCATCCAAGCTCCTGTCATTCTTAAACCTAAAACAACGAATAAAATAGGAGACGGCAGCTCCCTGATTTCAGGGGAAGATAAGACCACCCTTCGCTCGGAAGGCGGCACCCGCACTTTAGCTAAACCTAACTACCTAAAAAACCCGCCGCCGCCCTACCCAGAAGATGCACGCCGTCAAAGCTTAGAAGGTCGAGTCCGCCTTAGTGTTTATGTAAATACAGAAGGCCGTGTCCAAAACCTAGAAGTGATCCAAAGTAGCGGAGTTCCCAGCCTCGATCAAAGTGCCCTTCGCACCGTAAGAACCTGGCGTTTTCAGCCCGCTCGGCTAGGAGCCATTCCCATCTCCTCAACGGTCATCGTGCCTATCACCTTTAAGCTAAATTAAACTCATCAGCATTTGTTACAATTGATCTAATTCTCGAATAACTTGAGTAAGCTCGACAGGTATGGCTAAACGATTTGCTTGCAACTCTTGCGCCAAGGGTTGCAAACCATCAGATACGAGTGGTCTGTAATCTAACCCCTTCAATGAAGCCAGTTTCCAGTAACACCCGTTTACGTAATTGCGATGAAACAGCTCGATCACGCGGGTGCCAGCTCGGCTAAACGCTAGATTGGCTAAACCCGCCCCGTGCGCTGCCACAATCATTTTAGCTGAACGGAAAACCTGTATTTGCTCAGACCACGATAAATCCTCTAAGTAGACCTTGGTAAATCCCCGGGATTCTAGAACCTGCCATAACTCAGCCTCATTCCTAACGTTACGCCTACGAGCTCTTTCCCTAGAAATATAAATTTTTTCTTGTCCCAAATGTCCTTTCCTCTCCAACGGCTTAACGAAGTGGTTTAACTTTTCTATAACCTCCGCACGTGGTGCCTCCACCTGGCCAATCAAACTAGGAATGATCAGCTCATCACTAACCCAATTCTCATGCCGCTTCGTGTGGATAGCATCACCTTTAAAGCCACATAGCTTCAGGGCTGCCAAGGAAAACGGAGTAATCTGATGTGCTAAAATCGTATCGATTCCTGAACAGTCTAACATCAAAAGCCTAGGTAATTCTTCCAGTAACCAATGGCCGTAACCACTGCCTAATGTGGTGGAAATCACGGCGGTTCTTCCTGCAATAATCTGCGGAGCCTTTATTTTAGAGAAGTTAATAAGCCAATGCTCACGGAAAGATTTACCGAAATCATTACTTACATCACGCGCAATACTGGCTCCGTCAGGTGAGATAACATTACCCTCACCATAGATGCGGCCAGAGGGTAGCGTGGCGATAAAGTCAGGCTCAAAAACTTGTTTCGATTGGTGCGCCCAAAAATCAACAAGCTCAGGACTAGCCGCAGTAGGCAACCGATATTCCGCATTCAACACACTCGGATATATCTGCCGCTGTCCTTGGAATCTCGTGAGTAGGGCTTCCAACCTTTCACAACATTGGGGAGCTGGAATGCTATCCTTAGACATGGGCAAAAAAACACCGCCAACGTATCTCTTTAATAATACGACGGCGGCGTGTTAAAAACATCTTACTTAAATATTAAATGCCTTTACCGCTTTTTTTCGCTAGCTCCTTAGCGCGTTGAGCTTTGCGGTGGCGTTGATCGACGATCTTCGTCTTACGTTTACGCAATTGAAGAGCTAATTTTTCCACTGCTACGTCTACCGCCGCATAAAGATCACGATGATGCTCTTCAATGTGAATGTCCGGCCCGGGAACAGCAAGGTGCGCTTTAACACCATAGGCTTTCGTCGGAGAACGGGTTTCATCATGCACCAGAACAACGTGTGCTCCGATAATTTGATCTGTGAGATGCTCTAGGTGACTAACCTTCTGCGCAACGTAAGCATGAATAGCGCCTGTGAGCTTGAGATGCTGAGTACTGATGTGGATTTGCATAGAATTTAAGTAAGAACTTTTATAAGCCAATGTCACTTCAAATCTGGTCTAAATCATTACCTAAAAAAGCATTAGACGCCTATTTCGCTCCAGCGCGCCGCATGATCGTCGCCGCAAGTTTTCGGCGCAAGCCTCTTGGAGCCAATCCTGACAGCGCAGAAAAGAATCGTTGAAAAGAGGATGACCAACCAACAGCACCACGCTGCTCCAGCAACTTCATTCCCGCTGCCACTACCTCATCTACCTGCTGACTCCGAGCAAAAAACCGTGGCTCCATTTTAGCTACTTGTTGAAATTCCGTAGCCACCGGACCTGGGCAAAGAGCTGAGACATGAACCCCATGCAGCTTAGCTTCTTCATGCAGAGCCTCACTGAAGGAAAGCACGTAAGACTTGGTTGCAGCATACACGGCGAAGTATGGCACGGGCTGAAAAGCGGCGGTGGAAGCTATGTTTAAAATGAAGCCTCGCTTCTGCGCTATCATACTTGGTAAAAATAAATGCGTTAGTTTAGTTAGGGCACACATATTCACCTCTAGCATCATCGTCACCACATCTAAGGGCGTGTCGGCAAAGTTTAATTGACGTCCGAGTCCAGCGTTGTTGATCAACCCCTTAATGACCCAGCCCTCCGTTTGTGCTCGTTGGAAAAGTTTTTCTGGTGCCTGTGGATCATTTAAGTCTGCGGCGATAACATGGCAGTGGACTATCTTTTCCAATTCAAGACAGAGTTCTTCTAAACGCTCCGTGCGCCGCGCCGTCAGAAGTAAGTTATGACCTTGGCCTGCTAAAGCCCGAGCAAAGCCCTCTCCAATCCCGCTGCTTGCCCCCGTAACTAAAATAAAATCTTTAGACATAACGTAAACATAGACACTGTTTCAGGACTGGACAATAGCTACGCATTAAAGAGGCTTATAAAGAACCTTAGAATTTCGTCCGCTCTGCTCGTATTTCTCACGGCGAGTAAGGGTCAACATCTCAGAGGTTCCTTCTAGGTATCCACCCTTTTGTTGAAAATAATTAAAGGCACGAGTCGATAGCGCAAAAAGTTGTTTCATGCCCAGTTCCCGCGCCCGATCTTCCACAAAACGCATAAGCTTACGTCCCACCCCTTGGTTCTCATAACCAGAGGACACATAAAGACAAGCCATTTCCGCCGCCGGTAAATCAGGACGCATGTCGTGCAAGGCCACACAGCCAATAATATTCTTATCAATTTCAAAAACAAAGAAATCCTGAATTTTCTGCGTGATCTCAGCCTCAGAACGATTGACTAACTCTTCCGCTTGGATGGAGTTTTTAATAAGCCTCATTATAGCGCGGACATCTTTTTTCTTAGCCTTACGCACAGCTTCGTATTCATTGGCGTAGATCATGGTGCCGATTCCTTCATTAGAAAAAATCTCACTTAATAATGCTTCTTCTCTACGTCCATCAATAATGTGGGAACGGTGCACACCATTACGGCAAGCCGTCAGACCATGCTCTAATTTTGAAATAACATCTACTGGGGTTGTCTCCCGTTTTTTCTTAATAAAATCCTCCGCTTCACTAATAGAAAATTGAGCAGCAAGACTTCCTGCGTTGACGACTCCATTCGAAGTGCCGACAAACATGAGCTTGGAAGCTTTTAACGCTTGAGCGACTTCTAGTGCCACCCCGTCCGAATTCACCCGATAGGCGCGCCCTTCCCCGTCGAAGCCGAGTGGGGGAAGAACGGGCACGACGCCGAGATCCAGCAAGGACTTAAGGTAAGCGATGTCTAGTTTTTCCACCCGGCCCGTCATGAGTTGATCTTGCC